>JAESFT010000153.1_pt1 | contig 78759 bp, 72 predicted proteins | sample 9269451 | NCBI WGS metagenome assembly JAESFT01 (sample SAMN14502557, study PRJNA617106) | algae metagenome | isolation source: Scytonema hyalinum WJT4-NPBG1 and co-occurring heterotrophs from well... | place: USA: Mojave Desert, Joshua Tree National Park, California | collected 2006-05-25 | reverse complement strand
GCGGAAAGTGTGGGGAAATCCGCGCCATCTGCGCCTTGCTCAGCAGAAATAGACCGCTCATCAGCGCCTCCTCTACAGGGACACTGAATCAGCCCTCAGCCGAGATTAATAGGTCCTGAGCCTAGCGCCTAAGCATCACCCACCAGTGTCGTCACCGTCCCTGCTCCATCGCATTCGGAGCAAGTGTTCCCGCTCACCTCACCCTTCCCCGAGCAGGCGGGGCAGAGGTTTTCCCCCGATTGCGCTGTTCCAGGCCTCACCTCATCGCCTGGCTTCTTGCCCTGTTTCGTCGCCATGTACCGCCTCCGTCATGCTCAACACAGAAGTTAACGGCCAAAGCCGCCGGAAGGTGCAGGCGCGCGCCGGGCGTAGCCGTAGGTCGGAGCCCACCTTCGGTTTGCTAGGTGGGGCGACACAGGCCATGACGACCTCCTCGTAGCGGGCACGCGCCCTCTCCAGAATCCGCTCCTGCGGCTCAGGAGGATTGCCGACCAGCCGGGTTCCGGCGGCGGCTTCCATGCCGCTCTCCATCCAGGTCCGGAAGAACACCTCCCGTAGGACGCCCTCCTTCTCAGCCAGGGTAGCGATCGAGAGCATAATGAACACCAGAGCTTGGTTGCTTGCCAGGAGCTCTGCCGTGAGGTCCTCCCGCTCCCCTTTCGTATCAGTCAGCCGTTGTCGTAGACCACCACACGGCGTAGAAGATCGACCCGACCGAGCCGATCGAGGTCCGGCAAGCGCCCTTGTCTGCTGCGGCCGGCATCAAAGCGTCACTGCGGGGTGGCGGTGTCCAACCCAGCCCATCCGTTCGTCCGTCCGTCAGGATACGCGTCCTACAAGGCAGGTAAGCGTTTCAGTCTCTCCCGCGCTCTTCCGGTTGCGCTGAGATCGTCCGTTTGGTGGTGTGCGCCTAGCAAGCCGCTGCCGACCGCGTCGTGCAGGTGCCATCGTCTATCGGCGAACAGGCCCGATGGGGATCTCCTCGTACATCCGAAGGCCGAGTTCATACCGGCCGGGCGTGCACGCATTCCGTGCCGCAATGAAGCGCCGCACGATGTCGTTCAGGGTACTCTCGTCAAGGTCCTGAGCGATCCGATGCTGATCGATCAGTTCACCGATGTGCACGCGCCATGCATTGCAGGCAGCGACCAGCGGGGGACGAGGCGACGCTTCTGCACTCACGACGCCGTGAGCACTCGCAAGAGGGAGCAAGATTGCCCACGTGGCCAATGCTGGCCACCGCGGCCTGTAGAGAAGCTTACCAGCCATCGCAGCACCCCCGGCTGTTATCCTGTCCTAGCCTACTTGAGACGGCAGGGTGGAGGCTCATCCCTTGCTCGCATCCCGCCTCGTGCTCTCTGGTACTCTGCCTGAGTCAAGCTCGTCAGCTCAACGTTTATCCCACGCGTTGAGCTGCAGTCGCTACGATCTCCAGCTTTACGCCAGGTCCCAGCTCTCCAGCTCCGATGGCAGCCCGTGCGGGAAGGTGCTCCGGTGCGAAGAAATCCATCCAATGCTGATTGAAGACCGCCTTGTCGCGAAGATCAGCGAGGAAGACCAGGACGCTCAGGACTCGGCTGCGGTCAGAGCCACTCGCTTCGAGGAGAAGATCGAGCTGTCGGAACACGTCCGAGGTCTGGCCTGCCATGTCGAGCTCAAGATCTTCTGACACGATACCAGCAAAGTGTATGACGCCGTTATGTTCGACAATATCGTGCAGGAGACCCGCATAGGGTAAGCTACGGCGTATCATGGCGAACCTCGCGAAATATCGCTAACCTCATGCCAGACCAGCTCCGACACCCGGCTTAGGCTATCGGATGTAGCCTGCATGCCGATCAACCGGCGAGCAACAGTCAGGTCCAGGTTCACGAGCGCACTCATGCGTTCTCCTCCCACAGCTTTGCGAGCTCGACGATCGTGAGCGTCGCCCGCTCCATATCCTGACTGCTCACGAACTCCAGCGGCGAGTGGAATGCGTGTCCACCCGCGAAGATGTTGGCGCAAGGCAGCCCCATGAAGGAGAGGCGTGAGCCGTCCGTGCCGCCGCGGATGCTGCCGCGCACCGGCGCCATGCCGACGCGGCGGATCGCCTCCATGGCGTACTCCACGATCTGCGGCTGCCTGTAGAGCACGGCTTTCATGTTGCGGTACTGTTCCGTGACGCTGAACGAGTAGGTGGAACCGGGAAAGTCGCGCAGCACCTCCCGGGTGATCCCCTCAAGGAGGGCTTCTTTGCTCTTGAGGCCTTCCTCGGTGAAGTCGCGGATGATGAGGCTCAGGGTCGCCTTTTCCATCTTGCCAGACACCCCAACCGGATGGATGAAGCCATGCCGGTCCCGAGTCGTTTCGGGTGCCATGTCCTTCGGCAGACGGTCGATGATGGCGCCAGCGATCCTGATGGCGTTCTCCATCTTGCCGAAGGCGAACCCCGGATGGATCGCCACGCCGCTGATGGCGATCTCCACCGAGTCAGCGGAGAACGTTTCGTCCTCGATCGAGCCGGCAGTTCCCCCGTCCATGGTGTAGCCAATATCAGCGCCCAGCTTGGCGAGATCGACTTTGTCGACGCCACGGGCGATTTCTTCATCAGGGGTGAAGAGGATGCGGATGGTGCCGTGACGGATATCCGGATTGTTGATCAGGTGCTCCGCTGCCGCCATGATCTCGGCGATTCCAGCTTTGTCGTCTGCACCCAACAGTGTTGTGCCGTCTGACGTGATGATGTCGTTGCCAATTTGGTCTTTCAGCACGGGATAGTCGGCGACGCGGATCACCCGGCTTGGATCCCCAGGCAGCTGGATATCCCCACCCTGGTAGTTCCTGACGACCTGAGGACGAACATTGGTGCCGGTGAAGTCCGGGGCCGTGTCCATATGGGCGCAGAAGCAGAGGACGGGGATGCTGTTCTTGGTGCTGGTTGGCGGGATGGTGGCATAGACATAGCCGTACTCGTCGAGATGAGCGTCGGTCACCCCGATCTCGATCAGTTCCTCGACGAGCAGACGGCCGAGGTCCTTCTGCTTCTCCGTCGACGGCTGGGTATGGGAGGTGCCATCGGATTGGGTGTCGATGACAACGTAGCGAAGAAAGCGGTCGGTAACGCTTGATGGCATGGCTGGTGATCCAAGAGGCAGGAACAGGTACGCCGTACTTAGCAGGGCACTGCTGTGTCGCGAACAGGATCTTCCCGTCCCGCAGTCGGCACGAGCGCTGGCGGCAGGCTGCCGAGCTCCGGTTCAGGTGCGTCTGTGAACTCAAAAGGCTGAGCTAAGCGAACATGGCGGGCGGAATGCCGTAGTGGCGACCACGAACAGGGCAAAAAGGACGAGCAAGCACGGCGAACCTCCTTCAGACTATCAATGAGATCGCAGTGCACCATCGTCACTCGGTCGCTGTTTGACGTGGTTTGCTTGTGCTGCAAATCCTGTGCACGTTGAGTACAGCGGGCCGCAGGGGAGCCCGCAGCTGGACAGGTCTATGCCCGAAACGGACGAACGCGATGAGGTGGTGGTGAGCGGCGAGGTGTACCGGATCGCGCGCACCGCGACGGCTGAGGGTGTGAGGATCACCGTATCGAGCCAGGATCAGCTCAGGTTCTCGTTGCCCCTCGACACGCCCGACGAGCAGGTCAGACGTTTCATCCAGGTCTATGCTCTCGGCTTCGTCGACGGCCAGAGCACGAGGTCGCCTGGAATGGAACACCACATTCGCGAACGCCTCACCCAGGCCGCGCACCGGCTCGGCCAAGCGGCAGGCAAGCTGAAGGCAGACCGATCGTGAGGCCCGCGCCATGGAGCGGGTGCCGTCCTTCTTCTCGATCTTGAGCGCACTCACGCCGCCATGAACTCGCATGCGGTCATCTACACGGATGGAGCCTGCATCGGCCAAGCGCCTCTTCGACCCGGCGGCTGGGCGGCCGTGATCCTCATGGACGGCGAGGAAAGGGTGCTGGGAGGTGCCCACCCGGCAACCACGATTACAGCCATGGAGCTGACCGCAGCCCTTCGCGCTCTGCAGTCTGTTCCTCCTGCTGCATCCGTTGACCTCTTCACCGACAGCGCGGCCCTGGTGATCGGCATCACGCAGCGCCTGCCCTGGTGGCGCTCTCGGGGCTGGCGGACGATGAAGGGGCGCAAGGTGCCCGATCGGGAGCTCTGGCAGGAGCTTGCCGGCCTTGAGGCGGCGCGGCAGGTGAGGTGGATCTGGGTGAAGGCGCACGCCGGGAACCCCGGAAACGAGCGCGCCGACCGCTTGGCCCGTGAACAGGCCCAACGCGCGATGAACAGCGATGGCGCGGGCCCGCACGGTTCCCTCACGTCAGCGTCGTGATCACCGGCCGAGAGGCAGGGCGCACGTGGGACCGACGTCTCGAAGCAACCGGCTCGATCGACGGTCGCATCGCCTCAAGCGGCGTCGTTGAGATGGCAAGCCGAGAGGCGGTCACCCGCTACGGCTTTCAGGGCGGGGCGCTCCTCTCGGCACCGCGGCATCGCGAAGGGGCAGCGGGGGTGGAAGTGACACCCTGTCGGAGGGGCGAGGGGCGATGGTATTTCGCCCTTCACCGGAGCGAACACCTGACGACGGCGGCTGATGCGAGGCGCCCCGGCGAGAAGGGCTTGTGTGTAGGGATGTTTGGGGGCGTCGAACAAAGCCGCGGTCGGTGCCTGCTCGACCACGCGGCCGAGATACATCACAACCACATGGTCGCTCACATGGCGCACCACGCCGAGGTCGTGGCTGATGAAGAGGTAGGTCAGCCCATAGGCTTCCTTGAGTTCGAGGAACAGGTTGAGGATCTGGGCCTGAATCGACACGTCGAGGGCCGAGACGGCCTCGTCGCAGATCAGCACCTCGGGCTTGACCGCGAGGGCCCGCGCGATGCCGATGCGCTGCCGCTGCCCGCCCGAGAACTGGTGCGGGAAGCGGCGGCGGAAGCTGGGATCGAGGCCGCAGCGTTCCATCGTCTGGGCCACATAGTCTTCAAGCGTCTCGCGCGGCACGATGCGATGCACCCGCGGCGCCTCACCGATCAAGTCCGCGACCCTTTTGCGAGGGTTGAGCGACGAGAACGGGTCTTGGAAGATCATCTGGACGCTGAGGCCCGCACCGTCCGTGGTGACATCCTTCCCGTTAAGGCGCACGCTCCCCTCATTGGGTCGCAGAAGACCGGCGGCCACACGCCCGACGGTCGACTTGCCGCAGCCCGACTCGCCCACCAGACCGACGACTTGACCCTTAGGAATGGCGATCGAGACCTGATCGACGGCGTAGACGGTCTCGTCGGCATGGCTCGCACCGAAGAGATTCAGGATGCGAGCGGCGAGATCGGCCTTGCGCACGAAACGCTTCGACACCTCCGCAAGCTCGAGGATCGGCGGCGTGTCGCTCACTGGTCGGATCCCGGCAAGGGTCGAACGCAGCGCACGCCTCGACCGAAGCCGAAGACCTGGACTGGCGGAGGCGTGGCACACGCTTCATCCGCATAGGCGCAGCGCGGTGCAAAGGCGCAACCGGGCGGCGTCTCGTGCGGAGCAGGGGCGCGGCCCGGAATCTGCCGCAGGCGACCACCATGGCTGCCGTGTTCGGGCAGCGAGTCGATCAGCCCGCGCGTATAGGGATGCCGAGGAGCATCGAGCACGTCATCGACATCCCCCTCCTCGACGATGCGTCCGCCGTACATTACGGCGATCCGGTTCGCGAGGCCGGCAACGACGGCGAGATCGTGCGTGATCCACACGAGGGCCGTTCCGGTTTCGCGGCAGAGCGTTTGCACCTCGGCAAGGATCTGCCCCTGGATTGTCACGTCCAAAGCCGTTGTCGGCTCATCCGCGATGAGAACGTCAGGACCGTGCAGAAGCGCGATCGCAATGGCGACGCGCTGGCGCATGCCCCCGGAGAGCTGATGGGGATAGGCCTTGATACGCGAGGCCGGATCTGGGATGCCAACCTTCGCAAGCGCCTCACGGGCACGAGCATCCGCCGCACGGCGGCTGACGCGTTCGTGCGCTTGGATGGCCTCGATCATCTGCGTGTCGATCCGCAGAACGGGGTTCAACGTTGTCATGGGATCCTGGAATACCATGGTAATGCGATGCCCGCGCAGCTTGCGCCATTCCGCCTCCGGCAACCCGACGAGATTTCGGCCATTAAACAGGATGCGTCCACCCGTGACGCGACCGGGCGGTGAGACCAAGCCCATGATGGAGAAGCCCGTCACCGACTTGCCGGAGCCCGACTCCCCCACGATCCCAAGGACCTCGCCACGTTCGACCGCGAAGCTGACCCCGTTTACGGCCTTGACCTCGCCAGCGCCGGTGAAGAACGAGGTCGTCAGGTTCTCGACTTGAAGCACGGGGGTCATGGCTTAGCGCGCCAACCGGGGATTGAGCACGTCACGCAGACGATCGCCGACGATGTTGATGCTCATGACCGTGATGAGGAGCGCAATGCCGGGGAACAGGCTCACCCAATAATTACCGCTCATCATGAAGCGGAAGCCGTTGGCGATGAGGAGCCCGAGAGACGGCTGTGTCGGCGGCAAGCCAAGCCCGAGAAAGGAGAGCGTCGCTTCGAGGGAGATAGCACTCGCCACCTGTACGGTGGCGACAACGATGAGCGTCGGCAGGCAGTTGGGCAGAAGGTGGCCCAGCAGAATCGTGAGAGGACCGAGCTTCAGGCAGCGGGCGGCATCCATGTAATCGCGCGCGTTCTCGACCAGCGCCACACCGCGAATGGTTCGGGCGAAGAAGGCCCACTGCACCACGACGAGAGCGATAACGATCTTGTCCGCGCCCCCGCCCAGCAGCACCAGGAGGATGAGGGCCACCAGAATGGGGGGAACGCTGAGCTGCAGATCGACGACCCGCATGATCAACGTGTCGACATAGCCGCCGTAATAGGCGGCCGTCAGGCCGAACAGCACTCCGACAATGAGTGCGAGCAACCCGCTCGCGACGCCCACGATGAGGCTTGTGCGTAAGCCGTAGAAGATGGCGCTGAGAATGTCGCGACCCTGCCCGTCGGTGCCAAGCAGGAAGGTCGTCCCGGAAAAGCTCTTCGAGCCCGGTGGCTGCAGGTTGTCGAGAAGGTCCACCTGCGTGAGATCGTACGGGTTCTGCGGCGAGATCAGGGGTGCGGCGGCCGCGACGGCAATGATGCCGACGAGCACGATCAGGGCAAGAACGGCGCCGGGGTTCCGCATGTACTCGCGCGCGAAGGCGCGAAAGGGCCGCTCCTCCTGAGTGATCGATCCTGCAGCCGCGCTCATCGAGCCTGGTCCCCAAGCCTGACCCGCGGGTCGAGCACCGAGTAGAGGATGTCGACCACGAGATTGATCATCACGAACAGCACGACAACGAGCATCAGATAGGCGACGATCAACGGACGATCGAGCACCTCGATCGCATCGATGAGGAGCTTGCCCATCCCGGGCCATGAGAAGATCGTCTCGGTGACGACCGCGAAGGCGATGGTTCCCCCAAACTCCATGCCGACCACGGTGAGGACCGGGATCATGATGTTCTTCAGGACGTGCGTGGAAAGGATGCGCCGCATGGACAAGCCCTTGGCATGGGCGAACTTCACGTAGTCCGTGAACAGAACCTCCCGCATGCCGGCGCGCGTCAGCCGGATGACCAGTGCGATATTGAACAGCGCCAGCGTCATCGCCGGCAGAATCAGGTGAGCCAGGCCGTCGAGGGTCAGAAAGCTCAGCTCGATGCCGAAAACGTCCACCGTCGATCCGCGGCCGATGGCCGGCAGCCAGCCGAGCCAAAGCGCGAACACCATGATGAAGATGAGGCCAACCCAGAAGGTCGGAACACTGAAGCCCACGGTCGAAAGAGCCATGATCGCCCGGCTCGAAAAGCTGTCGGGCTTGAGACCGGCCCACATGCCGAGCGGGACCCCGATCACCACCGACAGGAACACGGCCGCCGTTGCGAGTTCCAGGGTCGCTGGGGCCCGCTGCAGAATGACGTGCAGGGCGGGGAGACCATGCTGGAAGGACTTGCCGAGTTCCCCTTGGAGAGCGTTGCCGAGGAAGACGACGTATTGCTCCCAGATGGGCCGGTCGAGACCGAAACGGACCTTGAGGTCCGCAAGGCAGCGCTGATCGCATTCCTGCGGTGCGAAAAGATCGATAGGGTTGCCGATCACGCTGACGCCGAAGAACACGATCACCGTCATCGTGAAGACGACGAAGATGCTCTGGATGAAGCGACGCAGGATGAAGACCGACAAGGGGCGTTCCGTTGCGCGGCTGGTGCGGCCGCCTCATTGAAGTGAGGAGCCGCGGCAGCTGGTGCCGCGGCTCGAGCATCCTTTAGCGGCGGGTGATGTCCCAGGCGTAGGTGCGCTCGTTGACACGCGGCTTGTGCTGGAGCGTAGCCTTGTGGGCCCAGTTGTTCACCTGGAAGTGGATCGGGATGAGCGCGTAATCGCGCAGGCCGATTTCGGTGGCCTGCACGAGCAGCGGCAGGCGCTGCGCCGAGTCGATGGTGATGCGAGCGCGCCGGCTCAAGGAATCCACCCGGGCATTGGTGTAGCGGCCCCAGTTCGCATTGCCGGAGCCGGCTTCCGGATTGAACGACTCGAGGAGACCGCGCACCGTGTAGGTGGCCTCGCCCGTCGCCGTGCCCCAACCGGAGAGCCAGACGCTGAACTTGCCGACGTCGAAGCCGGGAAGCGACATCGGGTCGCCGCGGATCACATCGGTGAAGAAGATGTTCCGCGGCATCGTGACGACCTCCGTCTGGATGCCGATACGCGTCCACATCTGGGCGATCGCCTCGAGGATCGCCTGATCGTTGATGTAGCGGTTGTTCGGCCCATGCACGGTGATGCGGAAGCCCTGGCCATAGCCTGCCTGTTGGAGGAGTTGGCGAGCGCGTTCCGCGTCGAAGGGGTCGGGCCGCAGGGCTTCCGAATGGCCGAAGAAGCCGGGAGGCACAATGTTCGCGGTCGGCAGCGCCGAGCCTCCCATGATGCGGTCGCGGATGGCTTCGCGGTTGATGGCGAGCGACATCGCTTGGCGCACGCGCACGTCCCGGAGAGGATTGTTCGTCGCCGGCGATCCGTCGGCGTTGCGGACGAACGGCTCCACGTCACGGAAGCTCAACTGCATATAGATGACGCGATCGGAGGCGATCTCACTGACCGCAAACCGGCTACCCTGCTGGCGCAGGCGCGGCAGGTCGGGAGTCGGCGGGTAATCGATGATGTCTACATCCCCGTTCATCAGAGCGGCGAGACGCGAGGCATCCTGCGTGATGGGGCGGAAAACGACACGGTCCCATTCGGGCTTTGCCCCCCAGTAGTCTGGGTTACGCTCGACCACCACCCGCTCGCCTGGGCGGAATTCGACGAAGCGATACGGACCGGTCCCGATTGCGGCGCGACCGTTGTTGAAATCGACCGAGGGCTGCGCGTCGGCGGCCCGGTGCTGCGCCACGATCGAGAAGAAGGCCATCTCCTCCGGCATGATCGGGAAGGGGCCGTCGGTGCGGATCAGGATGGTATGATCGTCAACCTTCTCGATGCGCTTGTTGCCATTGGCGAGCACGAAGCCTGGGCTCGCGGGCGCACCGGGGATGCCCGCCCGAAGGCGATTGAACGTGAACACCACGTCATCGGCCGTGAAGGGCTTGCCATCATGCCATTTGACGTCGCGTCGGAGCTGGAACTCCCATGTGTTGTCGTTGACGGGCCGCCAGGAGGTGGCGAGCGCCGGGACGGGGCGGGAGTTGTGATCGAGCGCCACGAGGCGATCGAAGATGTGGTCCTCGACCTGCTTGTCCTGCGGGAACTGCGTCCAGTGCGGATCGATCGAGCTCGTCTCGCTTCGAACGCCGAGAGTGAGCGTGTTTTGCGTTTGCGCAGCCACGGGCGGCGCAACTGCTAGCATCACGGCCAAGCCCAGGCCGAATAGTGCTCTCATGGATCCCTCCCCCTTGCTCTCGCCCGCTGCTGGTGCCGGGCTCCCGCACGATTATGCGAGACCGGCACCAGCTGTGCAACGTGAATTCGCACCGCGGATAACAGTTCGGACTGCGAACAATGAGGGCTAGCGATCGACCACGTAGAGCTCTTGAAAGCCGCGGGTCAGGCTCTCGCCGCCGCCAGGGCGGGCCACGATCACGTCCTCAACTCTGGCACTGGGACCGCGAGCCTGGAAGATGGATGGCTCAATCGTGAACATCATGCCCTCCCTGACAGGTGTCTTGTCGCCCTTCGTTAGGAAAGGAGGCTCATGAACGTCCCACCCAATCCCGTGGCCGAGGCGGTGGCGGAAAAATTCCCCATAGCCTGCATCGACGAGATGCTGTCGGGCGGCATGATCCACCTCTTCGCAGGTGGCGGTCCCCGCCTTGAGCGCGGCGATCCCGACCGCCTGGGACTCCATGATGAGGCGGTGCACCTTCACCTGTTCGGCCGAAGGCTCGCCGAAGGAAACCGTGCGACCGAAATCGTAGCAGAGCCCTTCGTGCGAGGCTCCGAAATCGAACAGCACCGAGACCGGCGGCTCGAGGCGACGCTTCCACGATTCCAGTCGCTTACCCATGAGGAGCGGGTGATTCGGCCCGGAATTGTAGAGCGATGTCGTGAAGGTCGCCCCCAGCGAACCGTGACGCTTCATCTGGTAATCGACCTCCGCGATCACATCGAGTTCGGTCATGCCGAACTTGAGCTTCGGGAGAACGTCCGCAAAAGCGGCCTCGGTGATGCGCCCCGCCTGGCGCATGAGTTCGATTTCCTCAGGCGTCTTGACCGTGCGCAGTTCGCGCAAGATCTCGGTCGCGGATACGAAGACCGCGTCCGGCAGCAGGGCCTGGAGGTGGACGAGCGACTCGGCGAGCGCCTGGTCGCTCACCGCAACACGCGGCTTTTGCGGCAAGCGGAAGCCACGGAGGATGTCCTGGACCAAAGCCGCAGGTTCGTCGAAATCGCCGAGCACGCGCACCTCGACGCCTTCGGCGCCCGCCCGTCCGCCATACTCCGCCGTCATCCGTGGCAGCGCCAGGATCGGAGCATGCTGTGGCGTGAGCCAAGCTCCCTCGAGCCATCCCCCGGGATGAAGGGTCACGCCGTAATTCGGGATGTCCCGGCGAATGCCCGCCAGATAATCGAGGTCCGTGCAAAGTGGGATATACGCGAGATCGGCTCGGCCTTGGAGAAGGCGCTGGAAAGCCTCAAGGCGGGTCTCTTGCGACATTTTTGTGCTCCCCGGGGGCAGACTTAAGCGAGATGATCTGGCTTGGCGGACCTCCCCTTGCCCGCCGGGCAGGAACTCGTATGCTGGTTCGCTCAGCGTTGTTGTGTTCGAGCAGCGAACGAAATTGGTAACGACAGTGACATGCCCCGCCTTGGGCTGATCGTCAATCCGATAGCCGGTATGGGAGGTGCTGTGGGCCTCAAGGGTACCGACGGCACGGAGACCCTCGCCCATGCTCGCGCGCTGGGTGCAGAGCCGCATTCGCCCCGGCGTGCGCAGCGGATGCTGAAGCGTCTTGCATCTCTCTCGCCACGCGCCGAGATCGTTGCCCCACGGGGCGCGATGGGCGCCGACATTGCGAAGGAGGTCGGGACCCTCGTCGTGGATCTCGACGGCCCCGACGCCGACACAACGGCCGCAGACACCCAGAACGCCGCCCGGCAGCTTGCCGACCTAGGGGTGGATCTCATCTTGTTTGCGGGCGGCGACGGCACGGCGCGGGACGTTGCGGAGGCGGTCGCCGGGAGAGCGCCGATCCTGGGCGTGCCGACCGGGGTCAAGATGCATTCCGGCGTTTTCGCCGCCTCCCCGGAAGCTGCCGGCTACCTTGCCGCCCTGGTCGCCGCGGGCGACCGCCGCCTCGCCTGGCGCGAGGGCGAGATCATGGACATCGACGAAGCGGCCGTCCGAAGCGGTCGCGTTTCGGCAGCCCTCTACGGCTACGCCCGCACGCCGTTTGAGCGCAGCCTGGTGCAGAATGCCAAGGCTGGCGCTCCCCCGAACGACGAGGGCGACCTTGAGGCCCTTGCGGGCGAGATCGTCGCCGGCATGGAGCCCGGCCGCCTCTATATTCTCGGGCCCGGGGCCACGATCCGCCGCATCAAGCGCCGCCTCGGGTTCGAAGGCACCCTCCTCGGGGTCGACGTCGCCATTAACGGGCGGCTCCTCGCCTCGGACGTGACCGAGGCACGGCTGCTCCGGCTCGTCGAGGGGGCGCGTGCCGCAATCGTGACAGGCGTCACGGGCGGGCAGGGTTTCGTGTTCGGGCGGGGCAACCAGCAGATCAGTCCTGCGGTGATCCGCAAGGTCGGCCAGGACAACCTGACCATCGTCACCGGGCGCAGCAAGTTGCTGGCCCTCGACCCGCCCTGCCTGCGGGTCGACACCGGTGACGTCACGCTCGATCAGCAACTCGCCGGATACAGGCCCGTGCGCGTCGCGCCGGGGCAAACCGTCATGATGCGTGTGGCGGAATGAACACCACAAGGGAGGCCGTAGTGAGAAATGCGAGACCCGTCGCCCATCCGTGGATGGCGAACTCGACGCCGGAAGCCAAGGCCGCGATGCTCGCCGCTGTCGGCGCATCGAGCATCGAAGAACTCTTCCATCAGATCCCAGCGGATCACCGCTTTCAGGGCGAGCTGAAGCTGCCGCCGGCGCTTCGCTCCGAGTCCGAATTGAAGCGGCACATGCTGGGCCTGCTGACGAAGAACGCAACCTGCGAGGAGAACCTGAGCTTCCTCGGCTCCGGCGTCTGGCAACACCATGTCCCGGCGGTGTGCGACGAGATCAGCGTTCGCACCGAGTTCCTGACGTCCGTCTGGGGCACACCGATGTCGGACCACGGCCGCAACCAGGCCTGGTTCGAGTTCTGCTCCCAGCTCGGCGAACTCGTCGGGATGGAGTTTGTCGGGCTTCCCGTCTATTCCTGGGGCTGCGCCGCAGGCAACGCGATCCGCATGGCCTCCCGCCTCACCGGACGCCACGAGGTTCTCGTGCCCGCGACCCTCGATCCGGAGCGGCTTGCGGTCATTCGGCAATATTGCGAGCCGGCTGAGATGCCGGCCCACATCGCCATCACGACGGTTGCGACGAGCCCCGATACCGGTCTGATTGACCTGAGCGATCTGAAGGGCAAGCTCTCGACGCGTACGGCAGCGGTGTACTTCGAGAACCCCTCCTCTCTCGGCATCATCGAGACGCAAGGTGAGGACATCGCGCGATTGGCCCGGGCCGCGGGGGCCGAGACGATCGTCGGCGTCGATCCGATCTCACTCGGCGTCCTCGCGCCGCCTTCCGATTATGGGGCCGACATCGTGGTGGGAACCACGCAGACGCTTGGAGCGCACATGAGCTGCGGCGGCGGAGTCGGCGGGTTCATAGCCTCTCGGGACGAGGAGGCCTATTGCCGGGAATACCCGACGCTCAACATCTCGATCACGACCACGTCCGCACCCGGCGAATATGGCTTCGGCCTGTCGCTCTCGCACCAGTCGTCCTACGGAATGCGCGAGAAGGGCAAGGACTGGACCGGCAATTCGGTCTACCTCACGGCGGTCGTCAACGCAGCCTACATGACCCTCATGGGTCCGGAAGGGTTTCGCGAAGTGGGCGAGTTGATCCTCGCCCGCTCGCACTATGCCGCAAAGCGGCTGTCCGAGATCGACGGCATCGATGTCCGCTTTCCTGCGGGCTTCTTCAAGGAATTGGTGGTGGACTTTGCCGGGACGGGTAAGTCCGTCTCGGCCGTCGACGAGGCGCTCCTGAAGCGCGGCATTTTCGGCGGTCGTAGCCTCGCCGACGTGCCGGGGTACGAGGGATGCGCCCTTTACGCATTCACGGAAATTCACACCCAGGCCGACATCGACCGTCTCGTCGAGGCGCTCAGCGAGGTGACCGCACAATGAGCAAGGCTCCCAATGGTATCGCCAATCCCATTCCCCTGAAGGAGTACCATCAGGCCCGCTGGAATGAGCCCGTCGTCATGGAGCTGGGGGCACCGGGCCGGCGTGGTCTCGTCTTCCCCGAGCCGGAGGAATCCGTCACCGAAGCGGTCGGCCCTGCGGCCGATCTCGTTCCGGCGAATATGCGCCGCAGGACGCCTCCCGCCCTGCCCGAAATGACGGAGCACGACACCTTGCGCCATTACCTGCGGCTATCGCAGATGGTTCAGGGGATGATGGGCGTAAGCCTCTTCGGCACCTGCACGATGAAGTACAATCCGCGTGTGAGTGAATATCTCGGCCTGCGGCCGCAGATGGCGGCTCTCCACCCCTATCAGCGTGAGGAGACCCTGCAGGGGATCCTCGAGATCATCCATTCCTTCGACCTGATCCTGCGTGAACTGTCCGGGATGGATCAGTTCGTGTTCCAGGCGGCCGGCGGCGCCGACGCCGCCTACACGCAGGCCTGCGTGACGCGAGGCTATTTCGCCGCGAAAGGCGAGCTCGAGCAACGCAACGAGATCATCACCACGATCCAAACCCACCCCTGCAATCCGGCAACGGCGGCAACGGCGGGGTTCAAGGTGATCACGCTGATGATCGAGGAGAACGGATACCCGTCGATCAACGCACTCAAGGCCGCCCTGTCGAACCGGACGGCCGCGCTCATGATCAACAATCCCGACGACATGGGCGTCTACAACCCGAACATCAGGGAGTGGGTGAAGCTCGTCAAGGAAGCCGGGGCGCTCGCCTTCTACGATCACGCCAACTTCAACGGCGTCATGTCGAAGATACGTGCGCGGGACCTCGGCTTCGATGCCTGCATGTACATGCTGCACAAGACGTTCGGCGGCCCAAAGGGCGGCGGCGGACCTGCGGTCGGAGCCTATGGCTGCTCGGCGGAACTTGCGCCCTTCCTGCCGCGCCCCATCGTCGTCAAGGACGACAGCACCGGCGCCTACAGCCTCGACCACGACCGGGACATGAGCATCGGCAAGGTGAGGGAGTTCCTCGGCAACGTTCACATCGTCATGCGCGCCTATGCCTGGGCACGCGGCATGGGAGCCGAGGGCATCCGCGAGGCGTCGGACATCTCCGTTCTGGCCAACAACTACATGGAGAAGGGGCTGAGTGCGATCCGTGGCGTCTCGAAATCGCACTCTCACCTTCCGGGCCACCGCATCGAGATGACGAGGTACTCGCTTGGACAGATGAAGGAGGAAACGGGACTCGGCGTCGTGGAGGTCAGCAACCGCCTGACCGATTATGGCGTGGACGCCCCCTGGCTGTCCCATGAGCCCTGGCTCGTGCCTGAGCCCTTCACGCCCGAGGCGGGCGAGCTGTGGTCGAAGGAGGACATCGATTATTGGATCGCCGCTCTCGCCAAGGTTTCGGAAGAGGCCTATTCCACGCCGGACGTCGTCCGCGATGCGCCGCACAATGCTGCGATCCACAAGATCGACGGTTCTGCGCTGGAGGACCCGGCGCGGTGGGCTACGACCTGGCGCGCCTTCAAGCGCAAGACCACGGAAGCCGAGCAAGCACCGGCACCGAAAATGGCGAGCGCAGGCGCCTGAGGCGAGCCGTCGTCGTGATGGCGCGTCGCGTGGGGGAGCGCGGGGGGAGCCGCTAGCAGCCATGACCCGATTGCAGGAGCAGGGCCGATCATGAACGATCGGCCACCCCCTTGGCTGTGGCCCGAGAGCGACTGGCGCGCGCTCGTCGGGCGTGTGCGCGCAGGCCGGCGCCTCCAGCCCTCACGCTGGAAGAACGGTGCGCGCTGCGCGGTCGCGCTCTCCTTCGACTGCGACCACGAGACGTTCGAGATGGGTGGCGGCGGTCGTGCGATCGGCAGGCTTGGCTGGGGGGAATATGGCCGCAGGGCCGGCGTGCCCCGTATCTTGAGCGTGCTGGAGCGCCACGGCGTGCCGGCGACTTTCTTCATGCCCGCGGTTGCGGCCCTGATCGATCCTGACGAGCCCCGGCGCATCGCAGAATCCGGCCATGAAATCGGCGTCCACGGCTGGATCCACGAGAACACCTCGTTGCTGGAGCCTGCGGTCGAGCGCGAGCTGGCGCTGCGGGCCTGCGACACCCTCGAGCGCCTTGCCGGCCGACGGCCTTCGGGCCATCGGGCGGCGCAGTGGGACACAAGCCCGAACACCGTCGCGATCGTCCGTGAGTTGGGCTTCCTCTACGATTCGTCGATGATGGCCGACGACGGTCCCTACGAGCTGCTGCTCGACGGGGAACCAACCGGGGTCGTCGAGATGCCGGTCGACTGGGTGCGCGACGATGCCGTCTACCTGCTCTTCAACCGCACGCCGCCCACACGGCCGCAGATGGCTCCCCTGGACGTGCTGGATGTGTTCAGGCGCGAGTTCGACGGGGCCTATGCGGAAGGTGGCGTGCTTCAGCTCGTCTTCCACCCGTTCGTGATCGGCTACCGTTCGCGCATCTTCATCTTGGACGAGCTGATTCAACACGCCAAGGCGCACCAGGACGTCTGGTTCGCAACGCACGCCGAGATCGCATCTTTCGCCCGGGAGCACGCGCCATGAAGATTGCGCTGATCGGTGCAGGCTCCATCGGCATCGCCTGGGCGGTGGTCTTTACCCGCGCCGGCTACGAGGTGGCGCTGCAGGATCCGGACGCCGGTAGACGGGGAGCCGCGCCCGGGGAGATCGCGGCCCGTTTCCGGGACCTTGCCGGTGCAGGCCTGTACGAGGGGAATATCGACGCGGCGCTGGCGCGGGTCTCCGTCCATGCCGATCTTGCTGCGGCTGTCGCCGATGCCGGCTATGTGCAGGAGAACGCTCCCGAGGTTCTCGACCTCAAGCGGAATCTGTTCGCGGACCTCGACCGATTGGCTCCAGCGGAAGCGGTCCTGGCCTCGTCGTCGTCCGCCATCACCACGAGCGCGATCGCCTCGGATCTGCCGGGACGCGGGCGCTGCCTGGTCGTGCATCCCGGCAATCCGCCATTCCTCGTACCCGCGGTCGAGCTGGTGCCGGCGCCCTTCACCGTGGCTGCGGCCGTCGATCGGGCAGAGCATCTCCTCCGCGATTGCGGCATGAGCCCCGTGCGGGTCAAGCGAGAGATCGAAGGCTTCGTGTTCAACCGGCTCCAGGGTGCGATCCTGCGCGAGGCCTATTGCCTCGTGCGCGACGGGGTCATTTCGGCCTCCGATCTCGATCGCATCGTCCGCGATGGCTTAGGCCTTCGCTGGTCCGTTGTCGGCCCCTTCGAGACCGCCGATCTCAATGTCAGAGGTGGCCTTCCGGCCCACGCTACTCGGATGGGCGAGGCCTATGCCCGCATGGGCGCGGAGCGCGGGCAACACGATCCGTGGACCCCGGATCTCGTCGAACGGGTCGCAGCCGAGCGCCGCGCGGCCCTGCCCTTCGAGCGATGGGAGGAGCGCGTCCGCTGGCGCGACAGTGCGCTGGCAACTGCTCTTGCCGCGCGCCAGCGCTGGCCCGCTTGGCCGCCCGAGGAGCCATCGTGACCCACGCTTTCACCTTCCGTTTCGAGGATCGCGAGATCGAGGCGCGGCCGGGCCAGTCCCTCGCCGCGGCCCTGCTTGAAGCCGGCGAGGCGGGCCTGCGCGAAACCCGAACGGGCGGCCTGCGCGGTCTCTATTGCGGCATGGGTGTCTGCCAGGAATGCCTGGTTCGGGTCGAGAAGGAGAACCAACCGACGGAGCAGGTTCGGGCCTGCATGACTCCCGCTCAACCAGGCCTCCTGGTGACGCGCGGCCGCTTCCTCGCGGAGACGGATGTCGCCGGCGGGGGCGCACCGCCGATCGGCCTGACGGATCTGCCGGAGGAAGCGCCTGAGGTGCTCGTCGTCGGAGGGGGCGCTGGCGGACTTGCGGCCGCTCTGGCCGCGCGGCAGGCGGGCTGCGACGTTCTCCTCCTCGACGAGCGCAAGATCCCGGGTGGGCAGTACTACAAGCAAGCCGCGGGCGCCCCAACCCTCGATGCGCAGCAGCGGGAGGGGGAGGCTCTTGTTGCGGCCGCGGATCGAGCCGGCGTCCGTCGGTGGCAGGGGGCGGAGGTCTGGGGCGCCTTTGCTCCGGATCTCCTGCTGGCCCATCATGAGGGTGCGACCTGGCGCCTGCGTCCGCAGGTTCTGATCCTGGCCACGGGTGCCTACGAGCGGCCCTGGCCCGTGCCTGGCTGGACCCTGCCGGGCGTTATGACGACCGGCGCAGCACAAACGCTCTGGCGCAGCCAGCGCACCTTGCCGGGTCGAAGGGTGGTGGTGGCCGGTGCAGGGCCGCTGAACCTGCAGGTTGCCTGGGAGTTGTCGCGCGGCGGCGCCGAGATCGTGGCCGTCGCGGAAGCCGCGCCGCCGCCCGCCCCCTCGCGCTGGCGCGCTGGGGCGAGGCTGATCGCAGCCGGTCCGCGGCTTGCGGCGATGGGACTGGCGCAGATCGCAGCCCTACGCAGCGCCGGCGCGCGGGTTCGCTGGGGCATGCAGGTCACAAGGATCGAGGCGAGCCCAGGCGGCCTGAGGGCGACTCTGGACGGTGCTGGAGGACGTGAGACCTTCGAGGCGGATGCGGTCGCTCTCGGCTATGGCTTCCTGCCCGCCAATGAGATGGCTCGGGCGCTGGGCGTCCGGCATGAATATGATCCCGTGCGCGGCCATCTCGTCTGCGTCCGCGGACCCGATATGCAAACGAGCGTTCCGAATGTTTTTGCAGTCGGGGACGGGTGTGGGCTGGGGGGCGCCCCGGCCGCGCGGGAAGAGGGCGTGATCGCGGGTCTGGGCGCGGCTAAGCGGCTTGGCCGCGAGGGGTCCGCGGCGGAGGCCGGGGCTGCGGCGCGGCGGCTCGTCCGGCACCGGCGCTTCCAGGATGCCCTCTGGAGCGTCTTCTCCGCTCCGCGCGTGGCCCTTGCCTCGGCGGACGCGGACACCCTGATCTGCCGCTGCGAGGAGGTGACGCGCGCTGCCCTCGATGCCTGCATGAGCGAGGGCACGCCCGATCTCGCGGAGATCAAGCGGCGGACCCGGATCGGCATGGGCCGCTGCGGCGGTCGCACGTGCGGGCCGCTTCTTGCCGAGCACCTGGCCGCAGTGGCGGATCGTCCGCTCGACGAAGTGGCGGGCTTCGCCCCCCGCGCGCCCGTCAAGCCGATCCGCATTGCGGATATCGTCGGCACGGGAGCCAAGCCGTGACGCTCGCTCTCCCCTCCAAGGTGGAGACCGTCGTCGTCGGGGGCGGGATCGTCGGCATGTGCCTCGCCCGCCTCCTTGCCCGCGAGGGTCGCGAGGTGGTGCTGATCGACGCCAGCCGGGATGCCGGCTCCACCGCGAATGCCGGGAGCCTGCATGTTCAGATGCAGAGCCGGTTCATGCGCCTCTACCCCGAGGCGGTGCCGGCGCTCGAACGCTCGCTGCCCCTTTATCCGCGCGCGGTCCGGACCTGGCGTGAGCTCTCGACCGAGCTGCGCGCCGACATCGAACTCAAGGTCTCGGGCGGCCTGATGGTGGCCGAGGATGCGACGCAGTTCGCATTTCTCTCGCAGAAATGCGCCCGCGAACGCGCGATCGGCCTCGACACCCATATGCTCGACCGAGCGGAGCTGCGCCGCGTCGCGCCTTATCTGGGCGACAGCGTCTACGGAGCGGAGCTTTGTGCCGACGAGGGCAAACTCAACCCGCTCCTGGCAAACCAAGCCATTCGCAGGTCTGCCCTTGAGGCCGGGGTGATCCATGCAGCGGAAACCCGTGTTGCTGCACTCGCACGCGACGGACACGCCTACCGCGTCGATACGGGCCGCCATGTCATTCGCTGCGGCACCGTCGTCCTTGCCGCGGGAGCGGGAACGGGTGCCTTGGCGGAACAGCTTGGGGCCGACGTTCCGACGGTCGCCGAGCCGCTGCACATGAACATCACGGAGGCAACCGAACCGCTCATCCTCCATCTGGTCCAGCACGCCGACCGCATGATCACATTGAAACAGCTCGGCGCGGGGCAGGTGGTGATCGGCGGCGGCTGGCCGGCTCGTCTTGCGGGATCGGCCCAATTCCCGACCGTGGAGGCCGCGAGCCTTGTCGGGAATTTGAGCCTTGCCCAGCACGTGGTCCCACGCGTCGGCTCGCTCAAACTCCTCCGCACCTGGGCGGGGATCAACACCACGACCGACGGGAGCTGCGTCTTGGGACCCCTCCCCGGCCACACGAACGCCTTCGTCGCCGTGCCCGGTGATGCAGGCTACACGCTTGGCCCCTTGGTGGCCGAGATGGCAGCCGCGATGCTCGCGGGCCGCGATCCCGGCTTCGACGTCGCGCCGTTCTCGCCGGCTCGGTTCAGTCGCGCAGCGCCAAATTGATCCGATCTGCGGCGCGAAGGAGTTCCGGAAGGATTTCGGAGCGCAGGGTTTCCGAGGACACGCGGGCGGTCGGTCCGCACATGTTGATGGCGGCCACGGTCGCCCCGGACGGGGAGCGAATCGGCACGGAGACGGAGCGCAGACCCACCTCCAGTTCTTCGTCCACCAGCGACCAGCCCTGACGCCGCACTTGCTCGATGATCTCGCGCAGCTTCGCCTTGGCTGTGACGGTACCTGCCGTCAGCGGAACGGGCTTAATGTCGGACAGCACCCGCTCGAGGGCGTCCGGTGGCAAACCTGCGAGGAGGACGCGGCCAAGCGAGGTGCAATAGGCCGGCGAGCGGCTGCCGACGCGGAGATTGACGTTCACGAAGCGCGCGGAGGACGGGATGTGCAGAACGTAGAGCACGTCGGCGCCGTCGAGGACGGCCCCGTAGCAAGCCTCATCGAAACGATCCGACAATTCCGCAAGGATGGGCCGAGCGATATCCCAGATGTTGAGCGAGGACAGCGCCGCGTGGCTCAGCTCAAGCAGTTTCGGCGTCGGCTGAAACCGTTTGCCGTCCGTTTCCATGTAGCCGGCATGGACGAAGGTCAGCAGGAAGCGGCGCGCACTCGCTCGGCTCATGCCTGCGTATTCGGCCACTTCCGTCAGGGTCATGCGGGGCTTGTGCCGGCTGAAGGCCTTGAGTACGTCGAACGCCTTGAGGACCGAATTGACGATCTCGCGGTCCTCACCTGTGCGCGCAGGTCCCTCGCCCTCGGCCGGGCGCTCGAGGGCGGCACCGGCGTCCACCTGAGCTTGTTCGTCCATGGTGTCGTTACACCCCTAAAGAGAGCCCCGGTTGTATATCCCGGTTGGTCCGGGACCTAACGCATCACAAACCCACTGTCGATCCGAGAGGCAGACCGGCTCAAGCCGACAAGCTGAAAATGACCGCATATCGAACGTTGCGCCCCATTTCGAACGCGGCGTCCGGCCGGTGTGGTGCGGTCGAACACTCGTTGCGGAGCATACCGTAGCGCAGGGCAGAAGCAATCGTCGGCTCTTTGTGCCAGGGCGCCAAGCCCCTTGCGGAAGTGGCACAACTGCGTTCATGATGCGCACAAGTGTTCGCGGGGCGGCTGCAATGCAGCATGACTGAACCCGCGCCTCAAGGGTTACGGGAGGACTGCACATGAGCACAAGCAAGCTTCACCACGGACCTTCACGCCGGGCCGTCGTGGCCGGCATGGGCGCGGCCATGGCTGTGCCCTTTGTGGGGCGCGCCGAGGCCCAGGGCACCACATTGCGCTGGTGGTCGCCACAAACGGCCCCTGCCCAGCGCGAAGCCTACATGTACCAGATCCGCACCTTCGAGGAGGCCAATCCCGGGGTGAAGGTGGCCTTCGAGGGCACATCCGACGAGGGCTACCCTGCGCAGCTCGCAGCGGCCTTCGCCTCCGGCCAAGTGCCCAATCTCGTGACCCACATCCCGTCGTTCGCCGTGTCGACGTATTGGCAAAACGGCCTCGTCGAGCCCTTCAACGACGTCATCCAGGCCATCGGGCCGCAGAACTATTACGAGGGAGCCAATCGGGTCTACGAGATCACGCCCGGCCAGTTCGCCGGCACGGGCATTGGCAACACGGCCGCCAATATGCTGTGGCTGCGTCGCGATCTGATGGAAAAGGCGGGCATCAACGAGGCACCCCGCACCTGGGATCAATTGCGCGATGCGTGCCGGAAGATGCAGGCCGGCAACGTCTTTGGCGCACCGCTGCCCTATGCTCGCAATTCGATGACGAGCCTGATTTTCATCGGCTTCGTCCACAATGCCGGCGGCCAGATCTTCACCCCCGACCTCAAGGTCGACGTCGAGACCGACCAGTTCCGCAACGCGCTCGAATTCTACAAGTCGATGCGTGAAGTCTGCCCGCCGGGCGCCACGAACTATTCCTGGGGTGACAGCCTGACGGCTTTCGTCTCGGGTGCCACGGCCACCGGAATTTACGCGGGCCGGGTGCTCGCCAACGTCACGGCCCAGAACCCGCGCATCCAGGATGTGATCTCCTGCCACGAATATCCGGCGATCTCGGCCAACGTGAAACCTTGGACCTTCAACGACTTCCCGAGCGTGATGATCCCCAAAGGCGCGCCGAATATGGAGTTGACGAAGCGCTTCGCCGCTCATCTGTTTCGGCCCGACGGCTATATCCGTCAGCTTCACGCAGCGCCAGGGCACGTGCTGCCAGTGCTCAAGACCATCTCCGAGAACGCCGACTACCTCAACAACCCGATCATCCAGAAGCACAAGGCAGCGGTCGATCTCATGGCCCAGGCGGCCGCTGGCGGCTTCAACCTCGGCTACGAATCGCCGAAGCACAAACCGAACACCCAGGCCGGTCGCATCGTGGCGAGCCATGTGCTCGCGGAGGCCGTGCAGCGCTACGCGACCAATAACGAACCCATGGCCGCCGTTGTGTCGGACACGGCGAAGAAGCTCGAGGAGCTCATGAAGCCCGCCTGATCGGCTTCCTGTCTTGCTTCCCGGGCCGGGCGCTGCGCGGCGCCCGGCCCTCCCGTCTTGCACCAGACCCTTATCACCCCCCGATGGCTTACAGCGCCCTTGATCGCCGCTATGCACTCCTCGGCGCGCTGCTCATCGCGCCGACGGTTCTGATCTTTTGCGCCGTCATCGTGTACCCGCTCGTGTCGGCGATTTACCTATCGCTGTTCACGATCTTCACGCCGACCCTTCGTGGATCCTGGGTGGGTCTGGGCAACTACGCAGCGCTCATGCAATCCAACGAGTTCTGGCGCTCGCTCGCCAATACCCTCCTCTGGACCGCATCGACGCTGTTTCTCCAGATCGTGTTCGGCGTCGCCGCCGCCCTCATGTTGCACCAGAACATGGTCTTCCGGGCGCTCGCCCGCAGCCTGATTCTCTTTCCGTACTTCGTCTCGACCGTGGTGGCCGTGCTGGTTTGGCGGTGGCTGTTCAACGACCTCTACGGCATCCTCAATCACGTGATGCTGGCCGCGGGGCTGATCAGCGCGCCCCTCGACTGGCTCGGGTCGATGCCGAACGCCATGATCTCGATCGTGCTCGTCGGCGCGTGGAAGTACTTCCCCTTCGTCGTGATTGCGGTTCTGGCGCGGCTTCAGACGATTCCGGATGCGCTCTATGAGGCGGCGAAGATCGATGGAGCAGGGCCGATCGCCCGCTTCTTCGACGTGACACTTCCGCAGCTCCGCGACGTTCTGCTCATCGTGATCCTTCTGCGCGCCATTTGGGACTTCAAGGAGTTCGACCTGATCTACCTCATGACGGGCGGCGGGCCGATCATCGCCACGCAGACGCTGCCCCTGATGGTCTACAAATACGCCTTCGGTCTCAACGATATGGGACGCGCCTCCGCGGTGGCTGTCGCGATGATGCTGGTCATGCTCGTCTTTATGGCGATCTATCTGCGCCTCGCTGGACGCAACGAGCGGGAGAATGCCCGATGAGGCATCTCGCTGGCCGGGTGGTCTTCAATCTGTTCGCGTGGACGGTCGTTCTCGTTCTGACCTTCCCGCTCGTCTGGATGATCCTGACGTCGATCAAGCCGCAGTTCGAGCTGTTCCGCATCCCGCCGGCCTTCTGGCCCGAGGAGGTGACGTTCGAGCATTATCGCCGGCTCATCGATGAGACGCCGTTCCTCAAATACATGCGCAATTCGCTTCTGCTCGGCTTCGCGACGACTTTCGTCGTCGTCATCGTTGCGACGCTCGGCGCTCATTCCCTCGTCCGTTTCCGCTATCCCGGCCGGGAGCGGCTCGCTCAGCTCGTCTTGTTCACGTACCTTCTGCCCTCCGTCGTGCTCATCCTGCCGCTCTATCTGATGATGGTGCGGGTGGGTCTCGCGAACTCCATTTTGAGCCTGGTCGTCGCTTACACGACCTTCGCGCTTCCCTATGCGCTCTGGCTCCTGCGCTCTTTCATGCAGGGCATTCCTGACGACCTCGAAGCGGCAGCGCTCGTGGACGGAGCGACACGCCTTGAGGCTTTCATCGACGTGATCCTCCCCCAGGCTCTCCCGGGCATCATCTCGACCGCCCTCTTCACCTTCATCCTGGCCTGGAACGAGTATCTCTTCGCCCTCGTGCTGGTGAACACCGACGAGGCGCGCCCGCTCACGACGGGCGTGATGAACATGCTGGTGTCGGCCTTCAATATTGAGTGGTCGCTCCTGATGGCAGCGGCCGTGATGATGTCGGCACCGCTCATCGTGATCTTCGCCTTTCTCCAGAATTATTTGACCCGCGGCTTCGGCGCCGGCGGCCTGAAAGGCTGACGCGCAATGGCGGACGTGCGCTTCGATCAGGTTCGCAAGGCTTTCGGCCAGGCCGTGGCAGTGAAGTCGCTCAGTCTCTCCGTTGCGAGCGGCGAGTTCGTGAGCCTGCTTGGCCCCTCGGGATGCGGGAAGACGACAACCCTCCGGATGCTTGCAGGCCTCGAATTCCCCACCTCGGGTGAGATCCGCATCGGGAGCACCGTCGTCAACGACATGCCGCCGGGCCAGCGCGACATCGCGATGGTGTTCCAGTCCTACGCTCTCTACCCGCACATGACCGTGGCCGAGAACATCGCATACCCCCTGAAGAAGCGCCGCGTGCCACGCGCGGAGCGGGAGGCGAAGGTGCGAGAAGCGGCCGCGACGCTTCAGCTCCAGGCCCTTCTCGACCGCAAGCCACGCCAGTTGTCGGGCGGTCAGCAACAGCGTGTTGCGCTCGGGCGCGCGCTCGTCCGCGACCCCAAGGTCTTCCTGCTGGACGAGCCCCTCTCCAATCTCGATGCGAAACTGCGCGCCCACATGCGGGCCGAGTTGATCGAGCTGCACCGCCGTCTCGGCAAGACCTTCATCTATGTGACGCACGACCAGCTCGAAGCCATGACGATGTCCGACCGCATCGCCGTCATGCATGAGGGTGAACTGCAACAGTTCGGGGCCCCGAAAGAGGTGTACGAGCGGCCTGCAAACCTGTTCGTGGCAGGCTTTATCGGCTCTCCTGCCATGAACTTGATCCCAGGCGAGTTGCGGCCCTTAGGCAGCGGCCTTGGCTTTGCAGGGGCGGGTCTCAACCTGCCCCTCGCTTCCGGAGGAACAGCCGGCGAGGCCCTCACGCTCGGTGTGCGGCCGGAGGATGTGACGCTGGGCGACGGCCCGTTCTCCGGAACCGTCCGAGTCGTAGAGCCCACGGGGCACGAGACCATCGTGATGGTCGCGAGCGGCGACGTGACGCTCGTCTGCCGTGCCCGTCCGGATGTGCCCCTCACGGTCGGTGCTGCGGTTCCCTTTGCCTTGCGGACATCGCGCCTCCACGCGTTCAACGCCGTCACCGGCCATCGTCTTCCCGTCACTTTTGCCCCGTGAGCGCCCATGCTGAACGATCACCACCATAGCGCCGCCGAGTTGGTCGAACTCGACCGGCGCCATGTCTTCCACCCCTTCACGGCTCTCGACGTGCACGAGCGCAGCGGCGGCCTGATGATCACGGAAGGCGCGGGCGTTTGGCTCAAGGACGCCACGGGCCGCCGCTACCTGGATGGCATGGCGGGCCTTTGGTGCGTCAATGTGGGCTACGGGAGGCCCGAGATCGCGGAGGCTCTGCGCGCGCAGGCGTTGAAGCTCCCCTATTACCACGGCTTCTCGTCCATGAGCACGGACACGCCGGCCATGCTCGCCGATGCGATCCTCTCGCGTGCGCCGGCCGGAATGTCGAAGATCTTCTTCGGCAACAGCGGCTCGGATGCCAACGACACGCAGGTCAAACTCGTCTGGTACTACAACAACGCCCGAGGCAAGCCGCAGAAGAAGAAGATCGTCTCCCGGCGGCGCGGCTATCACGGCGTCACGATGGTATCGGCAAGTCTGACGGGCTTGGACGGGCTCCATGCCGGCTTCTCCCTCCCCTTCGATTTCGTGAAGCACACGACGGCGCCTCACCGGCTCTGGGAGGCCGAGCCTGGGATGAGCGACGCCGATTTCGTGGCGAAGCTCGCATCCGATCTTGAGGCGCTGATCCTGGCCGAGGGGCCGGACACGGTCGGCGCGTTCATCGCCGAGCCGCTTCAGGGCGCCGGCGGAGTTATCGTCCCGCCCGAGGGCTACTTCCCGGCGATCCAGGCCGTGCTGCGCCGCCACGACGTGCTGATGATCGTCGATGAGGTGATCTGCGGCTTCGGCCGCCTCGGCACCTGGTTCGGCAGCGAGCCGCTTGCCATCGAGCCGGACCTGATGACGATCGCAAAGGGCGTGACGTCCGCCTATGTGCCGCTCTCCGGCTGCCTCGTTTCGGAAAAGGTCTGGCGCGTGATCGCGGATGCCGGCAAGACCGCGGGCGTGTTCGGGCACGGCTACACCTACACGGCCCATCCGCTCGCCGCCGCAGCGGGCCTCGCCAATCTCGCCATCTTGGAGAACGACCGCCTCATCGAAGCCGCGGCAGTCCGGGGCGAGCAGATGCGAACAGCCCTCGCCAAAACCTTCGCCGACCATCCCCTCGTCGGCGAGGTGCGGGGCCAGGGGCTTGTCGCGGCCGTCGAGTTCGTCGCGCGCAAGCGTCCCGCAACCCGCTTCGACCCCTCGCTCAAAGTTGGCCCGCGGGTCGCCAAGGCCGCCCTGGAGCTCGGCGTCATCACGCGGGCGCTGCCCGCCTCCGACACCATCGCCTTCTCGCCGCCATTCGTGATTTCGGAGGAGGAGGTCGAGCATATGGTCGCAGTCGCGCGCCAGGCCGTGAATCGGGTGGCCGACGATTTGACGAAAGAAGGTGCCTGGAAGGCCGCCTGACACGGCATGGGTGCGAGGATCGATTGGCGTGCCAGACAACGGCATGCCTCGGAAGGACAATAGTATGGATCGCAACAGTGTGACCTGGGCCGGGGCGATGCCGGCAGTAACGACTCCCTTCACGCCGGACGGGAGCCTCGATCGGAAAGGCTTCCAGGCCAATATCGATCGCCTTATGGGGCTCGGCGCCACGGGCGTCGTCGCCTGCGGCTGCACCGGCGAATTCTGGTCGCTCACGGCGGACGAGCGCCGCATGCTCTACCGCGACGCGGTCGAAGCCGTCGGGGGGCGCGGGACGACCATCGTCGGAGTGGGCTGCGTCGGCCCTGAGGAAACGATTGCCTTCGCCCGCATGGCCGAGGAGGCCGGCGCCGATGGCGTGCTCGTGCTCCCGCCCTATTTCGTGAAGCTCACCGACGACGAGATCTTCGCCCATTATCGAGAGGTGGATGCCGGGGTCGGCCTGCCCATCATGGTCTACAACATCCCGGGGAATGCCGTGAATGCGGTCTCCCCGGCTTTGGCGAGCCGCCTTGCAGACCTCGACCGGGTGGTCGCGATCAAGGAGAGCTCCGGCGACTGGAACAACTACTACGCCACGGCGCTCGCGGTTCAGGAACGCCTGAGGGTCTTCTGCGGCCCGTCCTCGGTGTTCGGCGCGCCGGCCGTGGCTCTCGGTGCCGATGGAACCGTCGACTGCTTTCCGAACGTCTGGTCTGGATGCATCGACCTGTTCGCTGCTGCGAAAGCGGGAGCACCGGAAGCAGCCCGGCTTCAGGCGATGGGGCGGCGGCTGACCGATCTGTTCACGAGCGGCGGGCGCACGCTTTACCCAGCGACCAAAGCCGCCATGGACATGCTCGGCTTCCCCGGCGGCGGACGTCCGCGCCCGCCCCTGCGGTCTTTGGATGGTCCGGCCCTCGAAGGCCTTCGGGCAGGCCTCGTGAAGCTGGAGCTCGCATGAAGCTCGGGATCGAAGGCCGCCACGCCATCGTTTGCGCCGGGAGCCGCGGGCTCGGCCGAGCCGCCGCCGAGTCGCTCGCCGAGGCCGGCGTGGCCGTCACGCTCATCGCACGCACGCGGGAGCCACTCGAGGCTGCCGCCGCCGAGATCCGCACGGCCTATGGCGTGCCGGTGAGGGCCGTGGCCGGTGACGTTACGACCGAGGAGGGGCGCGCTGCCGCCTTCGAAGCATGCCCCGCGCCGGACATCCTGGTCTGCAACCCGGGTCTGCGGCAGACGCCTGCCGATTTTCGCACGCTCACCCGTGCGGATTGGCTGGCCTGGTGGGACGCTCACTTCTATTCGGCGATCGACATGATCCGTCGCGCAGCTCCCGGCATGGCGGAACGCGGTTTCGGCCGGATCGTCAATATCTCGGTGTCCAACATCAAGTTCCCGCAGGTGAATTTCGCCCATTCACACGCCGCGCGGGTGGCGTTGTCGGGCGCGATCGCGTCGTTCGTGAGGGAGCTTGTCGGGCGGAACGTCACGATCAATTCGGTCGCCCCAGGCTTCTTCGACACGGACGCCCTGCACACGAACCTGCATTCGCATGCGGCGCGAGGCGGCGTGACCTACGAGGAGATCGTTGCCGACCGGCTGCGGCAGACGCCTGCCGGCCGCTTCGCCGCCCCGAAGGAATGCGGCGATCTCGTTGCCTTCCTGTGTAGCGCCCAGGCCGGCTTCATCACGGGCCAGAACATCGTCAACGACGGCGGCGTTTACCAGGGGCTGTTCTGATGTCGTCGGGAGCCCAGACACCTGCCGTCGACAACCAAGGAGCCGCAATCGGGAATCCGCCCGAGCGGGGCCAAGCGACCAGTGCGCAGCTACTCACTGCGGAAGGCCGGGTCGTCGCGATCTCGGGCGCCTCTCGCGGCCTCGGCGCAGCCATCGCCAAGCGGCTGGCCGCCGAGGGCTTCACGCTGTCCCTCGGGGTGCGCGATCCGGCCGCCACGCGAGCGCGGCTCAACCTCGATCCGGCGCGAACCGACTACCACCGGTTTGATGCTCTGGATCCCGCAAGCGCGGAGCGCTGGATTGCCGGGACCGTTGCGGCGCGGGGGCGCCTCGATGGTCTCGTGAACAACGCCGGCATCCTCAAGGCAGTAAACTTCGAATCCGATGGCGAGGAAGCGCTCGACGCCCTTTGGGCCGTGAACGTCAAGGCGCCCTATCGGCTGATCCGCCACGCGCTTCCCCATCTTAAGGCCGCCGGCACCGGCCGCATCGTGAACGTCGCGTCGACAGACGCCAAGCGCTATCGCGATGCCACCGTCTCGGTCGGCTATGCGATGTCGAAGCACGCCCTGCTGGCGCTGAGCCACGCCGCGAAGTTCGCGGGCTGGGGGGATGGCGTGCGGGTCACGGCCCTCTGCCCCGGCGCCATCGACACGGACCTGATCGCAGGCCTGCCCGGCGTGACCCCGTCCGGCAATCACCTTGCACCGGAAACCGTGGCCGAGATCGTCGCCCTCCTGTTGCGGCTGCCGAATACGGCGACGGTGGCGGAGCTTGTTGTGAACACCCGCCTTGAATCGACCCTCTAGAGCCTGCGGTGAGCGCCCGGACCCGACGATACCCCTCTTCAGGCGCCCGGCGCGAAGGCGCTGATGTCGTGGCTTGGCCTGCGACCGAGCGCAAGGTCCGCGATCGCGCGACCAACCAGAGGTCCGGCCGTAAAGCCCATCCAGGGGAAGAAGGCCATCAGGAAGCCCGGAACCCCGGGTGCTTCACCCAGGATGGGGCGCCAATCCGCGGTGCCGTTCACGATTGCGGCCCACGACCGCACGATCTGCACGCCAGCGATGGCGGGCGCCGCGTCGATCGCAACCTGCATGTTGGCGGCAAGCGACCTGAGGCTGACCACCGGACGCCCCCGCCCATCGAGCTCTGCGGGCCAGCCGCCGCCGATCAACAACATCCCGAGCGCATTCTGCTTCAACGACAGCTTCTCGTCGGCGGAATAGACAAGATGCGGGATGAGCGGCGCCACCGGCTCCGTGACCGTGGTCTGGATCGCATGCGCCTCGACGGGCAGATCAAGCCCCACCATCGCGGCAACGCGCCCCGCGGCAGCGCCGGCGCAGTTGACGACGCGCCCGGCCCGGATCGGACCCGCACTCGTCGCAGCGATGAAGCCGTCCGCGTCGCTCATCAATCCTTCGAGCGCGGTGAAACGCATCACGCGTGCTCCTGCAGATGCGGCTGCGCGAGCGAAGGCCGCACCGGCGATGAGCGGATTGGCCTTGCCCTCCCCGGCGCAGAAGGCGCCGCCGATCATGCGGTCGGATATGTAAGGGGCGAGGCCGCGCAGGCCTTCGCGATCGAGGAGGGTGACGTCGAGACCCTGGGCGCGCTCCACCGCCGCCTTGGCCCGCACGAGACGCATCTGAGCCTCGGAGCGGGCGACGATGAGCCCCCCCGGCGTGGCTACATCGAGGTCGATTCCAAGCTCCGTCTCAAGCTCCCGCCAGAGCGTAATCGAGTCGGTCATGAGCCGCAGGGTCGGGGCAAAGGCCTCGGCCCAGGCGGGGCCGTTCAGCGCGAACGGCTCAAAGGGGATCTGTGCATGGAGCGAGCCGGAATTCGCTCCCGAAGCCTCCGCGCTGACCTCCCCACGCTCGATCAAAATCACGTCGGCGCCGGCTCGGGCGAGGTAATAGGCGGTCGCCGCACCGGCAATCCCGCCTCCGATCACCAGCACGTCCGCTCTCATCGTCGATCCGCTTCGCCCCGCTCTTGTGCCCCCGTTCTATCGCGTCGCTGCCGGGGGCGCATCCCGTCCGCTCCCCGAACCTTCACGTAGGAGACCTGCCATGCCGGCCTTGAATGTTGCCGCTTCGACATTCCCCTTCCTCTATTCCCATTCCGGCCTCGATGCCTTGAAGCACCTGCGCGGCCTCGGCTACCGCGCTTTCGAGATGATGATCTTCCCGCCGCATTGCTGGCCGGCCGAGATGACGCCGGCGCAAAAGCGTGAGGTTTCTGCCTGGCTCGATGGCGAGGGGGGACGCATCACCTCGTTCTGCTACCCGCTCCTCGACAACAATCCGAACTCGGTCGATCGCATCATGCGGCGCTATACCCTCGACCGCTACAAGGAGGCGATCGAACTGTCGGCACTCTGGAACTGCCCCTATGTCTGTGCCATCCCTGGCCCCGTCAACAGCCTCATCGACCCACCGGTCGCCTGGATGCGGGAGTGGTTCGTCGAGGGCATGAAGGAGCTTGTCGCCTTTGCGAAAGGCTCGGGTGTCGAGATCATCCTCGAGAACGTGCCCTTCACCTTCCTTCCGACCGCCCAGGACATGCTCGATGCGGCAAACGACATCGACCCCAGCGTGGGCCTCAATTTCGACGTCTGCAATTCCGCCTACATCAAGGAAGACGTTCCGGCCGTGATCCACATGCTGGGAAGCCGCATCAAGAACGTCCACATCTCGGACTCGACCTACGAGGTGTTCAAGCACGACCGTCTCGGGACGGGAATCGTTGAGCCGGGCCCCGCGGCCGAGGCCTTGCGCGCCATCGGCTACGACGGCATGACGGTCCTTGAGATCATCACGGATGCCACCAAACCCGGCGTCGACCCGGACGGCGACATCAAGGCGTCCCACGACATTCTGGCGGCCCACGGATGGGCCGCCCGCGCCTAAGCCGCTGCAGGCTTTCGAACCAAAGGAGACGATCCATGGCCCAGACCTTCCGCGGCTGTCACACCGTGACCGTAACCCCCTTCACCCCGGACGGCAGTCGCATCGACCTCGATGCGATGCGCCCCTTCCTCGACTGGCAGCATGCCTGCGGCGCGCCGGGCGTCATTCTCCTCGGCACCACGGGCGAGTTCCTGACGGTCAGCGATGCGGAGCGGGAGGAGTACGTGGCGGCTGCCGTCGAGCACTGCCGCGGCCGCATGACGGTCATGGTCGGCGCCACCCACGCCCATACGCCGACGGCGGTGCGCTTTGCCCGCCAGGCTGAGTCCCTCGGCGCCGACGGCCTGATGATCGCGCCGCCCTATTACTACACCCCGACCGAGGACGAGATCTTCGCCTATTACGCGGCGATCTCAGAAGCCGTGTCGATCCCGATCATGCTCTACAACAACCCCTACACCACCAACGTCGACATGAAGCCCGGCTTGGTAGCGCGCCTGACGAAGAACCTTCCGAATGTGCGCTACATCAAGGAGGCATCGATGGATGTCGGCCGCGTCTTCGACATCGTCGAGGCGACGGACGGTGTCATGAACGTCTTTGCGGGCGAGCGCGTGGTCGAATCCGTCCGGCTCGGAGCCATCGGTTACGTGGATCCCAACGCCAACTTCGTGCCCCGCGCCTCGCTTGCTCTGTTCCCGCTCTTGGAGCAGGGGCGGGAGAAGGAAGCGATCAAGATCCAGCATCACATCGACGAGATGTGGGCCATCATCAAGGAGGGGCATCCCCTCTACGGTCATCAGTGCTATTCGAAGGCGCTCGCGGCCGCCTGCGGCTACCCGGTCGGCGACGTGCGCCCGCCCATTACAATGTTCGCTTCGCTGGGCGCGGAGGGCACCGAACGCGTCGAGCGGCTCAAGGGCGTGATGAGGCAGCTCGATCGGCTCATGGACGACATCGAGGCCGCGCAGCCCGTCCGCAGGGCCGCCTGACCCTCATGACCCTCCCGGCCCTGTTCCAGCCGATCACATTGCGTGGCCTGACGATCCGCAACCGGATCGCCGTCTCACCCATGTGCCAATACGTTGCGGTCGACGGCGTACCGAACGAATGGCACGTCGCGCATCACGGGCGCTTTGCCCTGGGTGGCGTCGGCCTTGTGATTGCAGAGGCGACAGGCGTGATGCGTGACGGGCGCATCTCGCCCGGCTGCACAGGGCTGTGGACCGACGAGCAGGAAGCCGCATGGGCTCGGATCACTGCGCTCCACCGGGCCCACGGCGTCGCCTCGGCGATTCAGCTGAACCACAGCGGAGCAAAGGGCTCGACGGCCCAGCCATGGGCGGGAGCGGGCCAACTCGATCCGGATGCGCCGGATGCGTGGGAGATCGTCGCGGCGAGCGCGGTGCCGATGCGTGCCGGCTGGCGCGCGCCCCGGCCGGCCACCGTTCCGGAACTCGAGGCGATCGTTGCCGCCTTCGGGGCGGCGGCGCGCCGAGCGGTCAGCGCCGGCTTCGACACGATCGAGCTGCACGGCGCGCACGGCTACCTCCTCCACAGCTTCTTCTCGCCGCTCACGAACCGGCGCGAGGATGCGTTTGGCGGCAGTCTCGAAAAGCGCATGCGTCTGCCGCTGCTCGTCGCGGAAGAGGTTCGCAGGGCGGTGCCCGAAGCGATGCCGCTTCTCTACCGTGCGTCGGTCGTGGACAACGCGGAGGGCGGGCTCACGGTGGAGGACACGGTTGCCCTCGCCCGCGAACTCAAGAAGCGCGGCGTCGACCTGATCGACTGCTCGTCCGGCGGGGGGACGGCCATGATACCCCCGGCGCCCCAGGCCCACGGTCATCAGGTTCATCTCGCCGAAGAGGTGCATCGGGGCGCGGGCATCCCGACGATTGCGGTCGGGCTGATCACGGATCCCCTAAAGGCCAATGCGGTCGTGGCGGAGGGCCGCGCCGATATGGTTGCCCTCGGCCGCGAAATGCTCGCCGATGCGAACTGGCCCTACCGGGCCGCCCTTGCCACCGGGCACCCTGCGCCCGAAAGCATTCTGCCGCGCGGCCATGGCTTCTTTCTGGAGCGCCGCGCGCAGGCGCAAGGACGCCCGGCGGCATCGGTATAGAGTCCCCCTTTCGGGTCTCGGTGCCAGCCCGTTGTGCATCAAGGGACCACCCCTGATAGCCGTTCAGGCCGTGTGTGGGGTTGTGCTGCGCCGTCGATAGAGGAGATGGTCGGCGCTCCGAACATCTCTCGATGGATTAACGGCTCGTTCGCGTCTGCGGCGGCCCGCGATCAGGCCAAGCCGCCTTCGACCGGAACGAGTTGGCCCGTCACTCCGGCGGAGAGGTCGCTCACTAGCCAAAGAACCGTGCGGGCGACATCGTCCGCCGTCGTCATCCGACCAAGCGCCGTCTCCTGCGCGGCCGCCGCTAAGGCGTCCGCCCGTTGGGGGCCAAGACCGGCCTCCGCCCGCCAGTCCATGCGCGCGAGCAGAGCTTCGGTTGCGACGGCGCCTGGCCCCACCGCATTGACCCGAATGCCATAGCGGCCGAGATCGAGGGCTGCCGCCTTGACGAGCCCGACAACGGCATGTTTCGACGCGACATAAGCGGCCTGCCGGGCATGCGCCCGGTAGCTCATGATCGAGCCCGTGGCGACGAGCGCGCCACCCCTCTCCTTCAGGAAGGGCACGGCATGCTTGAACGTCGCGGCGACACCGCGGACGTTGACCGCGAGCGTGCGGTCGAAGGTCTCGAGGTCGAGATCCTCGATTGCGCGCCAGGGCGGCACAATGCCCGCATTCGCCACCACGATGTCGAGCCGACGGTCTCTTGCGGCGGCTGCGAGGGCGTCTCGGATCGATCGCTCGTCCGTCACATCGCATGGGATCACGCCTTCACCGGCCACGAGGTCGAGGCGGGACACAGTTGCGCCCGACACCTCCAGCATCGCGGCGATGGCGGCACCAAGCCCCCCTGCAGCGCCCGTTACGGCCGCGACGCGGCCAGCGAGGAGCGGCGGGATCATGCCGACACACCCTGGCTCGATACGGTGGGCTGCGGGGTGCGCATCAGTCGGATCGTTCCGTCTGTCCCAACCCGCATGCCGGGCTAGACGTGTCGAAGCCGGCGAGATCGGCGACCGTCACAGGTCGAACCGGCGGGCGCGGCGCGAAGCCGTCATCGGGCGCGGGGAAGCGCCCGGCGTTGCTTGCCATGCGCTCGGCCGCGAAGGGAGCGCAATAGCGACCATTGCATCGACCCATTCCAAGCCGCGTTTCGCGCTTCACCGCTCCAAGCCCACGCATGCCCTCGTCCAGGGTGGCATCGAGCTGGGCGAGCGTCACCTCCTCGCAACGGCACACGAGGGTGTCGGGCGTCGCAAGAGCGTCGACGGGCAGGCGAGCGGCGAAGACCCGCCACAGTGCCGTCTGAAACGATCGGGCGCGGTCGAGATCGCCCTGCCAGCGACGCAGCCGCGTAGCATCCCCTCGTGCGAGGGGTGCGCCCAGATCGCGGGCGATCGCAGCACCGACGAGACGGCCCTGCGCGACTGCGATACGCGCGCCGCCGAACTCCGCCCCATCGCCGACCACGTACACGTCGGGCCGCGACGATCGCCCTTCGTGATCCCGTTCGACCTTTAGATGCCCGAACCGCGGGTCGTAGGTGAGCTGGCAGCCAAGGGCGCGGGGCAGCTCGACCGCTGGCGAGAAGCCGTAGCCGAGACAAAGCACGTCGCACGCAATCCGCTCCGCGCGCGCCGCCTCCGGCCTGCCATCGGGTCCAAGCGGTGTCACGGACACCTCCTCAACGCGCTCTCCCCCTTTGGCGGCGAGGATTGCGGCGCCGTGATGGACCCGAACACCGCGCGACATGGCGAGGGCACGATAGGCGAGGCCATCCGCCACAAGGCCGGGTGCTGCGACCGCCATGGCGGCCAGGTCCCGCGCGGCAGCGAGACCGGGCCGGGGAGCGGCCTCGATGAGGGCGGCAACGTCGAGGCCCGCCCGCAAGAGCTCAGCTGCCAGTTGGAGGTTCAGGGGCCCGTTGCCGGCGACAACAATTCGCCCTCCCGGGCCGATCCCGTGGGCGCGGAGGAAGGTTTGCGCCGCTCCGGTCGTCAGAACGCCGGGAAGCGTCCAACCGGGAAAGGGATGCGCCCGTTCGGTTGCTCCCGCCGCGATCACGAGGCGCTGAGCAAAGAGGGTTCGGGCCCCGTCCGGGCCGACGAGCGCCAGTCCTCCTTCGTCCAGCGGTGCCCAGACCGAGGTCTCGGAGAGGATCGTGACGCCTGCCGCGCGGACCTCCGCGATGAGCGCGCGGCCGGCGCGGGTCTGTCGATCGAGCAGCCCCTCGTCGAGATCGAATCCAAGGGCCGGCTGCTTGAAATATTGTCCTCCCGGCTGCTTACGCTCGTCGACGAGGAGGGTCGACAACTCGGCGCGGGCTGCGACGAGCGCTGCTGCGAGGCCTGCGGGCCCCGCACCGACAACGGCCACATCGACGCACAACGGTTGGCGACGCGCCTTTGGCTCAACGCTTGGCGGACGGGTGGCTTGGGGATGGTGGCGGCGAACGTCGAGATCGGGGCGGGCCGGTTGCAGGCAGGCGCGCTGTGTCGCCCCCTCCACGGTCACGAGGCAGTCGAAGCAGGCGCCCATTCCGCAGAACGGCCCTCGGGACGACCCGCCGCGGGTCATGCGGAAGCCCGTCTCCCCGGCGGCGAGCAGCGCGGCCGCGAGACTCTCGCCGGGTGCGGCCTCGATCGGGCGCCCCTCAAACCGGAAGACGATGCGCTCCGAGCCTCGCAGCACGCCAGGCGGGCATGTTCGGCGCCAGGGCGGGGCTCCCGTCGGGGGCGGCAGCGTCATAGACTTGTGCCGAACGCCCGCCGGGCGGGATTGCGGGAGGCGGAGCGATGCGCATCGGGATCATCGGCGTCGGGCATATCGCGACCGATGTCGCGCGCGGCCTCCTGGCGTCGGGCTTCGATCCCGCCAAACTGCTCATCGGCCCAAGGGGCCATGGCGTGCCGGCCCTCGCGTCCCGGGGCATCTCGGTAGCCCCCTCCTCCGCGGCTGTCGTGGAAGGCTGCGATCTGGTCCTCCTTGCCGTCCGGCCGGCTCAGGCCCTGGAGGCGGTCACCGGTCTCCCGTGGCGGCGGCATCATACCCTCGTGAGCCTGTGCGCCGGCGTGCCGATCGCAACCTTCCGCAAGGTCGTTCGCAAGGCGAACATCGTGCGCGCGATACCGCTGGGTGCGGCCGCTCACGGCGGCAGCCCGACGATCATCTTTCCAGACGATCCTGCCGTTCGTAACCTCTTCAGTCACGTAGGCTCGGTGACGGCGCTCGTTCGCGAAGAGGACTTCGCTCCGGCGACCGTTGCAGGTGTGCTCTATACCCTGGCTCACGACCTTGTGGGGCTGACCGCGGATTGGGCCGCGGCGCAGGGTATCGCGCCCGAGGCCGCGCGCCGCCTGGCGACGGCCCAACTCAAGGCCGCGGCCACGATGCTTGCGGCCGATGACGTCACCCCTGTCGCCGATATGGTACGCGCATTGGCGACGCCCGGCGGGATCGCCGAGACGGCCTTCGGTTCGCTCGGCCGCGAGGCCTTTGGCCTGCGCTGGCGCGCCGCCCTCGACGCCGGCCTCCGGCGCATTCGTGAGATAGAGGAAGCTCATCGCACGTAGCTGGCGCCGTTCACATCGATCGTTGCGCCGGTCAGATGCCGCGAGCGGCCCGATGCCAGGAAGGCGACAAGGTGACCGATGTCCGAAGGAGGAACCCACTCGCCCATCGCGAGCCCGGCCGTGACCTTGTCTTCGCCTCCCTGCAGCGCCGCGAAGTCTTCCGACATACGTGTGCGCACCACACCTGGAGCCACGACGTAGCTGAGAATTCCATCTTTGGCATAGCCTCGCGCCACCGTCTGCGCCGCGGCCTTGATGGCAGCCTTCGAGGCCGCATAGGCGATCATCGACGGGTTCGTGACCCCACGCTGTGCCGCCCAACTCGACACCGTGATCAGGATGCCGCCGCCCCGTGGCTTGAAATGGCGCACGGCATGGCGCATCAGGCGGGCAGGCCCAAGCACGTTCACGGCCCATTGGCGCGCCCACGCCGCGTCCCAGGCCTCGATGTCATCCTCGATTCCGCCGGACCATTCCATGATGGCCGCATTGAGCACGACCACATCGATGCGCCCGCGCCAGGCCAGCGCCGCTTCCCACAGCCCGTCCATCGCATTCGGATCGGCCTGGTCCGCAGCCAGGAAATGTGTGCGCCCGGGCGGGGCATCCGCCAGCGCCGCCTCCACTCCGCTTCGGTCGCCGCGATAATGGGCGATCACCGAAGCACCCTCGGCACTGAGGATGCCGGCCGTTGCGGCGCCGATCCCTTTGGACGCGCCGGTGACAAGCACGATCTTCCCGTCCAGATCAGGCAAGGCTGCACTCCGATAGCCACTCGCGAGAGGTAACATCCGCACGCTTCGCGAACAATCATCCGTTTTGCGAACATTCTGATTGCGTTGCATCGGACGCTCGGCTTAGCTTTGGACCCGAGGTGGGGAACCGAGCCTTGAGAGCGATTCTGCGGGCCCTCGACGAAGTCAACCGTGCCATTCTGCTCCTGATCGGCATCGGGCTCATGGTGATCACGGCCGTCGTCTTCTGGCAGGTGATGGTGCGCTTCGTCCTGACGGCCGCCGGAATCAACATCTCCTCTCCCTGGACCGAGGAAGTCGCGCGCTACGTCCTGATCTGGTGCGTATTGCTCGGCGCGGCCGTCGGGTGCCGGAAGGCTCAGCTCATCGCGCTCGAATTCCTGGTTCGGGCCGTGCCCGCCCCGCTGGGACAGGCCATGCGCTATGCGGCCCTTGCGATCTGCATCGCCTTTTTCGCGCTTCTCGTGAATGTCGGCTGGCAGTTCGTTGTCGTCCTTGGCAGAACCGAGCTTTCGCCGGTGATGCAGATCCCAAAGACTTGGGTCTACTGGGCGCTTCCCGCAGCGGCCGGACTGATGATCCTCAACACGCTCGGCCTCATCGTCGAGGCGGTGATCACGAGGCAAGATATCCGCGATATCGGCGGCCTCGCCTCGACGGAGTGATCAGACCGTGGCGATGCTCCTGATCTACCTGCTGGTCCTGTTCGGCATCGGAGTGCCGATCGCCTTTGCTCTCGGCATCGCGCCTCTCGCCTTCTTGATGGAGCGGCGGTTGCCGCTGATCTCCATCCCGCAGGTGGTCTTCGATGCCATGGACTCGTTCGTCCTGATGGCGGTGCCGCTCTATGTGCTGGCGGGACGGCTGATGATGACCGGCGGCGTGGCGCAGCGGCTCGTCGAGTTCGCCGTCGCGATTGTGGGCTTCGTACGCGGCGGTCTTGCTGCGGCGACCGTGCTGACCTGCATGATTTTCGCGACCATCTCGGGATCTTCGGCCGCGACCGCCGCTGCGGTCGGGTCGACCCTCGTGCCCGAGATGGAACGCAAGCGCTACCCTCGCCCCTATGCCGCCGCGGTCGTGGCCTCCTCGGGCGAGTTGGGCGTCATCATCCCGCCCTCGGTCCCGATGATCATCTATGCGGTCATCGCCGAGGTGTCGATTTCCGACCTGTTCCTGGCCGGCGTTCTGCCGGGCGCTCTCATCGGCTTGGTGCTCATTCTCGTCAATATCACGGTGTGTTCCGTCAACGGCTACGGCGAGCGCGTGGAGTTCGAGCTGCGCGCTTATCTTGCGAACCTCGTTCGCGCGGCGGGGAGGGCCGTGCTTGCGCTGCTGCTGCCCTTCATCATCCTTGGCGGGATCTACGGCGGCTTCTTCACACCGACCGAAGCCGCGGTGGTGGCGGTCGTCTATGCGCTCGTCCTGTCGGTTGGGATCTATCGCACCATCGCCCCGAGCGCGCTGCCCAAGATCTTCTCGGAGGCGATGTTCACGAGCGCCGTCGTCATGGTCATCGTCGGCTTCGCCTTCGTGTTCGCCTATGCGCTCGCGCTGATGCAGGCACCTCAACAGATCGCAGCCGCCATTCGGGGCTTCTCATCCGATCCCCTCGTCTTCCTGCTGCTCGTGAACCTGTTCCTGTTCGTCGTCGGCATGTTCATGGAGACCTTCGCGGCGATCATCATCCTGGCGCCCGTGCTGGCGCCGGTCGCGATTCAGCTCGGCATCGACCCGATCCATTTCGGGCTCATCATGATCGTGAATCTCGCGATCGGGATGGTTACGCCGCCGGTCGGCGTGAACCTGTTCGTGGCCTGCGGCATCGCACGGATCTCGATGGAGCAGCTGATACGGCCGCTGTCGATCCATCTCGCGGCGCTTATCGTCTGCATGATCATCATCACCTACGTACCGTGGATCAGCCTAGCTCTTGTTCAGTGATGTAGAAGAGAGGAGAGAACGATGAAACTGTTCAAACAGCTCGGTCTGGCCGCGATTGCCTTGGCCGCAAGTCTCGGTCCGGCCAGCGCGCAAGCACCGGTCGAGATCACGATCGCGCATGTGCTCAGCGAGCGCAGCTTCTATCACGTGGCAGGCATGAAGCTGAAGGAGCTTGTCGAGGCGCGCACCGGTGGCCGCGCGCGCGTCAACGTGCAGTGCTGCGGCGCGCTCGGCAACGAGGGGCGACTGATCCAGTCCGTGCGCACGGGGGTGATCGATATGGTCTTCCATGGCCTCGGCTCGCTCGAAGGGACCGTGCCGGAATACCGCGTGCTGTCGCTGCCTCACATCTTCGACAATCACGCCCAGGCTGAGCGTGTGTTGCGCGGTCCCCTCGGCGACCGAATCCTGAAGCTTGTGGAGCCGCATGGCATGATCGGCCTCGCCTTCGGGGCTATCTTCGAACGCAACATGGCGACCCGCGACAAGCCGATCACGAAGGTCGAAGACATGAGGGGCGTGAAGGTCCGCGTTCTCCAGACACCGGCCTGGGTGCTCGCCTATCAGGCGGTCGGAGCACAGCCGACGCCGATGCCCTATGGCGAGGTTTTCATATCCATGCAGAACGGCGTCGTGGACGGCGCGGAGCTCTCTGCGGACGCGATGGTGGCGGACCGCTTCATCGAAGTGGCCAAGCACTTCAGCCTGACGCGTTTCCATCAATCCACCAGCATGTTCGTCGCCTCGAAGGCACGCTTCGACGCACTCCCGGCGGACGTGCGCGATGCGATCCGTGCGGCTTTGCCGGAGGCGGTGCGGGCGGGGCTCGAGTTCCACGCTCGCCTCAACGAGGACGGCATGAACCAGATGCGGGCCCGCGGCATCACCATCACGGAGCCGGATCTCGCGCCGTTCCGCGACGTCACGCGCCGCTCATGGGAGCAGATCCTCAACGATGCCGGTCCGAACGGCCGTACCCTCGTGCAAGAGATCGAGGCCGCGAAGAAGGCTACGAACTAGTTCGACCGTACGTCTCGCATGACACTGGCGATCTGCTCTCCTCTCCCAGCAAGGGGAGGAGAGTTGTCGCATCGCGGGGCACCCGGCGGTGTGGCGTTCGGAGGAGTTTAGGCCCTCCGCGAGGGCAAGCGCAGCCACCCGGCACCGGCAGGGCCCCCTGCTCGCCAGCTGTGGGCGCAGCATGAGATCCCAGTTCGGCCCCTTGCCGTCCCGATCGGACCGTGGGTGCCCTCACATCGGCCAGGCCCATAATGGGCTTGTGCATGCCAGCCGGCCGTTCGGATCAGTGGTCATGGCTGCATCTTGCACCTAGACGGGCCGCATGAAGGTACGCGACCTCCTGCTCCTCTTGCTTGTTTGCCTCACCTGGGCCGTCCACACGGTGGTGAGCAAAATGGTGGTCTCCGGCATGGAGATCCCGCCGCTCTTCTATGCGGCGGTCCGGTACGGCTTGGTGTGCCTCATGGTTCTCCCCTGGCTGCTGCCGCTGCCGAAGCCCCTCTGGCGCACGGCCCTGGTGGGACTGCTGATGGGTGGCGGGAGCTTTGCCCTGTTCTTCACCGGCATGAAGACGGCAACGCCCTCCGGATCCGCCATCGTGCAGCAGCTCGGCTTGCCGATGATGACGCTCCTGTCGGTCCTGATGCTGGGGGAGACGCCGGATCGGAAGCGGTGGCTCGGCAGCGCTCTCACCTTCTCCGGAGCCCTTCTGGTCATGTGGGACCCGAACGGAGTGAGCTTTACGGGAGGGCTCATCTTCGTGGCTGCGTCCGCGTTCCTGGGCTCGCTCGCGTCCGTGATGATGAAGCAGGTCCGCGGGGTGCGGCCGCTCCAGTTTCAGGCTTGGGCGGGGTTGACGTCCGTCTTGCTGCTCGGGCCTTTGACAGCCACCCTTGAAGACGGCCAGTTCCAGCAGGCCGCAGCGGCGGGATGGCCGTTCCTGGCGGCTGTCCTGTTCTCCGCCGTCGTGGTGTCCCTCCTGACGCACACGATCTATTACGGGCTGCTCCTGCGGTACCCTGCGAACCTTATCGCTCCGATGATGGTCTTCAACCCGCTCATGACGGTGGCCCTGGGGATCGCGGTCACCCATGACCCGCTCGACCTGCGCGTCGGTCTTGGAACGGTGCTGGCCCTGACGGGCGTCTTGGTGGTGACTATGAATGCCGAGCAGGCCGCGCGTCTGCGAGCCTGGACCCAGATGCGGCTTCGCTAATCGGCAGACCGGCCGGTCCCTTCCCGGAGCTCGGTCCGGGTACGCTGGGCCCGCTCGGCCGCACGCAGCACGCGCCTGCGCTCCTGGAGTTCGGCGCGGCTTGGCCGCCACCAACCTCTCGGTCCGGCGATCTCGGGCGCCTCCGGCTCGCGCGCCGGCCAGGTGGCGTTCACCTCCTCCAGGGTCGGCAGGCGCCAGCGGGCCCAGACGTAATCCGCATCGGTGGCAAGATGGGGATAGAGCGCCTCGACCGTCGCGGTATCGACCACCTCGCCGACGATGTCCTCGAACAGAACCACGCCATAGCCATGCGTCGCGACCGGCCAGTCCAGCGGAGGCGGGTCGTCCGCGCGAACCGGATAGCGCCGGCGACGGCGCTCGGCCTGCATCCGGGCATCGCGGCCGTCGGCGCCCGCCTTGCGTTCGCGCTGGCGCTGCCGGCGGGCTTCCGGCTCGTTGCGCAGGGCTGCGGCCTCGATCTCGGGCCAGCGGCGGCGCAGCTCCTCATAGGAGCGGAAGGGGGCGCGCCAGAGGCGCCGCTCGGAATCCCAGCGCGCCCAGGGAATGGTGCGCATGATCTCCACGACGGTGCGGGAATAGGGCGTTCGGACGGACAGATCCTCGCCCACGAGGAGATAGGGGCTCGTGAGCGGGTGGAACGCATAGGCGTCCCGTCCCTTGGCGTCGGCATGGCGGTCGAGATCGTTGAGCTCCTGGGCGATCCACCGGTCGAGCCGGCGCGGAGCGGTGGGACCCGGCACGAACCAGCAGGCCTCGTCCGGTTGCCAGCGTGCCCGCGGAAAGGTCTTTCGGAAGCGCTCGACCAGCGCGCCATCGTAGGGAAAGCAGGCAAAGGCACCCGGCGTCTCCCCGTCCGCGGGCGTGACATGAAACACAGGTGCAGGCTCCATGGAGAGATCCCTCGATATCCCGAGCCGGGAAGGGCTGCCTGAGGGCTTAACCCGTCGACCTCCCGTTTGATCCCCGCCCGTCGGACCAGGCTACCTGGAGCGCACGAGACCAAGCCTCGCGTCGGACTGGGCTACCTCGAGCGCACGAGACCAAGCCTCCAGCATCCATGCGACGCGTGGCGGCTTGGAAGAGCACCAGCTCGTGCCTTGAGATCGCACGGGATCGACTGCTCAGCCCCCGGGTCCAGCGGTGACGATGGGAGCCGTGACCTTGCAGACCACGCCGTCCGGCGCGAACGCGATCGTGACCTTGCCGTCCAGATCCTGCGCCAAGCTGCGCTCGATCAGTCTTGTGCCGAAGCCGCGGCGGGAGGGCTCTTCGACGGGCGGGCCGCCACTCTCCCGCCAGGTCAGGCTCAGGCAAGGCGGGGTGTGCAAGGCGTCCAGCGACCATTCGATCCGGACCTCGCCCGTCTCGTTGGAAAGCGAGCCGTATTTGACCGCATTTGTCGCCAGTTCCTGGAGCGCCATGGCGAGCGCCAGCGCCGTCCGGGGCTGGAGCCGGATGTCGGGGCCCTGCAGATGGAGCCTGTTCTCGCGCGCATGGCCATAGGGGGCCAGGGCCTGCGCGACGATCTCGCGGAGATTGGCACTCTCCCAGTTCTGGCGGGTCAGCACGTCATGCGCCTTCGACAGGGCCATGAGGCGAGCTTCCATGGCGGAGCGCGCCTCTTCGGGCGAACGGCTGTTGCGCGGGGTCTGGGTCGCGATGGATTGCACGGTCGCGAGGGTGTTCTTCACCCGGTGGTTCAGCTCGTTGATGAGCAGCCGCTGATGTTCCTCGGCCTGCTTGGTGTCGGTGATGTCGCGCGACACGGACAGGAGCTTCTCGACCTCCCCATTGGGCCCGTTGATCGGCGTAACGGCCACGTCCCACCATTTGGGGCGGCCCTTCAAGGTCGGGGTCTGGCCCTGAAAACGGGCATTGCCGCCCTCGAGCGCAATCCGCACCGCTTCACGAGCCCTGTCCCGATCGGGGCCGCTCCAGAACTCGCGCCAGTCGCAGCCCTCGATCGTGCCGAAATCGTCGACCTCCATGATCCGCAGGGCGCCTGGACTCATGAACTGCAGCCTTGCGCTCGTGTCGAGCACCTTGATGCAGTCGCTGGAGCTTTCCAGGATGCGCCGGTTGAACTCCTCGCTCTCCCGCAGCCGCGCTTCCGCCCCGACACGCTCGACTTGCGCCCAGCAGCGCTCGACCACCGTCTCGACGAGCTTGATCTCCTCCTCCCGCCAGCGGCGGGGCGCGTTCTGATGCACGGCCATCATCGCGATCAGGCGACCGTTCTTGACGAGCGGACAGCAGACGATCGCGCCGATGCCGATGGAGAGAAACATCTCCCGGCCCTCGCCGGGGCCGAGTTCTTCCGGGACGTCGCACACCACGAGCGTGCGGCCACCGCGCATATCGGCCGATGCCCGGGCCCCGAAAAGGTCGAGGCTATACGTGCCGATCGAACTCGCGATTCCCGGGGCGGTGTAATCGCTGCGGATCACGAAGCGGTCGTTGTCGGGGTCCACATCGGCATAGGCGCAGCGCGAGGCCCCCAAATGCTGGGCCAGGAGAGCGGTCGCGGCGGCCATGGCGGTGGGAGCATCCCGCGACACGCGCATGGCCTCGTCGAGCCTGCTCATGAAACTGAGGCGCGCCTCCCGCTCGCGAAGCGCCGCCTCCGCCTGGCGGCGGTCTCCGGCACGTATGCTTCACCGGTGTAGGCCGACCATTGCCGGTTGAAGAATTCCACCCGTGCGCTTGGATCGGTAATCCAGACGATCTGGGGAACGGCGTCCGCCATGAGCCGAAAGCGCTCCTCGCTTTCCCGCAATCGTTCCTCGGCCTGCCGCTTCTCCGAGATGTCACGGAAATAGACCGACAGCCCGCCGCCCGAGGTGGGGTGGATGGAGAGGCCGATCCAGTGGCCGATGATCGGCGACACCGTTTCGAGCTGGACCGGCACGCCCTCCCTCATGGCGCGCTGATGCGCGTGATAAGCCTCGCTGCCGACCGCTTGGGGGAACTCGTCCCAATAGCCCTTGCCGATCAGGGCATCAGCGCTTCGGCCCCACAGCTCGGCGGTTTTGCGGTTCACGTAGGTGAAGCGCCAGTCCCGATCGACGGCGTAGAAGGCGTCCGAGATGCTCTCCAGAATCTCGACGCTGCGGTCGCGTTCGACGCGCAGCGCCTCCTGGTGGCGGTGCCGTTCGGTGACGTTCCTCCAGAACAGGGCCAAGCCGTCGGCGGTCGGGTAGACGCGCAGCTCGAGGAAGGCGTCGTGACCGTCCGGCCACAGGTAGCGGTGCTCCAGGGTGAGGGGCACGCGCTCGGCCATGGCGCGCTTGAGCATACGGCCGAGCTCGCTGTCCTCCGACCCGGGCCACGCCTCCCAGTGGGTTTTGCCCAAGATCGCTTCGCGGGGGCGCTGCTCGAGCCGCAGGCCCTCGGCATTGATGTCGATCACGCGGAAGTCGCGGTCGAGGAGGCCGAAGCCCTCGGCCATCCCGTCGAGCACCCCGCGCGCCCGGTCCCGTTCGAGGCGCAGCGCCACCTCGGCCTCGCGACGGCGGCGCTCGGCGAGAACCTGGCCCGTGATCTCGGTGCACGGGCAGAAGATGCCCGCGACCTGCCCGCTCTCGTCGCGGACGGGCGTGTAGCTGAAGCTGAAATGCGTCTCGTCCGGGTAGCCCCGCCGGTGCATGACGAGCTCAATATGATCCATGTGGACGGGCTCGCCCGCGAAACCCTGCTCCACGATGGGCAGGAGGTCGGAACGGATCTCGTCCCACACATCGAGGAAGGGACGGCCGAGGGCTCCGGGGTGCTTGAGGGCCAGCACCTCGGCGTAGGCATCGTTGTAGAGCAGGGTCTGCTCCGCTCCCCAGGCGATGAACATGGGCTGGTTGGCGCCGAGCATGACGGCAACGAGGGTCTTGAGCGGCTGCGGCCAGCCGCTGGGCAGGCCGAGGGGCGTTGCGGCCCAGTCGTGAGCGCGGATGCGCTCCCCCATCTCGCCTCCACCGGCGAGAAAGCCGAGCCCGAGCGTGGCGGGATCAGACCTGCCGTGCATGACGCTCCCCCGAAGGCCTCAGAAGACTTTGTCGCAGAAGGCTTGGCCGTGGCTCTGCGCCCCGGGCGCGGGTCGTAAGCGGGCTTCGGCCGCGCCCGAGCGGGCCGCGGGCGTGCCGGGACCCGAATGGCGCCACGAGGGGGCGCGCAAACACGACCACCTCGGCCGCGGGTAGGACGATCCTGGTTCGATGAACGGGCATTCCCTTGCGTCACATAGGTTAATGCCGCTGTCAAAACCCACTTCGCGCTTTTTGCAAGAGGGTCAGCCGCTCGTGGGCCTTGCGAGCCGCGGTTCGTTGCCGCGACCAACCCCGATCCGTGCGCGCGTGCGGACATGCCGATCCCCGGCCAGGAAGGGCTTCATGACCGTTTCGGACCTCGCGACGCCCCAGGTGGGGGAGAGTGCCGTCCGATGCAGCGCGCCAAAAGACCGCGATGCCGTCTCGGGAAATCGCAATCGCTGAGCTGAAACGTCATCTCTTCGTCGACGTTGGCTTCACAGACGAGAAATCGACGAGGAGTTTACACCGATGGTTTGTCAGTTCTGCAAGCAAGACGTCGATAAGCCCTGCCACAACGCTCAGGAGATGCGCGAGCGCGCCATGAGCCATGTTCCCCATTGCGAGAAGGCATTGAAGAGCAACCAAGGCGGCGACAGCGGAGCGCATGCTCGAGACGTGCAGAGCGGCGGCCGGCACTGACGCCGCTGAGCCCTACCCCGTATCAGCGATCAGCGCGGAGACCTCCATGGCCCACAAAGCACGCGGACGACCGTCGTGGAAGAAGTCGAAGAAGGAGCGAAAGCCTCAAGGCGCGACCGAGCGCGATTCCAGCCAACGCAGCTGATCGCGACCCATTGCGAGGGAGCGGCAGGAGCCCAGGCTCCGCGCCGCTCCCGACCGCGCTCGGCTCACCCACAACCACGCAGCGAAACCTGCGCCACCAACGCTAATCCAGCCGCCACGGCGAAGCGTGGAAGCGTTCCATGATGAAGTCGAGGAACACGCGCATGCGCGGCAGGCGCTGACGGCCCGGCGGGAAGACGAGAGAGATCGGCACCGGCTCGACGTGGTGGCATTCCTTCAGCACCGCAACGAGACGCCCATCCCGCACCGCATTGGCCACGACGAAATCACCGAGACGGATCAGGCCCTGCCCGGCAAGCCCCAGCGCCAGGGCGGCTTCCGCGTTGTCCACGTTGAGGGGCCCGCGGGTCTCGACGAGGTGAACACCGCCGTCGCCGCGAAACGGCCAGAGCGAGAGATGGGGTGAGGACAGCATGTTGATGCAGGCATGGCCCTGCAGGTCGGCCGGTCCGCGCGGCGTGCCCCTGCTCTCCAGATAATTCGGCGAAGCGCAGATCACCCGGCGGATTTCACCGAAGCCTCGGGCGACGAGGCGCTCATCGCTCACCGCGCCCGTTCGGATCGCGAGATCCGCGCCTTCCGCGGCGAGATCGACGATCCGGTCGGTGACTTGCAGATCCAGTTGCACGTCCGGGTACCGGATGCTGAAGGTGCCGAGGGCGGGCGCGAGCTGATGCACCGCGAAGGCCACACCCGAATTCACCCGCAACCGTCCCTGCGGCCGCCCACGTCCCTCGACGAGAGCTGCTTCCGCCTCCTCGATGTCGGCTAGGATCCGGCGCGCGGTCTCGATGTACTGCGCGCCCTCGGGCGTCGGCGCGATCCGTCGCGTGGTTCGCTCGAGCAGGCGCACGCCCAGGCGGGTCTCGAGGCGGCTGACCGTCTTCGACACGCCCGAGGCGGTCAGTCCGAGGCTGTCCGCGGCAGCCGCAAAGCCGCCCTGGTCCACGGCAGCCACCAAAACCGCCATCGCATGTGCCCGATCCATTGATGACATCGAGTCCCGAATAGAGTGCCGCAGGGCCGGATTATCGCATGTCGGGAGCGGAGTAGAAGGGGGAGCCGGCACTGGACCGGCCGACCCACCGGAGTGCCGCGATGACCCAATCTCACACCCCCCGCCCTAGCCTCTCCTACCCGGAGGCCCGCACCCTCGCGGGTCAGGAGCGAGCCATCGCGCTGCGTGCGCTCATGCTGCAGTTGCGCGACTGGCTGAAGACGATCCGGGCGCGCTGGCCGGCTCTGGTGATGGTCGAGCCGGTGGCCTCGTCCCACAACCCGCGCCCGCGGGGCATGATCCGCTCGTCCTAGCGAGCAGGATCATTGTGGTTGCATGCGCCGTTCGCATTCGCGTCGCTCGGATCCGTCGACCGTATTCGCGCCCCGTATTCGGGAAGAGCCCGAATTCTCGCTCATCGTCGCGCGTCATGATCGGCTCGTCAGCAGACCTTCGGCTAGGCACGGCACGTGAACGCGTGCCGTGCCGCCTTCACCTTTCGCGGCACATCCGCAAGTCCCGGTATCTCGGTCCGCACGAGCGTGCACGGCCTCCGCAGCGGATCACCTCTTGAGGCCGAACGAGACACCGCAGCACCAGCGATCGGTCATGAAGAAGCAGGCTGCCCCGAGGCCGCGAACATGCTATCGGCGCACTCAAGGGCCAAGCTTTCCCGCTCCTGGCCCTTCGCTGTTGGGACGCGGCAAGTCGATGAAGATCGTGGACCTGAGATGTGCGGTGATCGGTCATAATCCGATCGTCCGCATCGTGACTGACGAGGGCATCAGCGGCTACGGGGCGGTCGAGCGCTACAAGCCCTACCTCAAGCCGTTCATTCTCCAGCTTCGAGATGCGCTGATCGGGGAGGATCCCACCCTTGTCGAACGGGTGATGCTCGGGATCAGGCCCCGAGGCGCGTTCAAGCCCTGGGGCAGCGCCGTCAGCGCCATCGAGATGGCGCTCTGGGATGTGGCCGGAAAGGCCGCGGGCCTGCCGGTTCACAAACTCCTCGGCGGCAAGGTGCGCGACCGCGTGCGGGTCTACAATGGCTCCCGCCGCCAGCCCATGACCCGCTTCGAGCCCGAGGATTATGCAGACGCCATGCGCTGGATGATGGCGCTGCCGGAGGGCTTCACGATCGTGAAGCACGGGATCGCGTTCCACTCCGGCATGCGCAGAAGCATCCCGGACTTCTATTACGGCGATCCGATTCCCAGCGCCTTTCATGGCTGGGCCGACCGCGGCCCCATGACCGAGCGCGGCTTGAAGCACGTGGTGGCCTGCGTGGCTACCATGAAGGAGGTGCTCGGCGACAAGGTGGCCCTCGCCCTCGATTGCGGCCCCGGCTGGACCGTCCCCGATGCGATCCGCTTCGCGCGCGCCGTGGAGGAGTTCAACCTCTTGTGGCTCGAGGACATGATCACGGGCGACTACACCCCTTACGTGAACGCCGATCTCTACCGCGAGGTCACCCGCGCGACCTCGACGCCGACCCATACGGGCGAGCAGATTTACCTGCGCCAGAACTTCAAGGAACTCATCGAGCGCAAGGCCGTGCGGGTCATCGGCCCCGACCCTTGCGATTGCGGCGGGATCGCCGAGCTCAAATGGATCGCGGAATACGCCGATCTGCACGGGATCCTGATGGCGCCGCACGGCACCGGCAACGGCCTGCTCGGTCTCGCCGCCCTCGTGCAGGTGTGCGCGACGCTCCCCCACAACTACATCGCCTTCGAGTACCCCACCGGCGACCCGGAATGGTGGTACGACATCGTGGACGGATTGCCGAACCCGATCGTGAGCAACGGCACCATCGAGGTGTGGGATCGCCCCGGCATGGGCATCGAGCTCAATCCCGAACGCGCCCGCCGCTACCTGAGCGAGGAGGATGCGGCTTTCTTCGACTAGCGCCGGAAGGGTGCCGGCCTTGCTGAACCTGCGGCCCGCGTCAGAAGGCGCCCCTAGCGCTTGTAGAGATCCTTGTAGGTATCGCGCAGGACGTTCTTCTGCACCTTGCCCATGGCGTTGCGCGGCAGGTCCTCCACGACCATCACGCGCTTCGGCAGCTTGAACTTGGCGAGCTGCGCTTCGAGCGCCTTCAGGACATCCGCCTCGCTGATGGGAGCCCCCTTCTGGGCCACCACGACGGCCGTGACGCCCTCGCCGAAATCCGCATGGGGCACGCCGATCACGGCGCTCTCCACCACACCGGGCAGTCCGTCGATCTCGGTCTCGACCTCTTTCGGATAGACGTTGAACCCGCCCGTGATGATGAGGTCCTTGCCGCGTCCGACGATGTGGACGTATCCCCGCTCGTCGATGCGCCCTAGATCGCCCGTGATGAAGAACCCGTCGGCCCGGAACTCCGCCGCGGTTTTCTCGGGCATGCGCCAATAGCCCTGGAACACGTTGGGCCCGCGCACCTCGATCATGCCGATTTCGCCCTGGGGGAGCACGCGCCCGCTCTCGGGGTCCGCGATCCGCAGGTCCACCCCCGGCAAGGGGAAGCCCACGGTGCCGGGCACCCGGTCGCCCTCGTAGGGGTTCGAGGTGTTCATGTTGGTCTCGGTCATGCCGTAGCGCTCGAGAATGGCGTGGCCTGTTTTGGCCTGCCACTCCCGGTGCGTTTCCGCGAGCAGCGGCGCCGAGCCGCTGACGAACAGGCGCATATGCGCCGTCGCCTCCCGCGTGAGCCGCGGGTCCTGGAGCAGGCGGGTGTAGAAGGTCGGCACGCCCATGAGGCTCGTGGCCCGGGGCAGAGCCGCCATGACGGCGTCGGGATCGAACCGCGGCAGAAAGATCATGCGCGCCCCGGAAAACAGCACGCAGTTGGTGGCCACGAACAGCCCGTGGGTGTGGTAGATCGGCAGAGCGTGGACGAGCACGTCGTCGGCGGTGAAGCGCCAGTGATCGCGCAAGGTGAGGGCGTTGGAGACCAGGTTGTCCTGGGTGAGCATCGCGCCCTTGGAGCGGCCCGTGGTGCCGGATGTGTAGAGGATGGCGGCGAGATCGTCGCCCTGGCGCGGCACGGTGGCAAAATCCGTCGCCTGAGCCTCCGCGGCCTCCATGAGAGAACCCTGACCCCGCGCATCGAGGGTGACGACGCGCGCGCCGATGGGCGCAGCGATGGTCTCGATGCCCTCCCGCTTGGCGGGATCGCACACCACCACCCGGGGCTCCGCATCGGCGATGAAGTAGCCAAGCTCCGCGAGCGTGTAGGCCGTGTTGAGGGGCAGGAACACGCCCCCGGCCCGGATGGTGGCAAGATACAAAACGAGCGCCGGGACGGACTTCTCGACCTGCACGGCGACGCGATCGCCGGGTTGCACGCCGAGGTCGACGAGCGCGCCGGCCAGGCGCCCCGAGAGAGCAACCACGTCCCCATAAGTGAAGCGCTCGCCCTGGAGCGTCTCGATGGCGGGACGGGCGGGATCGGGAATAAGGGCGGCGAAGCGGTCGAACAGGTTCTGGGACATGCGCTGACGTCTACCCCTCGATGCGCGAGAAATCCGCGACCGCCCGCGTGGCTTCGCGGATGGCGTTAAGGAGGGCGAGGCGGTTGGCGCGAAGACCGGAGTCCTCGGCGTTCACCGTGACCTTGTCGAAGAAGGCGTCGAGGGGCGCGCGCAGGCGCGAGAGCGCGCGCATGGCGCCTTCGAAATCCTCCGCGGCGACGGCCGCTTCGGCCTCGGGCCGCGCCTGCGACAGCGCCACCACGAGGGCCTTTTCCTCGATCTGGCCCGCGGCATCGATGAGGGCCAGCTCGGGCTCCGCGTCGTAGCGGCGGCCGTCCTTCTTCTCCTCGATGCGCAGGATGTTGGCGGCGCGCTTGTAGCCGGCGAGCAGGTTGCGCCCGTCGTCGGTGTCGAGGAAGCGCCCGAGCGCCTCGACACGGCGCACGATCATGAGGAGATCGTCCTGGCCTTCGAGCGCAAACACCGCATCGATGAGGTCGTGCCGCGCGCCCTGATCGCGGAGATAAACCTTGAGGCGGTCGGCGAAGAAGGAGAGGAGGTCCGTCGGCAGCTGCGCGTTGGCCCCTGCCGGCAAGGCCGTCCGCATGAAGCCGACGAGGGCCAAGCGAATGTTGTTCTCCAGCACCAGTCGAATCACGCCCAGCGCCGCACGCCGCAGCGCGTAAGGATCCTTCGATCCCGTCGGCTTCTCGTCGATGGCCCAGAAGCCCACGAGCGTGTCGATCTTGTCGGCCAGCGCCACCGCGACCGACACCGGGTCGGTGGGCACGCGATCGCCCGGACCCAGAGGCTTGTAATGCTCCTCGACCGCCGCAGCGACGCTCGGGTTCTCGCCTTGGAGCGTCGCGTAGTAGCGGCCCATCAGGCCCTGCAATTCGGGGAACTCGCCCACCATCTCGGTGACGAGATCGGCCTTGGCGAGCCGCGCGGCGCGCTCCGCGAGTTCGGGATCAGCACCCACCACGGGCGCAAGTTCGCGGGCGAGGGCCGCGATGCGCTCCACGCGCTCGTATTGCGTACCGAGCTTTTCGTGGAACACGATGGTCTTCAGCTTCTCCAGCCGCTCCTCGAGGCGCGTCTTCTGGTCCGTTTCCCAGAAGAACTTGGCGTCGGAGAGACGCGCCCGCACCACGCGCTCGTTGCCCGCGATGATGGCCTGCCCGCCATCCTTCGCGACGAGGTTCGAGGTAAGGATGAAACGATTGGCGAGGCCGCCGGTGCGCGGATCGCGCAGCACGAAGCACTTCTGGTTCGCGCGGATGGTGGCGCGGATCACTTCGGGCGGAATGGCGAGGAAGGCTTCATCGAAGCTGCCCATGAGCACCACAGGCCATTCGACCAAGCCCGCAACCTCTTCCAGCAGTCCCTCGTCCTCCACGAGCTCCATGCCTTGGGCGAAGGCGAGATCGCGCGCGTCGTGCACGATCATGTCCTTGCGGCGATCCGCATCGAGCACGACCCGTGCGCGCTCGAGCGCCGGCGCGTAATCGTCAAAGCGGCGCACGCGAAAAGGCTCCGGTGCCATGAAGCGGTGGCCGTAGGTGACGTCGCCGGATTCGACGCCGTCGACGGAAAAGCGCACCACTTCCGGGTCCTCGGTCTCGGGCCCGAAGGTGCACACGATGGTGTGGAGCGGGCGCACCCAGCGAAGCGAGCCCGGCTCCACCGAGGCCGGGCCCCAGCGCATGGATTTCGGCCAGGGGAAGTTGCGGACGATGGCGGGGATGATCTCGGCCAGCACGTCCGGCGTGGCGCGGCCCGGGCGCTCGATGAGGGCCACGTAGAACTCGCCCTTCTTCGGATCGCTCTGGATCGTTGCCTGATCGAGGGACGAGAACCCTGCGCTCTTCAGGAAGCCCTGCACGGCGGCGTCCGGCGCACCGACGCGGGGGCCCTTGCGCTCCTCGCGCACGTCCTGGCCGCGGATCGGCAGGCCGGCGATGTGAAGCGCGAGGCGCCGCGGCGTCGCAAAGGCCTTCGCGCCCTCATAGAGGAAGCCGCGCTCGACCAGCGCATCCGTGACGAGCTTTTTCAGGTCTTCCGCGGCACGCCGCTGCATGCGCGCGGGGATTTCTTCGGAGAAGAGTTCGAGGAGAAGATCGGGCATGGGGATCAGTTCGCCGCAATGTCGAGCACTTGCCCGAAGCCGATATCCTGATCGTCTGGATCGCGGACGCCGAATTCGAGCACGCCATAGGGTTGGGTGCAAAGCTCGTAATCGATGGTGGCGCCGCGCCGGACGCAATCGTCGTAGAATGCGGCTGCGTCATCGACCCAGAAATACGCGTTCCACAAGGCAGGGCTCACGCGCCAATGGGGCACGATGGCGTGCCCCTGCGGGGCCTCACGCAGCATCAGCCGCGCGCCGCCGTGCGAGAGGATCGCGAAGGACGGCGGCTCGCCCCAGGCGCTCACGGTGTCGAAGCCAACGCAATCGCGCCAATAGGCCAGCGATCGCGAGAGATCCGAGACGAAGAGCACCGGCGCCTGGGCCGTGATGCGGGCCCCACTCACGCCGCCACGCCTCCACCCTCGGTCTTCAGCCAGGCGGCACCGCAGGCCTTGGCGAGTTCGCGCACCCGCAGGATGTAGCTTTGCCGCTCGGTCACGGAGATCACGCCGCGCGCATCGAGCAGGTTGAACATGTGGCTCGCCTTGATGCACTGGTCGTAGGCCGGCAGGGCCATCTGGTGCCGCTCGCCCGTATCGCCCGCTTCGAGATATTTGCGGCAGGCGGCCTCCGCATCGCGGAAATGGCGGAAGAGCATCTCGGTGTCGGCGTGCTCGAAATTGTGCCGGGAATATTCCTGCTCGGCCTGGAGGAACACGTCGCCATAGGTGACGCGATCGTTGTCGCGGCCGTTGAAATTGAGGTCGTAGATCGAGTTCACGCCCTGGAGATACATGGCGAGGCGCTCGAGCCCATAGGTGAGCTCGCCCGCCACCGGCTGGCACTCGAAGCCCGCGACCTGCTGGAAGTAGGTGAACTGCGAGACCTCCATCCCGTCGCACCAGCATTCCCAGCCGAGGCCCCAGGCGCCGAGCGTCGGGCTCTCCCAGTCGTCCTCCACGAAGCGCACGTCGTGCACCATCGGGTCGAGGCCGATGGCCTGAAGCGATTTGAGGTAGAGCTCCTGAATGTCCGGCGGGTTCGGCTTCAGGATCACCTGGAACTGGTAGTAATGCTGCAGCCGGTTCGGGTTCTCGCCGTAACGCCCGTCCTTCGGCCGCCGCGAGGGCTGCACATAGGCCGCGCGCCAGGGCTTGGGACCGAGCGCCCGAAGCGTCGTCGCCGGATGGAACGTGCCCGCGCCCATCTCCATGTCGTAGGGCTGGAGGATCACGCAACCCTGTTCGGCCCAGAAGCGCTGGAGGGTGAGGATCAGGCCCTGGAAGGAGCGCGCGGGATTCATATGCGCGGGTTCGGCGGTCATCGTCGGTCCGGGGTGAGGGAAATCGGCGGCACCCTTGGGATGCGGGGGTGGGGAAGTCAAGCCGAAGGGGCCCATCCCTCCCTGCCAAGGGAGGGTGGTCCGAAGGACCGGGTGGGATGAGAGCTCAAGGTGGGGAGGTGGTCGCTTCCACCCCACCCGGCCGCTGCGCGTCCACCCTCCCCTGAGCGGGGAGGGATCTCACCCGATCACTGAGGCCACCCGGTCGGCCTTGAGGAGCGCCCTCGCCTCGTCCGAGTCCCGGTGCATGCGCTCGACCAGGGCTTCGGCGCTGTCGAAGCGCTCCTCGCCGCGGATCCAGCCCACGAGTTCGACGTCGAGGAGGCGGCCGTAGAGGTCGCCGGCGAAGTCGAAGAGGAAGGCTTCCAGCAGGGGCGCGCCGTTGTCGAAGGTGGGGCGGCGGCCGAAGCTCGCCACGCCCTCATAGGTGGCGCCGGGGCCGAGCGAGGCCCGCACGGCGTAGATGCCGTGGCGCAGGCGACAATCGTCGGCCAGCCGCAGATTGGCGGTGGGGTAACCCAGCGTCCGGCCGCGCTTTTGCCCGTGGCGCACCTCGCCCCGCACGAACCAGCGGTAGCCGAGCAGGCGGTTCGCGGCCGCGACGTCGCCCTGCTCCAAGGCGGCGCGAACCGCGCTCGACGACACCACCTCGGGCCCGTCCGCCACCACCGGCACGACGGTGCAAGTGATCCCGTGCTCGCGGCAGAGCGCCTGCAGGCGCACGGGATCGCCCTGCCGGCCGCGGCCGAAGTGGAAATCGTGCCCGACCACGATGCCGGACACCTGCAGGTCCTCCACGAGAAGCCGCGCCACGAAGTCCTGCGCGGTCATGGCGGCGAGCGCCGCATCGAAGCGGCGGATGAAGGCGCCGTTGAGCCCGTGGCGGGCGAAGAGCGCGAGCTTCACGGCCTCGGGGGTCAACCGGAACGGGGGCGTCTCGGGGCGAAAGAAGGAGCGCGGATGGGGCTCGAAGGTGAGCACGGCGCTCGGCCGGCCCGTGGCCCCGGCGCGCTCTTCCGCGGCGCGGATCAGCGCCTGATGGCCGCGATGCACCCCGTCGAAATTGCCGATGGCCGCCACGGACCCCCGGAGGCTCTCCGGCAGCGGTTCGCCGTCGCGGCACACCTGGAGCATGCTCGCAACGGGGGTTTCGGGATCGTGGAGAAGCATCGGTTCGCGGCTGTTCGTGGGGCCGCGACCCTGGCGAAAAGGTTCTGAGGGGTCAACTCCCCGGCGGGGTCAGGCGGGGTTTTGCCGTTCCTCGCAGCGCTCACGCATGGCCACCGGAACCGTCAGGCGCCGGGCCTGCGCTCCACCGCAACCCAGGCCTCGCCTTCCAGGACCGCCCGGCCGTCGCAGATGCACTCGCAAAAGAGCCGCGCCCGGCGTCGGCCCGGCACCAGTTCGACGACCTCCACATGGGCGGTCACCACGTCGCCGATGCGCACGGGGGCGAGGAACTGCATGGTCTGCGAGAGATAGACCGCGCCCGGCCCCGGCAGCTTGGTGCCGATGACCGCCGAAACGAGGCTGCCCGTGAACATGCCGTGCGCGATGCGCTGGCCGAACTTGGAGCGGACCGCGAAGCCCTCGTTGATGTGGATCGGATTGTGGTCGCCGCTCACCTCCGCGAAGCTGTGGAGGTCGTGGTCCATGACCGTGCGCATGAGGCTGGCGCGCTGGCCGATGCTGAGATCCTCGAAGTAGAGGGTGGCGGGCACGACCGCAGACTTCAGAACCCCAACAGCCATGAGCTCAAGCTCCTCTCGCTGCACTGCAGCATCCCAGCGTGAGGGCATAACGTGGCCATTGTGCTTTGGTTCGGAGCCCCCGAACCAAAGTTGAAGATGCTGCCGTCGGGCTCGCGGCAGCCGGTCCCGCTCGTGCGGCGAGGCGCGCGACTTGCAGGCCATCGGCCTGCAAGCGCCCGACCAGACGAGCCTGTCGGTCACCGCCTGCGAGCGCCCTACCAGATGAGCTTGTCGGTCACCGCCTGGGGGCGCACGACCTGGCGCGCGAGCCAATCCTGCGCGTGCTCGGATGCCAGCGGCAACTCGTCGAGCTTCAGTTCCGCAGTGTGAATGCCCCGCGCCACGAGGAGCGAATCGATCCCGAACGCAGCAGCGCCCGCGATGTCGGTGCGGATGGCGTCGCCGATGGCGAGCACGCGCTCGCGGGGGACGGCACCCCGGCCGGAGATCCTTGCGGCGAGCGCCAGCGCGGCCTCGTAGACCGGCCGGTGCGGCTTGCCGGCATAGAACACCTCGCCCCCCATCTCCTCGTAAATGGCCGCGATGGTGCCCGCGCAGGGGATGATGAGATGGCCGCGCTCCACCACGAGATCGGGGTTGGCGCAGAGCATCCACAGGTTCCGCTCGCGCATGGCCGCGAGGCGGCGGCGGTAATCGTCCATGTCGGCTTCGCGCTCGTCCTCCTCGTCGAAGCCGGAGCAGACCACGTAATCGGCCTCCGCGATGGAGCCGAAGCGCAGATCCAGCCCCTCGAAGATCGGCAGGTCCCGCGGCGGGCCCATATGGTGCACCACCCGATCGCTGCGCTCGATCACGGCGGTGCGGGTGATGTCGCCGGAGGCCATGATGGCGTCGTAGGCGGTGCGCGGCACGCCGAGGCGGTCGAGCTGCGGGCCGATGGCGCGGCCGGGGCGCGGAGCGTTGGAGACGAGAACCACCCGCCCGCCGCGCTCGCGAAAGCGGGTGAGCGCATCGCCGGCACCGGGATAGGCCTGGATGCCGTTGTGGAGCACGCCCCACACGTCGCAGAAGATCACGTCGTAGCGCTCGGACAGCGCGGCAAAGCCCTCGATGACGGGAATGGCAGGTTGAGCGGAAGTCATGAGGTCTCGCGAGGCATCCAGGTGATGGGCGCGGGTAGGCCGCCGCTCACGTGAAGTCAATTGCGGGGGACAAGCGCGCGGCGGCCCTTCCAGCCGGCGGGCCCTTGGCCTTTGATGCGCGGCCGAGCCTTGAAGGGATCGCCATGCCCCGCTTCTTCAACCCGTCCACGATCATCGCTCCCGCCTCCAATTACAGCCAGGCCGTGGAGCACCGCACCCTGGCACGGCGCCTCGTGATCTCGGGCCAGCTCGGCCTGCGCCCGGACGGGACGCTCGCCGAGGGCTTGGAGGCCCAGATGGAGGTCGCGTGGGACAACGTGATCGCCATCCTTCGCGACGCCGGCATGGACGTGAACGATCTGATCAAGGCAACCGTTTACGTGACGGTCCCGGGCTCGGTCGGCGTCTACCGCACCGTGCGGGACCGCAAGTTGAACGGCCATGCCGCGGCCGCCACCTATCTGGAGATCGCAGGCCTCGCCCGGCCGGAGTTTCTGGTCGAGATCGAGGGCGAGGCCGCGCAGGATTAGCCTCCGCCCGGGCGGGAGCCACATCAGGGATCGACGCGGGGCAGCCGACGTTAGCCCTTGATCGAGCCCGTGCACGACCGGCTGGTAGCGAAGGAGTCGAGACCATGGAAGAACCCCGCAAGGACCTCCTGATGCAGGTCGACGGGATGACCTGCGAGGGCTGCGTCAGCGCTGTGAAACGCACGGTCCAGCGCCTCGACCCCACCGCGGAGGTCGATGTGGACCTTGCCCACGGCCGCGTGCATCTGATGACGAACGCCCAGGCCGTGGACGTCGCCAATGCGCTCACGAAGGCGGGATACGAAGCCCGGGCGATGACGGGGTGAGTGATATCCCTCTCCCCTGGACGGAGAGGGTGGCCTCGCGAAGCGATGTCGGGAGAGGGGGACGTCAGTCCACCGTCTTCCGCAATCGTGAAGCCGAGAGATTGCTGGGGGTCGTGGCATTACTCCCCCCTCTCCCTGCGTTGCTCCCGCAACGCTGTCCCTCTCCCTCCGGGGGAGAGGGACGGGCCTCAGCTCCTCAACCCCGCCTGCTCCAGGCCCTGCAGCAGCTTGCGGTGGATATCCGGGACGAAGCGGCGCCTGGCAAGCGCGGCGGCCGGGTCGCGGCCGTATTCGGGCTGGATCGCTACGAGGCGGGCCAGGGCTTCCCGGGCCTGCACCGGGTCTCCGCCCTGCGCGGCCACGATGGCGCGGGCCACGAGGCCGAGCACGTAATCGCTCGCCGTGATCCGCGAGGCGGCCACGCGGGCGCCCTCCGCATCGTTCTGCATGTAGGCGGCGAGGAACAGGAAGAAGTCGTACCAGGGCGGATCGGCGGGGTTGGCGGCGGCGGCCCGGCGGATGAGATCGGCGCCCTCCTGATAGCGGCCCATCTGGACGAAGCGGGAGCCCACATCGGCCATGATGTCGGTGTCGTAGGGGTTGAGCTCCAGGGCGCGGCGACCGAGCTGCAGGGCCTGATCCACATCGCCGCGCACGAACAGAACCGCCATAAGGGCCTGGTTCGTCCGCGGGCTCTCGGGCGCGATCTCCACGGCGCGGCGGGCCACGTTCAGCGCCCGCTCGAGGGGATTGGGTCGGGGATTATGGCCGACGCGATGCTCGTCGAGGTAGAAATAGGCGAGGTTGGCGAGCGCCGTCGCCGCGCTGGGCTGCGTGACCATCACGCCTTCGAGGCAGTCGCGAACCCGGGCATGGGCCTCCACGGACGGACCGTTCCAGTAATCGTAGGCCTGGACGATGCAGCGCGTGCGGGTGTCGAGGCTCGGGCGCTGGCGCAGGTCGGCGAAGAGCACGCCGTAGGGCTGGCCCACGGAGGTGGCGATCTGCCGGGCCACGTCCGTTTCCGCCGCGACGCCCGGGTCGGCCCGGTTGGCGAGGTCGAAGGCGCGAGCCCAGACGATCTTGCCGCTGGGCTCGTGGGTCAGCCGCACCGCCACTGTGGCCGCGGGGCCTGCGGTGTTCACCCTCAGATTCAGGTTGTAGCGGTCGAGCGCTCCCCGGGACTGGCCCGTCGGCTGGTCGATCACCGCCACTTCGTCGAAACGAGCGATGCCGTCCAGAACCATGCTGCGCAGGAGGTCCGGCGACAGGGCGGCGGTGGGCGGGCCGACCACTTCCGCAGGCAGCACGGCCACGACCGGACGGCCGTCCGCGGGCTCGGCGATCACGGAGGGGCGCGGCTCGGGCGTGCTGAGCGCCCGGTCGAGCCAGGCGGCATCGTGGCGCCCGGCCCAGAACGCCCCGAGGCTCAGGGCCAGCACGAGCGCTGCGGCGAGCGCGCCGAGAGCGAGCCAGGTGCGCCGGCGGGCTGCGGGCGTCGCCGCGGGCACCGCCGGCGCCGCGGCCGGTACGGCGGACACCGGCACGTCGGGAGCCTCGTCCTCGTGGGGCGCAGCGGCGGGTGCGATCGGCTCCGCCTGGCGAGCTTGCAGCGTCCGCTCCTCGAATTGCGGAACGTAGCCGCCGCGGGGGATCAGAATGCGAAGCGGATCCTCGGCCCCCTCGCCCGTGTAATAGGCGTCGAGGGCGCGGCGGAGGCGACCGGCCTCCACCCGCACAATGGGATCGGTTTGGGGATCGAAGGTTTCGCTGCGGCCGAGCGCCTGGGTCGCGATGGTGTAGCCCTTGATGGCCCGCTCCTCGCCGGCGAGGGTGCGCTCCACGACGAAGGTCAGGAACGCCAGGAGTTGAGGCGCATTGCGAAACGGCTCGCGCCCGGCGATGCGGGCGAGGGCAGCGCGAATGCTCTCGGGGGAGGGCAGCGTTTCGGGCATCGGTTCGAATCGGCTGCGGCGGGGGTGTCGCAGCGGCAGTGCATCCTACGGATCTAGGCCCCGAGATAAAACCCGATGCGGCAGCCGATGCCACCTCAAGGGGCCAAACACCGCGCCTGAGCGACCTCAAGCTTAGCCGTTTAGGCAAGGCGGCTTAAAGAGGTCGGGTGCCCAAGAATGCGCCGGTTCGCGCCTCGCCGTGCATCGGCTTGCCCGCCTTGCCGCCGCCCTGCCCTTGCTCCGCTCCGCGTCCCAGGTTGCTGCCCTGCCCTTGCTCCACTCGGCATCCCGGGTTTAAGACGCCCGACCCCTCCCACGAATGGCTGTGTTCCCCATGTCCAAGGCCGACAAGCTCAAGGCCCGCGTTCCCCGTGGCTTCATCGACCGCGGCCCTGCGGATCTCGCCGCCACCGAACGGATGCTCGCGGCCATCCGCGAGACCTACGAGCTCTACGGCTTCGAGGCCGTGGAGACGCCGTTCGTCGAGTACACGGACGCGCTCGGCAAATTCCTGCCCGACCAGGACCGGCCGAACGAGGGCGTGTTCTCGTTCCAGGACGACGACGAGCAGTGGCTGTCGCTCCGCTACGACCTGACCGCGCCGCTGGCCCGCTTTGTCGCCGAAAACTTCGACGCCCTGCCGAAGCCCTATCGCAGCTACCGGGCCGGCTGGGTGTTCCGCAACGAGAAGCCGGGCCCGGGGCGCTTCCGCCAATTCATGCAGTTCGACGCCGACACGGTGGGCGCGGCCTCCGTCGCGGCGGATGCCGAGATCTGCATGATGGCGGCCGACACCCTGGAGCGGGTGGGGATCCGGCGCGGCGACTACCTCGTCAAGGTCAACAACCGGAAGGTCTTGGATGGCGTGTTGGAGGCCATCGGCCTCGGCGGCGACGACAAGGCCGCGCAGCGGCTCATCGTGCTGCGCACCATCGACAAGCTCGACAAGGTGGGGCCTGAGGGCGTGCGCGACCTCCTCGGCAAGGGGCGCATGGACCCGAGCGGCGACTTCACCAAGGGCGCAGGACTTGAGCCGGACGCCATCGAGCGCGTGCTCGCCTTCACGGCCGCGCGAGGCGCGACGGGCGAGGCCACGATCGCCAATCTCCGGGACGTCGTTGCGGGCTCCGCGCGCGGCGACGAGGGCGCGAACGAACTGGCCGAGATCGCCGCGCTCGTGGCGGCGTCCGGCTATGGCGACCGCGTGACGATCGACCCGTCGGTGGTGCGCGGCCTCGAATATTACACGGGTCCCGTCTACGAGGCCGAGCTCACCATTCAGGCCACCACCGAGGAGGGCGAGCCCGGCCGCTTCGGTTCCGTCGGCGGCGGCGGGCGCTACGACGGGCTCGTGGGGCGCTTTCGCTCCGAGCCCGTGCCGGCCACCGGTTTCTCCATCGGCGTGTCGCGGCTGCTCGCGGCGCTGAAGGCCGTCAACAGCCCCATCGTGTCGGGCCAGGCGGCGCCCGGCCCCGTGGTGGTGCTCGTGATGGACAAGGGTGAGATCGCCGCCTACCAGCGCATGGTCTCGAACCTGCGCCAGGCCGGCATCCGCGCGGAGCTCTATCTCGGCTCGTCCGGCATGAAGGCGCAGATGAAATACGCCGACCGGCGGGGCTCCCCTTGCGCGATCATTCAGGGCTCCGACGAGCGCGCCCGCGGCGAGGTGCAGATCAAGGATCTCATCGAAGGCGCCAAGGCCGCGCAGGGCATCGCCTCGAACGAGGAGTGGAAGGCGGCCCGCCCGGCGCAGTTCTCGGTGTCCGAGGACGGGCTCGTGGAGGCCGTGCGCGAGGTTCTCGGGCGGCATTTCGGGTAAGGCATCGCCTTTCCCCGGTTGGGAGGGGAGCGCTCCGGAACCGCTTGCTTCGCTGGCCGGTTGTTGCTGAAGCTTGACCACACGGAGGCGTCCATGACCAAGAAGGCGAAATCGGGCAAATCGGTCCTGCCCAAGACAGTGGCCGGGGTGAAGGTCCCGAAAGTCGTGCGCAAATCCACCTCGCTCGGCACCCTGATCAATTCCGAGCTTGGGCGCGAGATCTTGGCCGATGCGCTCCTCGCGGCGGCCGGTGCCGCGGCCGCGGCCCTCACCAAAACCCGCGCCGCGCGGGCGGCGGGCACCGCCGTGGCGGATGCCGGATCGAACGCCGCCTCCGCGACGGGCGATGCCGCCTCCGTGGCCGGCGACGTGGTGCAGACCGCCGCCGGCGCGGTGGCGGGCGTGGTCACGGAAGCGGCCCGCAACTTCCTGCCCGCCTCCCTGCTCGGCGAGACGAACGAGAAGCCCCGTTACATGAACAAGGCGTCCGGCGGCGAAGAGCGCAAGCGCTCGAAGAAGGCCGACAAGGGCGAGGGCAAGAAGAGCGACGGCAAGAAGGCCGAGACCAAGAAGCGCGCCAAAAAGGCCGACTGAAAACCTATCCCGCTGGCGGAGGGGCAATCCTCGCCCCTCGCCGCCGTTCACTGTCACCGAAAGCCGCCGCACGGCCGGTCCCCTTCACCGTGCGGCCGAAAGCCGTCGCACCGCCGGTCCCGTTCACCGTGCGGCCGAAAGCCGGGGCGTTCACTGTCACGGCGGGAAAGCGTGGCGTTCCCGGGCGAGCGTTGCTAGAGACACGCCCGACCACGTGGGACCAGACAACGCCGGTGACCGAAGCAGAAGCCCATCAAGCGCTGATCGCGCTGTTCGCGCGCGAGGGCTACCGCCGCGTCGAACCGCCGGTGCTCCAGCCCGCGGACGTGTTCATCGATCTGTCGGGCGAGGACATCCGCCGGCGCATGTTCGTCACGCAGGATGCGGCGGGCGAGGAGCTGTGCCTGCGCCCGGAATACACGATCCCGGTCTGCCGCGCGCATCTCGCCGGGGCTGCGGGCGGGCCCGGTTCTTACGGTTATCTCGGCCCCGTCTTTCGCCTGCGCACGGGCGAAACCGGCGAGTTCCTGCAAGCCGGCATCGAATCGATCGGGCGCGCGGACATTGCGGCGGCCGATGCGGAAATCCTCGCCCTCGCCCTCGAGGGGCTCGACGTTCTCGGGCTCGCCGAGCGCCGGGTACAATTGGGCGATATGGGCCTCCTCAACGCGCTCGTGGATGCGCTGCGGATCGCGCCCGCCGCCAAGCGGCGCGTGATGCGCGCCATCGTGAGCGGCGCCGGCCTCGGCTCGCTGGCCGAGCCCGAGGGCGCGGCGCCCGAACATGCCGGCCTGCTCGCCGCCATCGAGGGACAGGCGCCCCAGGCCGCCAAGGCTTTCGTGGAGGACATCCTTTCCATCGCCGGCATCGCCCGCGTGGGCGGGCGTTCCGCCGGCGAGATCGCCGAGCGCTTTCTGGCACGCGCCGCAAACCGCTCCGGCTTCGGCGACGAGGCCCGGGCCATTCTGCAGCGCTATCTCGCGGTGACGGGCGATCCCGACCGGGCCGCCGCGGCGATCCGCGCGCTCGCAGCCGATGCCGGCCTCGATATCGGCGCCGCGCTCGATGCCTTCGAGCAGCGCACCGGCTTCATGGCCGTGCGCGGGCTCGACGTCGGGTCCTTTGCCTTCACGGCCGCCTTCGCGCGCAACCTCGATTACTACACGGGCTTCATCTTCGAGGTGCAGGACCCGCGCCGTGCGGACGGCAAGCCCGTGGTCGGCGGCGGCCGCTACGACCGGCTGCTGCAGCATCTCGGCGCGCCGGAGCCGATCCCCGCCGTTGGCTGTTCCTACTGGCTCGATCGCATCGGCGGGAGCGCGCGATGACCGATTCCTCGCTCATTCTCGCGGTCCCCTCGAAGGGCCGCTTGCAGGAGAACGCCGCGGCGTTCTTCGCCCGTGCGGGCCTCGTCTTCGTGCAGTCGCGCGGCTCGCGGGATTATCGCGGCACGCTGAAGGGCGTGGAGGGGGTCGAGGTGCTGTTCCTCTCGGCCTCCGAGATCGTGACCCAACTGGCCACGGGCGGCGCGCATCTCGGCATCACGGGCGAGGACCTGGTTCGCGAGCAGATCCCGAACGCCGATGCGGCGGTCGAGATGCTCACGCCGCTCGGCTTCGGCCACGCCAACGTGGTGGTGGCGGTGCCGCAGGCCTGGATCGACGTGCGCACCATGGCGGACCTCGACGAGGTCGCGGCCGACCTGCGCGCCCGGCACGGCCGCAAGATGCGGGTCGCCACAAAATACGTGAACCTCACCCGCCGCTTCTTTGCCCAGACCGGCATCGCCGATTACCGCATCGTGGAAAGCCTCGGCGCCACGGAAGGCGCGCCGAGCTCCGGCGCCGCGGAACTCATCGTGGACATCACCACCACGGGATCGACGCTGGCCGCCAACGCTCTGAAGGTGCTCGACGACGGCGTGATCCTGCGCTCCGAGGCGAACCTCGTGGCCTCGCTCCAGGCGCCGTGGAGCGAGCGCGCCCGCGGGGCCGTGCGCACGGTGCTGACACGCATCGCGGCCGAGGAAGAGGCGCGCACGAGCCGGGAGGTGCGGGCTGCCCTCGATCCGGCGCGCTCAGGCATGGTCCAGGCGGCTTTGCAGGGCTTCGAGGCCACCCTCCCCTACGGCCTCTCCGCGGGCGCGGAGCTCGTCGTCCATTGCCGGAGCGGCGACGCCTTCGCGGTGGTGGCGGCCCTGCAGGGCATCGGCGCGCGGGATATCTCCGTGCGCTCCTTCGACTACCTTTTCCGCTCCGCCAACCCCTTGAGCGACCGCCTCTTCCGCCGCCTCGCCTGACGCCTTCCCGGAGGGGCACGAAACCGCCTCCCCTGACGCCGTCCGAGCACGCATAAAAAAAGAGGCCGTCTCTGGGGGAGAGAGACGGCCTCCGAAAGCGCAGCCCCTTCGGGGGAGAGAGAGGCTGCAGGGGGAAGGAAGCCCTTGGAGAGCTTCGGGCATGTTACGCTACGGCGCGCGTTTCGGATCACGACGGTTTCACAAAATGTTCAGGCCTGGCCCACCATGGTGCCGGCCGCAGCGACGATTTCGGCCCTTGGTCGACATTGCCTCGCTTGGCGCCCGCCCTTATGGTCCGGCCGCTTTTTCGAATGAGGAATACCCGATGAACGCGCTCCGGCTCGCCGCGCTTGCCGCCGTCCTGGTGGCCGCGACCGCTGCCCAGGCTCAAACCGCCCCGCCCAATGCAGGCGGCCAGAGGCCTCAAGGGGGAACGCAAGGCAACCCTTCCAATGTCCCCCAGCCTCGCCAGGAGAAGATCTTCGACCTCGGCGCCCAGTGGGTGGCGGTGAGCCTCAACGGCAAGCCCTTTACCGGCGACCGTCCGAGCTTTTCCATCGACAAGCAGTACCGCGCCCGCGGCTTCGGGGGCTGCCGGGTCTTCGCCGCGACGGCCTATCCGCTGCGCGAGCAGCGCCTGGCGGTCGGCCCCATCGCCCTGACGAAGAAGAGCTGCGACCAGGCCACCATGCAGCAGGAGAACGCCTTCCTGGTGGCGTTCCGCACCTCGGCCCAGTGGGATCAGCAGGGCTCGACCCTCATCATCCGCACCCAGAACGGCGATCTGCGCTTCGAACGGGCGATCTGACGATCATCCCTCCCCGCTCAGGGGAGGGTGGACGCGGAGCGGCCGGGTGGGGTGGAAGCACCGACCCGGAAAGATCGAGCTCCCATCCCACCCGCCCCTGCGGGGCACCCTCCCTTGGGCCAAGGAGGGATCGTTATTGTGCCGGCACCGGGGCCCGCGCGTCCTGCGGGCTGAAGAGCCCGCCCTCGGTGGATTTGAGGTCGATGCGCCGGTCGTGGAAGGCCGCGAGCGTCGAACGGTGGCCGATGGAAACCACCGTGGTGTTGGGCAGCCGCTCCCGGAGAATCCCGTAGATCGCCTCCTCGGTGGGCTCGTCCAGGGCGGCCGTAGCCTCGTCGAGGAAGAGCCAGTCGGGCTTGGCCAGGAGCGCCCGCGCTACGGCAAGGCGCTGCTGCTCGCCGAGCGACAGGGTCTGGCTCCAGGCCCGCTCCTCGTCCAGCCGGTCGGCGATGTGCGGCAGGCGCGCGGCCTTCAAGGCCTCGACGATCGCGGCGTCGCTGTAGGTGTCGTCCAGGCTCGGATAGGTAACGGCGGTCCGCAACGTGCCCTGCGGGATGTAGGGCCGCTGGGGCAGGAGCAGCATCGAGGCGCCGCGCGGGATGCGCACCCGGCCCTTGCCGAACGGCCAGATGCCCGAGAGCGCCCGGAAGAACGTGGACTTGCCCGAGCCCGAGGGCCCCGTGAGGAGCGTGGTCTCGCCCGACCGGAAGGTGAGGTCCCGCATGGCGAGGAGCTGGCGCCCTTCGGGCAAGCCCACGGTCAGATCGTCGATGACGAGATCGCGGCCCTCGTGGTGGCCGAGCACGCCCGCCCGCGCCGTGTCGCTGAGCCCTTCGGCCCGGGCCATGGCCTGGTTGAAGGTGGTGAGGCGATCGACCGTGGCCTTGTAGGCCGCAAGGGTCGTGTAGGCGTTCACGAAGTAGGAGAGCGAGGCATCCACCTGGTTGAACGCGCCGGCGGTCTGCTGGAACTGGCCCAGGGTGATCTTGCCGAGGAAGTAGGACGGCGCGGCGAGGATGTAGGGGAACACCACGCTCGCCTGGTTGTAGGCGCCGTTGAAGGTGGTGAGCTTCATCATCCGGTTGGTGATGCGGTGGAAGTTTTCCACCACGTTGCCGAAGGCGCCGCCGAGCCGCTGCACCTCGGCGCCTTCGCCGCGCATGAGGGCGATCTGCTCGTTGTACTCGCGAAGCCGCGCCAGCGAGAAGCGGAAGTCGGCCTCCACTTTCTCCTGCTGGAAGTCGAGGCGGATGAGCGGCCGGCCGATGAGGTGGGTGAGGATCGTGCCCGCCACCGCATAGGCGATCACGAGCCAGACCAGGAAGCCGGGGATCACGAGCCCATCCGTGCCCGGGATCACGAAGTTCCGCGACAGGGTCCAGAGGATCACGATGAAGGAGACGAGGGTCGCGGCCCGCGAGAGCAGGGTGATGGACAGCGACATGGTCGAGACGATGAAGGCCGACACGTCCGCCTGAATGCGCTGGTCCGGGTTGTCGGCGGGCTCGCCGGTGAGCGGGATGCGGTAATGGGTGCCGTTGGAGAGCCAGCGAGTATAGGTGTGCCGCGTCAGCCAGGCGCGCCAGCGGATGCGCAGCACGCGGTCGATGTAGACGTCGTAGATCGCAATCGAGATCCACACGGCAGCCAGCGGGATGAACACCGCGAGGAGCTGGTACCAGAAGGTGGCGGCGTCCTTCTGTTCGAGCGCGTTGAACAGATCGCGGGACCAGAGGTTGAGGCGGATCTGCAGCGCCACCTGCGCGAAGGTGATGAACACCGCGAGCCCCACCAGGATCGCGCCGACGCGGCCCTCCGTGCGCCCGGCCCAGGCGAAGGGCCCCCCGCCGGGACCGGTGGGCTCGTTCGACTCGAAGAAGGGATCGGCGATGGCCGTGATCTGACGGATCACGGGCAGGAAGGTGACGCCGTAGACCACCGCCGCGAACACCACGGCCGCGGTTGCCGAGAAGGCGGGCGGCAGCATCTGGGCCAGGGTTTCGCCGAGGACCCCCACCAGCGCGAGGAGCACGCCCCCGCCGAGGACGAGGTAGCCGACCGCGTACATGACGATGAAGATGCGCGCGAAGGTCGAGATCCGCTGGCTCGCCACCAGCAGCCCCGCCATCGCGAAGCCGGACAGCGGCATGTGCCAGGGCAGCGGCACGCCGAAGCCGAGCCAGGCGATGGTCGCCACGAGAGCGAAGGCGGCCACGATCCCGGCCAGGATCGTCGCGAAGGGGGCCTTGGTCATGCAGAGGGTCTCCAGCCGCAAGCTTTCTTGGGCTCTTAAGGAAGAGAGGGGCGTGCGATCAACTGCCCCCGTGGCGAAAGAGGGGCGGAACCAACAGGGAGCTCAGGCTCTAAGGTCGCGGCGAGCGGGCCGAACCGCCAATGTGTCCTGGCCCAAGCGTGGCCCTTCGCTCGTGAAACCACATCCATCCATTGCCTTTTAGCGGTTCTCCGGCGGCCAACGGGATTGTTATCCGACTTTCGGCCCATGACCCTTGAATTTGAAGCTTAAAACATCACAACTGGGCCACTCTTCGCCGCGCTCCTGAAGAATATCGCGCAAGAGGGAGGATACACATGACCGATACCACGAAGGGCGCCACCAAGGCGTCTCGCCGCAAATTCCTGCAGGTTGCCGGCCTCGGCGCCGCCGCCACCGTCGCCGCTCCCCAGGTTTCCCGGGCCCAGACCACGACCTGGAAGTTCCAGTCCACCTGGCCGAACCGCGACATCTTCCACGAGTTCTGCAACGACTTCGCCAAGCGCGTGAACGAGATGTCGGGCAACCGCCTGAAGCTCGAAGTGCTCGCCTCCGGCGCGGTGGTTCCGGCCTTCCAGCTCCAGGATGCGGTCAATGCCGGCATCCTCGACGGCGGCCACGGCGTGTCGGCCTATTGGTACGGGAAGAACAAGGCCTTCTCGCTCTTCGGCACCCCGCCGGCTTTCGGCTGGAACGCCAACAACTTCCTGGCCTGGATGAACTACGGCGGGGGCTACGACCTCTACAACGAGCTCATCAAGAACCTGAACCTGAACCTCGTGGGCTTCCTCTCCGGCCCGATGCCGGCCCAGCCCCTCGGCTGGTTCAAGAAGGAGCTCGCCGGTCCCCAGGATCTGCGCGGCCTCAAGTACCGCACGGTAGGCCTCGCGGCCGACCTCAAGCGCGGCATGGGCGTTGCGGTCACGAACCTCGCCGGCGGCGAAATCGTGCCGGCCCTGGAGCGCGGCGTCATCGACGGCGCCGAGTTCAACAACCCGTCGTCGGACCTGGTGCTCGGCTTCCCCGACGTGTCCAAGACCTACATGCTCAAGAGCTACCACCAGTCCTGCGAGAGCTTCGAGATCCTCTTCAACAAGGCGAGGTTCGATGCGCTTCCGGCCGAGCTGAAGGCGATCGTGAAGTATGCGGCGGAGGCCGAATCCGCCGACATGTCCTGGAAGGCGCTCGACCGCTACTCCAAGGACCTTGAGACGCTCCGCGGCCGCGGCGTGAACGTGGTGTCCACGCCGGACTCGATCCTGAAGGCTCAGCTCGACGGCTGGAACGCGGTGATCGACGACCTCTCGAAGGACGCGTTCTTCAAGAAGGTTCTCGACAGCCAGCGTGCCTGGGTGCAGCGCACCTATGCCTATGAGCGTCTGAACGAGCCCTCCCGCGACGTGGCCTACGACCACTTCTTCAAGAAGGCCTAAAGGCTCCCCTCCCCGCCTGGGGAGGAACGCATTACAGGCGACGGGTGGGGTGGAAGCTCCGCCCGTCGTCGTCTAGCGTAAGCCGCGTGCTGGAAGCCGACCGCTTCCGCTCTACCCGCCACCGGCGCCGCCAGCGCCGGTGTCACCCTCCCCCGGCGGGAGGGATTTTGTTGTGAGGCCCGATGTTCCTGCTCAACCTCGTCGACCGCATCAACACGGCCATCGGCAAGCTCGCCGGATGGGCCATCGTCGCGCTCACCTTCGCGATGTGCTACGAGGTGTTCGCCCGCTACGTCTTGCGGTCCCCCACCGAGTGGGCCTTCGACGTGAGCTTCATGCTCTACGGAGCGCTCTTCATGCTGGCGGGCCCCTATACGCTAGCCCGCAACGCCCATGTGCGCGGCGACTTCCTCTACCGCGCCTGGCCGCCTCGCCGGCAGGCCACCATGGACGTCGTCCTCTACGTTCTGTTCTTCTTCCCCTCGATCATCGCCTTCGTGTGGGTGGGCTACAAGTTCGCCGGCCAGTCCTACCTCATGGGCGAGCGCTCCATGAACTGGCCGAGCGGTCCGCAGCTCTGGGCCTTCAAGGGCCTCATCCCCTTCGTGGGCGTGCTCATGTTCGCCCAGGGACTCGCGGAGGTGGCGCGCTGCGTGATCTGCCTGCGCACGGGCGCCTGGCCGCCCCGCCTCCACGACGTGGAGGAAACCGAGAAGCTCATCCTGGAGCAGGCCGAGAACGAAGGCCTGAAGAAGGGCGTGGTCTAACACGCCCCCGCCGCGGCGGCGGGGGCATCCTGCCCCGGCCGACCTTTCGACCGATACGCCATAAGAAACCAAAGGGACCGAACGATGCTGGGGCTAGGCAATCCGGAGCTGGGCGTGTTGATGCTCGTGCTCTTCATCGTCTTCATCATGTTCGGCTTCCCGATCGCCTTCACGCTGATGGCGCTGGGCTTCGGGTTCGGCGTCGCCGCCATGGGCCCCATCGTCCTCGACCTCGTGGTGCAGCGCGCCTACTCCGTGATGACCAACGACGTGCTGGTCGCAATCCCGCTCTTCGTCTTCATGGGCTACATCATCGAACGCGCGAACATCCTCGACCGCTTGTTCCGCTCGATTCAGCTCGCCGTCGGCGGCATCCCGGGCTCGCTTGCGGTCGCCACGCTTCTCACCTGCGCGCTCTTCGCCACCGCCACCGGCATCGTCGGCGCGGTCGTGACGCTGATGGGCCTCCTCGCCTTCCCGGCCATGCTGCGCGCGGGCTACGACGTGCGCCTCGCCTCCGGCGTGGTCTGCGCGGGCGGCTGCCTCGGCATCCTCATCCCGCCTTCCGTGATGCTCATCCTCTACGGCGCAACGGCCGGCGTCTCGGTGCCGAAGCTCTATGCCGGCGCCCTGTTCCCCGGCCTCATGCTGGCCAGCCTCTACATGGCCTACGTGGTCATCCGCTGCGCGCTCAACCCAAGCCTCGCGCCGAAGCTGCCGCCGGAGGAGCGGGCGGGATCCACCGGCGAGATCATCTGGGCGCTCGCGACCTCGTTCTTCCCGCTGGCCCTCCTCATCCTCTCCGTGCTCGGCGCCATCTTCTTCGGCATCGCGACGCCGACCGAAGCCGCGGCCGTCGGCTCCTTCGGCGCCCTTGTGCTCGCCACCGCCTACCGCTCGCTCTCCTTCACCAAGGTCAAGGAGAGCGTGTTCCTCACCGCCCGCACCTCCGCGATGGTGTGCTGGCTGTTCGTGGGCTCCTACATCTTCTCCTCGATCTTCGCCTTCCTCGGGGGCCATCAGCCGATCGAGAACATGGTCACGGCGCTCAACCTGTCGCCGTTCTGGTTCCTCATCCTCACGCAGATCATCATCTTCATCCTCGGCTGGCCCCTCGAATGGACCGAGATCGTCGTGATCTTCGTGCCGATCTTCCTGCCGCTGCTCGATAATTTCGGCATCGATCCGATCTTCTTCGGCATCCTGATCGCGCTCAACATCCAGACGTCGTTCCTCTCGCCGCCGGTGGCCATGGCGCCGTTCTATCTCAAGGGCATCGCGCCGGCGCATGTGAGCATCAACGACATCTTCCGGGGCGTGATGCCCTTCATCTGGCTCGTCGTGGTCGCCATGGTGCTGTTCTACACCTTCCCGCAGATCGGGCTGTGGCTGCCGAACGTGCTGTATCGCTAGGCGTCTGGTCCTCCGGCTGCCGAACGTGCTCTACCGATAGGCGCTCGTTCCTCTCACCCGCCCCTTGCGGGCCGCGAGCCAGAATCCCACCTCCTCGAACGAAGGGCCGGTCCCAGGGACCGGCCCTTCTCGTTTTCCGCAGCTCTGTGCGTTCGTCATAGCAGATATTCCGTCATAACGAACGAAAAGGTTGACTTAGAGAACGACTGACACGAAGGTGCACGTCAACAACAGACGTGATGCCCGTGAACGCGCCCCTCTCCGCCCTCGCCCCCTTCCAGCACCTTGTGCCCGCCGCACCCATCGTGCGGCTGGAGGGCGTCTCGAAGGTGTTCGCCGCCCGTAACCGCGCCTCGGTCGCGGCCCTCGACGGCATCGACCTCACGGTCCGGCAAGGCTCGGTGCTGGGGGTCATCGGCCGCTCGGGCGCCGGCAAATCCACCCTGATCCGCCTCGTCAACGGCTTGGAGCGCCCGAGCGCCGGCCGGGTGATCGTGGACGGCGCCGAGATCTCCGCCCTGCCCGAACGGTCCCTGCGCCAGGCGCGGCGCTCCATCGGCATGATCTTCCAGCACTTCAACCTGCTCTCGTCCCGCACGGCGGCCGAGAACGTGGCGCTCCCCCTCGAAGTCGCGGGCTACGATGCGGGCGCGATCCGCACCCGCGTGGACGAGCTCCTCGCGCTCGTGGGCCTCACCGACAAGCGCGACCGCTATCCGGCCGAGCTCTCAGGGGGCCAGAAGCAGCGGGTCGGCATCGCCCGGGCTCTCGCCACCAATCCGAAGGTGCTGCTCTCGGACGAGGCCACCTCCGCCCTCGATCCCGAAACCACCCGCTCGATCCTGGATCTTCTCGCGCGCATCAACCGGGAGTTCGGGCTCACGATCCTCCTCATCACCCACGAGATGGCGGTGATCCGCTCCATCGCGCAGGAAGTGGCCGTGATCGAAGGCGGGCGCATCGTCGAACAGGGCGATGTCTACGACCTGTTCACACAGCCCCGGCACGCGGTCACCCGCTCCTTCCTGGCGGGCGAGAGCGGGCGCGCGCTCCCCGCCCATCTCGCGCGCGAGCTGCGCCCCGACCCAGCGCCCGCCGGCCAGGCGGTGGTGCGGATCACCTTTCGCGGGCCGCACGCCACCGACCCGATCCTGGCGCGGCTCGCCCACGATCTTTCCATCGAGAGCACCATCCTGGCCGGCGCCGTGGACGAGATCGCCGGACGTCCCTTCGGCACGCTCGTCGTCGGCATCCCGCAGGCGTCGCTCCAGCCGGCGCTCGCCTTCCTCGCCCATTACGGCCTCGACACCGAGGTGCTCGGCCATGTCGGCTGAGCGTGCTGCCTTGAAGGATTCCCCTCATGTCGCCTGAGATCATCCGGCTTATCGTGGAAGCCACCGACGATACGCTTCTCATGGTGGCGGTCGCCGCCGGTCTCGGCACGGTCTTCGGCCTGCCGCTCGGCGTGTTCCTCGCCACCTCCGGCCGGTGCGAGCTCTTCGCGGCGCCTCACGCCAACCGGGCGCTCGGCCTCGTCGTCAATGCCACCCGCTCGACGCCCTTCATCATCCTGGTCGTCGCGATCATCCCCTTCACGCGCCTCGTCGCCGGAACCTCGATCGGCACCAACGCCGCCATCGTGCCGCTCACGGTGGCGGCCACGCCCTTCATCGCGCGCCTCATCGAGGGCGCGATCCGCGAGGTCGACCAGGGGCTCGTGGAGGCCGCCCGCGCCTTCGGGGCAAGCCCCGTGCAGATCGTGCGCAAGGTGCTGATCCCCGAGGCCCTGCCCGGCATCGTGCTCGGCCTCACCCTCGCGATCGTCTCCCTGCTCGGCTTCTCGGCCATGGTGGGTGCGGTGGGCGGCGGGGGCTTAGGGGATCTCGGCATCCGCTACGGCTACCAGCGCTTCATGCCGGACGTGATGGCGACCGTCGTGATCGTGCTCATCGTCCTCGTTCAAGCCGTGCAGAGCGTCGGCGACCGCCTCGCGCGGCGTCTCAACAAGCGCCTGCGCCAGGCCTGATCCCCATCCCTCGTCAACCCAGGAGAACCCCATGTTGAAGACGCTCGGCCTTGCGGCCCTCCTTGCCCTCGCGGTCCTGCCGGCCGCGGCGCAAACCAAGCAGGTGGTGCGCATCGGCGCGACGCCCGGTCCCCACGCCCAGATTCTCGAAGCCGTGAAGCCGATCGCGGCCCAGAAGGGTCTCGACCTCAAGATCGTGGAGTTCTCCGATTACGTGGTGCCGAATGCGGCGCTCGCGGCCGGCGAGCTCGAAGCGAACTCGTTCCAGCACAAGCCCTATCTCGACAACCAGAAGGCCGACCGCAGCTACAAGATCGAGGTCGTGGCCGCGACGGTGAACTTCCCGATCGGGGTCTATTCCAAGAAGCACAAGAGCTTCGACGCAGTGCCCAACGGCGGCACGGTGGCGATTCCGAACGATCCCACCAATGGCGGCCGCGCGCTCCTGCTCCTGCAGGAGAAGGGTTTCATCAAGCTCAAGGGCGATGTGGGCTTCAAGCCCTCCGTGGCCGACATCACCCAGAACGCCAAGCGGCTGAAGTTCGTCGAGATCGACGCCGCCCAGGCCCCACGCGTGCTCGACGACGTGGATGCCGGCGTGGTCAACACCAACTACGCCACGCAGGCGGGCCTCAACCCTGTGAAGGATGCGATCCTGCGCGAGGACCCCAAGGGTCCTTACGTGAACCTCATCGCGGTGCGCGAGCAGGACAAGGACAAGCCCTGGGTGAAGACCCTGGTCGAGGCCTACCACACCCCCGAGGTGAAGGCCTTCGTGGAGCAGAAGTTCGGCGGCGCGGTGCTCGCGGGCTGGTAGGCTAAGCGGTTCTCGGCGATCCGGCGGCGCGGTGCTCGCGGGCTGGTAGACCTTGATCTTACGTTGCGGAAGCATCCGGTGAGACGTTCCGTCACCCCGAGGCGTTCTCCTTCCCATTCTTGAAGCCGAGGCCAGGCGCAAGCCTGGCCTTTGTCGTGTTTCGTTGACAGGGACGGGCTCGCCTTTAAGGATCCGGCCAAAGCAAAGGGGGTCCCACATGGCCTTGTCCATTCTCAATCCCGATGCGGTGCGCAACGCCCCGCTCTCCCGCGAGCCCTATTCCTATTTCCTGGGCTCCGGCGCCCTCAAGGAAGAGGCGATTCCGGACCTGAAGCGGGATTTCCCGAACATCACCAAGACGGGCTATCTCACCGTTGACGAGGTGGATCTGAAGGGCCGCTTCAAGCAGCTCATCGACGAGATCGAGAGCGACGAGTTCTCCCAGGTCCTGTCCGAGAAGTTCGGCATGGATCTCACCCGGTATCCGCGCCTCACCACGATCCGGAAGCTCTCCCAGGCGAAGGACGGCCGCATCCACACGGACGGTCCCTCCAAGGTGATGACGCTCCTCATCTACATGAACGACGAGTGGCAGCAGGATGGCTCGGGGCGCCTGCGGGTGCTCTACGACGAGAACAAGTTCGAGCCCTACGCCGCGGAAGTGCCGCCCACCATGGGCACCATCTTCGCGTTCCTGCGCGCCGACAATTCCTGGCACGGCCACCAGCCCTTCACGGGCGAGCGCCGCGTGGTGCAAACCGCCTGGATCACGAGCGCCGAGGAAATCGAGCGCAAGAAGAAGCGCAACGGCATGGCGCAGTTCTTCAAGGGCCTGTTCAAGCACTGAGCGACGGGCGGGACCGGGCCGAACGCTGGGCTCTCCCCCTTCTCGTCGTTGCGGCGCGGCCCATAAGAAGAGGGGCCGGCAAGCCGGCCCCTCCGTGGCTTTCGTTGTTAGGGCTTACTGGCCCTGGGGCTTCTTCATCTCGGTCGAACCGCCGGAGGCGCCGCCCGAGGTGGCGTTGGCCCCACCCGAGGCGCCGCCCGAAGCATTACCCGAACCCGAGGTGGCATTGGCGCCGCCCGTGTTGGACTGGCCGCCCACCGAACCCGTGGTCTCGCCGCGCTGCTGCGTGGAGCCCGAGGACTGCTGGGTGTTCTGCTGCGTATTCTGCTGCTGGCTGTTCTGCTGCACGTTCTGCTGCGAGGACGTGGAGGTCGAGCTGCGGTTCGTGGTCGAAACGCTGGCACCCTCGTTGCGGATCGTGGTGCGGCTGCGGACCGAGACGCTCGGCTCCGATTCCTCGCGGATCGTGGTGCGGCGACGAACCTGCACGCTCGGCTCCTCGACGACCTGACGCGACCGGGAGCGCACCACCACCTTCGAGGCGGGCTTGCGGTTCTTGACCACGACCTTCTTGGCCGGGGCCTTGCGCTTGATCACCGCGGTGCGGGGCTCGTCCTGCTCCTCGACAGTCACGGAGCGGCGACGGTTCACGCGAACCTCCGGCTCTTCGACCTCCTGACGCACCGTGGTGCGGTTGCGGACGGTAACGTTGTCCTGGCGGGACTCCACATTGATCCGCGCGCCCGAGCGCTGCTCGGTGGAGGTGGCCTGAGCCGAACCCGATTGCTGCGTGGAGGTGCTGGACCCCTGCGCCTGCTGGTTGGTGTTCTGCTGGGCCGACGAGCCGCTCTGCTGCGCCTGCTGACCTGCAGCGGCGCCGCCCTGCTGACCGGACGCCTCGCCGGCGCCGGCCCGCGGACGCTGCTGGGCGGTCTGCGACTCGCCCGAGGAACCCGAGGTGCTCGGCTGGCTGGTTTGGGCATGGGCATAGGTCGTCGCGGCGAGAAGCACCGCGGCGAGCCCGGCAAGAATTTTCTTCATGGCAAGAACTCCTTGGAAAGGAAAGCTGCCAGGCCAACGCCCAAGTTTCGATGTGAGTTCCTGCTTCTCCTCGGCCGGAAGCTTGGCCGCGAGTGCTCGCGCGGCAAAAGAAAAGGCCCCGGAGCGATCCGGGGCCTTCCATGCTTAGAGATTAAGGCATGACTTAGAAGTCCATGCCGCCCCCTCAAGTCCGGCTCGCCGGACTTGAGCATCTTGAGTGATGGGCGGCTTCTTCGGACTTCTTAGAAGTCCATGCCGCCCATGCCGCCGCCCGGCATGGCCGGAGCGGATTCCCGCTTCGGCAGCTCGGCGACCATGGCCTCGGTGGTCACGAGGAGGCCGGCCACCGACGCGGCGTCCTGGAGAGCCGTGCGCACGACCTTCGCGGGATCGACGATCCCGGCCTGGAGCATGTCCACGAACTCTTCCGTCTGCGCATTGAAGCCGAAGGTGTCGGACGCGTTGTCGTTGATCTTGCCGACCACGATCGAGCCCTCGACGCCGGCGTTCTCGGCGATCTGACGGATCGGCGCCTCGAGCGCGCGGAGCACGATGTTGATGCCGGCCTTCACGTCCGGGTTGTCGACCTTGAGCTTCTGGACCGCAGCCTTGGCGCGCAGGAGCGCGACGCCGCCGCCAGGAACGATGCCCTCTTCCACCGCAGCGCGGGTGGCGTTGAGCGCGTCGTCCACGCGATCCTTCTTCTCCTTCACCTCGACTTCCGTGGCGCCGCCGACGCGGATGACGGCCACGCCGCCCGCCAGCTTCGCCAGACGCTCCTGGAGCTTCTCGCGGTCGTAGTCCGAGGTGGTCTCCTCGATCTGTGCCTTGATCTGACCCACGCGCGCCTCGATGTCGGGCTTCTTGCCGGCGCCGTCGATGATCGTGGTGTTCTCCTTCTCGATGCGAACGCGCTTGGCGCGGCCGAGCATCGGGAGGGCGACGTTCTCGAGCTTGATGCCGAGGTCTTCGGAGATCGTCTGACCGGCGGTCAGGATCGCGATGTCCTCGAGCATGGCCTTGCGGCGGTCGCCGAAGCCCGGAGCCTTCACGGCGGCGATCTTCAGGCCGCCACGGAGCTTGTTGACCACGAGGGTGGCGAGCGCCTCGCCTTCCACGTCCTCGGCGATGATGAGGAGGGGCTTACCCGTCTGCACCACGGCCTCGAGGATCGGGAGCATGGGCTGGAGCGAGGAGAGCTTCTTCTCGTGGATGAGGATGTAGGGGTCCTCGAGCTCGGCGACCATCTTCTCCGCATTCGTGATGAAGTACGGGGAGAGATAGCCGCGGTCGAACTGCATGCCCTCGACCACGTCGAGCTCGGTCTCGGCAGTCTTGGCTTCCTCGACGGTGATGACACCCTCGTTGCCGACGCGCTGCATGGCGCTGGCGATCATCTCGCCGATGTCCTTGTCGCCGTTCGCCGAGATCGTGCCGACCTGGGCGACTTCATCCGACGACTTCACCTTCTTGGCGCGCGCCTTGATGTCGTTGATGGCCTCGATCACGGCGAGGTCGATGCCGCGCTTGAGGTCCATCGGGTTCATGCCGGCGGCCACCGACTTGGCGCCCTCGCGGACGATCGCCTGGGCCAGCACGGTGGCGGTGGTGGTGCCGTCGCCGGCGAGGTCGTTGGTCTTGGAGGCGACCTCACGGACCATCTGGGCGCCCATGTTCTCGAACTTGTCCTGAAGCTCGATTTCCTTGGCGACCGTCACGCCGTCCTTCGTGA
>JAESFT010000152.1_pt1 | contig 79472 bp, 75 predicted proteins | sample 9269451 | NCBI WGS metagenome assembly JAESFT01 (sample SAMN14502557, study PRJNA617106) | algae metagenome | isolation source: Scytonema hyalinum WJT4-NPBG1 and co-occurring heterotrophs from well... | place: USA: Mojave Desert, Joshua Tree National Park, California | collected 2006-05-25 | reverse complement strand
TGTCGTTGCCGATGGCACGGAACAGCGCGTCCGAATCACTTCGATATGATCAGGTCTGATCCCTCGCCGGCCGCCTGTCGCTGCCGGGTCATTAGGACCGCCTCGCACATCCAAACGATCTCGTCTCTCAGTTTTCAATCAGCGTCGCGCGCCGTCTCCGGCAGCGCTCTTTATTATACCCGATTCCGGGTCCGCCGTCAAGCACCTATCGCGTGAGGTGAAGACCTCTAACGCATTGCCGTCGGGCGATTTGCGCGGCCGCTCGCGCGGCTCGTGCATCGTAAGATAGCAATCTAAACACGCGAGGCAAGAGGGCGAAGAACGTTTGTTTTCAGCCTCTCGCGTCCCTGCCCGCCGCTGCATCCTGCCGCGCGGCGGTCCAGTATCTACAACCGACCGAGCGCCAGGTTCCGCGCTCTCCGATCCTCGCTGCAGGGCCGCTCATGCAGCGAGCCCGAGTGCGGGTCTGATCGACTGCCGCCAGGCGACTCCGACGCTTCCGCCGGCGCGCGGCCCGGCGTGGGTCGTCCCGGGCTGAACAACGTAACCGGCACAGGCGGGCTCTGGCAGGCCCCAGGCGCATCTCGCCTCAATCTCTCGGTAGCTGGGGAGGATCGGCGCGTGGGCACGCTCCGGCTCGGCGCAATCCGCCGGGTCCGTGGGCCGCCGGACGGGCTCGAGGTCGCCGCGTTCTCCAGCCGCCACCTACGAAGGGCGTGGAGGCGGCGGCGTGGGTCCTCCGCCGCGACCGCAGCCCCGCGATCCGGGCCGGTGACGGCGCCCCGCCACACGGCCGAGCCATGCGGCCGCCTCGTCGATCGCGCCGGGCCGGACGGGTTCGGTGCGCCTTCCCAGCACGAGATCGAGCAGGCAGTCTCTCATATAGAGCAGGAGGGGGAGACGGCATCGCCGTCTCCCCCTCCCTAGTGTCGCGCCTCCGGCGGGAACGCTCCCCCCGGCGGCCTCACGGTGCGGTGACGTTGAACTCGCGTGACGAGAATCGGCGAATGAATGTGACAGCCGCTCCACCTGCCGACACAAACGAATGTGCAGCTACTTCTCTTTGCGGACGCCCTTGAACGGTTTGCCGTCCTGCTTCTGATCCATGAAGCGTCCAGTGTTCGTGTCGCGCTTCGTCCAGTTGCCGTTCTGCGGGTTCTGCACCTGCGAGCGGTCGTGGACGGCACCGTTGCGGTGCCCGTCGCCCGTCGGGGGATTGGTGGCCATGGTCGTTTATTGGGTCAAAGGTTGAGTAGATCGTTGTTTTGCCAGGAAGAGATGCTGCTCCGAGCACGTGGAGCGGCCCAGGCGTTGGCGTGCGTGGTGCACCGCGCCGCGGTGGCACTGCCCGAGCCGCCGCCCGCTTTGACAGGGACATCGTCGCTTGTTGGCGTGCCGCCGCTTCATCGACGCGAGTCGCAGGAACTCTTGAGCGTCGGTGTCGCTGGGCAGAAGGAATAGCCGGCGTACGTCGTCTTCGAGCCCCGCGGCCCCATGCGCGAGTTCCCCGTACGGCGTCCGACCGAACCGCTCGTGGTAGGCGTGGCTGTAGAAGTACGGAACGAGCACCCGATCGAGGAAGCCGCCGATCGTGCGCTCGTCCTCGATGGCGAGCAGCTGCCCGATCGGGGAGCCAAGACACAGTGAGTCGTCGGGGTTGCGATGGAAGCTGCGCGGCACCCGCCCCGCGGTTTCCACGACACGCGGGAGCGCGCGCGGAAAGTCGGGCGGCACCTCGATCGTGACCGTGTAGCGCTCGTTGATCACCACGTCATCGCGCCCGATCGCAAGGCACTGGATCTCACCCTCGATCAGCAGGTCGGCCGACCGCGAGGGCACCACCGTGAGGCCGGGGTGGCGGGCGAGCGCCTCCCCCAGCCGCCACGTCGGCGGGATGGCGGAGGCGTGGCCCGGCCCGTCAGGACGCCGGGCCGCCACGGGAGAGGCTGCTCTGCCACGGCCGCGGGGCCGTCTCGATGCGCGGGACCACCCGGGGGCTGATGATCGCGGGGGCCGCCACTGCTCCCGGGACATGGCGGGTCGCGCCGGGTGCAAGCCGCCGCTGCTGCTCCTCGGTCAGCTGGACCGCGAACCGCTGCTCGACCAACGCGGCGTCGAGCGACGCCTCCGAGAAGTGGCGCACGTCCGCACGGACCTGCTCGAGCCAACGCCAAAAGTTGAGCTCCAGCTCCGGGCGCCGCCGCCACTTGTCGGCGTAGTCCTCGGCCGGGTGCGTTGGGTTCGGCACGCGCGGCGCGAGGGGGCGCACGTACTGCCCCATCCGCGCGACAATGCCGGTGAGGGCGTTCCCGACGTCCTGCTCGCCCTCATAGGCGCGGGCGGCCAGGTTGGTGATGATCATCGAGATCGGCGCCAGGTCGGGGGTGCGGCGGAACATCACGTCCCGATGCCGCTTCAGGATCTGGATCGCTCGCTGGAGCGGCGTCCGCCACTCGTACGCGGGCACGTCCTCCACCGACGCCCGCGCCCCATTGGCGACCATGCGCGTGCGCCCACGGGCCGCCTGCGCCTCGAACCACCGCGCGAACCCACGCGGGTTGCTGGTCAGCCACTCCCCCCCGACGAGATGGTACTGAGGATGGCGGTCATCGGTGATGGCGACCGCGCGCGACGCCCACGCCTCGTCGACGCCCGAAAGCCGGAGACCCAGGACCAACCCCGGCGCCGCCGGGACGCTCGGCACCGAGTCGAGGTGAAAGGCGACGTCGTCGCGGTAGTTGAGGCGCCAGCACCGGTGCTTCTCCTCTGGCCGCAACATGCCATGGAAGTCCGCGTAGGCCGCGAGCTCGGCCCCGAGACGGGCCTTCAGATCGGCCTGCGACAGATCGTGCGATCGCAGCGTCTTGAGCACGACCACCTGATCGAGATCGTACGACGCTTCCTCGACCAGCGGCTTGATGACGGTGCCGTACCGGAAGGACCCCTGCGGATGCACGCTGGGATCGAACAGCCGGAGCGACGATCCGGGGCGGCAGAGCCACTCGCCGACGGACGTGTGACGGTCCGCCGCCTTCTGGTACAGCGAAGGGGCGATGTCCAACTCGTCGGCCAGTGTCGCCCACAGCGGCGTCGCGCCGCCCGGGTTGATGGCCAGGGGGATGGCGGTGCTCATGCGTCGGTCTCCGCGCTCAGGGTGAAGGCGGGGACGAAGCCCCCCTGGGACTGCTGCTCGTCGTAGAGCACCCAGGGCGCATCCGCCTTGGGCATCCGGGCGCGACCGAACTCGATCGCGAGCGACACCGGCAGCGCGGGGAACACGTGCACGGGCATCGTGTGGCCGTGCTGCGCCTTGATGCGATCGAGCACCCCGCGCACGACGCGCCGGAAGTCGGCCTGCATCTCGCGCGTCTTCACGACATCGTTGTTCGGCTCCGGTACGCGCACCTGCCAGATCGCGGCGTCCTCGCCGAGCACGCGGGTGATGCGGTCCGGGGTCACCGTCGCGCTCACCGCGAGCACGAGCGCCGGGGCGCCCTCCGCCCGCGCCGGATCCGGCGCCGTGACCTCGAACGGGACGGCCGCCCCGCCGTCTGTCGGCCAGTGCCACCCGGCCGGCTCCCGGTGCAGCTGGTACGTGTCGACCCGGGTGATGTCGCCGAGGCGCACGCCCAGATGGATCAGGAGCGGCTGCGGCGCGATGGCGAACACGGAGAGGTGCGCGAGATCGCCACGCTCGAGCGGCTCGCGCACCTGTCGCCCGAACTCGTAGTCGAGCTCCCGCCGGTGCTCCGCCCAGAACGCGGCGTCGCGGTCGCGCTGCGACCCGGTGCGCCTCCCCAGCTCGAGCACCGTGGCCGACGCGGGGAAGCGGCCGGGGAACAGGGCCGCCGCCGCGTCGGCGAACGTGGGCAGCGCCTGGTGCGCGCCGACGAAGGTGCCGTAGGTCAGCACATGACTCCGCTGACCTGGCGCGACCCCGGCGGCGATCTCGATGCGCTGCTCGTGCCGCCGCTTCATGTCCTGAAGCAGGGCCGCCGTGTAGCGCTCCGGCCCCTCGGCCCGGTCGATGACGACGTGGCAGTCGTGGCAGACGAGGAGCAGGTTCTCGACGTCGTTCAGCAGCGCCACCGGCCAGTCGTCGCTGGCGCGCGGACCGCCGACGCTGAAGCCGTAGATGTGCGCCTTCTCGGCGAGGTTGCGCGTCTCCTGCGTGGCGGGCGCGCGAGAGAGCACGCGGTTGCAGCTGGCGAACTGGCACCGCCCGGCGGCGCGGCCCCACAGGAGGTTCTGCACGGACGACGTGACCTCGCGTCCGATGGTGCGGCGGATGTCGCCCTCGCGAGCCGTGCGCGACGCTCGCGGCCTGCGCTTTGCCAGGCGCGCATCCGGCGGGTCCACGGCCGGGGTGACGGCCCGCACGCTACGGCGGGCATTCGGGTTGACACTGAGAGACTCGGGCACAGATTCCTCCTCCGCAAGCGCGCAGCTTGCGCTGGCAGTCGCTCCCCCCACAGGGTGAGCGGCAGGTGAAAGGTGCGATGGGGTCTGGCGGCAATCCTTCCCCCAGCGCGCGATGAGTGCTCCCCCCGTCCGGTTGCACCCGGGCGGGGGGCTCTTGCGTCCGCCACCGCGCGGACGCGGTGGCGCCGGTGGCCCGCGAGGGGCCTCCGATCCGGTGATACGAGGGCGTGACGCTCCCGCTCGCCGATGCACGGCCGACCGCCAGCGACGGCCCGCCTCTCTGATGGCTCCGCAGGTGGGAGGCGGAGCCTCAGTCTGACCCGCCGCTCGAACGCGGCGTGCGGTCTCGTTGGTCTCGTTGCCGCTCCTCGAGGATCCAGAGGAGCTGCTGGCGCGCCCACGTCGACGCCTTCAGGTGCTGCGATCGCGCGATTCGCGCGAGGGCTGCGAACTCGCTGTCCGACAGCCGGACCTGCAGCACACGCTGCCGCCCTGGTCGCTCGTTCGCGTCAGGAGATATGTACCGCTCCTCCGCGGGCCCGTGAGTGCCTGGTCCCACCGGTACGGCTGCCGGCTGGGGCAGGCCCCGCCCCCACCCGGCATCACGCCGCTCCGGCTCATTACCGCCGGCGAAAGCAGGCGGGGACGTCCCCCGCCCTGCTGTCACCGACGTTTCCCGATTTCTGTCACTTCAGTTCCACGTCACCGCATCACGGCGTGGCGGTCCGGCTCAGCCGCACTCGCTGAAGCCGCACACGTGGCACTTCACGCAGCCCTCGGCGAACTCCAGCTGGCTGCCGCAGTCCGGGCAGGTGCCCATGAACACTTCCCCACCGTGGAAGCTCTCGAAGGCGGGCTGCGCCTGCATCGCGCTGCCGACGGGCGCGGGCGCGACCGCCTCCCGGGCGGGCGAGGCCGCCGGCGGGGCGCTCAGCAGGTCCTGCTGCACGCCCTGCTTGTCCCGCCACCACTCCTCGAGCGCGATGCCGACCGCATCCGGCATCGACAGCACCTTGTTCGGGCCGAGGCCCACCGCGCGGTCGGAGCTGATGCCGCGGAGCTGGCGGATGATCTCCTGGATCGGGATCCCCGAGCGCAGGGCGAGCGACACCAGGCGCCCGAGCGCCTCGGCGTCGGCCATCGCGCTGCCGCCCGCCTTGCCCAGGCTGAGGAAGACGTCGAACGGCTGGCCGCGGTCGTCCTCGGAGATGTGGACGAACATCGTGCCGAGCGGCGTCTCCTTGCGCATGGAGGTCGAGCGGAGCTTGTCCGGGCGCGCGCGCTTGGCCCGGCGCTGGAGGTTCTCCGCCTCGGCGTCGTAGAGCGCCTTCTTCGTGCGCTCCATCTCGGCCTCGAGCTCGGCGATCGTGCCCTGCAGCTCGCCCACCTGACGGCGCAGCGCCGTCGCCTCCCCCTTCTCCGCCTCGGACGCCGCACCGCCGGCCGACGCCTTCTCCCGCTCCTTCTTCGCCGTCTCGGTGGCGCCCGTCGAGAGCACCTGGCCGTCGCGCGAGCCGTCGCGGTAGACCGTCACGCCCTTGCACTTCAGCTGATAGGCGAGCTCGTAGATCGCGCGCACGTCGTCGACCGTCGCGGTGTGCGCGAAGTTGGTCGTCTTGCTGATGGCGGAGTCGCAGTGCTCCTGGAAGGCCGCCTGCATGCGCACGTGCCACTCCGGCGCGATCAGGTTCGCCGTCACGAACACGCGCTGCCAGCGCTCCGGGACCTCGGCGTGCACCACCGTGCCCGTCTTGGCGATGCGCTCCATCAGCTCGTCCGAGTACCACCCCTCGCGCTTGGCGATGGCGACGAAGTCCTCGTTGACGTCGGGCATCATGACGCCCGCCTGGTTGCGCATGAACGCCACCGCGAACAGCGGCTCCAGCCCCGACGAGCAGCCGGCGATGATCGAGATCGTCCCCGTCGGCGCGACCGTCGTCACGTTGCAGTTGCGGAGCATCTGCATCGGGCGGATGCGCTTGCCCTCGGCGTCGCGGGCGCACGTCTCGTCCGGGCCCCAGATCGACCGCGCCCACTCGGGGAACGGGCCGCGCTCCTTGGCGAGACGCTCGCTCTCCTTCTTCCCCTCGACGTCGAGGAACTCCATCACGCGGCGGCCCATCTCCACGCCCTCGGCCGTGTCGTACGGGATGCCGAGCTTGATCAGCGCGTCGGCGAAGCCCATGACGCCGAGCCCGATGCGGCGGATGCGCTTGGACAGCGCGTCGATCTCCGGCAGCGGATACTTGTTGACGTCGATGATGTTGTCGAGGAAGTGCGTCGACGTGCGCACGTCGCGCCCGAACGCCTCCCAGTCGAGCTTCCCGTCGCGGACGTAGTAGCCGACGTTGACCGAGCCGAGGTTGCAGACGTCGAACGGGAGCAGCGGCTGCTCGCCGCACGGATTCGTCGCCTCGTACGCGCCGAGGTGCGGGACCGGGTTGTAGCGGTTCGCCTCGTCGATGAAGAACACCCCCGGCTCGCCCGTGCGCCACGCGCCGAGCACCATCTTGTCCCACACCGTGCGCGCGTCGAGCTGGCCGACCACCGCCCCCGACGACGGCTCGACGAGATCGTAGCTGCCGCCCGCCTGCAGCGCCTGCATGAACTTCTCGGTGATGCCGACCGAGATGTTGAAGTTCGTCACCTGCGTGAGGTCTTCCTTGCAGGCGATGAAGTCCAGCACGTCCGGATGGTCGACGCGCAGGATGCCCATGTTCGCCCCGCGCCGCGTCCCGCCCTGCTTCACCGCGTCGGTCGACGCGTCGTAGAGCTTCATGAAGCTCACCGGACCGCTCGCCACGCCCGTGGTCGAGCGGACCATCGAGCCCTTGCCGCGCAGGCGGCTGAAGCTGAAGCCCGTGCCGCCGCCCGACTGGTGGATGAGCGCCATCGACCGCAGCGTGTCGTAGATGCCGTTCTGCCCGTTGGACAGCGCATCCTCGACCGGCAGGACGAAGCACGCCGAGAGCTGCCCGAGCGGCCGGCCGGCGTTCATCAGCGTCGGCGAGTTCGGCTCGAAGCGGCGCTGCGTCATCAGCGCGTAGAACTCCTCCGCCAGCGCCTGCACCTGCGCGTCCGAGGCGCCGTAGCGCCGGTCGGCCTCGGCGACGACGGTCGCCACGCGCCAGAACATGTCTTCCGGACGCTCAGTGGGCTGGCCCGCCTTGTCCTTGACCAGGTAGCGCTTCTCGAGAACGGTGCGCGCGTTCTGCGACAGCTCGGCCGGGACCGACGGGGGCGTGGGAGACAGTGGCATGAAGGACTCCTTCGGCGGACGACGTGCCCGAAACGGGGGCGTTCGGGCGGGGACTCGGGACTCACGCCGCCGGACCAAGTCGACGGCGGCGGGGAGCGCGGATCGGCGGGGAGGGGCAACCTATGGGTGCTTGCTCGCACGCACAATATGCCGTCGGACCGCCCGATCGTTCCCACCATGACAGGCCGGAAATGCGCGGGGACTGCCACCCCACGCCACTCCGGCAGGACACGGTGTAATGCTTTGCGGCCCAACGAGTAAGCACGTGCGCGACACCTGCGGATTTAGCCACCTTCGGCGACCTGTCCGACGTCGGACGCGGACCATCGCCGAGCGCCCTGCGGGCCTCGCTTGCTCGCTAGCACGAATAGCACGCGTCGTGCCGGAAACCGCCGCCCGGCGGGGGGAGTCGCGGGCCGTCGGCGCCCCCGATGGTACCCCGCGGAGCGCCCCGGGTCACGGCGCCGGAGCGCCGGCGGCCTGCCGGCGTGACGATGGCGGCGTGCTGCCGCCGGGCCGGATCAGGGTGCGCCGCGATGCGGTGGAAACGCGCCCTCGCGGTGCCGCGCCTGCAGCCGCAGGTACGACTGCGCGGTCCGGGCGATGCGCGCCCGCTCCTCGTCGGTCGTGGCGCGGACGACCCGCGCCGGCACGCCCACCAGCAGCGCGCCGGGCGGCACCTCCATCCCCTCGCGCACGACCGCGCCGGCGCCGACGATGCTGCCGCGCCCGATGCGGGCGCCGTTGAGCACGAGCGCGCCCATCCCGACGAGCACCTCGTCCTCGACGATCGCGCCGTGCACCACCGCGCGGTGGCCGACGCTCACGCGCTCGCCCAGCACGCAGGGGAGCCCGGGATCGGCGTGCAGCACGGCGCCGTCCTGCACGTTGCTCGAGGCACCGACGACGATGCGCTCGTTGTCGCCGCGCAGCACCGCGAACGGCCACGCGCTCGCGCCGGCGCCGAGCGTGACGTCGCCGCACACGAAGGCGAGCGGATGGACGAAGGCCAGGGGATCGACGGTCGGGGCGGTCATCAGCGCCTTCCGCACGTGCGCATCAGAACGAGAGACCGAGCGTGCCGTACAGGCTCGCACGGCGCGACGCGCGCCCGGCCTCGCGCACGGGGGCGGCGATCCCCAGCCGGAAGCGATAGCCCTGGACGTACTGGAGAGCCGCGTCGAGGTTGAGCTCCGCGCCCACCGAGGCGAGCCAGCGCGGCGCATCCGGTGACGCCGCGAGATCGGGCGCCCCCGTCCCGGTGCGACGACAGAGCGTCTGCTCGGCGCGGTCCACGCTCGGCGGGCACCACGCGCTGCCCGCGTCGGCGAAGGCGCCGAGCGAGACGCGGTCGAGGAAGGCGGGCAGCAGGTCCAGCCCACGCGCGGGCAGCAGGAGCGGGGCCCGATACTCCACCGAGGCCGCCGCGGCCTGCAGCCCCCGCTGCGCGCCGGCCGGGAAGCCGCGCACGCCGAAGGTGCGCGCCGGATCGCCGACCGAGACGCCGGGGAGCAGCAGCGCGCTGCTGCCGCTCACGCCCCCGGCCGAGAACTCGGTCGCGGCACGTCGGTCGGCGACCCCACCCGCGACCCGCAGCGCGAGCACGTGGTGCGCGAAGCCCGGCAGGTCGAGCGAGCGGTACGCGCGCGCCACGCCGACCGCGCGGCGCGACGCACCGTCGGTCGCACCGCGGCCGTCCTGCCATCGCTGCTGCGCGCTGAACGAGAGGGCGACGCCGTCCTCGGGCGAGATGCTGCGCAGCGGACGGCGCACGTTGCTCCACGTGCCCGCGATGCCGACGCCCGGGAAGGAGCGACCGATCACCGTGTCGGCGAGCGAGACGAGCGCCGGCAGCGTCGAGCGGTACGCGCGCGCCTCCCAGAAGGCACCGACCGACAGCGTGGAGCTGGTGCGATAGCGCGGCCGCGCGAAGAGGAGGCTCGCCGACAGCTCGCGCGTGCGCCGGTCCAGTGGGAACGTCTCCACGACTCCGCCGCGGCGGACGGGCACGAGGTCATACTGCCACCGCTGGCTCGCGGCGACGTCGACGTACGGGCGCGCCCAGCGCGCGAGGCGATACGCGCCGCCACCTTCCAGGTCGCGCGTATCGACGTTGACGCTCAGCTGCGCGTCGTACGCGTGGCGACCGAGCACGTCGCGGCCGCTCGTCGCGGCACCCAGCAGCGTGCCGCCGCGATCCGCCTGCGCGGCGAGCGGGGTCCAGTAGCGCGGCAGCAGCGAGCGCCATGCGGAGTAGCGGCGCGCGTCGCCCGGTGCGGCCGTCGCGTCGCCGAGCTGCGAGACCTGCGCGAACACCGGTGCCGGCAGCGGCGCGGCGCCCGCCGTATCAGCGCCCGGCGTCGCCTCCCGCACCGCCAGGTGCAGCCCGTCGGCGCGCAGCACCAGCGCGGCCACGCGGGCGGCGTCCGGCGCCGGCGCGGGCTGCGTCACGCCGAGCGCCGAGACGTCGACGCGTCGCACGCGCGCGTCGTCCATGGATGCGGCATAGAGCTGCGGGGTGCCGCTGCGATCGGACGACCAGACGAGCGTCCGTCCGTCCGGCGCCCACGACGGCGCGGCGAGCACCGCCCGCTCGTCCCCGAGCACCCGACGGGCGCCGCCGAGCGTGTCGAGCACGACGACCGCGGACCGGCCGCCACGCGTCAGGCGCACCGCGGCGATCGCCGCGCCGTCGGGCGACCAGCGTGGCTCCGCCCACTGCGTGTCCGTGGCGGCCCGGGTGAGCGCGGCGATGCGCGCGCCATCCGGGCTCACCCGCACGAGGCGCGTGGTGCCGGCGACGGTCTGCACGGCGACGATGGCGCCGTCGCGCGCGCGCGGATCGGGGTGCGCGAGTCGCGCGCCGTGCGTGAGCCGCCGCTGCCCCCGCGATGCGGCCCCGAAGTCGATGGCGCGCGCGGTCTCGACCCAGAGGTCGCCGCGTACGGTGAACGGGTCGGCGTACTCGAGCTGCGCGAACAGCGTCCCGCCGGCGTAGGGGCCGGCGACCAGCGGCACGTTCGGCGAGAGCGAGTTGCGCCGCCCGAGCCGCGTGCGCGCGCCGTCGAGCGTGACGGCATACGCGCCCGCGACGTCGCGCGCGTCGTTCGCGCCGTAGACCAGGGTCGATGTGTCGCGCCAGCGCGGATAGGCCGCGTACCACCCCTCCCGCGTCAGCAGACGCCATGCGGCATCGCCCGCGGGCATGCGCAGCGAGGCGGCGTCGGCGCGCACCGCGGCGTCGATCGAGTCGCGCCAGCGGCGCCACCCTTCGTGGAACGACAGCCCGAAGCCGCCGCGTGCCGCGGCGTTCAGGCGATACGGGATCAGCAGCGCGCTCGAGCGCTCGACGAAGCGGCGCGGGCCGTCGGGCGGCCCGTGTCGCGCGAGATAGTCGACCACGAGCGAGCCGTGCACGTACGCCTGCTGGCCGCCGGGATAGATCGAGCTCTCGAGGCTCAGCTGATCGAGGCGCGGCAGGCCGCCCTCCGCGGCGGCGGTGCGAGCGATCAGCCGGTGCTCACTCCCCAGCACGCGCCCCGCGCCGGTGAGCCGCGACTCGAAGTAGACGGCGAGCCCCTCGGTCAGCCACGACGGCGCGTACGCGTTCGGGAAGAGCGCGGGATGGCGACCGAACGCGCCCTGCAGCACGCGCCACACGCCGCGCGTGCGATCGAGATGGAAGACGTGCGTCAGCTCGTGGGTGATGAGCAGCTCGCTCCAGTCGTCGTAGAAGCGCAGCGACGCGACGTCCACGGGCGGGTGCGCGTAGACGACGATGCGGTTCGACGGAAAGGTCGTCGCGTAGCCGTTGCTGTAGTCGACGTTGTCGGCGACGACGAGATCCACGGGCCCGCGCGGCGGCGTCAGCTCCGCGGCCAGCCGCGCCCACGCGCGCTCCGCATCCGCCGCCGCGCGCCGCCCCTGCACCTCGTGCTCGGCGCGGAAGTGGACGCGGAAGTGGGGCGTGGCGAGGGTGCGCCAGTCGCCTCGTGGATCGACGCCCTGACCGAGCCCCTCGCGCGCGCCGAGCATCAGCGTGGCGACGAGCAGCGTGCGTCCGAGCCGAGCGAGCGATGGAAGCGTGCAGCGGTCAGCGATCACCGATCGACGCCGCGCCGGAGCGCTGATCGCCGAGCGCTGATCGCTCGCTGCGCGCACACGCCCGCCCGCGCTCACGGCGCCGTACGCCGCGCGAGAGACCGGAAGTACTCCTCCACCCCGTCCGCCACCGCCCGCGCGTACAGCTCGCGTCCCTCCGGCGAGCGCAGCGCCGCCTCCTGCTCGGGGAACATGAGGAACAGCCCCTCGGTGAGGATCGCGGGCATCCAGGGCGGGCGCGCGACGGCGAGGTTCTGGTAGTGGATGCCGAGGTCGCGGATCCGGAAGCGGCGCACCATCTCGCGCTGCACCAGGCGCGCGAGCGGCTCCGAATGCTGATGAAAGAACAGCGTGCTCGTGCCCGCGTTCGCGAACGGGTTGACGCCGTCGGGGAACGCGTTGAGATGGATCGAGACGAACGCGTGCCCGTTGGCGCGGCGCGCCATGATCCCGCGGTCGCCGAGCGGCACCGGCTCCGCGGTCGTGCGCGTCATGACGACGGTCGCGCCCCGCTGCTGCAGCAGGTCGCGCACGCGCTCCGACACCGGCAGCACGGCCGCGGGCTCCCACAGCCCCGTCGGCCCCGTCGCGCCGCCCGGCGGATGTCCCGCGTCGACGACGATGCGCATCCCGCGCAGCGGACGAGCTGGATCGACGGTCGGCGTGCGCCGCACGCGCAGCACGAAGCTGCTCCGCGTCGGATCCCAGAGCGCGAGGTATCCGAACGGCGCCTCACCGAGCCGCAGGGTGACGCGCACGCGGTCCGTCGCCTCCTGCTCCCACACGACCTGCCGCACCAGCGAGTCGGTCGCCGTGCCCCAGAGCGGGAGGATGTCGGGCGAGAGCGTGGTGCCGTACAGCACGACGTCGATCTGGTCGCCGCGCTCGACGATCTGGTAGGGCGGCCGCTCGGCGAGCGGGATCACGAGATCCGCCCACTCGGCCGCGGGCACCACACGCGCGCCGCCCGCCACGCGCCGCGCCGGCGCCCAGCCCGCCGGCAGCGGCACGACGTCGCCGCTGTCGACCCACACCTCGAGCTGCTGGTCGAGGCGCACGCGCACCGCCCCGCCCTGCGCGCCCGTCCGCTCCACCGGCGTGCCCGGCGCGAAGAACCACTTGTAGGTGCCGTCGGGCGTAGGGCGGCCGACGATCACGCGGTCGGTGTCCGCCACCGCGGCCGGTCGGCCGAGCTGCACCCAGTCGCGCGCCAGGAGGGTCGAGTCGCCCGCCCCACCACGGTCGGCGAGCGTGGGGCGGGCGACGCGCAGGCGCACCGTGTCCGCGCCGCGCGCGATCACCAGGCGCGCGTCCGGTGCCGCGGCGAGCGTCCCGGCGGGCACCTCGGTCACCCAGCCCGTCGCCGCGTCGTCGCCTGCCGCCGCAGGGGTCCCGCGCGCGGCCACCGCGTCGACCAGCGGGACGCGCCGGTCGGCGCCGAGCGCCAGCCACACGGTGGCGTTGCGCGGCGCGCGCACGGACACGCGCACCGGCTCGGCGGCACGGAGCGCGAGGCGGCCAGCCGGGCCGACGCTGCCGCTGTCCACGACGAGGCGACCCGTCGCCGGAAGGGGGCGCCGGACCGGCACGCGGACCGGCACGGCACGACGCGCCGTCTCGGATCCCCGGGTCGCCACCAGCTCGTAGCGCGGGGCGCTCGCCGGCGGGACCGGCAGGAAGGCGAGAAAGGCGCCGTTGGGAGCCACCGGCACGCTCGCGCCGTTGATCGTCAGCGTGGCGTCGCCGCTCCCGATCGAGCCGAAGACGAAGGTGGAGTCGCGGGCGCCGACCGACGCCTGCGCGCCGGGCGAGACGACCCGGATGTCGAGCGGACGGCCCGTCGTCGGCGGGACGGGGGGCAGCCCCACCGGCCCGATGTCGGCGGCGGCGCCGGGGGCCGGCGCGGCACCGCGGCCGGACGCGCAGGCACTCAGGAAGATGAGCAGCGGGAGGACGGCGCGACGTGCGCGAACGGGGCGGCGAATCATCGGGGCAAGCTACTCGGCGTGCCCGACGGCGGCGAAGGCCCGCCGGCCGTCGCGGCCGCGCCTGATTGCCACGCCTCCGGCGCCCCTCTACCTTCGACCTCGCATGCCGCCGCACGCCCTCCGCCGCTCCGCCGCCCCACCCGCCTCCGGGATCGTCCGGAGGCGCGCCGCGCGTGTGCGCCCGCGCGGAACTTGGGCGCGATCGAGCCGTAGTGGGCTCATGCAGCAGCGTTCCAGCCACCCGGTCGCGTGAGCGCCGGCATGCCGCCCCATTCGTCGCCGCTGGTCGGCGACCAGGTGACCGACGTGTCCCGCACCGTCGCGACCCGCGCCCCCGATGGCGCGGTGTCCGTGCAGGTGTGCGCGCTGACCGACGTCGGCCGCACGCGCGAGCACAACGAGGATGCCTTCCTCGTCGGGGACCTCGCCGAGCCGGAGCCACTGACCTTCCTCGACGAGGGGACCGCCGGGGCCGCGCAGGACGTCGGCGTGCGCACGCTCGACGGCAGCGGGCCGGGGCTCCTCTTCCTCGTGGCGGACGGGCTCGGGGGGGCGGCGGCGGGCGAGATCGCCAGCCGGATGGGGGCGCGGACGGTCTTCGACGCGATGCGCGCCCGCCTGACGCAGGGCGAGAGCGCCGAGGAGTTCGCCCTCGCCCTGCGGGACGCGGTGCTGGCGGCCAATACGGCGATCCATGCGCACGCCGGTCGACACGCGGAGCTGCGCGGGATGGGCACCACGCTCACCGCGGCCGCGCTGCGCGCCGACACGCTCTACCTGGCGCAGGTCGGCGACAGCCGCGCGTACCTCCTGCGCGACGGCGTCATGCAGCAGCTGACGAAGGACCAGTCGCTGATGCAGAAGCTGGTGGAGGCCGGCGAGATCACGCCCGAGCAGGCCGAGACGAGCGTGCGCCGCAACATCATCCTGCAGGCGCTCGGCCCCGAGGCGACGGTGAAGGTCGACCTGACGCACCAGCAGGTGCGGCGCGGCGACCTCCTGCTCCTCTGCAGCGACGGCCTCTCCGGCCAGGTGCGCACGCCGGAGCTGGGCGACGCCGCGCTGCGGACGACCGACCTCGCCGCGCTCTGCCGCGAGCTGATCGCCCGCGCGAACGCGACCGGCGGTCCGGACAACATCACCGTCGTCGCCGCGCGCTTCGACGGCGACGGCCTGGGCGACGCCTCGCAGGACGACGCGGTCGGCCACCAGCGCTTCCCGGTCGGGTCGCCGACGCCCTCCGGTCCGATCTCGCCCGCGATCCCGGCCGCGGCGCTGCCCGCCGCGGGCACCGAGGTCGACCCGCCCGTGGTCGCGGCGGGCGTCACGCCCGTGGAGCTGGCCGAGCGGCGCGACCGCGCAAAGGTCGTCTACGCCGGGCTGGCGCTGCTCGCCGTGGTGCTGGCCGCGCTGCTCGCCTGGCGCCTGCTCACGCCGTCCGCGACGCAGGCGCCGACGGCCGCGTCCGCGAGCCCCGACTCAGCCGCGCCGCGCTAGCAGCCAGCGCGCGACCGCCTGCTGCATCGCGCGGTCGCCCGACCAGCCGCACACCACCGGCACGTCGCCCGGCAGCCCGTCGAGCAGACGGGCGTGGTCGAACTGCAGCACGAGCACCGGCCGGCCCGCCGCGCGCGCCTCGGCGCACGCCGCACGCACCGCCTCCAGCGACTCGGGCGCGTACCCGGCGCGACCCTTCCAGGGGCGCACCTCGCCGAACAGCGCGACCACGCGAGGCACCGGGCCCGACGCGTCGCCGACGCGCACGTCGACGCCGGCGCGCTGCAGCGTCTCGGTCAGCGGCTCGCGCAGCGGCAGCCGGCTCGCGCTCGCCGGCGCATCGGTCGGCGCGCCGAACGCGTCGTCGTCGACGACCACCAGCTCGATCGCGCTGCCGATCGCCGGCGGCGTGCCGCGCGCCGCGTGCACCACGCGGTCGGCGAGCTGCGCGCCCCACGCGGCGTCCGACGCCGTCGGCCGGCGCCAGTCGTTCGGCGGCGCGGCCCACTGCGCCCACTTGAGCCGACGTCGCACGCTCTGCTCGACGCGCACCGGATCGAGCCGACGGTCGGCCAGCGCGCGCGCGAGCGCGGCCGCCGTGCCCGCGACGTCGCGCGGCGCGAGCAGCACGTCGCACCCCGCGCCGATGGCGCGCACCGCCGCATCCGCCTCGTCGCTCGCGACCTGCAGCACCGCGCCCATCTGCAGCCCGTCGGCGACGACGAGGCCGTCGTAGCGCATCTGCTGCCGCAGCAGCCAGGTGAGCAGCTCGCGCGACAGCGTGGCGGGCAGCCCGCTCGGATCGAGCGCCGGATACGAGACGTGCGCCGCCATCAGCGACGCGACGCCCGCCTGCATCACGGCGCGGAACGGCGCGAGATCGGTGGCGTGGAGCGTGTCGCGGTCGGCGGCGACCACCGGCAGCGTGCGGTGCGGATCGGTCGTCGTGCGGCCGTGCCCCGGGAAGTGCTTCGCGCACGCGACCACGCCCTCGGCCTGACACGCCTCGATCCACGCGACCGCCAGGCGGCCGACGCGCTCCGGATCGCTCCCGAGCCCGCGCGTGCCGAGCATCGGGTTCGCCGGCTCGATGTCGAGATCGCACACCGGGCCGAACGTCCAGTTCACGCCCATCGTGCGCGCCTCGCGCGCGGTGAGGCGCGCGGCGCGGCGCAGCGCCTCCATGTCGTCCAGCGCCGCGATCGCGGCGAGCGGCGGCAGCCCCGTGGCGCCCAGGAACTGCTGCCCCGCACCGCGCTCCATGTCGGCGCCGACGAGCAGCGGCACGCGCGACTTCTGCTGCAGCTCGCGCGTCAGCGCGCGCACGGCGTCCTGGTCGCCGCCGTACAGCACGAAGCCCCCGACGCCGAGCGCCAGCGCCTCGGTGATCGCGGGGCGTGCGGACTCGAAGCGGCCGTTCGCGTCGGCGACGATGGCGGGGATGAGGAGGCGCGCGATCTCGCTCACGTCGCGGTCACCCGGCCGGCGTGAGCTTGCCGAGCACGCGCGGCCCACGCGCGCCGGTCGCACCGGGCACGTTGCCGGGACGCCGCGCGACGTGCAGCCAGCCGAGCAGCGCGAAGGCGACCGCCTCCTTCGCCTCGCCGTCGAAGAACACCTCGTCGAACGCGCGCACGGTGGGTGCGTCCGCGCGCGTCGCGAGCTCGCGCGCGATCGACTCCACGAGCACCGGATTGCGCGCGCCGCCCCCCGAGAGCAGCACCTCGCGCACCGGCTCGGGGAGGAAGCGGCGGTACGCGTCGGCGACGCTGCGCGCGGTGAGCGACACCGCCGTCGCGACGAGGTCCTCGTCGGTCGCGCCGGCGCGCGCCGCGCGGCAGGCGTCGATCAGGCGCGTGGTGTACTGCGCGCTGAACAGCTCGCGCCCCGTCGACTTGGGCGGCGGCGCGGCGAAGTACGGCTCGGCGAGCAGCGCGTCGACGACCTCCGTCACCGGCGTGCCGGCGCGCGCGAGCCGCCCGTCGACGTCGAACGGCAGCTCGGGGCGCACGCGGCGCGCGACCGCGTCGATCACGGCCACGCCCGGCCCCGTGTCGAAGGCGCGCACGCCGTCCGTGGGCGCCGCGCCGCCGGTGGCGGGCGGCACGACGGTCACGTTGCCGATGCCGCCGAGGTTCTGCAGCGCGCGCCAGTGCTCGCGCGAGGCGAACAGGAGCGCGTCGGCGATCGGCACGAGGGGCGCGCCCTGCCCGCCCGCCGCCACGTCGCGCACCCGGAAGTCGCTCACGACGTCCACGCCAAGCCGCTCGGCGATGACGGCCGACTCGCCGGCCTGCCAGGTGGAGTGCCCCGGCTCGTGCCAGAGCGTCTGCCCGTGCGACGCGACGGCGCGCACGTCGCCGCGCGCGACGCCGCACTCCGCCAGCAGCTCGGCCGCCGCGTCGGCGAGCCAGCCGCCCAGGTCCGCGGCGAGCATGCAGTACTCGCGCGCGGTCCCCTGCTCCATCGCCGAGAGCAGGCGCGCGCGCTGCGGCGCGTCGTAGGCCCGCTGCACGAACCCCAGCAGCTCCACGCCGAGCGTGTCGCCGTCGGGGTGGAAGCGCGCGGCGGCCGCCGAGATGCCGTCGGTCGAGGTGCCCGACATCAGGCCCACGAACACGTCGGGCTCGCGGGCGGCGTCCACGCGCGGGCCGCTCACGCTGCGGGCGCCCCGGCGCCGGCCACGACCGGGGGCGGCGCGTCGCGCACGACGCGGCGGATGACGCCTCCCCCTTCCTGCAGCGCGCGCTCGGCGGCCTCGCGCGCGACGCCGAGCTTCTGCATCACGATGGCCGTCTTCACGCTGCCGCCCGACCGCTCGAGCAGCGCGCGCGCCTCCTCGCGGGCGACGCCGCAGACCTCCATCACGATGCGCTCGCTGCGGTCGACGAGCTTCACGTTCGTCGCGCGCAGGTCGACCATCAGGTTGCCGTACGCCTTGCCGACGCGGATCATCGCGCCGGTCGTGATGGTGTTGAGCACCATCTTGGTCGCGGTGCCGGCCTTCAGGCGCGTCGACCCGGTCAGCACCTCGGGCCCGGTGATCGTGACGATCGGGATGTCGACGTGGGCGAGCGTCTCCGCCGGCGGCGGCGAGCAGGCGACGATCGCGGTTCGCGCGCCGAGCGCGCGGGCGCGCGCCAGCACGCCGCGCACGTAGGGGGTAGTGCCGCTGGCGGCGATGCCGATGACGAAGTCGCCGGGGCGCACGTCGCGCGCCTCGACGTCGCGCGCGCCGCCCTCGGGCGAATCCTCCGCGCCCTCCTGGGCGCGGAACATCGCGGCCTCGCCGCCGGCGATCATCCCCTGCACGAGGTCGAACGAAACGCCGAAGGTCGGCGGGCACTCGCTCGCGTCGAGCACGCCCAGGCGGCCGGAGGTGCCGGCGCCGGCGTAGAACAGGCGGCCGCCGCGGCGGAAGGTGGCCTCGGCCTCGGCGACGGCTTCGGCGATGCGCTCGCGCTGCGAGGCCACCGCGTCCGCCACCGTCCGGTCCTCCGCATTCATGAGGTCGACGATGCCGAGCGGCGACGCGAGGTCGATGTCGACGGTGCGCGGGTTGCGCTGCTCGGTGACGCGGCTGTCGCGAACGGTCACGCTGACGGGGCGCGGCGTGGAAGGAGGAGCCACCGCGCGCGTGATGTCGCTGGTGTCGAGGTGGCAGACGCGGCGCTAAGTTACCCAGTGCGTCGTGAGGGCGGCAAGCCGACTGCACCGTGGCGCCTCGCCATGCGTGACGCCCCGCACAAGTCGAGAGGTCCCGTGCCCGCCGTGATCCGCCCCACCGGCCGCCGCCCCGCGCGTGCCGCACGCGCCGCCCTCGTCGGCGCCGCGACGCTGTCGGCCGTCGCGTCGCTCGCCGCCACGGCCGCTCCCGCGGGCGCGCAGGCGCGCCCCACGCTCCGCACCACGCGGGAGCCGAACGTCTGGGCCTCGCTGACGGCCGCCCTGCTGCAGGCGGAGACGATCCTGGACGGGCGCACGAACGCGTCGTGGGACTTCGCCGACAACACGATCCAGTACCGCGCGACACTCGAGACGGTCGTCGCACCGGGCGCCACGATCGGCGTGCAGGGCGCCTGGGCGCCGTCGGTCGGCACCACGGTGCGCACCCTCGGCCTCGCGGACCGCCCCGCGCTGACCGGCTGTCCGGGGCAGTGCGCGGCCACCGCCGACCTCCTCGGCGTGGCCGCGTTCGGGCGACTGGGCGGCGGCCAGGGCATCCACCAGGTCATCGAGGTGACGGCCGGGGTGCAGCAGCTCCGCAACCTGCGCCTGGAGGGCGGCGACGCGCTCGCCCCCGAGCGCGACACCGACCTGCACGCGTCGCTCGGCTACGGCATCGGCTTCGGCTTCTCGTCGAACGCCGCCGTGTCGCTGGTGCAGGAGTTCGGCATCGTCAGCCACCAGCGCGACTTCCTGCCGCGCGATCGCAACGGGATCACGCAGCAGCGCGCGACCCGCCTCACCATCCGCTTCGGGGCCGGCGCGCGGCGCTGAGCCGCGGTCCACCCGATCCTTCCCGCCCCGCTTCCGCATGTCGCCACTCGTGTCCACGACGACCCGCGCCCGCACCTTCCTCGCGCTGCCGGCCCTGCTCACGTTCGTCGCGGGGTGCGCGCCGCGCGCCACGACCGCCCGTGGCGGCGAGGCGACCGTGGCGGAGCGCCGCACGCCGGCCTTCCCCGCCACCTGGCGCTTCCGTCCGGGCGCGCGCGCCGAGTTCGCGAAGGACGCGATGATCGCGAGCAACTCGCGCGAGGCGAGCGAGGCGGGCGTCGAGATCCTGCGGCGCGGCGGCAACGCGGTCGACGCCGCGGTCGCGGTGGGCTTCGCGCTCGCGGTGACCTACCCGGTCGCCGGCAACATCGGCGGGGGCGGCTTCATGGTGATCCGCCTCGCCGACGGCCGCGCGGCGGCGATCGACTACCGCGAGATCGCGCCGCTCGCCGCGACGCGCAACATGTACCTCGACGCGAACGGCAACCCGACGGACAAGAGCCGCGTGGGGCACCTCGCCGTCGGCGTGCCGGGCGCGGTGATGGGCATGACCGAGGCGCTCGCGAAGTTCGGCACCAAGCCGCTCGCCGAGGTGATGGCGCCCGCGATCCGGCTGGCCGAGGAGGGCTTCGTCATCGACAGCGCATTCTGGCGCGGGCTGCGCGGCGACAGCTCGAACATCTCGAAGTTCGCGGGCGCGTCGCTCTTCCTGCCGGGCGGGCAGCCGCTGCGCCCGGGCAGCCGGCTCGTGCAGAAGGACCTCGCGCGCACGCTGCGCCGCATCGCGCAGAACGGCGCGCGCGAGTTCTACCAGGGCGAGACGGCCGACCTGCTGGTGGCCGAGATGCAGCGCGGGGGCGGGCTGATCACGAAGCAGGACCTGGCGAACTACAAGGCGATCTGGCGCGAGCCGCTGCGCACGACCTACCGCGGCCACACGGTGCTGGGCATGCCGCCCGTGTCGTCGGGCGGCACGACGTCGTTCGCGATCCTGCACATGCTGGAGACGCGCGACACGCTGCCGACCTTCGGCAGTGCGGCGTACGCGCACCTGTTCGCGGAGGTCGAGCGCCGCGCCTTCATCGACCGCAACACGAAGCTGTGCGATCCGGCCTTCTGCACCGTGCCCGTCGCGGAGCTGACGAGCAAGCAGTACGCGCGGCAGCTCGCGTCGACGATCGATCCGCAGAAGGCGTCGCGCACGCCGGCGATCGTGCCCGCGCCGACCGGGCTGCACACGACGCACTACTCGGTCGTCGACCGGCAGGGCAACGCCGTCAGCACGACGACGACGCTCAACCTGGGCTACGGCTCGGGCGTGTACGTCGCGGGCGCGGGCTTCTTCCTGAACGACGAGATGGACGACCTGGCGGCGGCGCCGGGACGGCCGAACGCGTTCGGGCTGATCGAGGGGGAGCAGAACGCGGTGCAGCCGGGCAAGCGCCCGCTCTCGTCGATGACCCCGACGATCGTGCTCGACCCGCGCGGGCAGGTGCTGCTGGTGGCCGGTGCGGCGGGCGGTCCGACGATCATCTCGGGCACGACGCAGGTGATCCTCAACGTCATCGACCACCGCATGACGCTCGCCGACGCGATGCGCGCGCCGCGCCTGCACCATCAGGCGCTGCCGGACTCGATCGCGTTCGAGCGCGGCGGGCTGTCGGCGACGGCGCTCGACTCGCTGCGCGCGATGGGGCATGGGCTGCAGCAGCGCGCCAGCATGGTGAACGTGAACGCGGTGATGCGCGTGCGCGGCGGCTGGGAGGGCGTGAGCGAGCCGCGCTCGGTGGGGGCGGCGGTCGGGTACTGAGGAGGGCTGCGGACTGCGGGCTGCGGATCCTCGCCTCCTGATCCTCGCCTCCAGATGCTGCATCCGCGCGCCGGACCCGAACGGCTAACGGCAGCAGGGATGAACTTCGGATAACATCTGATGAAGATCTGATGGCTCCCCGTGGTGCGATGTTCGTCGCCGCCACGCGGAGCCATCAGATCTTCATCAGACGTTCTCAGATTCCAATCCGTGCTGCTGCTCTTTGCCGTTCGGTTCGGGTCCGCGGCGCGCGCAGGAACCGGGATCCACGATCCGCAGCGTCCCTACGGCCAGCGTCCCCGCTTTTCGAGCTCGTAGCGGCTGCCGCCGTGTCCCTGCGCCGCCGCCTTGCGGTGCCACTCGATCGCGAGGCTGTCGCGCAGTGCGCGCTGATCGCGCCGGGACTCCGGCACGCCCTCGTTGCGCAGGTACGCCATGCCCGCGCGGTACTGCGACTCGGCGTCGCCCTGCGCGGCCGCCTTGAGCCACCAGGACAGCGCCTCGCCCTCGTTCTTCTTGGCGCCGCGCCCGTCCTTGTAGGCGTTGCCGAGGGCGAGCATCGACGGCACGTCGCCGCTGCCGGCGGCGCGCAGGTACCACGCGAGCGCCGTCGCGTCGTCGCGCCGCACCCCGCGCCCCTGCGCCAGCCGCTCGGCGAAGGCGCGCTGCGACGGGACGTGGCCCGCGTCCGCGGCACGCCGCAGCAGCGCCGCACCGCGCGCGGCATCGGCCGGAACGCCGCGCCCGGAGTCGTAGAGCTGCGCGAGCCGCGCCGCCGCTTCGGGGTCGCTCTCCGCCGCGAGCTCGTACCAGTGCGCGGCCGAGTCGGCGCGCCCCGCACGGTCGGCGAGCGTGCCGAGCACGCGCTGCGCGGTCGGGACGCTGCCGCGACCGAGTCGCACGGCGGCCGCGCAGGCCAGGCGCGTCTCCGTGAGGCGTCCCGTCGCGAGCCAGGCCTCGCACGAGCGGCTGCGCAGCCGCGCCGCGCCGAGCAGCAGCGAGTCGGCCGCGGGCGTCCCCAGGCGCAGCCCCGCACGCGTCACGACGGCGCTGTCGAGAGCGCGCCGCCGCGCGAGCGAGTCCATCACGCCCGCACTGTCGGCCAGCGCGCCCGCGGCGCTGTCGCCGCGCGTCGTCAGCGGCTCGCCCGAGGGTGGGAGCACCGCCTCGACCGGGAGCGGCAGCGCGCTGTCGACCGCCACGCCTCCGCCGCCCCCCGACGCCGCTGGCCGCGTGGCGACGAAGGCCACGCCGGCCAGGGCGACCGCCGCCAGCGCGCCGCCCGCCATCCACGCGCGCGACCGACGGCGCGGCGTCACGTCGGTGGACGCGGGGGGCAGCGCGGGAACGGCGACCTGCGGCGTGTAGGGCGGCACGCCTCCCGTCGACCGCACGATCTCCTGCGCGTACGTCGGGTCGGCGCGCACCGCGTCCATGAAGGCGCGCACCGAGGGGAAGCGATCCTCCGGATCCTTCGCCATCGCACGCTCGATCGCGGCGACGAGCGCCGGCGGCACGTCGCGCGCGACGTCGCGCAGCGGGGTCGCCGCGCCCACCAGCTGCTTGGCGAGGATGGCGCGCACCGACGGCCCATCAAAGGGCAGCACGCCGGCAACCATGCGGTACGTCACCACGGCCAGCGCGTACTGGTCGGAGCGGTGGTCGAGCGAGCGCTCGCCCGCCGCCTGCTCGGGGCTCATGTAGTGCGGCGTGCCCATGACGAGCCCCGTGCTCGTGAGCGAGATCGAGCGCCCGTCGCCGCCCGACTCGATCGCCTTCGCGATGCCGAAGTCCATCAGCAGGACCTGATCGTCGCGCCGGTCGAGCATGATGTTGTCGGGCTTCACGTCGCGGTGGACCACACCCGCCTCGTGCGCCGCGCTGAGCGCGTCCGCGGCCTGCAGGAGGATGCGCCGGGCCAGCTCGACGGGCAGCCGGCCCACGCGGTCCATGCGCGCCTTCAACGACTCGCCGCGGATGTACGGCATCACGATGTACGCGATCCCGTCCGCCTCGCCGAGGTCGTAGATCGGCATGATGTGGGGATGGCGCAGTGCGGCGATGACCTCCGCCTCGCGGCGGAAGCGCTGCATCATGAGCGCGTTCACCGCGAAGTCGGGGCGCGTGACCTTCACCGCGACCTCGCGCTTCAGCCGCAGGTCGCGCGCGAGGAACACCTCCGCGAAGCCGCCCGACCCGATGCGCTCGCCCAGCTCGTAGGTCGGGCCGAGGAGGCGGCGCAGCTTCGCGAGCACCTCGTCCATCGTCACCCCGATGGCCTCGGGGACGACGTACTCACCCGTGTGCCGATCGATGCCCGCGGGCGTCGCCGCTCCGCACGCGTAGCAGAACGCGGCGTAGGTGGGCAGCGGAGTCCTGCAGTTGGGGCACGCGCGCGCGGTCTCGGGCAAGACGCGGCTCCGTCGGGTGGAGGTGAGCAGCCGACCGACGATGCCGCCCCACCGGCGAGGGCGCAAGCCGGCGCGCGGCGGTCCCCGCCCACACGTCGCGCCCGGACGCGACGCGGGGGGCGGCCACGATGACCGCCCCCCGCGCACTGCCGCGCTATCCGCGCATCACATGCGGATCTGCACCGGGTCCGTCAGGCGGATGGCGAGGCGCGCGCCGTCGTTCAGGCAGCCCTCGTAGTTCGCCGTCGCCGCGGCCGTCGCGGCGCCCGCCGCGGCGCCCGTCGCCGCGCCGATGATCGTGCCCTTCGTGTCCTTGCCGATCACCTGGCCCGCGATGGCACCGATGACGGCGCCGCCGATGACCTTCTGGCGGTCCTTGCTCGCGGGCTGGTTGCGCACGCGGCTCACGTCCGCGCTCTCGGTCGTCGCGTCGACCGCGTAGGTGCGCCCGCCGAAGGTCAGCGCGACGACGCGGAAGCCCATCTCGATCTTGTCGCGCACGTTCTCGCTGCGGTCGACCTTCGTGACCTCGACGGTCGCCGTCGCGCCCGACGGGACGCGCGCGCCGTTGGCGCCCGTGACCGCGTCGCTGACGGTCGCCGTGAAGCGGTCGCCGACCTTGTGCGTGTTCGTGCAGACGCGCGTGTTCGACGTCAGCGCGAGCGACGTCCCCGACGGGATCGTCCCCGTGCCCGAGCGCTCGGCCGCCCCCGCGCCGCCGGTCGTCGGCGTCACGGTGTTGCCGCTCGCGGTGCGCGTCGGCGTGGTCGGCGCGGGCGTCGGCGCCGGACGGGGCGTCGTGGTCGTCGGGCGCGGCGCGGCCGGGCGCGGCGCGGCCGGAGCCGGGCGCGGCGTCGCCCGCGGCGTGGCGGCCGGCGCCGGCGCGGGCGCCTCGGCGGCCGGCGCGGGCACCTCGGCCGGCACGTCTTGCAGCTGCGGCTGCGCGGCGCTGTCCTGGTTGGCGAGCGCGAGGTCGCGCGAGAGCGCGGAATCCTGCAGCGCGGCCTCGGTCTTGTCGTTGCCGCCGCACGCGGACACCGTGGCGACGGTGGCCAGCGCGAGCGCGAGCGGAACACGGCGACGGATATATTGCGGCATGCGACGACTCCGGATTGGTGAGGTGTGCGGACTGCGGTGGTGCCGGACTGTCGTACCCGCGGTCGCGGGGGGAGTGCCGGAGTGAGCGCCGCTGCGGCCTCCAGCGGCCGCGAGCGTGGGCAAGCTGCCACTGGGGCAAGGCAGATGCCAGCCTCGGCCGCACTGCGCCGCCTCGTGCCCTTTCTCGTGCCCTACCGCACACGGCTGCTCATCGGCCTCGTGCTGGTGGTGGCGTCGGCCGCGCTCGGGAGCGTCGTGCCGTGGCTGCTGCGCTCCGCGGTCGACGCGCTGGCCGCGGGAGCGCCCGTGCGGCGGCTGTGGGAGCTCGCCGCGGCGATGATCGGGCTGTCGCTCGTCGGCGGCGTCGGGCGCTTCTGGATGCGCGAGATCCTCAACGGGGTCAGCCGCCACGTCGAGACGGACCTGCGTGACACCGTCTTCGGACACCTGCTGTCCCTCGACGCGGCCGCCCTCGCCCCATGGCGGACGGGCGAGCTGATGGCGCGCCTCACGAACGACCTGAGCGCGGTGCGCATGGCCGCCGGTCCGGCGATCATGTACCTCACGAACACGATCGCCGGCGGCGCCTTCGCCCTCGTGTTCATGCTGCGCATCGACGCGCGGCTCACGGGGCTCGCCCTCCTGCCGATGGCGCTCCTGCCGTTCGTCATGATCCGGCTCGGCCGCCTCGTGCACGACCGCTTCGAGGCGGTGCAGGAGCACTTCGGCGCGATGACGACGCGCGTGCAGGAGAACCTGTCGGGGACGCGCGTGGTGCGCGCCTACCGTCAGGAAGCGTCCGAGGAGGCGCGCTTCGCGGACGCGAACGCGGAGTACGTCCGCCGCAACCTCGCGCTCGCGCGGCTCAACGGGATCATGAACCCCGCCTTCGGGCTGCTCGCCGGGCTGGGCTCGGTCGTCGTGCTCGGCCTCGGCGGCACGCTCGCGGTGCGCGGCACGATCAGCGTCGGCGCCTTCGTGGCGTTCGGGCTCTACCTCGGGATGCTCACCTGGCCGCTCATCGCGCTCGGGTGGGTGACGAACCTGTTCCAGCGCGGCGCGGCGTCGATGGCGCGCATCGTCGAGGTGCTCGACACGCCGGCCGTGATCGTCTCGCCGACGGCGGGCGCGACGCTGCCCGCGCTCGACCCGGAGCTGGGGACGCCGCGCACGGGCCGCCGCCTCGAGTTTCGCGACGTCGGCTTCCACTTCCCGACGCCCGACGGGACGCCGCCGCGCTGGGCGCTGCGCCACGTCTCGTTCGACCTCGCCCCCGGGAGCGTGCTGGGCGTCGTCGGTCCGATCGGCAGCGGGAAGACGGCGCTCCTCGAGCTGGTGCCGCGCCTCTGGGATCCGCAGGAGGGGGAGATCCTGCTCGACGGCGTGCCGCTGCGCGCCCTGCCCCTGCACGTGCTGCGGCGCGAGATCGGCTTCGTCCCGCAGGAGAGCCTGCTGTTCAGCGACACGGTCGGCGCGAACATCGCCTACGGGCTCGATGGGCAGCGCTCGACCGCCCCGCCGGGCGGCGCGCCGCGCTCCGCGCTCGCTCCGAGTGGCGACGACGTGGGCGCGCAGCGCGGCGCGTCGAGCGGCACGGAGTCGGTGAGCCTGACCGCGATCGAGGAGGCGACGAGCGGCGTCGCCGACCCCGACCCGGTCGTGCGCTGGGCGGCCGACGTCGCGCAGCTCTCGGAGACGCTCTCCGGCTTCCCGTCGGGCTACGACACGCTCCTGGGTGAGCGTGGCGTGAACCTCTCGGGCGGCCAGAAGCAGCGCGCCGCGATCGCGCGCGCGCTGGCCCGCCACCCGAGCGTGGTGCTGCTGGACGACGCCCTCTCCGCCGTCGACACGCACACCGAGGCGGCCATCCTGGGGGCGCTCCGCACCGCCCTCGCGGGCCGGACGACGCTGATCGCGTCGCACCGGATCAGCGCGGTGCGCGACGCGTCGTGGATCCTGGTCCTCGACGAGGGGCGCATCGTCGAGCAGGGGCGCCACGACGACCTGGTCGCGCTCGGCGGCCGCTACGCGGCGATCGTGCGGCGGCAGCGGCTGGAGGAGGATGTCGAGGAGCGGGCGAGCGCGCTCGGCGACGGCGGCGACCTGGTGGGCGAGGGGGCCGCGCGGGACGGCTGACGCCGGCAGGAAGCTCGCAGCTGAGGCATCGCGGGCGCGTTGGCAGGGCCTCGCGCCGACAGTAGCTTTGGCGCATGACCCAGCTGTCCCACGCCCCGGAGACGCCGATCATGGCGCCGGGTCAGCCGCACGGCGCGCCGTCCGACGGCCCCTCGCCCGCTCCGGACGCCGCCGACGCCCGGCTCCCCGAGATGCTGGAGGCGCGGCTGGCCCTCCTCGAAGCGCAGACGAGCGAGGCCGCGCGCCTGATCGCCGAGCTGCAGGCGCGGGACCGCCTGAAGACGCAGTTCCTCGCGAACATCTCGCACGACCTGCGCACCCCGCTGACGGCGATCATCACGCACGCCGAGATCATGCGCGACGGGATCCTCGGCGACCTGTCGGAGCGGCAGCGCACGAGCATCCTCGGGATCATCAAGGGCGGCCACCAGCTGCTGCAGATGGTCGGCGAGATCCTCACCTACGCGCGTGGCGCGGCCGACCAGCTCACCCTGGCCCCGACCGAGTTCGCGCTGACGACGATCGTCGAGCAGCTGGTCGCGCTGAACCAGCCGCTGGCCGCGAAGAAGGGGGTCGTGCTGTCCGCCGAGGTGCCGACGACGCTGTCCCCGCTGCGCGCCGATCGGGAGAAGCTGACGCACGTCCTCGGCAACCTGCTGGGCAACGCGATCCACTTCACGCCCGCGGGCGGCCGCGTCTGGATCGCGGCGCGCGAGCGCGACGGCGCGCGCGGCGCGCGCGAGCTGCTGGTCGAGGTGGGCGACACGGGCATCGGCATCGCGTCGGAGCACCACGAGCTGATCTTCCGCGAGTTCGCGCAGGTCGACGCGTCCACGTCGCGGCAGCACCACGGCACGGGGCTCGGACTGGCGATCGCGCGCAAGCTGGTCGAGCTCCACGGCGGGCGGATCTGGGTGGAGAGCGCGCTCGCCTCGGGCAGCCGCTTCTACTTCACGGTGCCGCTCGACACGCCGTCGGCCGAGGCGTCCCGCTGAGCGGGGGCGCGGGAATGGACGCGCCGCTCGTCCTGCTCGTCGACGACAGCGCCCTGGTCACCGAGGCGCTCGGCATCCTGCTGGTCGAGACGGGGCACCGGGTGGCGACGGCGGGCACCGTGCGCGAGGCGGTCGACGCCGTGCGCGCCGAGTCGCCGGACGTGATGCTGCTCGACCTGACGCTCCCTGACGGGGACGGGCTGGACGTGCTGCACACCCTGACCGCCGAGGGGCGTGCCCCCCGCACGACGGTGGCGCTCACCGGCCACGACGACCCCGTCACCGAGGCGCGCTGCCTGGCCGCGGGGTGCCGGGCGGTGCTGGGCAAGCCGGTGCCGGCGGCCGTGCTGCTGCGCGGGCTGCGGGAGTGGACTTCCTGACGGCGCTGCGGACTGCGTGTGCCGGATCCTGAGTCGTCGGCCGTCGATCCTCGCGCCGGACCCGAACGGCGGAGGGCAGCAGGGATGAACGTCTGAGAACGTCTGATGAAAATCCGATGGCTCCGCGTGGTGCGACGTGCCTCGCCGCCACGCGGAGCCATCAGATCTTCATCCGATCTTCTCCGATCTCCATCCCTGCTGCCGTTCGGGTCCGGCGCGACGACGCAGTATCCGCCGCCCGCAGCGCCTTCCTCAGATCCGATTGTAGATCGCGTCCGGCGTGAGCGCCTGCAGGCGCGTGGCGAGGCGGGTGAACTGGTTCGTCAGCATCAGGATGCCCACGACGATCAGCAGCGCGCCCGAGACGCGCGACAGCAGGAGCAGCTTGGAGCGGATGCGCGCGAAGAAGCCGACGAAGTGCTGCAGGGCGACCGCGGCGACGACGAACGGGATCGCGAGGCCCAGCGAGTAGGCGCCGAGGAGCGCGGTGCCGTGCCCGAGGTCCGTGTTGCTCATGTTGTAGGTCAGGATCGCGCCCAGGATCGGACCGATGCACGGCGTCCACCCGGCGCCGAAGGCGATCCCCACGAGGACCGTGCCGAGGTAGCCGGCCGGCTTGTCCGCCAGGTGCACGCGCCGCTCGCGCGCGAACAGCGCGACGTTGAAGACGCCGAGCAGGTACAGGCCGAACACGATGATCAGGACGCCGCCGATCTTCGTGATGACGTCGCGGTAGGCGATCAGCAGCCGCCCGAGCGCGGTCGCGCCGGCGCCGAGCGCGACGAAGATCAGCGAGAAGCCGAGAACGAAGAGCAGCGCGTGCACGAGGGCCGCGCGCCGGGCCTGCGTCGCGTCGTCGAGGCTGAGCCCCGTGATGAACGTGACGTAGCTCGGGATCAGCGGCAGCACGCAGGGCGAGAGGAAGCTCAGGAGCCCTGCGGTGAACGCGACGAGGAAGCCGACGGAGGAATCCATGGGGAGTGAGGGGGACCCCGAAGTATCGCAGGGGCGTCCTCCCGCCGTAACCGCCGGGTGCGCCGCACGCCCCCGGCAGTATCTTGCGGCGTGCGGTCTCCCACATCCGTCGTTCGACCCATCGTCGCGCTCCTCCCGCTGCTGGGGCTCGGGAGCGCGGGCACGGCCGGCGCGCAGCCTCCCCGCGACGCGCGGACGCCCGCCGGCGCGCCCGTGCCGCCCGCCGCGGCGGGCGCCGTGCGCGGCGTGGTGCTGTCGGAGCGCGGGGGCGAGCCCCTGCCCCGCGCCGCCGTCACGATCGAGCGCGCGGGCGACCCGCCCGGCCGCGAGCTGCAGCGCGCCGTGACCGACGACGCGGGCGGCTTCCTCGCGACCGGGCTCCCGGCCGGCCCGGTGATCGTCCACGCGCGGGCGCTCGGCCACCGGCCGGTCGCGCGCGCGGTCACCGTGCGCGCCGGGGACACCGTGAGCGTGCGCCTCTCGCTCGCGCCGGCGGCGCAGGCGCTGGCCGCCGTGCAGGCGCGCGAGCGCGTCGGCGAGCGGGCGCGGTTCGAGGCGGTGCCCGAGGTCGGCCAGGTGACGATCACGGGCCGCACGCTGCGCGCGCTGCCGTCGATCGGGGAGCCGGACGTGCTGCGCACCGCGCAGCTGATGGCGGGCGTGGTCGCGCGCAACGACTTCAGCGCCGGCTACAACGTGCGCGGCGGCGAGAGCGACCAGAACCTCGTGCTGCTCGACGGCATTCCCGTCTACAACCCGTTTCACCTGGGCGGGCTGTTCGGGACGTTCGTCGACCAGGCGGTGGCCGGCGTCGACATGTCGGTCGGCGGCTTCGCGGCGGAGTACGGCGGGCGGCTGTCGAGCGTCCTCGACGTGCGGCCGAAGGCGGAGGAGCGGCGCGGCGTGCACGGCGCCGCGCAGGTCTCGCTCGTCTCCACCAGCGGCGCGCTCGGCGGCGCGTTCGGGCGGACGGCCGAGGGCGAGGCGCGCACGTCGTGGAACGTCGCCGCGCGCCGCACCTACCTCGACGCGCTCGTGGGCGCGCTCTCGGACCGCACGCTGCCGTACCACTTCCAGGACGCGCAGGCGCACGTCACGCATCGCGTGGGGAGCGGCACGCTCGCCGTCACCGGCTACGTCGGCTCCGACGTCCTGGACGGCAGCTTCACCCAGTTCGGCGACTCGGCGCGCGCGGGCGGCGGCGACTTCGCGTTCACCTGGGGCAACGCGCTCGCGGGGCTCACGTGGCGCCAGCCGCTGCCCGCGCTCGCACGCCGCGCGGGGCGCGCCGACAGCGCGCAGCTGGTGCAGCGCGCGTCGGTCACGCGCTTCTCGACCACGCTCGACCTGGGCGACGGCACCGTGCGCTTCGTCAACGACCTGACGGAGGCGCGGCTCGCCGGGCAGCTCTCGGCCACCGGCGCGTTCGGCGGCCGGCACACGCCGCGGATCGGCTACGAGGCGTCGCGCGTGTCGGTGGCGTACGACGCGGGCAGCAACGCGTCGCAGGCGGACCTGTTCACGCTCCGGCAGCGACCCACCGTGCTGGCCGCGTACGTGGACGACACCTGGCGCGTGCATCCGCGGCTGCTGGCGCGCGTCGGCGCGCGCGTCGAGGGCGTGCCCGCCGCCAACTGGGGCGCGCTCTCGCCGCGCGCGTCGCTCCGCTGGTTCGCGACGCCGGACCTCGCGATCACGCTCGCGGGCGGGCAGTACACGCAGGCGATGCACGCGGTGCGCAACGAGGACGCGCCCGTGCGCATCTTCGACTTCTGGGTGGGGAGCGACCGCCACGTCCGCCCGAGCCGCGCGACGCACCTCGTGATCGGCGCCGAGCGGTGGATGGGCGCGCTCGCGTTCGCGCGCGTCGAGGCGTGGGGCAAGGGCTTCGCCGACATCCCGGAGCCCAACGACGGCGACGACCCGGCCGTGCGCGGCGACGAGTTCAATCGCCTGCGCGGCCGCGCATACGGCGTCGACGTGCTGCTGCGCCGCCTGGAGGGCGGGCCGGTCGCGGGGTGGCTCGCGTACGGCTACGCGGTGAGCACGCGCGAGCCCGCGGGCGCGACGTCCGGGGCATCGGGGCTCTCGTTCCTGCGGGCGGGCGAGTTCTGGCCGGCGCAGGACCGCCGCCACACGCTCAACGTCGTCGGCACGTGGCGCGTGGGACGCGCGTGGGTGACGAGCGCACGCTTCGGCTTCGGCTCGGGCACCCCGTTCACCGACATCGAGGGCCAGCTGGTGCGTCGCGTGTACGACGGCATGCGCAACACCTGGGACACGGGGACGCGGGCCCGCGACCCGGAGGCGGTGGGCGGCCCGCGGAACGGCAGCCGCTACCCGGTGTTCCACCGGCTGGACCTGGGGCTGTCGCGCGCGTTCCAGCGCGGCGCGACCACGTGGACGCCCTCGCTCTCGCTCGTGAACGCGTACAACCGGCAGAACACCTTCGTGTACTCGTTCGACTACGGCGCGCAGCCGCCGACGCGGCAGGCGGTCTCCCAGTTCCCGCTGCTGCCGAGCGTGGGACTCGCGGTGGAGTTCTGAGCGTGCGCCCCCGCATGCTCGTGCGCATGCTCGGCCCGCTCGCGCTGGGCGCGGCCGTGGTGCAGGCGTGCACCTTCGGCGAGCAGGCGATCGCCCCCGGAACGGAGCGCACCGTGGTGCACGCGGTGCTCAACCCGGCGGCGGCCGATCAGTACGTGCTGGTCGAGCGCACGCTGTCGGGGCGCGTCCCCGCGGGCGACGACACGCTCGGCAGCGTCGTGGATCCGATCGTCTCGGGCGGCGGCGTGCCGGTGCACGACGCGCGCGTGGAGGTGCGGGACGCGAGCGGCGCGTCGGTGATCGCGACCGAGACGCGGATCGTGCCGCCCGGCGCGACGGTGTCGCGCGGGACGGGCGTGTACCGCTTCTCGAACCTCGCGCTGCCCGGCGGCGGCAGCTTCGGGCAGCCGCGCAGCGGGCTGCGCATCGTGCCGGGGGCGCAGCTCACGCTGCGTGTCGAGGGCGTGGACGGCGGCGTGGTGACGGGCGCCACGCGCGTGCCCGGCGTGGCGACGACGGCGTTCGCGCCGCGCGCGCAGTCGGCGCTGCTCACCCGCGACGTCGACACGCTGCGGCTGCGGTGGGACGCCGCGCCGGGCGCGCGCAGCTACTTCGTGCGCGTGGAGACGCCGTACGGCGCCTTCTTCCTGTTCACCGACTCGACGAGCGTGCAGCTCACCGGCGACACGCGCAACCTGTTCGCCGAGCGGCTGCCGCGCGTGTTCCAGGCGGGCTTCACGCAGTGGGTCACGGTCGCGGCGATCGACACGAACTTCTTCGACTACTATCGCTCGGGGAACAGCCCGTTCACGGGATCGGGGCTCATCAACCGCCTGAACGGCGGCATCGGCCTCTTCGGCTCGTTCGTGCCGATGCTCTCGGTCGCGGTGACGGTGCGCGCGACGCCGCGCGATCCGTTCGACGCGCGCTACTTCGCGAACGGTCCGCAGGGACGCGAGCAGCTGCGCCTCTGGGTGGACGCGCGCGACGGCGCGCTCGCCGAGATCACGGGCGCCTACCGCCTGCCTACGGACGAGCAGTACGGCGTGCTCGGCACGCTGGACGGCACGCGCCTGCGGCTCCGCGCGGTGGAGTCGGCAGACGCCCGCGTGGCGAACCGCCTCATCGAGGGCGAGGTGCGCGGCGACTCGCTGCTCGTGCAGATGCGTGGGGCGCTGCTCGCCGGGGACGACGGACGGCGCGTGTTCGTGCGGGAGCGGGAGCCGTAGGGAGAGGCGAGCGATCAGCGATCAGCGATCAGCGATGATCCGCGACCCGTCCCTCTGGATGGCGGGCCCCCGGAGGGTCACGCTGCACGCTCATCGCTGATCGCTGATCGCTCAACGACTCTCGCCTCCCGCTCCGCGCTGACACCGCTCGCACACCCCGTAGATCACCAGCCGGTGCCGCTGGCGCGCGAAGCGGTGCCCCTCGGCGATGAGCGTCGTCATGCGCTCCAGCCGCTCGTCGCGGAACTCGATCACCGTGCCGCAGGTCGTGCACAGCAGGTGCTCGTGCTGCGGGATGCCGCGCGCCGGCTCGTAGCGGCGGAAGCCCTCGCCGAAGTCGCGCTCGACCACCAGCCCGCTGCGCACCAGCAGCTCGAGCGTGCGGTAAATGGTGGCCGTGCCCGGCGCGGCACCGCGGGCGTCGAGCGCGCGGCCGATCTCGTCCACCGAGAGGTGCCGGTCGGAGCCGAGCACCACATCCGCCACCGCGAGGCGCGGCGCCGTGACGGGCAGGCCGTGCTCGCGGAGGTAGCGGCGGAACGCGTCGATCACGGGGCCGGCGCGCCGCCGGCGTCGGGGAGCGGCACGCCGAGCATGCGGGCGACGCCGGCGGCGTCCAGGCGCTCCGGCTCCGCGGCGTCGCCCGCGCGCTGCTGCACGCCGCGCACGACCGCCTCCACGGTCACGAGCGGCGCGTCGGCCTCCTCGCGCACCTCGACGTCCCACTTGCCGCGCTCGGGCCCCTTGATGACGAGGCGATAGCGCGCCGTGAACACCGTCAGGCGGCGGCGCACCGCCGGACGGGGCGCGGGCTCCGGCGCGCGCTCGGGCACGGCCTCCAGCACGGCGGCGAGCGCGGCCTCGGGCGGCGCATCGGCCGTGACTTCGAGGGCCGCGTGGTCGATCGCGGCGTCGGGCAGGTGGTCGGGCAGGTCGTCGGTCGCCGGCTCGGCCTCCGTCGGCCCGGCCTCGGTCGGCGCGTCCGCGGACGGCGTGTCCGCCGGCGACGCTTCGTCGGCCGTGCGGGCGGCGTCCTCCGCATCCGAAGCGGTGGGCGGTGGACCGGCCGCGACCTCGGTCGGGTCGCCGTCGGGCACCGGATCCACGGCGGCATCCGGCGCGGGCTCCAGCGCCGGGGGCTCGGGCAGCGTCGCGAGCGACGCCGCGGCGGCCGCGTCGCCCGACGGCCCCGCGGCCACCGCCGCGTCCGCGGTCGGCGCGGGATCCGTCGCGTCCACGGGAACGTCGATCGTCGCGGCGAGCACCGCGACGCCGCTTTCCATCCCGCCCTGCCGCATCGGCGAGAACAGATACAGCTCCACCATGCGCGCGAGCGGCACGCGCGCGATCACCTCGCGCACGAAGCGCTCGCGCGTCTCCTCGGCCAGCCGCGCCGCGCCGAACGTCGGCCGGTGCTCGCCCGCGCTCCCGCCGCCGGCGGCGCTCATGCGCGCACCGCGCCCACGGCGCCCGCCGCGTCGACCGCGCGGCGCGCGTCGAGCTCGCGCTCCACGTACAGCCGCAGGATGTGCAGGAAGTCCTGCGCGTTCGTCACGACGCCGAACGCCTGGTGGGTGCCGCGGTCCTTCAGCTTGCTCACGACGAACTCCGACGAGTCGACGCAGATCGTCGGCAGCTCGCGGAGCGCCGGCCACTCCGCGGGCGTGCTGCCGCGCGGATGCGACGTCGGGCGTCCCGTGGCCCGATCCTCCATCACGAACGCGGGCAGCATGTTCCCCGTCGCGATCGCGTGCAGCGCGGTGGCGACGAGCACCGCCATCGTCGCGCGCGCGGTGTGGCCGCGCATCGCGTCCTGCGCCGCGACGGCGTCGGTCAGCACGTCGGGAAGCGGGCCGTCGTCGCGGATGGAGCCGCACAGCACGAAGGGCACGCCCTGCTCCACCAGCGCGTGCATGATGCCGTCCTTCACGGTGCCCTCTCGCACGGCGGCCGCGATCGAGCCCGCGGCGCGCACCTTGTTGATCGCGCGCATGTGCAGCCCGTGCCCGCCGACGCTCGCCTGCCCGGTGCCGGTCATCCCCAGCGTGGTGCCGTAGATCGACGCCTCGATGTCGTGCACGGCGACCGCGTTGCCCGCGAGGAAGGCGCCGACGAAGCCGTTGCGCACGAACCAGGTCATGTCGGCACGCGCGCGCGAGTGCACGAGCGCCGGCCCGGCGACCCACACCGGATAGCCGCCGCGCGCCCGCTCGTCGACCAGTAGCCGCGCCATCAGCCCGTAGTCGATCGGCTTCTCGCGCGAGACCTCGCTCGTCATGAACTGGAACTCGCCGTGCTCCGCGGCGTCGCCCGTGAAGACGTGGACGTGGACGAAGATCCCCTCGGAGCCGTCCTCCGCCCGCCCGACGGCGACCAGGTCGCCCGCCCGCACGCGGCGCCCCTCGCGCGCCCACAGCTCGCCGGCCGGGTCGAGCACGAGCGCGGCGTCCATGCGCGGCTCGCGCGGCAGCCGCCAGCGCCCCTGCACCCGCACGTAGGTCGGCAGGTTGGTGGTCGTGAAGAAGCCGTCGGGGAGGACGCCGTCGGCGGGGGCGGGGACGAAGCGCGCGTCCGGCGCGCCGGCGAAGCGCGCCGCGTCGAAGTCCGGGTGGGGGTAGGTGGTCACGCGACGAATCTCGCGGGAGCACGGGGGCGGGTACAAGGCGGACCGGGGCGCCGATCGGGGCTTCCCTTTTCCTCTCAGTAGTGAGAGTCTTCACCCGTCCCGCTCGCCGTTACGTCACGCCTCATGATGCAGATGCGCCGCCCCTCGTCCTCGACGCTCGTCGCCCTCGCCGCCGCCCTGCTGGCCGCGGCCCCGCTCGTCTCCACCCTGCAGGCCCAGGCGCCCGCCGCGCCGGCCGCCGCGCGCACCGGCCTCCGCGCGCACGACGTCGACAAGGCGCACAGCGAGATCAACTTCACCGCCTCGTCGCGCCTGCTCGACGCACACGGCTTCTTCGGCAAGTGGGACGCGGACGTCGCGATCAACCCGGAGGCGCTCGAGACGTCGACGGTGCGCCTGGCGATCGACGCGGCGAGCATCAACACGCGCATCGAGCGCCGCGACGACCACCTGCGCAGCGCCGACTTCTTCGACGTCGCGAAGCACCCGACGATCACCTTCGTGTCGAAGTCGATCACGAAGACCTCGCCGACCGCCGGCACGCTCACGGGCGACCTCACGGTCCGCGGCGTCACGAAGACGATCGCCATCCCGGTGACGATGGTGTTCTACGAGGGCGGCCGCGGGCGCTTCCGCGGGCAGTTCCAGATCAACCGCCGCGACTTCGGCATCGTGTACGACTCGAAGGTGAACCCGATCGCCGACACCGTCGACGTGCAGTTCAACATGTCGCTCGCCGAGAAGAAGGGCTGAGCGGCTCGACCACTCCGGTCGCATGCGGAACGGCCCCGGCGAGCGCCTGCTCGCCGGGGCCGTTCCACGTCCGCCACGATCAGAGCAGCGCCACCGGGTCGCGGTCGAACGCCACGCGCAGCCCGTCGCGCTTGGGCACCTCGAACCGCTCGACGAAGTAGCGCCCCACGCGCGTCAGCTCGCCCGGCTGCTCGGCCTTGAGCAGGAAGTGCCAGCGCCAGCGCTGCTTCACGCGCTCGACGGGGCACGGCGCCGGCCCGACGAGCGTCACGCCCGTGGTCCCGCGCCGCTGCATGAGCGCGCGCACCCAGGCGGCCGCGTGCTGGGCCACCGCCGCCGTCGTGTCCTCGCGCGTGCCGCTGACGATGACGTTCGCGAGCCGCACCACCGGCGGATACGGCGGCGAGTCGCGCCCCTCGGCCTCCTCGCGCACGAAGCCGTGGAAGTCGTGCGTCAGCGCGCAGCGCACGGCGTGGTGCGTGGGCAGCCGCGTCTGGATCAGCACGCGCCCGCCCTTCGGCCCGCGCCCCGCGCGCCCCGCCACCTGGCTGAGGAGCTGGAAGCAGCGCTCGGACGCGCGGAAGTCGGGGAGGTTGATCCCCGTGTCGGCGTCGATCACGCCGACGAGCGTGACGTTCGGGAAGTCGAGCCCCTTCGCGATCATCTGCGTGCCGAGCAGCACGTCCACCTCGCCGCGCCCGACGCGGTCGAGGATCTCGGCGTGCGCCCACTTCGCGCCCGTCGTGTCGACGTCCATGCGCGCGATGCGCGCGGCCGGGTAGCGCTCGGCGAGGATCCGCTCGACCTGCTGCGTGCCGAGGCCGCGCTGCCGCAGCGTCTCCCCCTTGCACCGCGCGCAGCGGTCGCGCGGCGCCTCCTGGTGCTGGCAGTAGTGGCAGACCAGCCGCTCGGGCGCGCGATGGTAGGTGAGCGAGATCGAGCAGTTGGGGCAGGCGCTGACGTCCCCGCAGTCGCCGCACTGGATGAACGCCGAGTAGCCGCGGCGGTTCAGCAGGAGGATGCTCTGCTCCCCCTTCGCGAGCGTCGCTTCCAGCGCCTTCTGCAGGGGCGCGCTGAGCACCTGGTCGACCGCGGAGCGCGGCGCCGCGTGCGAGGTGCGCTGGTCGGCCGCCTTGTTCGCCCGCAGGTCCACGACCTCCACGCGCGGCAGCTGCGCGCCGCCGACGCGCGCGGGCAGCGTGAGCAGCTTGAACTTGCCGAGCGTGGCGTTCGCCCAGCTCTCGAGGCTCGGCGTGGCGCTGCCCAGGACGACCACGGCGCCGTCCGCGCGCGCGCGCACGATCGCGACCTCGCGCGCGTGGTAGCGCGGCGTCTCGCCCTGCTTGTAGCTCGACTCGTGCTCCTCGTCGACGATGATCGCGCCCAGGTCGTCGAGCGGCGCGAAGACCGCCGAGCGGGCGCCCACGGCGATGCGCTTCTCGCCGCGCCGGAGCGCGAGCCAGGCGTCGTACCGCTCCCCGTCGGACAGCGCCGAGTGCAGCACCGCGATCTTGTCGCCGAACGCGGCGCGGAAGCGGTCGACCGTCTGCGGCGTGAGCGCGATCTCGGGGACGAGCACGATCGCGCTCCGTCCGCGCTCCTCGACCACGCGCCGCAGCAGCTCGATGTAGACGAGCGTCTTGCCGCTTCCCGTGATGCCGTGCAGGAGGAACGTCTCGCCCGCGCCGCCCGCGGCCATCGCGTCGACGGCGGCGCGCTGGGCCTCGGTGGGGACGTGCCGTGCGCTGGCCGCCGCCGCCCGCGTGGCGAACGGGTCGCGGGCGATGACCTCCTCGGTCACCACCGCGAGGCCGCGCGCGACGAGCCCCTTGAGGACCGACGGCGAGAACTTCAGCTGCTCGAGCAGCTGGCTCACCGGGGCGCGGCCGCCGTTGGCCTCGAGCAGCTCGTAGAGCGCGCGCTGCTGCGGCGAGCGGGCGAAGATGCGCTCGCGGTGCAGCAGCGACTCTATGTGGCGCGCGAGCGTCGCGATGCGGTGCGTGCGCTGCGTCGGCGTGGGGGCCGACGCGCCGGTGAGCAGCGCCGGGAGCGCGCAGCGCAGCGCGACGCCGAACGGCACCACGTAGTAGTCGGCGATCCAGCGGCAGAGCGCGAGGAGCGACGGGCCGAGCGCCGGCTCGGCGTCGGGCACGTCGAGGATCGCCTTCGGCGCGACGGCCTTGCCGCCCTTCCCCACCAGCGTCGCGGGATCGCCGGGGCCGAGGTAGACGCCGATCTCCGTCGTCCCGCGGAACGGCACCACGACGCGCGTGCCCGGCACGAGCGCGTGACGCGGCGCGTCGGGCGCCGCGTACGTGAAGGTGCGGAAGAGCGGGAGCGCGAGCGCGACTTCGGCGAGCGCGGGAGCGGCGGGCGACGGCGACGACACGGAGACGGCGGGAGGGACGCGCGGACGCCCGCGCCCCGTACGATAACCCCGACGGACGCGCGGGCCGACTGCCGCCGCGCGGACTAGCGGCGCGTGACGCCGAGCCCCGGTGCGTCGGGCAGGCGGATCGCGCCGCCGGCGATCGTCGCGCCCACGTACGGGTCGTCCGACAGCAGCGCCGCACCGTCGAGGTCCGCGCAGTCGAGCAGCGGCGCGAGGTGCGCGGCCGCCGTGATGCCGAGGCTCGTCTCGATCATGCAGCCGGCCATCACGAGCATGCCGTGCGCGCGCGCGGTGGCGATCAGGCGCATCGCCTCGCGCAGCCCGCCGCACTTGGCCAGCTTGAGGTTCACGCCGTCCACCACGCCGGCGAGGCGCGGCACGTCGCTCGCGCTCACGCAGGACTCGTCGGCGACCACCGGCAGCGGTGAGCGGTCGCGCACGAAGCGCATCCCCTCGAGGTCGTGCGGCGGCAGCGGCTGCTCGATGAACTCGACGCCGAGCGCGGCGAGGAGTTCCGCGATCTGGAGCGCGCCCTTGGCCGTCCAGGCGGCGTTGGCGTCGACGCGCAGGACCTTCTCCGGCGCCGACTCCCGCACGATGCGGATGATCTGCTCGTCGCGCGCGAGCCCGCGCGGGCTCCCGAGCTTCACCTTCAGCACCGGATACTGCGCCGCCTCGGCGACGCGCGCGCGCAGCACCGCGTCGTCGTCCGCGATCGCGATCGTGAAGCTGGACGGCGGCGCCTTCGCGGGATCGAGCCCCCACAGCTTCCAGAGCGGCACGTCGAGCCGCTTGGCCGCGAGATCGTGCAGCGCGGCGCTGACGCCCGTCTTCGCGGCGCCGTTGAAGCGCAGCGCGGCGTGCATGCGCGCCTCCGCCTCTTCCAGCGACCACGCGTCGAGGTCGCCCAGCACGTCCTGGAAGCGCTGCACCGCGGCCACCACGCTCTCCGGCGTCTCGCCGTAGAAGCGGCTCGGCGCGGCCTCGCCCCACCCCTCGGCGCCGTCCGCGTCGCGCACGCGCACGGTGACGGTGCGCCACTCGCTGGCCCCGCCGCGCGAGATGACGAACGGGTGCGTCGTGTGGACGGGGACGATCTCCGTGCTTATCGCGAGGCGGGACATGCGTGTGGGAGTGTGGAGTGGAGCGGGAATCCGAGCGCCTGGCGCTGCGGACTGCGGGCTGCGGATCGGACCCCGGGGTGCGTCGTCGTGCAGCCCCGCAGTCCGCAGCGCCCGGTTCAACGCGCGCGGGTCGGGGTGACGCCGCCGCGTCTCGCCCGCCACGCGCTGCGCAGCTCGGGCGCGCCGCGGTCGACGAGGAAGCCGAGCAGCGCGTCGGACAGGTCGTTCGCGCGCTGGAAGCGCTCGTCCGCGCTCTTGGCGAGGCAGCGCATGACGATCGCCGCCAGCGCGGGCGGCACGCCGGGCGCCGCGACCTCGATCGGGACCGGCGCCTCGTGCACGTGCTTGTAGCCGACCGCGTAGGAGTCCGCGCCGTCGAACGGCGGGTCGCCGGAGAGCATCTCGTACAGCAGCACGCCGAGCGCGTAGACGTCGCTGCGGCCGTCGAGCAGCCGGCCCATCGCCTGCTCGGGGCTCATGTAGTGCGGCGTGCCCATCGCGCGCCCCGTGGCGGTCATGCGCGCGTGGAAGCGTGCGCTCGCGATGCCGAAGTCGGTCACGATCGCGTGCCCCTCCTCGTCGAACAGCACGTTGTCGGGCTTCACGTCGCGGTGCACGACGCCGTGGCGGTGCGCGTAGTCGAGCCCCTGCGCCGCCTGCGAGACGACGGCGGCCGCGCGGTCGGGCGCGATCGTGCGCCGGCCGGACATCGCGTCGGCGAGCGAGCCGCCGGCGAGGTACGGCATGACGAGAAACTCGACGCCCGGGCCCCAGCCGTAGTCGAGGATCTGGCAGATGTGCGGGTGCCGCAGCCGCGCCGCCGCCTCCGCCTCGCGACGGAAGCGCTCGCGCATCTCGGCCTCGCGCGCGAGGTGCGGATGCAGGACCTTCACCGCGAGCGGCGTGTCGAGCACCGCGTGCCGCGCGAGGAACACCGCCGCCATGCCGCCGCTGCCGAGCCGCCGCTCGACGAGCAGGCGGTTGCCGGTCGCACGCCGCAGCGCCGTCAGCTCGTCGTCGGGCGGCTCCTCCGACGGACGGCCGGGCAGCAGGGGCAGCACGGCCTGGCAGCGCACGCAGCGCGGCAGGCTGGCGCGGGTCCAGGTGCCGCAGTCGGGACAGAACATGGCGGCGTGCGGGTGGAGGACGGCGGGGAGTCGAGCGGCGGGAGGAGCGGGACGAGCGAGGCGCGAACGAGGGGTCTGGCTGGCGGCGCGGCGTCAGCCGCGGAACTGCATGCGCACGAAGTCGTACGGCGGCCACGGGCCGGAGAGGCGCAGCTGCAGCCCCGGGCGCAGCTGCGCCTCGCGCAGGACCGCCTGCTCGAACTGGGTCCAGCGCGCCCGCTCCACGAGGAACGATGCATACGCGGCCGCCGGCTCGCCCACCTCCTCGGCGCGCAGCACGAGCAGCGAGACCGCCTCGCGGCGCAGCGCGCGGAACGGCTCCGCCGCCTCGGTGACGAGCGCGTCGACCTCGACGCGCTCCTCGTGCGGCGCACCCGCGTCGAGGTGCAGCGGCGACACCCGGCGCGCGGCGTCGCCGTCGGAGGTCCACGAGGCCGTCACGCGCGCCGTCGCGCGGTCCTCCACGAAGCCGAGCGCCTCGACGAGCGTGAAGTAGTGCAGCTCCAGCCAGCTCGCGAGCGCCTCGCGCGATCGGAAGACGGTGCCCGGCGGCGCGGGCACGATCGTGCGGCGCGCGAACACGTCGTCCACCACCTGGCGGTGCCGCTCGAGCGCGACGGCGCCCATCGGCTCCGCGGTGTACGCGCCCGGCTCCACGACCGCCCCGATGTCGCGATACGTCACGAGATCGGTGTCGGGCAGCACGGGGGGCGCGGTGTGCGGATGCGGGCGCTCGAGCGCGACGACGCCGAACAGCCGCAGCCCCACGCGCGCGCCGCGTCCCGGCACGGCGCGCCCGGTGCCCGGCGTCGGGCGCGCCGCGTCGCCGAGCACGGGATACTCGGCCGTCGCGCGCGGCACCGGGTACTCGACCGTCGTGCGCGGCACGTCGCTCGCGGTCGACGGCTCCGCGTCGGGCCGTGCGTCGGGGCGGGTGTCTGGCCGGGTGTCGGGCGGCATCGTCATCGCGCGGCGCGCGGGCTCAGATGATCCGGCGCCACCGCAGGGCGGCGAGGATGACGCCCGCGATCAGCACCTGCACCATCAGCAGCAGCCAGAAGCCGTGCGGGTGCTGCGACAGCGGCACGCGGGCGAAGTTCATCCCCCACATGCCGCTCACGATCACGAACGGCAGCGTCACCGTCGCCACCACCGCGAGCGCCTTCGCCGACTGCCCCTGGCGGTTGGAGACCTGCGAGAGGTAGCTGTCGAGGGTGCTGGAGAGCAGCTCGCGATAGGCGTCGAGCGCGTCGTTGATGCGCAGCACGTGGTCGTACACGTCCCGGAAGTACAGCTGCGTGCTGGTCGGCAGCAGCTCGCTCGGCCGGTTGGTGAGCTGGTTCAGCACCTCGCGCTGCGGCGCGAGATGGCGGCGGAGCTGCAGCACGAGGCGCTTCACCGAGAAGATGTCGCGCAGCGCGCTCTGGTCGAACTGCACGAATACCCGCTCCTCCAGCCCGTCGAGGAACTCGTCGACGCGGTCGAGGATCGGGAAGAATTCGTCGACCGCCTCGTCGAGCACCGCGTGCAGCAGCCGCGCGGGGCCGCGCCCCAGCACGTCGAGCCCCTGCTCGACGCGGGCGCGCACCAGATCGATCGCCGTCGCGCCCTCGCCGTGCACCGTCACCACCCAGGTGGGCCCGAGGTACGCGCAGAGATTGATCGTCTCGATGTCGTACGGGTCGGTCGTCTCGTCGCAGAAGCGCACACCGCGCGCGACGACGAACAGGTAGCGCTCGTGCTCCTCGTATTTGACGCGGCTCTGCGGGTTGAGCGTGTCCTCGATCGTCAGCGGGTGGAAGGCGAACACCTTCTCCAGCAGCGCGTGCTGCGAGCGCTGCGACACGTCGACGTCGACCCACAGCTGCCCCTCGCCCGACGCGTACAGGCGCGCCAGCTCGGAGATCGGGAGGTCGCGACGCAGCGTGCCGTCGGGCGCGCGCCAGACGCTGAACGGCGGCCGCCCCGACGGCGCGGGCGTCGACGGGCGGGCCGCCGGCTCGGCGCGCGCGCCCGCCGTCACGTCCCCCTCGCGTGCGGCCACTTCACGCCGCGGATCACCTGGAAGCCGACCGCCCGCTCGCGCGAGAGCTCGCGCAGCAGCGACTCCTCGCGCCCGAGCGCGTCCATCGCCTCGCGCCAGCCGCGCCGGCGCCACGCGCGTCCGACGATCTGCACCTTCTGCTGCCAGGTGAGCTGCGGCGCCTCGCCGTCCCCGCCGTCGGCCGCCTCGTCGGTCCAGTCCTGCACCTGCAGGTCGACGACGCCCGCGTCGCGCAGCATCTGCTTCCACTCGACCAGCAGCTGCGGGCGCATCCCGAGCCGCTCGACGAGCAGCGCGCGCGCGGCCGGCGAGATGTCCGAGCTCCACGAGAGCTGCAGCAGTACGACCGCGCCCATCGGCTTCACCACGCGCGCCAGCTCGGCCACGGCCTTCGCCGGGTCGGCCGCCGCCGCGAGCACCGGCTCGCCGACCGCCGCGTCGAACACCGCGGTCTCGTGCGGCAGGTCGTCGAGCGGCGCCTGCTGGAACGCCAGGGGGAGCGCCGTGCCGCCGTCGAGCAGCTCGCGCACGCGCTCGTCGGCCGCCTCGATGCGCTCCGCCTCGGGATCGACGCCCGTGACGGCCGCGCCCGTGCGCTCGGCCAGCCACTCGCAGCTCGTGCCGTCGCCGCAGCCGGAGACGAGCACCTCCTGCCCGGGGCCGACCTCGAGCAGCTCGCCGACCTCGCGGTACAGCTCCTCCCCGGTGGCGCGCCAGCGCCCGAAGACCAGCTCCTGGACCAGGCGGAGGACCGCCGGCGAGACGTGAGGCAGCGCGTTCATCGTGGGAAGGATCGGCACGTCGCCCGCCCGGGCGTCGCCCCGCTCATTGCAGCGCTCTGAGGTGCACGACGCAGGCCTCGCCGACGCGCTCGGGAGCGTAGCCGCCCTCGAGCGCGCTCACGATGCGGCCGCCGCACCACGCCTCCGCCCGCGCCACGAACGAGCGCGTCAGCGCGTCGACGTCCTCCATCTCCAGGGTGAACCCGCCGAGCGGGTCGCCCGCGAGGCAGTCGAACCCCGCCGAGACGATGAGCAGGTCGGGCGTCCACCCGGCGGTCGCGGCGTCGACGGCGCGCTCCAGCGCCTCGACGTAGCGCGCGCGCGGCAGCCCGCCCGGCAGCGGGACGTTCCAGACCGAGCGGTGCGGTCCGCGGTCCTCGGAGGCCCCCGTGCCCGGATACCACGGCCACTGGTGCATCGAGACGAAGCGCACGCCGGGCTCGTGCTGCACGAGCGCCTGCGTCCCGTTGCCGTGGTGCACGTCCCAGTCGACGATCAGCACGCGCTCCAGCCCGTAGCGCGCGCGCGCCTGCAGCGCCGCGACGGCCACGTTGCCGAACAGGCAGAAGCCCATGCCGCCGGCGCGCAGCGCATGGTGGCCGGGGGGGCGCACGGCCGCGAAGGCGCGCCGCGCGGCGCCCGTCTGCACGAGGTCGAGCGCGTCGAGCACGGCGCCGGCGCCGGCGGTCGCCGCGTCCCACGAGCCCGCGCTGACCACCGTGTCGGCATCGAAGCGGCCGCCGCCGGCCTCGGCCAGCCGGCGCACGGACGCGACGTAGGCCGGATCGTGCGCGAGCGCGAGCACCTCGGGCGCCGCGTGGCGCGCCTCGACGTGCTGCAGGGACTCGAAGAGCGGCAGGTCGCGCCCCACGGCGCGCAGCACGGCGCGCAGCCGGCCGACGTGCTCGGGGTGCTCCCACCCGGTGTCGTGCCGGCCGCAGTCGGAATGCGACACGAACGCGAGGGGCGCGACGGGGCTGGCAGGCTGGGACATCGGCAGGTGCGGCGCGGCCCGGGGGCGCGTCAGCGGATCGGGCGGCGGCGCCGGTGCGCGAGCAGGAAGGTCGAGCCCTCGCGGGCGCCGGCCTCGGCCAGCGACGCGTTCTCGTCCAGCACCTCGATGCCGTGCAGCTTGGCCACGAAGTCGTCGTGGTAGGCCGCCTCGGGGAAGAGCACCTCGAGCGCGGCGACCTTCACGGCCAGCACGGGCTCGCTCGTCGGGGCGCTCACGCGCACCGAGTCCCACACCTCGGCGACCTGCACGCGCACCGTCATGCGGTCGCCCGCGTCGGGCGCGCCGAGGCGCAGCTCGGTGGGGCGCGCGCGGAAGTTGTTCACGAAGGCGCTGCCCGCCCCGGTGCCGTGGCCGTCGTGGTCGCCCATGCCGCGGCCGTCGCGGGCCTCCGGATCGCCGCTCACGGCTGCGGCTCGGTGCCGGTGGCGTGCACGCCGCCGTCGGTGCGATCCTCGGCCGGGTACGGCGGCAGCGTCGCGAAGAAGCGCCCGATCTGCTGGTCGAAGATGTAGGTCGACGCCGTCACGCGCGTGCCGTTCTCCGCCGGGAGCACGCCCACGATGAGCTCCTCGCCGCCCTGGCCGCGGAGGTTCACGTAGGTCGGCCCCTCCTTCTCGACGAAGGCGGCGTAGATCCCCTGGCGCTGCGCGAAGTAGCGCTTGGCGGCGGCCAGCACCTCGGCGGGCGCCAGGGTGGTGTGGGTCTCCTGCAGGGTTCGGCCGAGCTGGTAATTCATCCGGGAGGCCGCAGGGCGGCGGATCGAGGCGAGCCGGGAACGACGACGAGGAGTCCGCGACGCGCCCGCCGCGCTCAGGCGCGCCGCGGGACCGCCAGCGAGCCGAAGGCGGGCGTCTCGAGCGCGCTGCGGGGATCCGCGGGCGGCTCGAACTCGAGCGGCAGCTCGACCGTGAAGGTCGATCCCTGCCCCAGCGCCGACACCAGTTCGATGTCGCCGCCCAGGAGGCGGGCGATCCGCCGCGCCAGGGCCAGTCCGAGCCCCGAGCCGCCGTACCGCCGCACCGCCGAGCCGTCCACCTGCCGGAACTCGTCGAAGACCATCTGCTGAGCATCGGGCGGGATGCCGATGCCGGTGTCCTGCACCCGGTACGCCACCCGCCCGTCGCGCACCTTCACCGCCGCCAGGATCTCCCCCGTCGCGGTGAACTTGTACGCGTTGGCCAGCAAGCTAACGAGGATCTTCGCGATTTTCTTGCGGTCGCTGCGCAGCGGGGGGAGCTGGGTGGTCGGCTCCTCCACCCGCAGCGCCACCGCGGCGGCCCGCCCGGTGGCCTGCGCGATCGCGTCCTGGAGCGGCGCGCGCGGGTCGCACTCGTCCACGTGGACCTCGAGCCCGCCGCGCTTGAGCGTCGTCAGCTCCAGCAGGTTGTCGATGAGGTCCAGCAGGCGCGCGCCGGCGCCGCGCACGCGCACGAGGTCCTCGCGCTGCGCGGGCGTGAGGGGCCCCGACAGCTCGTCGAGCATGAGCGCGACGTAGCCCTGCACCGCGGCCAGCGGCGTGCGCAGCTCGTGGCTCATGTTCGCGAGGAACTCGTCCTTCACGCGCCGCGCCTCGAGCACGGCGACGTACTGCCGCTCCAGCTCCGCGTTGCTCTCGACCAGCGCGGCGTTCGCGCGGCGCAGCTCGTCGATCAGGTCGGCCTTCTCGGCGGCGGCGGCCAGCTGGTCGGCGACGACGCGCAGCAGCCCGCGCTGGTCGTCGGCGAGGTGGCTCTCGTCGGCGAAGTAGAAGGCGATCGCGCCGAAGACGTGCGGCGCCGTCCCGCCCGCGCCGTTCCCCGCCAGCGGCAGCGCGACGAGCGCGCGCCATCCCAGCTCGCGCGCCACGTCCTGCCAGTCGGCGAGCGCGGGATCGGCGAAGACGTCGGGCACCTCGACGATGCGCCGCTCGGCGGCCGCCTCGCCGCTCGGCCCCATGCCGAGCCGGATGCGCGCGTCGCCCATCCACCGCGCGTAGCGCTCGGGCCAGTTGTGCGCGGCGGCGAGGCGCATCGTGTCCCCGTGCCCCTCGCGCACGTACACCGACGCGAACGAGGCGCCGAGCAGCGGCACGATGCGCTCGAGGGCGAACTGGTAGAGCTCCTCCAGGCGGTCGGCGGTGTGCAGCGCGCGCGCGATCTCGCGCACCGCCGCCAGCTCGCGCAGCGCCAGCTGCGCCGTCGCGGCGGCGTCCGCGGCGACCTTGGCCATCGACCGCTCCTGCGACGTCGTCCGATCGAAGTACGGGGCGAACGCCTCCGTGGCGACCGCCGGCACGACGACGCCGTCGGCCGGCGGCGTGGCCGGCGGCACGGCGGCGAAGAGGTCGGGCTCTGCTTCCGGGGAAACGCGCACGGCGACCGCGGGTCGGGGAGCGGGACTCGGGGCCGGGCGGGAGCGCTCCCGGCGGCGGCGAAGTCCTGACGGCGTCAATGTGGAGGGCGGACCGCCCTGCGACCAGACGAGCGCGCACGCCCCGGGGTTACGCGATCGTCACGTTCGGTGCGGTTTCGCACCCGACGCGACCAATCCCCACGGGTGCCCGCGCGTCACCCGCGCGGCCGCTTCGGCGACAGCGCGCGCACCTCCACGCGGTGCACGAGCACCCCCGGCGGGGTCGCGACGAGGTGCGCCACCGCCTCCGCGACGTCCTCGGGCAGCAGCTGCCACGCGACGTCGCGCGCCTTGGGCGGCGAGAAGTCGGTGGCGACCGAGCCGGGGCTCACCACCGAGACCTTCACCCCCGCGTCGCGCACCTCCAGCATGAGCGACTCGGCGAACCCCATCACCGCGTGCTTGGTCGCCGCGTAGCAGCTCCCGCCGACGAACGCGCTGCGCCCCGCGATCGAGCCGATGATGACGACGTGCCCGGCCTCGCGCGCGACCATCCCCGGCAGCACGGCACGCGTGACGTGGAAGAGCGCGTTGAAGTTCACGTCCACCATCTGCCGCCACTCGCCGGGCGTCAGCTCGAGGAACGGCTTGAGCGTGCCGACGCCGGCGTTGTTCACCAGCACGTCGGCCTCGACGCCCTGCAGCGCGGCGGCGACCGCGTCCCCGTCGGTGACGTCGAGCGCGATCGTGCGGCACGCGCGCCCGGCGGCCTCGATCTCGGCGCGGAGCGACTGCAGGTCGTCCGCCGAGCGGGCGACGGCGACGATGTCGTGCGTCTCCGCGAGGCGGCGCGCGATCGCGCGTCCGATGCCGCGGGAGGCGCCCGTGATCAGTGCGGTGGGCATTCGAACCTCCGTGTGAGGGGCGCTGCGGACTGCGGGCTGCGGATGTCGCGGCAGCTGCGGGGCTGCGGGGCTGCGGGGCTGCGGGAACGACCTCGGGGCATCCCGAGCGGCCGTTCCGCAGCCCCGCAGCCCCGCAGCACGGATCAATCCGCAGCCCGCAGTCCGCAGCGCGCGCCGCGCGGATCCAGGATCGCGCGTGGAGCCCTCAGGGCCTCGCCACGCGCAGCACGGCCCCATAGATGAGCCGCGTCCCGAACTCCAGGCTCTTGAGCGGCACGCGCTCGTCGTTGCCGTGCATGCGGTCCTCGTCGTCCTGGTTCATCGGGAACGGCAGCACGCCGAACGCCTGCATCCCCCAGCTCCGCAGCCGCGCGCTGTCGGTCGCGCCGGTGCTCAGGTAGGGCACGGTCACCATCGTCGGGTCGAGCTCGCGCGTCGCGTCGGCGATCGCGCGGAACATCGGCGAGTCGAAGTCCGACGCGGGCGAGTCCTGGCCGCGCTCCGTCACGGCGATCGTCACGAGCGAGTCGTTCACCACCTGCCGCAGCCGCGCCACGACCGAGTCGATCGACTGCCCCGGCAGCGTGCGCACGTTGAGCGTGGCGCTCGCCTCGGTCGGGATCACGTTGGTGCGGATGCCGCCCTGCGTCATCACCGCGGAGACGCCCGTGCGCAGCACGGCGTCGAGCACCGGCACGCGCCGCAGCGCGAGCGCGCCGCGCTTCACCCGGTTCGTGTCGCGCGACGCGACGTCGGCCATCGCGCGCGCCTCCACCCGGTCGGGCCACACGCGCGACAGCTCGGCGAAGAACTGCCGCGTCGTCGGCGTCACGAAGGTCGGCGCGCGCCAGTCGCCGATGGCCGCCAGCGCGCGGCCCAGCCGGAACACCGCGTTCCCCGCCAGCGGCACCGACGCGTGCCCGCCGGGGCCGCGCGCGGTCACCGTCACCACGTGCGAGACCTTCTCCGCGCTCTGCACCGCGACGTACAGCGGCCGGCCGCGCACGATGCGCGTGCGCCCGCCCTCGTTCAGCGCGAACTCGCCGCGCACCAGTTCCGGATGGTTGGCGATCAGCCATCCCATCCCGTAGTCGCCGCCCGCCTCCTCGTCCGCGTTGGCGACGAACACCACGTCGCGGGCGAGCGTCCCGCCGGCGTCGAGCACGTGCCGCTTGAGGAGCAGCATCGTCATGAGGTTCGCCGCGATCATCCCCTTGTCGTCGATCGCGCCGCGCCCGTACAGGTAGCCGTCCTTCACGACGCCCGCGAACGGCTCGACCGACCACTTGGCCGCCTCGACGCCGACGACGTCCAGGTGGCCCATGATGATGACCGGCTTCCGCTCGCCCGTGCCGCGCAGCCGCGCGACGATCGCGCCGCGCCCCGGCGCCGGCTCGAACACGTGCGTCTCGATCCCCGCGGCCGTGAGCACGCTGTCGAGATAGCGCGCCGCGGCGAGCTCGTTGCCCGGCGGGTTCGCCGTGTTGATCCGGATCAGCCGCTGCAGGTGCTCGATCGTCTGCGCCTGCACCTGCGCCCAGTCGGGGGCGGTCGGGGCGGTGGACGGCTGGGCGGAGAGGGAGGGCGGCACGAGCGCGACGGTGAGGAGCGCGAGGGCGAGAAGCGCGCGGACGGAGCGGCGCATGGACATGGACCGGGGCACACGGAAAACGGCGTGCCGCGGAGCGGCACGCCGTCGGATGGGCGCGGAGCGCGAGAGGCGCACGGCGGATGGGGAGTGTAGCCGCCGGTCGCGGCGCCCGCCATCGCGATCGCCGCCCCGACGCCGGGGCTCAGGCGCGCAGCAGCGCCAGCGCGCGGGCCGGGCTCACCAGATCGTGCACGTGCGCGGCGCGGCCGGGCTCCTGCCGCAGCGCGTTCGCCAGCCCGCGGGCCACCAGCAGCGCCTCGCCGACGTTGCGGAAGCCGCTCGCGCCGAGGGCCGACGTCTCGTCGCCCGCGCCCGCCCCCGCCTCGCCGCGCCCGCCGCTCGCGGACTCCTCGCTCCCGCTCCGGGCGCCCCGCAGCGCCTCGGGCGAGATCGTCACGCGGTCGCCCACCTCCTGCGCCCCGCCCTCGCGCGCCGCCGCGCGCGTCCCCTCGCGCGCGCCCTCGCGCTCGGCGTCGCGTAGCGGCCCGACGCCACCCACCGCGCCGGCCCTGCCGATCGGCCCCGTCATGTGCGCTTCTCCGGTCTCCGGTCCGTCCGCGCGTGCGCCCGCCGTTGGACGCACGCCCCCGTCGTGGAGTGTCGGACGCGGACCGCGGGAACTTGAGCGCCCCCCCTCGACGGCGCCCCGCGCTCAGCCCAGCCGCTGCTCGATCGCCGCCACGACGCCCCCGAATCCCAGCGCCCCCGCGCCGTCCCCGGCGGTCTCGCTCCCCGGAGCGCTGGCGCGACCGGCCGCCAGCGCGGCGATCGCCTCGGCCGGCAGCGCCTGCCCCTCGGCCATGAGCGTGCCCGTGAGCCACGGTCCCGCGCGCGGGTTGCGCCACCAGTCCTCGTCGAAGCGCTCGCGCAGCGCGTCGCCGAGCGCGGCCTGCAGCTGCCAGGCGCGCAGGTAGCGGACGACGTAGAGCCGCGGATCCACGTCCACCAGCGCGTCCGCCGGCGCGTGCCGCGCCGACGTCGCCGCCTCCAGCGTCGTCACGTAGAGCTCCGGCGCGTCGCCCCACGCGCCGCTCTCGTGCAGCGCGAGCTCGTAGCGCAGCTTCGCGGCGTAGCGCCGGAGCATGTACAGCTCCTGGAACGCGGAGGCGCGGAGGAACTCGGGCACTCGCGCCGACTCCAGCTCCGTGTAGCGCTGCAGCCACCCGCGGTCCGCCGGCAGGTGGTCGAGCAGCATCGCGTACCCCTCGGTCACCGAGTGGTCGCCCGCCCACCGCGCCTCGAACGGCAGGTCGCGCCGCGCGTGCGCGAAGTGCAGCGCGTGCCCGATCTCGTGGAGCAGCGTGCGCCAGTCCTGCGCGCCGCCCGTCGGCCGCAGCACGAGGTGCACCTCGTCGGGCACGCGCACCGGAGCGCAGAAGGCGCGCGCCCGCTTCCCCGCCCGCTCACCGACGTCGTAGCGGATCCGCCCGTTCGCCGACGGATCGACGCCCATCGCCGCGAGCTGCGTGCGCACCGTCGCGACCATCCCGCCCGGCGCGAAGCCGGCGTCGAACTCGGGCGCGCGGAAGAGCGCCAGCAGGTCGGCCCGCGTCAGCTCGCGAGCGGGGAGGTCCAGCCGCCGCCGCGCGAACGTCGGCAGCAGGTCGTCCCACATCGCCTGCGTGTCGCGCAGCAGCGCCTCGGCCTGCGCGCCCAGCGCCCGCGCGTCGATCCCGCTCGTGCGCGCGAACGTGGCCACGTAGTCGTCGCCGAGCCCCAGCGCGGCGGTCGCGTCGTGCTCGCGCTGCAGCCGCTCGCGCCGCTGCGGCGCCAGCTCCGCGGCCACGAGCGCCGCGCGCGCCGCCTCCACGGCCAGCCGCTCCCCGCGCTCGCGCGTGTTCGCGAGGACGATCGGCACGCGGCCGTACTCCACCTGTCCGCCGTCTGGCATCCGCACCATGGCGGTGCGCTCCCACGCGATCTCGCGTTCGTCCAGCGGCGCCAGCGTGCGCGCGACGCGCGTCTCCGCCACCCACTCGGCGAGCGCGCGGTCGGTGGGCGTCGTCGCATCGCCCGCGTCCAGCAGCTCGCGCGCGAGCGCCAGCGCCTCGTCGCCGAACGCCGCGGCGTGGCGCGCGTACAGCGGCTGCAGCACGGCCGTGGGCGCGAGCCCGGCGTGCGCCTGCCAGAGCGCGCGCGCCACGCCCTCGCTCAGCGCCTCCGCCTCGCGCCGCAGCCGGTCGAGCGTCAGGTCGGCCATGAGACACGCGCGGCGGGCCGTGGGGGCCCGCCGCGCTCGCTCCTCAGGCGTCCAGCTTCTCGGCGAGGAACGCGCCCACCCGGTCGGCGGCCACGCGCTCCTGCGTCAGCGAGTCGCGGTCGCGCACCGTGACCGTCCCGTCCTCGAGCGTCTGCCCGTCGACCGTGAGGCAGTACGGCGTCCCCACCTCGTCCTGACGGCGGTAGCGGCGGCCGATGGCGCCCGCCTCGTCGTAGAACACCGGGAAGCGGCGGCGCAGCTCGTTGCCGAGCTTCTCGGCGAACTCCGGCATCCCGTCCTTCTTCACGAGCGGGAAGATGCCCGCCTTGATCGGCGCGATCGCCGGGTGCAGGCCGAGCACCACGCGCCCCTCGCTCTCGCCCGGGACCTCCTCCTCGCGGTACGCGTTCGCCAGCGCGGCGAGCGTCACGCGGTCCGCGCCCACCGACGTCTCGATGACGAACGGCACGAAGCGGCGGTTGTTCGGCTGGTCGAAGTACTCGAGCTTCTTGCCCGAGTACTCCTGGTGGCGCCCGAGGTCGAAGTCGCCGCGATGGTGCACGCCCTCGATCTCCTGGAAGCCGAGCGTGCCGCCGAAGTCGAACTCGATGTCGAACGCGGCGCGCGCGTAGTGCGCGAGCTCCCCCTCGCCGTGCTGGTGGAAGTGCAGGCGGTCCTGCTTCAGCCCGAGGTCGAGGTGCCACTGCATGCGCTGCGCCTTCCAGTACTCGAACCACTCCATGTGGTCCGCGTTCGGGTCGACGAAGAACTGCATCTCCATCTGCTCGAACTCGCGCGTGCGGAACGTGAAGTTCCCCGGCGTGATCTCGTTGCGGAACGCCTTGCCGATCTGCGCGATCCCGAACGGGACCTTCTGGCGCGTCGACTGCTGCACGTTCAGGAAGTTCACGAAGATCCCCTGCGCCGTCTCGGGGCGCAGGTAGACGACGCTCGCCGAGTCCTCGAGCGCGCCCATGAACGTCTTGAACATGAGGTTGAACTGCCGCGGCTCGGTGAGCTGGCAGGTCTCGTGCTCCCCGGGCCTCTTGGACGGCTTCTGCGGGCAGCGCGCGTCCTGCAGCTTGTCGGCGCGGAAGCGCCCCTTGCACGCCTTGCAGTCGACGAGCGGGTCGACGAAGCCGGCGACGTGGCCGCTGGCCTCCCACACCTTCGGGTGCATCAGGATCGCCGCGTCGATGCCCTCGACGTCGTCGCGCATGCGCACGAGCGCGTGCCACCAGCGGTCCTTGATGTTCTTCTTCAGCTCCACGCCGAGCGGGCCGTAGTCCCACACCGACCCGGTCCCGCCGTAGATCTCGGAGGACTGGAAGATGAAGCCGCGTCGCTTGGCGAGCGACACGAGCTTGTCCATCACGTCGGGCTGGTTGCTGGGCGGCATGGCTGGGCTGGGTGTCTGTGTGAACCCGGAATACTAGAAGGAATGGTTCGTTCGGGGGAGACGACGACGCGCCGGACGCTGCGGGCTGCGGATCGACTGCCGCAGCGAGGCCGCGGGGGCTGCGGAACGGCCTGCCCTGCCGCCCGCGTGGCGCCGCGCAGCCACGGTCGCGTCGCTCGGGAAGTGAGAACGGCGGGAGCGGGGACGAACGTCCGAGGAGATCGGACTGGCATCGGATAGCGCCATGTGGTGCGATCTTCGTCGCCCCCGCACGGAGCCATCGGACGTCAATCCGCCGTGATCAGACTTCAATCCCTGCCGCTGTTCGCGGTTCGGGTCCGGCGCGCCGGCGCGTCCCGAGCGGCCCTTCCGCAGCCCCGCAGCGCAGGAAGATCCGCGGTCCGCAGCCCGCAGCGTCCGCCACTCAGGAGTCCGGATCCTCCGAGATCAACGCCTCCCCCACCCGCCCGCTCCCGGTCAGGTGCGCCACGATCCGGTCGCCGTGGAAGCGGCCGTTCTCGATGAAGACCTGGTTCGCGTCGTACCCGGCGACGAGCACGCCCACCATGTAGATCCCGCGCACGTTCGTCTCGAAGGTCGCCGGGTCGTGCGCCGGGATCCCCGTCGCGGGGTCGACGTCCACGCCGCTCGCGCGCAGGAGCGCGGTGTCGGGCGCGAAGCCCGTCAGCAGGTAGACGTGGTCCGCCGGCAGCTCCTGGGCGCCGTCGGGGCCCGTGACGACCACCGTGTTCCCCCGGATCTCGGTCACCCGCGACTCCCAGGCGGCCGCGATGCTCCCCTCCTGGATGCGGTTCGTCACGTCGGGCAGCACCCACGGCTTGATGCGCTTGTCCCACGTCGGCCCGAAGTGCACGAGCGTCACGCGCGCGCCGGTCCGGTACAGGTCCAGCGCCGCCTCGGCCGCCGAGTTGCCGCCGCCGACGACGACCACGTCCTGGTCGAACGCCTCGTGCGCCTCGCGGTAGACGTGGCTCACGTGCGGCAGGTCCTCGCCGGGCACGTCCAGGCGGTTCGGCGTGCCGAAGTAGCCCGTCGCCACGATCACCGCGCGGCAGCGCAGCGTGCGCGCCTCGCCCGACCGGCGCACCGACCGCACGCGCAGCTGCGGCGCCTTCCCCTCGATCGCGACGACCGTCTCGTACTGCCGCACGGGGATGCCGAAGTGCCGCACCGCGCCCCGGTAGTACGCCAGCGCGTCGCGCCGCGTCGGCTTCGTGTCGGCGAGGATGAACGGCAGCCCGCCGATCGACAGCTTCTCCGCCGTCGAGAAGAAGGTCGCGTAGAGCGGGTACTCGACGATCGTGTGGCAGAGCGGCCCGCGCTCGACGACCGCCACCGTCAGCCCCGCGCGCATCGCGCTGATCGCCGCCGCGAGCCCGCACGGGCCGGAGCCCACGATCACGACGTCCACGTACTCCATCACGTCTCCTCGGCGCTCCGCACTCCGCGCTCCGCGCTCGCGCCGCTGCCGAGACGGCGCGAGCGCGGAGCGCGGAGAGTTGATGATGCCCCCTACGCCTGCGCGCCCACCCCGATGATCTGATCCCGCCGCGTTCCCACGCTGACGTACGCGATCGGCGCCTCCACCAGCTCCTGGATGCGGTCCAGGTAGCGGCGCGCCGCCGCGGGCAGCTGCTCCAGCGTGCGCGCGTCGCCCGTGTGCTGCTGCCACCCCTCGAACCACTCGTAGCGCGGCACCGCGCGGTCGAGCATCGTCAGGTCGCCCGGGAACTCGGTGTACAGCTCCCCGTCGACCTCGTAGCCCACGCACAGCGCGATCCGGTCGAGCGTGTCGAGCACGTCGAGCTTCGTCATCGCGAGCCCCGTGAGCCCGTTCACGCGCGTCGCGTAGCGCACCACCACCGCGTCGAACCAGCCGCACCGGCGCGCGCGCCCCGTCGTCGCGCCGAACTCGTTGCCCAGGCGCCGCACCTCCTCCCCCAGCTCCCCGTGGATCTCGGTCGGGAGCGGGCCGTGGCCCACGCGCGTCGTGTACGCCTTCACCACGCCGAGCACCGCGTCGATCGCCGTCGGCGCGATGCCCACGCCCACCGCCGCGCCGCCCGACGTCGTGTTGCTCGACGTCACGAACGGATACGTGCCGTGGTCGACGTCGAGCAGCGAGCCCTGCGCGCCCTCGAGCAGCACCGCCGCGCCGTTCTTCGACGCGCGGTGGATGCACAGCCCCACGTCCTCGGCGAGCGGAAGCAGTCGCGGCGCGAGCCCCGCCAGCATCGCCAGCGTCTGCTCCACGTCCACGCGCTTCGCCGAGCCGAACGTCGCCAGCTGCGCGTTCGCGTGCGCGGCGCCGCGCTCCACCAGCTCGCGCATGCGCTCCGGGTGCCGCAGGTCGAGCACGCGCACGCCGCGGCGCGCGATCTTGTCCTCGTACGCCGGGCCGATGCCGCGCCCCGTCGTGCCGATCGCCTTGCTCGCCGCGCTCTCCGCGTCCACCAGCTTGTGGTACGGCAGCACGAGGTGCGCGCGCTCGCTCACGTACAGCCGCCCCTCGACGTCGATGCCGTCGGTCACCAGCTCGTCGATCTCGTGGAACAGCGTCTCGGGATCGAGCACGACGCCGTTGCCGATCGCGCAGCGCACGCCGGGATGCAGGATCCCGCTCGGGATCTGGTGCAGCACGAACGACACCTCGCCGATGTGCACCGTGTGCCCGGCGTTGGCGCCGCCCTGATAGCGCACGACCCAGTCGGCACGCTCGGCCAGGACGTCGACCAGTTTGCCCTTCCCCTCGTCGCCCCACTGGGCGCCGACCACCACGAGCGTACGCGTCGTCGAATCGAACATGAGCTCTGCGAGCGCGCGTCCCACGCGGGGACGCGGCGCGGTCAGGGAGCGGCCGCGCGCGCATCGGCGCACGGAGCGCGGCCGGACGGGCGGGCACGAAAAAACGCCCCGGGGCACCCGGGGCGTGGGCGGAATCTAGGCCGTCCGCCCCGCCGGGGGTACCCGGACCTCGACCGTCGCCGCATCCGAGCGCTCCCGCACCAGCGCGCGCGCGGCCTCCGCCAGCACCCGCGCCGCCTCGGCCACCCCGGTGCCGTCCAGCCGGTCGACCGTGTCGTGCGACGTGTGGATCCGCGTCAGCGTGCCCCACGTCCCGCGGCTCAGCGTCAGCGTCGCCCAGCCCGCGTCGGCGAGCGCCACCGCGTCCACGAGGATGCCCGGGACGAGGCGCCGCACGTCGAGCTCGACGCCCGCCGCGCGCGCCGCCGCCCGCAGCGCGGCGACGACGTCCCCCAGAGGCCGCGCGCCGGTCATCGCCCGCAGCAGGCCGACGTCGTCCACGCCGTCGACGTTCAGCGCGATCCCCGGCGCCTCGCCCGATGCGCGCCGCTGCGCGGTCCAGGCGCGCGCGCCGGCCAGCCCCAGCTCCTCGGCGCTCGTCAGCAGCACGCCCGGCGACGCCGGCAGGTCGCGCAGCGCCTCGGCGGCCAGCAGCACCGTCGCCACCCCCGACGCGTCGTCGAGCGCGCCCGGGGAGCGCGCCGTGACCGTGCTCGCGACCAGGGGGAGGCCGGCGAGCGCGCCCGCGACGGCGAGCCACGGCCACGCGGCCGTCGCGTCCACGCCGCCCCACCGCTGCGCCGCGCCGAGGGCGAGCGCCGCGATCCACGCGCCGATCGTCGCCACCACGCCCCCCGCGCGCACGCCGATCGGCACCGGCTGCGACTTCGAGTCGAGGTGCGCGACGAGCCACACGGTCGGTCGCGCGTCGCCGCGCGTCGCGACGACGTTCACGCCCTCGCGTCGCAGCGCCGGCGCGCGCAGCACGCCCTGCCGCGCCGCCCACGCGCCGATCGCGCCGCCCACGACGAGCGCGCCGCCGAGCAGCGCCAGCGCCGCGCCAGCGCGACCGACTGCGCCGAGGCGCGCGGCCGCGCCGAGCACCGCGATCGAGGCGACGCCGGCGATCGGCGTGCCCCACTGCCCCACGAGCGCCGAGTACGTGAACGGGACCTCGGCGATCGCGTAGCCGAGCCGGCGCAGCGTCTCGCGTGCGTGCGCCCGCGCCGCCGCCTCGGCCGCGCCGCCGGCCGGACGCGGCGCGCTCGCGAGCGCGCGCAGGTGCGCGCGGGCCGCGGCCGCGCCGTCCGGCCCCCCGCGCATCGCGCTCAGCGCGCCGCAGCCAGGGCGGCCCCGTCGTGCGGGAGCGCCGGCGTGGTCGGGAGCGCGACCTCCGCCGCCGTGAACGCCGCGCGCACCTGCGCGCGCTCCGCCTCGTCGAGCGCGAGCAGCGGCCCGCGCGGCTCGCCACCGTCGAGGCCGACCATCGTCATCGCCGCCTTGAGCCCCGCCGGCCCGAGCGCCGCCACGACGTCGCGCGCCAGCGGAACGAGGCGGGCCTGCAGCGCGGCGGCGCGGTCGGCGTCGCCCGCGTGCGCCGCCTCCCACACCGCGAGCGTGAGCGCCGGCGCGAACAGCGACACCGCGAGGATGCCGCCCGACACGCCGAGCTGCAGCGCCTGCGCGAAGGTGCCGCCGTGGCCCGTCAGCACGCGGAAGTCGTCGCGCTGCGATTCCACATAGCGCGCGAGCGTCGCGAGGTCGCCGGCGCTGTCCTTCATGCCGATCACGTTCGGGTGCCGCGACAGCTCCGCCACCAGCTCGGGCGACAGCACGAGGTGCGCGTACACCGGGATGTTGTACAGCAGCACCGGCACCGGGCTCGCGTCGGCGACCGCGGTGAAGTGCGCCCGCAGCGCCGCCTCGCTCATGCGCTTGCCGTAGTAGTGCGGCGACACGACGAGCACCGCGTCGGCGCCCGCGTGAGCGGCCGTGCGCGCGCGCTGGATCGTCGTGCGCGTCGACTCGCCGCCGATGCCGGCGATCAGCCACCGCTCCGACGGCACCAGCGCGCGCGCCCAGGCCAGCAGCGCCGCGCGCTCGCCCTCGTCCAGCAGCGCGGCCTCGCCGCTCGATCCTGCCACCACGACGCCGGAGAGCCCGGCCTCCAGATGCGCGCGCACGTTGCGCTCGAAGGCCTCGCGCAGGAGCGCGCCGCTCGCGTCGAACGGGGTCACGGCCGGCGCCATCACGCCGGCGAGGGGACGGGACATGCAGGGCTCCGGGTGCGGGACGGGCCTCACGAGCGGCGCGGCGCGCGCCCGCGCGCCGTCACCCGTTCAAGAAGTCGAACTCCCCCGCGCCCTGCAAGCCGTTGATCCCCGCGCCGGCCGCCGCGGGCTCCGGGGCGACGACGGTCGGCGCCACCGCGGGCGCCGGCGCGGGGGCGGACGCGCCCAGCATCTTGAACTGCAGCGCGAAGTCGGCCGGCCGCGTGGCGGCGCCGAGTGCGACCTCGTACGTCACCTCGCCCGAGCGCACGAGGTCCGTGAGGTGCTGGTCGAACGTCTGCATCCCGTACTGCATCCGCCCCTCGGTCATGAGGTCGCGGATCTCGCTCACGCGCCCCTCGGCGATCAGGTCGCGGATGGCCGCCGTGTTGATCATGATCTCGGCCGCGACGACGCGCCCCTGCCCGCTCGCGCGCGGCAACAGGCGCTGCGAGATGACCGCGTGCAGCGACTCGGCGAGGCGCAGCCGCACGACCTCCTGCTCCTCCGGCGGGAACATCGCCATCGTGCGCAGGATCGTGCTCTGCGCGTCCGGCGTGTGCAGCGTCGACACCAGCAGGTGGCCCGTCTCGGCCGCCTTCATCGCCGTGTCCACCGTCTCGGCGTCGCGCATCTCGCCGATGAGGATCACGTCGGGATCCTGGCGCAGCGCGGCGCGCAGCCCCGAGCGGAAGCTGTCGGTGTCGACGCCGATCTCGCGCTGCGTCACGCTCGCCCGCACGTCGGCGTGCAGGAACTCGATCGGGTTCTCGAGCGTGACGATGTGCTTCTCGTGCCGCTCGTTGATCTGCCGCACCATGGCGGCCATCGTGCTCGACTTGCCGGAGCCCGTGACGCCGGTGACGAGGATCATCCCGCGCTCGGCGTCCGCGATGCGCGACACGGCGGGCGGCAGTCGCAGCTTCTCGAGCGTCGGCACGTCGTACGGGATCGCGCGCATCACCACCGAGAACGCGCCGCGCTGCCGCATGATGTTCACGCGGAAGCGCCCCACCCCCGGGAGCGCGTACGAGCAGTCGTAGTCGTGCAGCTCGTCGAGCCGCGCGCGGTCGGCCTCCACCGGGATCAGCGACTGCGCGATCGCGCGCGTCTGCTCCGCCGTCAGCGCCTGCCGCGTGAGCGGCACCAGACGCCCGTCGACGCGCGCCCGGAAGACGTCGTCGGCCTTGATGTGCAGGTCGGAGGCGCCGCGCTCGACGGCGGCGCGCAGGATCTTTTCCATCGCGGGGGCGGGCGGAGGGCGCGATGCCCGCGGTCGCCCGCCGTCAGTAGCCGGCGGCCGGGTCGACCACGTTGCGGAGCGGCGCACCGCGCCGCCAGCGCGTCCAGTTGTCGAGGAAGACGTCCAGCATGCGCGGCCAGAAGCCGGCCGCCGAGGTCGCGGAGACGTGCGGCGTGAGCAGCACGTTGGGCAGGCGCCACAGCGGGCTCTCCACGGGGAGCGGCTCCACGTCCATGACGTCGAGCACCGCCCCGCGCAGTCGTCCCTCGCCCAGCGCCGAGGCCAGCGCGCCCTCGTCCACGAGCGCGCCGCGGCCCACGTTGACGACGATCGCCGACGGACGGAGCAACCCCAGCCGTCGCGCGTCGAGCAGCCGCTCGGTCTCCGGCGTGCTGGGCGCCGCGAGGATCACGAGGTCGGCACGCGCCAGCTCCGCATCCAGTCCGTCGATGCCGACGACGGTCGCGAAGCCGGGCGGTGCCTCGGCGTCCGGGCGGCGGCGCACGCCCACGCAGGTCGCCCCCAGCGCCGTCAGCCGCTCCGCCACGGCGGCTCCGATCCCGCGCACGCCGACGATCAGCGCGCGGCACTCCCCCACCTCGCGCGGGCCGCGGAACCCGTGCGGCGCGTCGGTGGGCTCGACCCACGGCCCCCGGTCCCACGTCGCCGACTGCTTGAGCGCCAGCGCCACGTCGAACCCGCGCAGGAAGTGCAGCACGCCCGCGACCACGTACTCGGCCATCGGGATGGCCATGACGCCGGCGGCGTTCGTGAGCACGATCTCGCGGGCCAGCAGCTCGGGCGAGAGCAGCGAGCGCACGCCGGCCGCCGCGCTCTGCACCCACCGCAGCCGCGGCGCGTTGGCCAGCAGCGCGGGGTGCAGCCCGAATCCGAAGTAGACCTCCGCGTCGGCCACGGCGGCCATCGCCTCCGCGCTCGGCGTCCGCCCGCCGTCGCCGTCGGAGACGGTGGGGGCGTCGACCACCCGCAGCTCCCAGTCCGGCGGCGTCGCCTCGCGCAGGCGCGTGGCCGCCGCGGGCGGCAGCGCCCACACGCGGGCGCTGGAGTTCAGGTCGACGACGAGGACGCGGGACGGGGCGGAGTCGGCGGTCATGCGCCAACGCTAACCGGCGCGACTCCCCACAACGAGTCGTGCGGCGGCGCGACGGACCGGCGCCACGCACCGGTCCGTGCGCCGCCGCACGCGGCGGGCGGCTCCGACGGCGTCAGGCCGTCACCAGCCGGTCACTGCATCTCGAGGTCGCGCACTTCCTCGGGCGCGGTCTGCGGCGACGAGTCGCCGAGCTGGATCGAGCGCGCCTCCTCCTCGAGATGCGCGATCGTCGCCTCGTCGCGCCGCGTGGGCGTGTCGAACGGGCGGAACACCGAGCTCCCGCAGAAGCAGGTCAGCCCGGCCGGGATCGGCCCCTCGAAGAAGCGCTCGTTGCCGCACAGCACGCAGACCATGGTCGTCACCGACTCGATCGTCGGGCTCGCCATCTGTCGGCGGAGGGCGTCGCCGCTCGCCTCGCGCGTCGGGTCGCGCCGCGTCTCCTCGCCGCCCGGCGCGGGCCGCTCGCCGGCCGCGCCGCGGGCGGGCTTGGGCGTCTCGTCACGGGACTGGCGATCGTCGTTGCGGGGTTCGGCGGCCATCGGGACCTCGGAAAGCGGTAGCGGATACGGCCGGAGCGAATGGATCAGGGCGGATGGATCGGGGCGGATGCCGCCCCTCCGAGCTCCGGGCTCGCCCCACGAACTCGCAGTATCCGTTCCCGCCTCACCCGATCCGCCGTCCCCCCCGCCGTACCCGCCCCCGCCGTATCCGTCCCGCAGTACCCGTCCCCGCAGTACCCGCCCCCGCAGCACCCGCCCCCGCCCCACCCGACCCGCCGCACCCGTCCTACCCGACCAGCCCCATCCCCCGCTTCACGTCGTCCATCGTCTGCGCCGCGATCTCGCGGCACCGCGCCGTCCCGGCCGCGAGCGCCTCGGTCGCCAGTTCGGGCGCCTCGCGCAGATCGGCCGCGCGCCGCCGGATCGGCGTCAGCTCGGCCTCCATGTGCTCGAAGAGCACCTGCTTGCACGCGATGCACCCCCACCCCGCCGTGCTGCACTTCTCGGCCACCTCCGCCACCACGGGCGGCGGGCTGAACGCCTTGTGCAGGTGGTAGATGTTGCAGACCTCGGGGGTGCCGGGATCCGTCTTGCGCACGCGCGCCGGGTCCGTGACCGCGGGGCGCAGCTTCGCCCAGATGTCGTCGCTCGACTCGAGCAGGCCGATGGTGTTGCCCATCGACTTGGACATCTTCGCCCTGCCGTCGAGCCCCATGATGCGGCGCGTCGGCGTCAGCAGCGGCTGCGGCTCCGGGAAGTACGGCGCGTCCTCGGCGGCGAAGCGCAGGTTCCACTTGCGCGCGACCTCGCGCGAGAGCTCCAGGTGCTGCACCTGGTCCTCGCCCACCGGCACCGTGTCGGCGCGATAGAGCAGGATGTCCGCGGCCTGCAGCACCGGATAGGTCAACAGCCCGACGACCACGCTCTCCTGCCGCGACGCCTTGTCCTTGTACTGCGTCTGGCGCTCGAGCTCTCCGAGCGGCGTGATCGTGTTGAAGATCCACGCCAGCTCGGTATGTTGCGGCACCGTGCTCTGGGCGTAGAGCGTGGCCTTCGCGGGATCGATCCCCGCCGCCAGCAGCGACACCGCCATCTCGCGCGTGCGCTGCCGCAGCGCCGCCGGATCGTAGTTGCCGGTCAGCGCGTGGTAGTCGACGATGCAGAAGATCGCGCCGGGGTGCTGGTCCTGGAGCTGGACCCAGTTCTTGACCGCGCCCAGGTAGTTCCCGATGTGCAGCTCACCCGACGGCTGAATACCGCTGAAGATCCGTGCCATTCGCGCAACCTAGAGAAGGCTCCGGGAGCCAGCAAGGCGACGCCGGCCGCGCGCCCGCCGGCCCCCTGCTCGACGCGATGCACGACGCGGCCGCGCGTGCCGCCGCCTTCATCGCCGGCCACGCCGCGCAGCTCGGGGCGCTGACCTGGGAGCACAAGGGCCCCGCCGATTTCGTGAGCGACGTCGATCGCGGCGCCGAGGAGATCGTGCGCGGCGTGCTGCTCGGCGCCTTTCCCGACGCGGCGTTCCTCGGCGAGGAGAGCTACGATCCGGCGCAGACCATCGGCGAGGGGCTCGCCTTCGTCGTCGATCCGCTCGACGGCACGACCAACTTCCTGCACGGCTTCCCGTGGTACGCCGTGTCGATCGGCGCGCTGCGCGCGGGCGAGCTGGTGGCCGGCGTCGTCCGCAACGCGGCGACCGGCGAGACGTTCTTCGCCGAGCGCGGCGCGGGCGCGTGGCGTCGCACGGCCGACGGCGCCGACGCGCGCATCCGCGTCTCCGCGACGACGGAGCCCGCGCGCGCCCTGATCGGCACCGGCTTCCCGTTCAAGCATCTCGCGCACCTCGAGACGTATCAGCGGCAGTTCGCGGCCGTCACGGCGGAGACGGCGGGCATCCGCCGCGCCGGCGCGGCGGCACTGGATCTGTGCGACGTCGCATGCGGCCGCTTTGAGGGGTTCTGGGAGCACACGCTCGCGCCGTGGGACATCGCGGCCGGCCTGCTCGTCGTGCGCGAGGCCGGCGGCATCGCGACCGACCTCGCCGGCGTGGAGGCGCGCGTGCGCCACACCTCGATGCTCGTCGGCAACCCGGCGATGCACGCCTGGCTGCTCGACGTCGTGCGTCGCACCTCCTGAACTCCTGGCGCGGCGCGCTGCGGAGCGCGGCCTGCGGATCCTGAACGGCGCTGCGTGCCGCGCGCGGCGTGAGATCCGCCGGACGCAGCACGCAGCACGCGGCCGATGTGGATTCGCAGCCCGCAGTCCGCAGCCCCCGCTCACCCGAACTCCGCTGCCACGATGAAGCTGGTCGAATGCGTCCCGAACTTCAGCGACGGGCGCCGCCCCGACGTCGTCGCCGCCATCCGTGACGCCATCGCGGCGGTCGACGGCGTGACGATCCTCGACGTCTCGTCGGACGCGTCGCACAACCGCACGGTCGTCACCTTCGTCGTGCCCGTCGAGCACGCGGTCGACGCGGCGTTCGCCGGGATCGCGGAGGCCTCGCGCCGCATCGACCTGCGCGAGCATCGCGGCGAGCACCCGCGCATCGGCGCCACCGACGTCTGCCCGTTCGTGCCGCTCGCGTCGTGGGGCAGCACGATGGAGGACTGCGTCGCGCTCGCGCGCACGCTCGGCGATCGCGTCGGCCGCGAGCTCGCGATCCCGGTCTATCTCTACGAGCGCGCCGCCACGCGGCCGGACCGCGAGAACCTCGCCGACATCCGCCGCGGCGAGTTCGAGGGGCTCCGCGACGAGCTGGGAGCGAACCCCGCGCGCACGCCCGACTTCGGGCCGGACGCGATCCACGCCAGCGCCGGCGCGACGGTCATCGGCGCGCGCCCGTTCCTCGTCGCGTACAACGTCTATCTCGGGCCCGCCTCCAACCTCCCCGTCGCGAAGGAGGTGGCCAAGGCGGTCCGCGGCTCCTCGGGCGGCCTGCGCTTCGTGAAGGCGCTCGGCCTCGAGGTCGACGGACAGGCGCAGGTGTCGATGAACCTCGTCGACACCGAGAAGACGCCGCTCCATCGCGCGTACGAGGCGGTGCGCACGGAAGCCGCGGCGCACGGCGTCGCCCCCACGTGGAGCGAGCTGGTAGGCCTCGTGCCCGAGCGCGCGCTGCTGGAGGCCGGCGCGCGCCACGTGCAGCTGCGCGGCTTCACGCCCGCGATGCTGCTCGAGCAGCAGGTGCGCGACGCCGTGCAGGGGGGCACGTCGCTCTCCGGCTTCGTCGCCGACGTCGCCTCCGCCTCGCCCACGCCCGGCGGCGGCAGCGTCGCCGCGCATGCCGGCGCGCTCGGCGCCGCGCTCGCGCAGATGGTCGCGGGGCTCACCGTCGGCAAGAAGAAGTACGTCGCCGTCGACGCCGAGATGCGCGAGGCGGCGCTGCATGCCGCGGACCTCGGCAACCGGCTCGCCGCGCTCGTCGCGCGCGATGCGCAGGCGTACGAGCAGGTCAGCGCCGCGTACAAGCTCCCCAGGGAGCCCGAGGCGGCGGCCGAGTCGCGCGCCCGCGCCATCCACGAGGCGCTGCTCGGCGCGGCGGCGGTGCCGCTCGAGACCGCGCGCGCCGCCGCCGAGGTGGCCGAGCTGGCGGCGGCCGTCGCGGAGCGTGGCAACAGCAACGCGGTGAGCGACGCGGGCGTCGCAGCCCTGCTCGCGGAGGCCGCCTGCAAGGGCGCCGGCTACAACGTGCGGATCAACGTCGCCGCGCTGGAGGATCGCGCCGCGGGCGAGCCGCTGGCGGCCGAGGCGCGTGCGCTCGTGGAACGGGCGTCGCGAGCCTCCGCGATCGCGCAGGCCGCGGTCGAGCGGGCGCTCTGACGCGACGGCGCCATCCGATCGTCATCTCCCGTCCGATTCACGATCTGCCCGCCTTCGCGGGCACCTGCATGCGAGCGAGGGGGCTCCGCGATCTCACGCGGAGCCCCCTCGTCGTCGGCCGTGCCGTGGGACGCTACTCGGCCAGCGTCAGGATCCGCGGCCCGTTCTCCGTCACGGCGACGGTGTGCTCGAAGTGCGCCGAGCGCTTCCCGTCGACCGTCACCACCGTCCAGCGGTCCGGCAGCGTGCGCGTTCCCGGCAGCCCCGCGTTGACCATCGGCTCGATCGCGATCGTCAGCCCGGCCATCAGCTTCGTGCCGCGCTTCGGCTTCCCGTGGTTGGGCACCTGCGGGTCCTCGTGCGGCCCGTGGCCCACGCCGTGGCCGACCAGCTCCCGCACGACGCTGAAGCCGGCGCGCTCGACGACCGTCTGGACCGCGTGGCCGATGTCGCCGACGTGGTTCCCCGCGACCGCCGCCGCGATGCCCGCGTCCAGCGACTCGCGCGTCACGTCCAGCAGCCGCTGGTCCTCGGCGGAGATGGTGCCGACGCCGACGGTCACCGCCGCGTCCGTGTAGAAGCCCTCGTACTTCACGCCCACGTCGAGCGAGACGATGTCGCCCTCGACGAGCGTGCGCTTCTTCGAGGGGATGCCGTGCACGATCTCGTGGTTCACCGAGATGCACACGCTGCCCGGGAAGCCGTACAACCCCTTGAACGCCGGCGTCGCGCCGTCGTGCGAGCGGATGAACTCCTCGGCGATCAGATCGAGCTCCAGGGTCGTGACGCCCGGTCGCACGGCGGCGCGCAGCGCCTCGTGCGTGCGCCCGAGGATGCGCCCCCCCTGCGCCATGACGTCGATCTCGCGGAGCGACTTGAGTTGGATCACGGCGTCGTCTGGCGTGCGGCGGTCGAACGGTGCGTCGGGACGGTCACGCCGCGCGCTCCGGCGTGATCCCGATGGCGGACAGCGCCCGGTCGGTGACCTCCTCCACCGCGCCGACCGCGTCGATCGTGCGGACGGTGGTGCCGTGCTCGCGGTACCAGTCGAGCACCGGCAGCGTCTGCGCGCGGTAGACGTCGAGACGCGTGCGCACCGCCTCCGGCTCGTCGTCCTTGCGGCGCACCAAATGGCCGCCGTCGGTCGGCCCCGGCTTCGGGCAGGGCGCGCCGACCTCGCCGCCCGGCACCGGCGTCTGGCAGACGTCGCACACCAGCCGCCCGCTGATGCGCTGCACGATCTCGTCGTCGTCGATGTCGAAGGCGAGGACCGCGGTCAGCGAGCGTCCGAGCTCGCCCAGCACGCGCTCCAGCCCCTCGGCCTGCGGCACCGTGCGCACGACGCCGTCCAGCACCGCGCCACCCTTGAACCGGTCGGAGGCCAGCGCCTCCTTCACGATGCCGAGGATCACGTCGTCGGGCACGAGGTCGCCGCGGTCCATGTAGGACTTGGCCGCCAGGCCGAGGCGCGTGCCCTCGCGCAGGGCCGCGCGCAGCACGTCGCCGGTGGCCAGGATCGGGACGCCGAGCGCCTCGGCGAGACGGGGCGCCTGCGTGCCCTTGCCCGCACCGGGCTTGCCGAACAGGACGATGACCATGAGTGGGTGGAGCGTGATGTCAGGATCACGTGGACCGAAACGGTCCACGAGGCACGAGCGTGGGAACACTCGTGCCTCGTGGCGGCCTCCGCAACCGGGATTTCCCGGAGGGGAGACGCTGCGTCAGCGTCCCCCCTCCGGGGTGATGCCTCAGAACCCGCCGCTCGTGGCCTGACGGCCGCGGAAGCGCACGCGTCCCTTCTTCATGAACCCGTCGTACTTCCGGAGCAGCAGGTGCTGCTGCACCTGCGCCATCGTGTCGAGCGCCACGCCGACCACGATCAGCAGCGACGTGCCGCCGAACTGGAACGGGACGTTGACGATCTTCGCGATCGCGATCGGCAGCAGCGCGATCGCCGTCAGGAAGAGCGCGCCCGGGAAGGTGATGCGCTCGACGACCTGCTCGATGTACTCGGCCGTCTTCGCGCCCGGCTTCACGCCCGGCACGAAGCCGCCCTGCTTCTTCAGGTTCTCCGCCAGGTCGACCGGATTGAAGATGATCGACGTGTAGAAGTACGTGAAGAGCACGATCAGGATCGCCGACAGCACGAAGTACAGCCAGGTGCCCGGATCGAAGTAGGCGGCGATCTCGCGCGCCCGCGGCGAGCCGCTGAACTGCGCGATCGCGCCCGGCACGACGATGACCGACTGGGCGAAGATGATCGGCATCACGCCCGCCGTGTTGATGCGGAGCGGGATGAAGTTCTTCGTCGCCTCGCGCATGCGGCCGCGGGCCATCGTGCGCTGCGGGATCTGCACCATCACGCGGCGGGCGGCCACCGTGATGGCCACCACGCCCGCGACGACCGCCACCATCACGAGCCCCAGCACCAGCAGCGCCAGCGGCGCCACCGCGCCGGTGCTCACGAAGCTGAACGTCTGCATGATGCCGGGCCAGAAGCGCTCGACGATCGAGAAGAAGATCAGCAGCGAGGCGCCGTTACCGAGGCCGCGCTCCGTGATCTGCTCGCCGAGCCACATCACGAAGACCGCGCCGGTCGTGAGCACGAGCATCATCGAGAGGATGAAGCCCATGCCCGGGTTGGCGACGGCGTTCGGCAGCGACTGCGTGAACAGCGCGAAGCCGTACGCCTGCACCGCGGCCAGCACCACCGTGAGGAGGCGGGTCCACTGGTTCAGCTTTTTCCGCCCTTCCTCGTCCTTCTGCATCTTGTCGACCGTCGGGACGACCGCCCCGGCGATCTGGACGAAGATGCTGGCCGAGATGTACGGCATGATGCCGAGGGCGAAAACCGTCGCCCGCGACAGCCCGCCGCCCACGAACAGGTCGTAGAGCCCGAGGAGGCCACCGCCCCCGCGCTGGCTCTGGAAGTAGTCGGTCAGCGCCTGCACGTCGATCCCGGGCGCCGTCACGTGCGCGCCCGCCCGGTAGATCACCAGGCAGACGAGCGTGAAGACGATCTTCTGCCAGAGCTCCGGGGTCTTGTAGACGTTCTGCAGTGCTGCCGCGGTGTTCGACTCAGCCATCGATGAACGGGCCTCGGGACGTGCGGGTTACGCCTCGACGCGGCCGCCGGCCGCCTCGATCTTCGCCTTCGCGCCCTCGCTGACCTTCACGCCGCGCACGGTCACCGCCACCGAGATCTCCCCGTTGCTGAGGATCTTGGCCGGGCCCTTGCGAGCCTTGATGAGCCCCGCGTCGACGAGGGTCTCGAGCGACACCTCGGCGTTCGCGCCGAGCAGCTCCAGGTCGCCCAGACGGACCTCCTGGTACTCGACGCGGAACTGCGCGTTGTTGAAGCCGCGCTTCGGCAGACGGCGCGTGAGCGGCATCTGGCCGCCCTCGAAGTGCGGCTTGTTGCCGCCCGGGCCGTGATGGCCCGCGCGCGCCTTGGAGCCCTTGTGGCCCTTGCCGGACGTCTTGCCCGTGCCGGAGCCCGGGCCGCGGCCGAGGCGCTTGCGCGCCCGGTGCGAGCCCGGCGCCGGCGCCAGGTTGTGCAGGCCGATGCGCTCGGTGCGCTCGGCCGTGTTCTGGTCAGCCATTGGTCGAACCCTCCACCGGCGTCACCTCGACGAGGTGCCGCACCTGCTTGAGCTGCCCACGGAGCGAGGGCGTGTCGGCCTGGATGACCGACTGCTGGTGCCCCTTCAGGCCGATGGCGGCCAGCGTCCGGCGCATCCAGTGCGGATGGCCGATGCCGCTGCGCACCTGCGTGATCTTGAGCTGCCCCAGCGTCGGCGGGAGCGGCTTGGGCGTGGTCTTCGGCCCCTTCGACGGGTGCCAGACGAACGTGCGCGGCATTAGACGACCTCCACCGCGGACGCCGGCGCCTTCTCGACCTTCCGCGCCAGCACGCGCGCGCGGTAGCCGATCTGCTCCGGCTCGACCCCGCGCTCGCGCGCGATCTGGTCGACCGTGGTCAGCTGCGTGAGCCCGTCGAGCGCCGCCAGCACCATGTTGTGCGGGTTCGTCGACCCGAGGCTCTTCGTGAGAATGTCCGAGATGCCGGCGCACTCCATGATCGCGCGCACCGCGCCACCGGCGATCACGCCGGCACCCGGAGCGGCGGGCTTCATGAGGACCTTGCCGGCCCCGTGCTCCCCGACGATCTCGTGCGGGATCGTGCCGCCCGTCAGCGGGATCAGCACCATCTTGCGACGCGCCGCGTCGACGGCCTTGCGGACCGCCTCCGAGACCTCGTTCGCCTTGCCCGTGGCGAAGCCCACGCGGCCCTGGCCGTCGCCGACCGCGACGAGCGCGTTGAACGAGAACCGGCGGCCACCCTTCACCACCTTCGCGACGCGATTAATCGCGATCACGTTCTCGGTCAGATCGCTGCCCTCGCGCTCCTGACGCTGGTCGCCGCCACGGCCACCGTCGCGACCGCGACGCTCGCCGCCCGGACCACCACCCGGACCACGGCCACCGCCGCCCGGACCGCCGCGACCGCCGGGGCCACCCGGGCCACGTCCGCCGCCGCCCGGACCGCCACGACCCGGACCACCGGGCCCACGGCCGCCACCCGGGCCGCCACGGCCGGGACCACCCGGACCGCGACCGCCACCGAAGCCGCCGCCACCGCCCGGACCACGTCCGGGACCACCCGGGCCGCGGCTCTGGCCGCCCCCGGTGTTCCCGCCGAAGCTCTGCGTGCGGGGCTCGTTCGAATTCGTGTTATCGGCCATGTCAGAACTCCAGACCGCCCTCACGGGCGCCGTCGGCAACCGCCTTCACGCGGCCATGGTACTGGTACCCGGCGCGGTCGAACACGACGCGCGTGATCCCGGCCTCCTTCGCTCGCTCGGCGACCAGCTTGCCGACCTGCGCGGACTTCTCCGACTTCTTGCCGTCGAGCTTCATGTCCGTGACCGTGAACAGGGTACGCCCCTGCACGTCGTCCACGAGCTGCGCGGTGATGTGCTTCAGCGAGCGGAACACGACCAGGCGCGGACGCTCGGCGGTGCCGGCCAGCGCCTTCCGGACGCGCAGATGGCGCCGGACGCGCTTCTCCGCGCGCGTCTTCGGAATCGCAGTCTTGGGCATTACTTACCTCCCGCCTTACCCGCCTTGCGGCGGACGGTCTCACCCTGGTACTTGACGCCCTTCCCCTTGTACGGCTCGGGCGGCCGCAGCGAGCGGATCTCGGCGGCGATCTGACCCACGATCTCCTTGTCGGCCCCGTCGACGACGACCGTCGTCGGGTTCGTGGCGGTCAGCTTCACGCCCCCGCGGGCGTGCACCTCGACCGGGTGCGAGAACCCGAGGGCCATCTGCAGCCCGAACGGCCGGTTCTCCGCCTTGTAGCCGACGCCGACGATCTCCAGCGTCTTCTGGAAGCCCTTCGTCACGCCCTCGACCATGTTGGCCACGAGGGTGCGCGTCAGGCCGTGCAGCGCCTTGTGCTGCGGCTCGTCCGACGGTCGGGCGACCGTCAGCGTGCCGTTCTCGAGCGTGACCGTGATGTCCGCGGGCAGCGCGCGCGTCAGCTCCCCGCGCGGGCCCTTGACCGTCATCACGTTGCCGTTCTGCGTGATCGTCACCCCGGCGGGGACGGTCACCGGCAGCTTGCCGATTCGCGACATGTGGCGGCTCTCCTTACCAGACGAGGGCGAGGAGCTCGCCGCCGGCGCGCTTCTGGCGAGCCTGGCGGTCGCTGAGGATCCCCTGCGAGGTGCTGAGGATGGCGATGCCGAGGCCGTTGCGCACGCGCGGGATCTCGGTGACGCCGACGTACTTGCGCAGCCCGGGCGTCGAGACGCGGTGCAGCTCGCGAATGACCGAGTTGCCGCCGGCCGCGTACTTGAGGATCACGCGGAGGATCGGGCGGCCGTCCTCGGACTCCACGAGGCGGTAGTCCTGCACGAAGTTGTTCTCCTTCAGCAGGCGCGCGATCTCGACCTTCATCTTCGACGCCGGCATGTCCACGCGCCGGTGCTTGCTGCCGCAAGCGTTCCGGATCCGCGTGAGCATGTCGGCGATCGGATCAGTCATGCTCATGAGAAACTACGGCTCCTATGGTATCCCGCCTGGCGGGACCGGTAGGAAGTGAGGAGGGGCGGGCGGTACGGCCGGTGAGGGCCGCCGGTCCGCAGAACGCCGCGCGCCGGTCCGCCGGAGGGCGGCGCCGGACGCGCAGCGGATTACCAGCTGGCCTTGGTCACGCCGGGGATCAGCCCCTGGAGCGCCATCTCGCGGAACGTCACGCGCGAGAGGCCGAACTGGCGGAGGAACGCCCGGGGGCGCCCCGTCATCGCGCAGCGGTTGCGGATGCGGATCTTCGAGGAGTTGCGCGGAAGCTTCCGGAGCGCCTTGCCGGCGGCCTCCTTCTCTTCCGGCGTCGCCGTCGTGCTGACGATCGTCGCCTTCAGCGCCGCGCGCTTCTCGGCGTGACGCGCGACCAGCACCTTGCGCTCCTCGTTCTTGACGATCTTGCTCGTCTTGGCCATGTCAGGCTCGGTGATGCGATACGTGGATCGACGCCCAACGGAGAGCGGACGGGACCGTGGCCCCGTCCGCCGTCCGCGGGCAGCCTAGTAACTTAAGCGGCTGCCCCGGCTTCCGTCAGCTGTCCCGCCATCTGATCGGGACGCGGAACGAGCGGCTTGATGTCGCCGCGGAACGGCATCCCGAGCTCGCGCAGGAGCGCGAACGCCTGGTCGTCCTTCGTCGTGGTCGTCACGAACGTGACGTCCATGCCGTGGACCTGCTCGACCATGTCGTAGTTGATCTCCGGGAAGATCATCTGCTCCTTGACGCCCATCGAGTAGTTCCCGCGCCCGTCGAACGAGCGCGTGCCCAGCCCGCGGAAGTCGCGCACGCGCGGCAGCGACACCGAGATCAGGCGGTCGAGGAACTCCCACATGCGGGCCCCGCGCAGCGTCACCATCGCGCCGATCTCCTGCCCCTCGCGGAGGCCGAAGTTGGCGATCGACTTCTTCGCCTTGCGGCGCACCGGGCGCTGGCCGGTGATGAGCGCCAGCTCCTCGACGACCGTGTCGAGCGCGCGCGGCGTCTTGATCGCCGCCCCGACGCCGCAGTTGATCACGATCTTCTCGAGGCCGGGGATCTGGTGCGGGTTGGTCAGCCCGAACTGCTCGGCCAGCCGCCCGCGCACCGTCTGCTCGTAGTAGAGCTTGAGCCGCGGCGCCGGCACCGGAAGCCCGGCGCCCGCGTGGCTCTTCGGCGCCATCGACTCGCGCTTGCCGCCGGCGGCGCCGCCCTTCGCGGCCTTGGCGCCGCCCTTCGCGGCCGGGCCGCCCTTGGCGGCGCCGCCCTTGCCCGGCGCGCCCTTGCCGCCCTTGCCACCCTTGGCGGGCGCGCCCTTGCCGCCCTTCCCGCCCTTGCTGTTGTCCTTGGCCATGATCGGTCAGCTCCCGGTCAGCGCGTGACGGCGATCGACTCGCCGCTCTTCACGCTGACGCGCTCCTTGGTGCCGTCCGCGTCCACCCGCGTGCGCGTGCGCGTCGGGGCCCCGGACTTGGGGTCGAGCAGCATCACGTTCGACGCGGCGATCGGCGCCGGCATCTCGATGATCCCGCTCTGCTCCTCCGGACGGCGCGCCCGGCGGTGCTTCTTCACGATGTTGACGCCCTCGACCAGCACGCGGCCGGTCTTGGTGAAGACCTTGAGGACCTTCCCCGTGGCGCCCTTGTCGTCCCCGCGCATCACCTGGACGGTGTCGCCGCGGCGGACGTGGAGGCTCTGCCGCTCGGCCTTGCGCGCGTGGCGCCCGGCGCCGAGACGGCGCCCGTCGGTCTTGCGGTACTTGAGAATGCGCATGGCTTAGAGCACCTCGGGCGCCAGCGACACGATCTTCATGTACTTCTTCTCACGAAGCTCGCGCGCCACGGGGCCGAAGATACGGGTCGCGCGGGGCTCCCCGTTGTCGTTGATGATGACGACCGCGTTCTCGTCGAAGCGGATGTAGCTCCCGTCCTTGCGGCGGGTCTCCTTCACGGTGCGCACGACGACCGCCTTCGCGACGTCGCTCTTCTTCACCGTGCCGTTCGGCAGCGCGTCCTTCACCGCGACCACCACCGTGTCGCCCAGGCCGGCGTAGCGCCGGCGCGTGCCGCCGAGCACGCGGATCACCAGGGCGCGCTTGGCGCCCGAGTTGTCCGCCACCTTGACCATCGATTCCTGCTGGATCATGGCCCGTTACCTCGCGCGCTCGAGAATCTCGACCACACGCCACCGCTTGTCCTTCGACAGCGGCCGGGTCTCCATGATGCGCACCGTGTCGCCCTGCTTCGCCGAGTTCTCCTCGTCGTGAGCCTTCAGGCGCGTGGAGCGCGTGACCATCTTCCCGTACACGGGGTGCGGGACGCGGCGGTCGATCTGCACGACCACCGTCTTCTGCATCTTGTCGCTCACGACCAGGCCCGTGCGCACCTTGCGCGCACCGCGCTTGGCGGCCTGCTCGCCGGCGCCCTTGGCGGCCGTCTGGTTGTTCATCGTGTCAGCCATGGTGTCTCGGGCTCCGGCTTACTGGGCCGCGCGGCGGGACGCCGCCTTGGGCGCCGCCTTGCGGGACGTCGCCGTCTTCCCCGCCACCGTGGTGCGGCGGTTGGCGCGCCGGCGCGCCGTCGGCGTCACCTTCGGCCCCTGCGCGGCGAGCTCGCGCTCGCGCAGGACCGTCAGCAACCGCGCGATGTCGCGGCGGATCGTACGCAGCCGGAGAGGCTGCTCGAGCGTCTCCGTCGCGCTGCGAAAGCGCAGGCGGAACTGCTCTTCCTGGAGCTCGGCGATGCGCGCCTTCACATCGGCGTCGCTCAGGCTCCGGACGTCGTCAGCCTTCATCGGTGTGCGCCTCCTCACGGACCACGAACTTGCTCTTCACGCTCAGCTTGGCCGCCGCCAGCGCCATCGCCTTCTCGGCGACCTCGCGCGACACGCCCTCGAGCTCGAACATCATGCGACCGGGCTTCACCACCGCCACCCACTGCTCGGGCGAGCCCTTGCCCTTCCCCATTCGCGTCTCGGCCGGCTTCTTCGTGATCGGCTTGTCGGGGAAGATGCGGATCCAGATCTTGCCGCCGCGCTTGATGCTGCGGCTGATCGCCACGCGGCAGGCCTCGATCTGGCGGTTCGACACCCAGCCCGGCTCCATCGCCTGCAGGCCGAAGTGGCCGAACGAGACGTCGGAGCCGCGGTGGGCCAGGCCGGTCATCCGGCCCTTGAACATCTTGCGGAACTTGACGCGCTTCGGACTCAGCATGGGTCAGTTCCTCAGGCGCCGGTCGAGTACGTGTTGTTGTTGCGGCGGCTCTCGACGACCTCGCCCTTGAAGATCCAGACCTTCACACCGATGGTGCCGTAGGTCGTCTTCGCGGTGCTCGTGGCGTAGTCGATGTCCGCGCGCAGCGTGTGGAGCGGCACGCGCCCCTCGTGGTACCCCTCGACGCGCGCGATCTCCGCGCCGCCGAGACGGCCCCCCGCCTTCACCTTGATGCCCTGGGCGCCCGAGCGCATCGCGCTCTGCACCGCACGCTTCATGGCGCGGCGGAACGACACGCGGCCGGCCAGCTGCTGGGCGATCGAGTCCGCCACCAGCTGCGACTCGATCTCGGGGCGCTTGATCTCCTCGACGTTGACGCCGACCTCCTTGCCGGTCAGCTGCGCCAGCTCGTCGCGGAGCTTGTCCACCTCAGCGCCCTTCTTGCCGATCACCACGCCGGGGCGGCCCGTGTGGATCGTCACCACGACCTTGCCCGGCTTGCGCTCGATCGTGATGTCCGCGATCGCCGCGTGGCCCATGCGCTGCTTGAGGTACTTCCGGAGCAGCGCGTCCTCCTTGAGGAGGGTCGGCATGTCCTTGGCGCCCGCGTACCACGTGGAGCGGTGGTTCTTCGAGATGCCGAGGCGGAAGCCGATCGGATTGGTTTTCTGTCCCATTATCGCCCTTCCTTCTCGGCCACGACGATCTCGATGTGGCTCGTGCGCTTGTGGACGGGGGTCGCGCGGCCCATCGCGGCGGGGGTGAAGCGCTTGAGCTTCGGCCCCTCGTTCACGATCGCGTGCGCGACGTACAGGCGGTCGACGTCGACGTGCGCGTTGTTGCGACGCGCCGCGTCCTCCGCGTTCGCCACGGCGCTCGAGAGCACCTTCTCGATCTCGTCGGCCGCGTGCTTCTTGCTGAACTTGAGCAGCGCGAGCGCCTCGTTGACGCTCAGGCCGCGGATCTGATCGATGACCAGGCGCACCTTGTAGGGCGACTGGCGGGTCGTGCGCTGGAAGGCACGGGCCGCGTTCGGGAGCCCCAGGGCCCGCTCCGCGCTCATCGCGCGGGCCAGGCCGGGCTTCCGGTGCGTCGGCAGCCGGTGCGCGGGAAGATTGATAGGCATGTTGTCAGCTCTCACTTCTTGCCCACGCCGCCGGCCTTCTTGTCCGTCTTCGCGGCCACGTGGCCGCGGAACAGACGCGTCGGCGAGAACTCGCCGAGCTTGTGGCCGACCATGTTCTCGGTCACGTAGACCGGCACGAACTTGTTGCCGTTGTGCACCGCGAACGTGTGCCCGACGAACTCGGGCAGGATCGTCGACGCGCGAGACCAGGTCTTCACGACCTTCTTCTCGTTGCGACCGTTCATCGCGGTGACCCGGTCCAGCAGGGCGTCCTGGACGAACGGCCCCTTCTTGATGCTACGAGCCATGAGTGTGTGTCCTCGTCCAGGCGGTTACGTCGTGGCGCGACCGCGCTTGCGGCCGCGGACGATCAGACGCTGCGACGCCTTCTTGGTGTTGCGCGTCTTGACGCCCTCCTTCTTGCCCCACGGGCTGACGACGTTGCGTCCGCCGCGCGTGCGGCCACCGTGCGGGTGGTCGACCGGGTTCATGACCTCGCCGCGCACCTTCGGGCGCTTGCCCATCCAGCGCGTCTTGCCGGCCTTGCCCCACGAGATCAGCTCGTGCTCGGCGTTGCCGACCTCGCCGATCGTCGCCAGGCAGCGGCGGTGGATCATGCGCATCTCGGTCGACGGCAGGCGGAGCGTCACGTACTCGCCCTCCTTCGCGACCACCTGGAGCGACGTGCCGGCCGAGCGGGCCATCTGGCCGCCCTTGCCCGGCTTCAGCTCCACGTTGTGCACCGCGGTGCCGAGCGGGATCTCGCCGAGCGGCAGCGCGTTGCCGAGGCGCACGTCCGAGCCCGGGCCGGCCATCACGGTGTCACCCACCGCGAGACCCTTCGGGTGGATGATGTAGCGCTTCTCGCCGTCCGCGTACTCGACCAGCGCGATGCGCGACGAGCGGTTCGGATCGTACTCGATGTGACGGACCACGCCGGCGATGCCGTGCTTGTTCCGCTTGAAGTCGATGATGCGGTACTTCCGCTTCTCGCCGCCGCCGATGCGGCGCATCGAGATGTGGCCGTGATTGTCGCGGCCGCCCGAGCGCTTGAGCGGCTCGGTGAGCGACTTCTCCGGCGTCGTCCGCGTGATCTCCGAGAAGTCGGAGACGGTGCGGAAGCGCGTGCCCTTGGTGACGGGCTTGAACTGACGGATGCCCATGGCGGCTTAGCCCTCGAACCCGAAGGTGTCGATCGAGCCCTCCTTGAGGGTCACGATCGCCTTCTTCCAGTGCGGTCGGCGGCCGATCGACGTGCCAACCCGGCGCGTCTTGCCGCGGACGTTCATCGTCCAGACCTGGCCGACCTTCACGCCGAAGAGGCGCTCGATGGCCTGCTTGATCTCCTGCTTGTTCGCGTCCGGGTGCACCTCGAACACGTACTCGCCCTTCTCCTGGTAGGCGAGCGACGTCTGCTCGGTGATGACCGGACGCACGATGACGCGGTGCAGCGTCGGCATCTTAGGCGTCCCCCTCGCTGGCGTCGGCCGTCGCGCTCTGCAGCGCGCTCGACTCGACGAGGACCACGTCCGACCACAGGATGTGGTACGTCGACGCGTCCGTGTACGGCATCACGTGGACCGACGGCAGGTTGCGGGCGCTCTTGAACACCGCCTCCTTCGTCCCGTCCGTCAGGATCAGCACCTTGCGCTCGGCGACGCCGAGCTTGCCCAGCAGCGCGAGCAGGCCGGCCGTCTTCGGCGCGTCCATGCTGATCGCGTCCACGACCAGGAGCGCATCCTCGCGGGCGCGGGCGTTCAGCGCGCTCTTGCGCGCCAGCGCCTTCACCTTGCGCGTGAGCCGCTCACTGTAGTCGCGGTTCGGCTGCGGGCCGCCGTAGGTGCCACCGCCCGGCCAGTGCGGCGCGCGGGTCGAGCCCTGGCGCGCGCGGCCGGTGCCCTTCTGGCGCCACGGCTTCTGGTTGCCGCCCGTCACGAAGGACCGCCCCTTCGTCGCGTGCGTGCCCTGGCGCTGGTTGGCCAGGAACGCCTTCACGGCCTGGTGCATCACCGGCACGTTCACCGTGCCGTCGAACACGCTGCCCGGAAGCGTCACGCGCGCGCGCGCCGAGCCGTCGGCCCCGAACGCGGCCGCCTGCATGGAATTCGTCGTCTCGGCCATGGGATCAGCCCTGCTTGCGGACGAGGACGATCCCGTTGGTCGGGCCGGCCACGCTGCCGCGGATATAGATCAGGTTGCGCTCCGTGTCGATCTTCTCGACGCGGAGACCGGCCTGCGTGTGCCGCTCGGCGCCGTAGTGACCGGGCATCTTCTTGCCCTTGATCACGCGCGACGGATCGGTGCCCGGCCCGATGGAGCCCGGCTTGCGGTGCTTCGTGTTGCCGTGCGTGTTCGCGCCGCCGCCGAAGCCCCAGCGCTTCACCACGCCCTGGAAGCCGCGGCCCTTGGTCGTGCCGGTCACCTTCACCCGCTCGCCGGCGGCGAAGATGTCGACGCCGATCGTCTGGCCGACCGCGTACGTGGGGATCTCAGCCTTGCCCGGCGCGTCGTCCAGGCGGAAGCTGCGGAGCACGCGCGGCGCGGCGTCCAGCCCGGCCTTCGCGGCGTGGCCGAGGACGGCCTTGTTGGCGCGCGCGCCCTTCGGCGTGCGCTCGCCCTTCGCGCTCTCGCGCGCGGTGCGCTGCTTCCCGTAGCCCAGCTCGACGGCGGCGAACCCCGCGGCGGTCTTGTCGACCACCTTCGTGATGGGATTCGGCTCGGCCTCGATCACCGTCACGGGGATCTGCTGCCCCTGCTCGTTGAAGATCTGGGTCATGCCCAGCTTCTTCCCGATGATGCCGATCATGAAGCGAACCTCGATGTAGTCGCGGCCCGCCGGTGGCCCCTGTGCGCACCGTGCGTTTCTGGCCGTTGGACTGTGGGCGCGTACGCCGGGGCATGACCGGACCACGCTCGCGCGTGATCGTCAGCGGCCCCGATGTCCCGCACCCGGTGGGCGCCCGCCGCATCGGTCTGCGGCTCCCGCGCTCCGGGGGATGCTGCTCTCGCGCGGCCCCCGGAGGGGCGCGCATCCGTCGACTACTCGACCTTGATCTCGACGTCGACGCCGGCCGGCAGATCGAGCTTCGTCAGCGCGTCGACCGTCTGGGCGCGGCTGTCGAGGATGTCGATCACGCGCTTGTGCGTCTTCAGCTCGAACTGCTCGCGCGACTTCTTGTCGACGTGCGGGGAGCGGAGGACGGTCCAGCGCTGGGTCTTCGTCGGAAGCGGGATCGGACCCGACACCTGCGCGCCGGTCTTCTCGGCGGTGCGGACGATGTCCGCCGACGCCTGGTCGATCACCGCGTGGTCGAACGCCTTGAGGCGGATGCGAATGCGGCCAGCCATGTCAGTTTCTGAGAGAAGGGAGAGCGTCGAGCGTCGAGCGTCGAGAGGGAGATCCCGCCGTTGCAGCGTGCCGATCCGCGAGAGTCACTCTCGTCGCTCGACGCTCGCCGCTCGTCGCTGCTTTACTGGATGATCTTGGCGACGACGCCGGCGCCGACGGTGCGGCCGCCCTCGCGGATCGCGAAGCGCAGCCCCTCGTCCATGGCCACCGGGATGATGAGCTCGATCGTCATCTGGACGTTGTCGCCC
>JAESFT010000151.1_pt1 | contig 80381 bp, 71 predicted proteins | sample 9269451 | NCBI WGS metagenome assembly JAESFT01 (sample SAMN14502557, study PRJNA617106) | algae metagenome | isolation source: Scytonema hyalinum WJT4-NPBG1 and co-occurring heterotrophs from well... | place: USA: Mojave Desert, Joshua Tree National Park, California | collected 2006-05-25 | reverse complement strand
CCGGGGCTGGCAAGCACCCTGGAGTATGAACTTTAACGCTTCCCAACAACGTAGCCCTATTCAGGCTAAGACTGGCTATCCAGTTTTGTACACAATGTCCAGCATTGTCCACTTATCAGCGGATAGCATGCGTGAGGTTAACGTATTTAGCTTTTTTGAGTGACTGTTGATAAACCTCCCACAAGGGAGGGACAGGCCGTGGCTGTGCTGCGTTGATGGACAGGCAAACAACAAGGCTCAAAAAGGTACAAAAGTGCGAGTTTTTTCATTATGGGGACAAACGCACAATTTTCCAACTACCATCATCCAAGCGAGTGTAAAGCAAGCGATCGTGCAGGCGGTTGGAACGCCCTTGCCAAAATTCGATTTCTGTGGGGATCACTCGCAAGCCTCCCCAATGCGGCGGTCGCTGAACATCTTGATTTTGATATTTAATTTGGAGTTCCTCCATCCGCTGTTCCAGGACTTCTCGGCTTTCTATCACCTCGCTTTGATTAGAAGCCCACGCACCCAGGCGACTGTTTAGAGGACGGCTATAAAAATATTCATCTGACTCGCTTTCGGAAGCTTTTTCTGTTCGCCCACAAATGCGGACTTGGCGTTCTAGTTCTGCCCACCAAAAAACCAGGGACGCTTGGGGATTTTGTGCTAACTCTTGTCCTTTGTGACTGTTATAGTTGGTGTAGAATACAAAGCCCCGCTCGTCGAAACCTTTGAGCAGCACCATTCTTGCCCTTGGCTTACCATCTGGTGTGACGGTGGCAACAGTCATGGCGTTCGGTTCAGGAAGTTGGGCTGTTAATGCCTGGTCGAACCATTGTTTAAACTGTATAAAAGGATTGGGGTTAACATCCGAGACGCTAAGACCTTGCAAGGTATAGTCTTTGCGAAGGTCGGCTATAGTTTTGTTCATTGTCGTTTGCTTCCTTGTTATCAAGTACACCTATGCGTGTCTTTGTTAAAAATATTTATTATGGTGTCATCAGCCCCAAGCAAGTTGTACTTCATGCGTCAAGGCGCTTCTAAAAGAGATAACATAAGATGCACCGTTCAGCGTCAGTTCAACGTCTGTTAATATACAGTCTGGGCGGTCCGATTATCGCTCTCAATGTCTGGTTGCTGTATCAGCTTTTTCGCTTATTCCAGCACCCAATCACTATTGTGAGCATTGCAGCTATTTTGGCTTTTTTACTGAACTACCCAGTGAAGTTCTTTGAACGCGTTGCCTTGACCCGTTCTCGGGCAGTTATCATCGTTTTGCTGGTGACTCTGACGCTTTTGGTCATTCTTGGCGTGACGCTCGTGCCAATGGTGATTGACCAAACGATACAACTTTTGAATAAAATTCCGGATTGGCTAGCCACCAGTCAAGCAAATTTGGAACATATTGAAGCTTTAGCTCAGAAGCGGCGTTTACCCTTGGATTTAAGGGTGGTCAGCAATCAAATCAATGCTAACATTCAAAGTTTGGTGCAACAGCTGGCTTCCGCTGCTGTGGGATTTGCAGGGACGGTGCTTTCAGGCGTACTTGATGTGATATTAGTGGTTGTGCTGGCATTTTATATGCTTTTGTATGGCGATCGCGTATGGTCTGGCATATTTAACCTCCTCCCACCTCATATTCGATTCCCCTTGACCACCTCTTTGCGGCTTAATTTCCATTATTTTTTCCTCAGCCAGATTTTGCTGGCGTTGTTCATGGTGGTCAGCCTCACCCCTGTTTTCTTAATTCTTAAGGTGCCTTTTGCCCTGTTATTTGCCATACTCATAGGCATATCCCAACTTATTCCCTTCATCGGGGCAACTCTAGGTATTGGTTTGGTCACTTTTTTGATTTTGCTGCAAAATTGGTGGTTGGCAACTCAAGTAGCTGTCGCTGCCATTATCATCCAGCAAATCAAAGATAACCTCTTAGGTCCCAAGTTACTTGGCGATTTTATTGGTGTTAATCCCATCTGGATTTTTGTGGCTATTCTCATGGGATTCGAGATTGCTGGTTTGTTAGGAACATTGGTTGCTGTCCCGATTGCAGGTACCATAAAGGGCACCTTCGATGCTATCAAAAGCGGTAAGGAGGCAAACAATGTCACTTAGTAGGAGTCTTTTGAATGATTTTTTCAAAAATTTAATATATAAACATTATTTATATAGCTACTTTTCACATTGTATGTGTATAAAATATGATTTGACACTGTACAAAATACATTTATTTTTATACCATTTTATTCTAGATGTGCAACTTGATTATTTTCAAAATTCTTGAAATGAAAAGTTGCATAATCCCGAAATACCATTCACAATGGTATTAGTTATGATTTTCAGGGAAGCATTGGGCAAAAACAATTACGTAGTATTTGGTTTCCAATGAGACAAGTCAACTTTGTAATAATTTTTATCTTTTGTTTAGCACTGGCTTTATTTACCCTTGAGAATACCCAACCTGGAACAATAAATGTCGTTCCAGACGTGCAGGTGCAAGCACCAATTGCAGTTGAGTTGGTTTTGGCAAGCGGTATAGGAGCTGTTTTTGCTTGGTTATATAGCATTTGGACACATTGGCAGAGACTGCTAGTTTCAGGTCAACAAGTGCGACAGAAAAATGTCCAAATTAAGCAACTAGAAAGCAAGGTTGAACAGTACCAAGCAGAAGTTCAATCATTGAAACTTGCTCTCCCACCAGCAAATGATTCCTTAGCAAAAGAAGCACAAGCAATTACCCAATAAAGGAAGTTGTTAGTGGTTAGTTGGTAGTTGTTAGTGGAACAACTACCAATAACAACTAACAAATAAAAACTACCAAATGTACAGACGCTTTCATTCAGCGCGTCTCTAACAATTCCCAATCCAAAATCCAAAGAATTAATGGATGCTTCCGAGCTATTAGAAAAAATTACACTCCTTATTCATCAGGCGGAGCTTGGGGAAATAGACCCTTGGGATGTCAAGGTGATTGAGGTGATTGACCGTTATTTAGAACTAATGGCACCGGAGGCAACCACGAGGGGCTATGAAGCCGACTTATCTCAATCAGGGCAGGCTTTTTTGTCGGCATCCAAGCTTGTGTTATTTAAAGCAAACACTTTGATGCAATTGCAATTATCAGCACAACAAGAAGCTGTGGAAGATGATGCATTGCCAGACAGTGAAGACGGGGTGATCTCTCATGCTCAACGCTTACCATTAGAGCGGCACTTGCGTCGTCGTCTAGCAGCAATGCCACCACCAAAGCGTCGCGTGACTCTGCAAGAGCTGATTGAGCAATTGCAAGTCATGGCGCGACAATTGAAACTGGTAGAAAAAGTTAATAAACCTGCCCGTCCTAGACGCCAACCTAGTTTGCAAAGTATGCGTGCTGCATTAGAGTTGGCTCACCAGGAAAACCTTACAGAGGTGGCAATTGAGCTGGAGCAGGTATTGCAAAGCGCGGCAACAGATCTGAGTTTACAGAAAAATTGGCTGAATCTGGAACAGCTAGTGGAGTTGTGGACTCAGACAAAGAAACCAGAACAGAATGGTACACACACATCAAGGCACAGCCATCTAGTTGTTAGCGTTTTCTGGGCGCTCCTACTGCTTTGTGCTCAATCAAAGGTAGAGCTATTTCAAGAGGAGTTTTACCAAGACATCAAAATTAGGTTACTTACAGATTCAGCCAACAACAACAAATCCATAGATACTCCTGTGAACCAAGAGTGTACAACATAGGAATATTCATGATTTTCAGACTTTAGCTTCAGTAAACTCCAAAATCCCATTAAATTGAAAACATAACCAATGAAAAGATGTAGACGCCCTCTGGGCGGTGAGACAGCGCTCTTTGGAGGGTTTCCCTCGGTAGGCGACTGCGTTCGTCGTACACGTGCCGTTCGGCGATAGCCGTGGCGTTAGCCATAGGCATACCCGAAGGGCTTCCCGTAGGGTTAGGGGTTAGGGGGGCACCGATTGGGTACGATAGGATAAAGGATGATGCAAAGCATAAAGTATCAAAGCTAAAGTACCAAAATTTCATACTTTACGCTTCCTATTTTATAATTTCTTCATAATTTGTCCTTCACATTTTACACTGGCTATGCCTATGGTTGCACCAAGTCTCTTAATTTCTGTTATCCGTGCTTTTAGGGATGACTTAGAGCGGAAATAAACTGATGATGAAGTACCAATTGATAACAGTAAACTGGCTTGTGGTTGAGGAATAAAGACATATGAAGGCGATGATTCTCGCGGCTGGTAAAGGTACTCGCGTACGTCCGATTACCTACACAACGCCCAAACCGATGATGCCCATCCTGCAAAAGCCAGTAATGGAATTTTTACTAGAGCTTTTACGCCAACATGGGTTTGACCAAATTATGGTCAATGTTAGCCATTTAGCAGAGGAAATTGAAAGTTATTTCCGTGATGGTCAACGGTTTGGTGTGCAGATTGCCTATTCTTTTGAAGGTCGCATTGTTGATGGTACCCTCGTGGGAGAAGCTGTTGGCTCTGCGGGAGGAATGCGGAAAATCCAAGACTTTTACCCGTTCTTTGACGATACCTTTGTGGTATTGTGCGGTGATGCCTTGATTGACCTAGATTTGACAGCAGCTGTGAAGTGGCATAAATCGAAGGGGTCTATTGCCACTATTATCATGAAATCTGTTCCCCTAGAAGAAGTTCCGAGCTATGGTGTAGTCGTCACTCACGAAGATGGTCGCGTGAAAGCTTTCCAAGAAAAACCCAAAGTCGAGGAAGCTTTAAGCACCAATATCAACACAGGTATTTATATTTTTGAACCAGAAGTTTTTAATTACATCCCCTCTGGGGTAGAGTATGACATTGGTGGTCAACTGTTCCCCAAACTGGTGGAAATTGGTGCGCCCTTCTACGCTATCCCAATGGACTTTGAATGGGTGGATATTGGTAAAGTACCAGACTACTGGCGGGCAATTCGCGGTGTCCTTTCAGGGGAAATTAAAAATGTGCAAATCCCAGGTCAACAAGTCGCGCCTGGTATCTACACTGGCATGAACGTTGCCGTCAATTGGGACAAAGTCGATATCACAGGTCCAGTCTACATCGGTGGCATGACCAAGATTGAAGACGGAGCTAAAATCGTTGGTCCCACGATGATAGGTCCAAATTGTTGGGTATGCAGTGGCGCAACAGTGGAAAACAGCGTGATTTTTGAATGGTCACGACTGGGTCCGGGAGTACGACTTGTTGATAAGTTAGTATTTGGTCGTCACTGCGTAGACAAGACAGGAGCAACAATAGATGTCCAAGCCGCTGCTTTAGACTGGCTGATTACTGATGCTCGTCAAGATCCACCGTCTCACACGCCAGCTGAACGGCAAGCCATTGCTGAATTGTTGGGGACAAACGCTAGTTAGTCAAGAGTCATTAGTCATTAGTCATTAATTAATGACTAATGACCAATCACTTTTAACTATTAAGGTAAGTGTAGCGCCGCAAACTCTGTTCGTACGTTTGCATCAGTCTTTGAGATTCCGCTAACGTAATGCGATTTTCTGCTAAAGCATGTTCGCAGCGCTGGCGGATGCTTTCCACCATGTCCTCAGAGTCATACTGCACATAGCTCACCACTTCGCTCATGGTATCGCCTTTGACCACATGTTCAATTTGGTAACCTTTTGGTGTCAACTGGATGTGAACCGCGTTGGTGTCGCCAAAGAGGTTGTGCAAATTGCCCATGATTTCCTGGTAAGCCCCATTCAGGAACATTCCCAGATAATAGGGTTCTCCTGGTTTTAAGGTGTGCAGTTCCAAAACTGATTTTACATCCCGCAGGTCGATAAATCGGTCGATTTTCCCATCACTATCGCAGGTTAAATCTGCCAAAATCCCTCGCCGTGTTGGTTCTTCTCCCAAACGGTGGATTGGCATGATCGGGAAGAGTTGGTCAATAGCCCAACAATCAGGTGCGGATTGAAAGACAGAAAGATTGATGTAGTAGATGGAAGCCATGATTTTTTCTAGGTCTTCCAACTCGTCGGGTACGTATTCCTGCTTTCTGATGATCTCAACAATTTTTTGACAACAAGCCCAGTAAAGCCTTTCCGCTTTAGCGCGTTCTGTGAGACTTAAAATCCCTAAGTTAAAGCGACTGATAGCTTCTTCTTTGAATTGAGTCGCATCGTGGTAGAACTCTTGGTAATTCTCTTGATTGATAGATTGGTAAGTTTCCCACAGGTAAGTAATAATTGGAGATTCTCCCTCTTGTGGCAGTTCTGGTGGATCCAGAGGGACACTGCTGGTACTAAGTACATCAAAAATCAACACCGACTGATGGGAGGCGATCGCCCGTCCGCTTTCGCTTATCAGTGTTGGTACTGGTATATTCCGCTCTGCACAGGTATCCTTTAACTCTGCCACGATGTCATTGGCATAGTTCTGCATATTGTAGTTTTTCGAGGCGTAGAAGTTGGTTTGCGAGCCGTCATAATCTACGCCCAAGCCGCCACCAACATCGAGATACTTCATGTTTGCCCCCAACGCCGCTAACTCTACGTAGATACGGCTGGCTTCTTGGATGGCATCTTTAATCACATTGATGGCAGAAATTTGCGAACCGATGTGAAAGTGTAATAGCTGTAAGGAACCCAAAAGGTTAGCTTCGCGTAACTTGTCAACTGCCTCAATAATTTCGGGAATCGTCAGACCAAATTTCGCGCGATCGCCGGTAGAAGTTCCCCAACGTCCCATGCCTTGGGTACTCAGTTTCGCTCTTACACCGACAATTGGATCAATCCCCAATTGTTGGCTGACTTCGATCACTAAATCGACTTCTTCAATTTGTTCTAAAACGATGACCGGCTTTTGCCCCAATCTTTGTGCCAGCATCGCCGTTTCGATGTATTCTCGGTCTTTGTAGCCGTTGCAAATTAGCATTGCTCCTGGTGTATCTAGCAAAGCCAAGGCAATCATTAATTCTGGTTTGGAACCGGCTTCTAAGCCAAATTGATGGGGTTTGCCGAACCGCACCAAGTCCTCAATTAAGTGCCGCTGCTGGTTGCATTTGACAGGGAAGACACCACGGTAAATGCCGGGGTAGTTGTAGCGGGCGATCGCTTTGGCAAAACAAGCGTTTAACCGCTCAATCCTGTCTTCCAAAATATCCGAGAAACGAATTAACATGGGTAGCCCCAAGTTACGCTGCTTCAAAGCGTTGACGAGTTCATACAAATCCAAAGAACCACCGCGATCGCCCTTGGGAGAAACAGTGATATGACCGGCAGCGTTAATCGAGAAATAAGGCTGTCCCCAACCTTCAATTCGGTAAAGTTCTTCACTATGCTCTATTTTCCAGAGGCGGGACATGTCTGGAGACGAGGCTGGTGGCAGCAGCTTTTTTTGTTTGTGATTTTTCAATTCAGTTTTGTGTCCGGTAGACGGAGGTTTCACCACCTCTTCTGATGTATCTGTTGACTCAACACGCATTTCTTCCTGACCTCTATGTTACACCCACGAAATAACAATTTAGCGCATTCATCTTTCAGCGCAAATGCATCTTAGAGATACTTTCTGAGATATTCTCAGATTGGTCATTTGTCATTGCTCATTTGTCATTGATTCTTGACAAAGCACAAAAGACAAAGGACAAAGGACAAAGTTGTTAAATTTGAGGAGATAGCAATGGAGCGCACATTCTTAGCAATTAAGCCTGATGGCGTGCAGCGCGCATTAGTCGGTGAAGTGATCCGTCGCTATGAAAGTAAAGGCTTTACCCTCGTTGGTTTGAAATTTCTGAAAGTCAGTCGGGAATTGGCTGAACAGCACTATGATGTTCACCGGGAAAGACCTTTTTTTGCTGGACTGGTAGAGTTTATCACTTCCGGTCCGGTGGTGGCGATGGTTTGGGAAGGCGAAGGCGTTGTCGCAGCCGCCAGAAAAATCATTGGCGCAACAAACCCACTTTCAGCAGAACCAGGCACAATTCGAGGCGATTTTGGCATCAATATTGGTCGCAACCTGATCCATGGTTCCGATGCTATCGAAACAGCACAACGGGAAATATCCTTGTGGTTTAAAGAAGAAGAATTGGTTTCTTGGCAACCAACCTTAACACCTTGGTTGCACGAGTAACTTAGGCAATGGGGGAGAATGAGGGAGATTTGAATGCGTGAATTGTCTTGTCTCCCTCATCTCTCTACTCCCTACTTCCTTCTACAACTTCAGTCTTTTCTGGTTCTTCTATGATTTTTTCGCTTTCAGTGCGCTTAGAAAATCCCCATGCCAAAATGAGGGCGATCGCCGTAATCATGAACCATTGTGGCGGTACCAAAGAATCGTTCACCACTTTGAGGAGCAAGCGCAAGCCCACTAACGCCACAGTGATATAGCCCGCGTCTTCCAAGTAGACATATTCATCTAACCATTGGATAAACAAACCCGCCATAAAGCGCAGGGTGACAACACCAATAGTCGTACCCGTAATCACCAGCCACGTTTCATTAGAAACGGCTATTGCAGTGGTGACGCTATCGAGAGAAAATGCTAAATCTGTGAAGGCAAGGACTGGTATGGCTTGCAACACTGAGGTAAAACGAGGACCGTGGTGTTGATTGTCTTCGCCTTCTTCGGAAGTAAAATGTTGGAATACGAGCCACAGTAGGTAAGCTGCACCTAGTAACTCAAACTGCCAGAACTGTTGCACCCAGGTAGCTGTCAGAAGTAAGGTGATTCGCAGAACGTAAGCAACTACCAAACCAATGTTGAGCGCCTCACGTTCAAGCTTTTTGTCTTCCAGTCCTTGGGCGATCGCAGCGAGGGCGATCGCGTTGTCAGCCGACAGCACCGCCTCTAGAAAAATCAGAATGAGCAGGACTATAGAGGTTTCAATGCTGAAGTGAAAGTGAAGATAATCAAAAATTTGGTCTAGCATTCCAGGTTTCTCAAGCTGCAAAACTTAAAAATGAACAGTATTAGCGAATTTATTATAGAAGGCGCAATAAAAAGCTACTTTTATCAAGCTTAACCTGTCAGGGTTAATTTCTGAAGACTGGCAACCTGACCCTGTGACCCACTAATGCGGGATAACAGTTAAGCTGCAAGTAGGGTGCGTTATGTTACACTAAGGCACTATGATGCCAAGATTTTCTTTACGGCTTTGTGTGAGTTTTTCATACTCTAAATCAGCAACGCGAAGGGTTGAACTTCTCCAGCGTAGCTGCAAAACCACCACCCAAGGTAAAAAAATATGCGTTCAAAGCCAGAAATAACGCAGGAGAAGCAAGAAGCTGCGGAAGCAGAACTGCGGGAAAAGCAAAAGCCGGTTGACTACGACACAAAAGAATATCCCATCGAAATTCTGGTTCAGAAGTACATGGATGGAATAGAGGAGGATGCCAATGAACTGTTTATACCAGATTACCAACGGGAAATGGCTTGGGATGAAGACAGGCAATCGAAATTTATTGAGTCTGTACTTTTAGGCTTGCCGATACCCTACATTTTTGTTGCTGATGTCCGTGGTGATGAACATGATGAAGCACGTTTAGAAATTATAGACGGTTCACAACGCATTCGTACTTTAGCAAGATTCCTGAACAATGAACTGACTCTAGATAAGTTAGAGAAATTAAAAAAGCTTAACGGCTTTACCTTTGAGGACTTACCACTAGCCCGTCAGAGACGCTTCAAACGAAGCACACTTCGTATGATTCAACTGAGTGAAGAAGCAGATGAAGAAGTGCGAAGGGATTTGTTTGAAAGAATTAATACAGGTAGCGTTGAACTTAACCAGATGGAAAAACGCAGAGGTATCTTGCGTGGACCATTCCTGGATCTAATTGAGGAACTATCGAAAAATTCTAAGTTCCGTCATTTATGCTTATTTTCTAAAGAAGCTATTAACAGCCGTGACCCTCAAGAATATGTTTTGCGTTTCTTTGCATTTTTGAATAACTATCAAAATTATGGGCGTGAGGTGAACCCATTTCTCAATCAATATCTGGAAACATCTAACAAAGATAAAAGTCTTAATATAGACAAGATGCGAACTGAATTTCAAGTCATGATAAATTTTGTGGAAAATAATTTTCCAAATGGATTTCGACAAGGGAAAAAACTAGATAAAACTACCACTCGCATTAAATTTGAATCTCTTGCTGCTGGTATTGCTCTAGCATTAAGAGAAAAAAACGATTTAAAACCACAATCAACAGAATGGATAAATTCTGAAGAGTTTAGAAACTACACAAGTTCTGACGCTAGTAGCTCCAGGAATAAAGTAATTCGGCGTATAGAATATGTGCGCAAACAACTACTAGACAAATCATGAATACTGTACTCTTAGACTTTAAGACTCGCGTCCAAGAAGTGGATGGTTACTTCATTTTTTTAGAAAGCTTGATTAAAGAAAAAACTAAGCTAGCCTTCCTCAAGAGTGATGGTGAATACCAATTTAAAAGCCCTGAGTCAGAGTTAGTAAAAACTCTCAAAGCAAATGGTTTTTTGTTGCTTTATAACTTAGTTGAATCTACCATGCGAAATGCTATTGAAGCAATCTATGATGAATTCCGTACTACAGGAGTTTGTTTCGATAAAATCAAACCTAACATCAAAATAACTATACTTCAAAATTTGCAAAATTGTTTTAAAAATTATTCTGCTAAAAATCTTCATTCCAAAATAACTCAAATCTCTATCGACATAATCACAGCTACATTTGAACGGGAAAAAATTTTTTCAGGTAATGTTGATGCCAAGGTGATTAGAGACATAGCAGATAAATATGGTTTTTCACATTGTACTGACTGCTCTAAAACCAAGAACGGGCAAAATCTTTTAGTGGTGAGAGAAACCAGAAATGATTTAGCACATGGGATTAAGTCATTTGAGGAAGTAGGACGGGACAAAACTATAGACGAACTCTTAGAAATAAAGCAAGAGGTTATAGAGTATTTGCGCCAAATCTTACAAAATATCCAACAATATCTAGATAATAAAGAATATCTAGATTGAATATTTTCGTCTTCGATGGCGATCGCTATCACATCCTCCATCGTCAGGCGAATAGGCACATCATAGAATCCAGCAGATCGCATCAAGGGTGCAATTGTCAAAAATTTAACCAAGCCTTCAGAAATTTTACCTGCCGCGAGATAACGCCGGAAGTCATTCCTAATTTTCAATAAATCCTCTTGTTCAAATTCGGTTAGAGAGTTTAGAGTTAGGAAGTCTGTGAATGAGCTGATAGGCTCTTCTTGCAGTTTCAGCAGGCGATGAAGGTCGTTGAGGGATAAGCTGCTGGGTTCTACAGTAATTGGCATGGCTACTGGCACTGTTTTTGAGTACTACCTACATCTTGCAATATGGAAATCAAAAATACGTTTCTCAACGCCCACTCCTTGTGACTATGTATAAATTAAATTTGTAATACTGACACATCTTAACGAAAATCAAAACACTTTCTGGTAAATCTGCGTACACAATAGTGTTCAGTCACATCGCCAATTGCACAAACAATCATGTCCCAACCCACGATAGAATCAATCCTTCAAGAAAAGCGTCTATTCCACCCCAGCCAAGAATTCTCCCAAAAAGCCCAAATCAAAAGTTTTGAAGAATACCAGCGCCTCTACGACAAAGCTAAAGCTGATCCCCAAAAATTCTGGGCGGAGTTAGCTGAGCAAGAGTTGCACTGGTTCCAGAAATGGGACACAATTCTGGATTGGCAACCGCCGTTTGTGAAGTGGTTTGTCAACGGCAAAATTAATATTTCTTACAACTGTCTTGACAGACACCTCACCACTTGGCGTAAAAATAAAGCTGCGATTATTTGGGAAGGCGAACCAGGAGACTCGCGCACTCTCACCTACGCCCAACTGCATCGGGAAGTTTGCCAGTTTGCTAATGTGCTGAAGCAACTGGGTGTGAAAAAGGGCGATCGCGTGGGCATTTATATGCCAATGATTCCGGAAGCAGCGATCGCCATGCTAGCCTGTGCGAGAATAGGCGCACCCCACAGCGTTGTGTTTGGTGGTTTTAGTGCGGAAGCTTTGCGCGACAGGCTGATCGATGCTCAAGCCAAAGTGGTCGTAACAGCTGATGGTGGTTGGCGCAAGGATGCTATAGTTCCTCTCAAGGAGCAAGTAGACAAAGCTTTAGCCGATGGCGCTGTTCCCAGTGTAGAAAATGTTCTGGTTGTCAAACGTACCGGACAAGATACCAATATGACATCGGGGCGCGACCAATGGTGGCATGATTTACAAAAAGGTGTCTCCGCAGATTGTCCCGCCGAACCTATGGACAGCGAAGATATGCTGTTCATCCTCTACACTTCCGGTAGCACTGGCAAACCGAAAGGCGTTGTGCATACAACGGGTGGTTATAACTTATACACGCATCTGACAACGAAATGGATTTTCGACCTGCAAGAAACAGATGTATACTGGTGTACTGCTGACGTAGGTTGGATCACGGGTCATAGCTACATCGTTTACGGTCCCCTTTCCAACGGTGCAACAACGGTGATGTATGAAGGTGCGCCTCGTGCATCGAATCCGGGCTGTACGTGGGACATCATTGAAAAACTCGGAGTTACCGTTTTTTATACCGCACCTACTGCCATTCGTGCCTTTATCAAAATGGGCGAACACTTGCCCAACGCACGAAACCTGTCTTCCCTGCGCTTGCTGGGAACCGTGGGTGAACCAATTAACCCAGAAGCCTGGATGTGGTATCAGAAAGTGATTGGCGGCGATCGCTGTCCAATTGTTGATACATGGTGGCAAACCGAAACTGGCGGGATCATGATTACACCGTTACCTGGGGCAATTCCTACGAAACCCGGTTCCGCGACTCGTCCCTTCCCTGGCATCTTAGCGGATGTCGTGGATTTAGAAGGCAACCCTGTAGGCGACAACGAAGGCGGTTACTTGGTCGTGCGGCATCCTTGGCCTGGTATGATGCGAACAGTATACGGCGATCCAGACCGCTTCCGCCGCACTTATTGGGAACACATCCCACCGCAGGATGGCCAGTATGTCTACTTTGCCGGAGATGGGGCAAGACGCGATGAAGACGGTTACTTCTGGGTGATGGGGCGTGTCGATGATGTTATAAATGTATCAGGTCATCGACTCGGTACAATGGAAATTGAATCAGCCTTAGTTTCTCACCCCACCGTAGCTGAAGCCGCCGTGGTAGGCAAGCCGGATGACCTGAAAGGGGAAGAAATAGTTGCTTTTGTGACTTTAGAAGGTGGTAATAACCCCAGTGAAGAACTGAGTAAAGAACTGAAAAAACACGTTGTGCAGGAAATTGGGGCGATCGCCCGTCCGGGAGAAATTCGCTTTACCGACGCTTTGCCCAAAACTCGTTCTGGGAAAATTATGCGGCGATTGCTGCGGAATCTGGCTGCAGGGCAAGAAGTTTCCGGCGATACCTCCACCCTAGAAGATAGAGGCGTGTTGGATAAGCTGCGCGAAGGTGCTTAACAGTGAACAGTGAACAGTGAACAGTGAACAGTGACCAGTTACCAGGGAACAGTGACCAGGGAACAGTGACCAGGGAACAGGGAACAGCAAGAAACAACTGATAACTGGTAACTGATAACTGTTCACTGTTTCAACAACTTCCTTCGCAGATTGTCCAACGCCGTACACGCACTTACATGACGAATTAAAGACCGACCCCGCAATGCACCAAAACGATACTCAAAACTTTCCACTTCCCCGTGTGGTCCAGCTAACCCAATGTAAACCAACCCTACAGGCTTAGTTTCTGTACCACCGCCTGGTCCAGCGATACCAGTGATACTCAATCCCCAACTTGTAGCGAGGCGATCTCGCACTCCCGCAGCCATTTGTTCTGCCACAATAGAACTGACCGCTCCGTGCTTTGCCAAGTCTTCTGAGTTAACTCCCAAAAGCCTTTCTTTCACCGAGTTGTCGTAAGAAATCACCCCACCCCAAAAGTAATCAGAACTTCCAGAAATCTCCGTCAACATTTGCCCTAGTCCGCCACCCGTGCAAGATTCTGCCACAGAAAGGGTTTCCCCTGCGCCTCGCAACAATTCACCCACAACTGAGGCAAGGGTGTCACTATCGGCACCATAATAATCTAATCCAGCAATTTCTTTAATTTGTTTTTCAACAGGTGCAATCAAATCCTGTGCTTGCGCTTCGGAAGCAGCTTTCGCAGAAACTCGTAACTTGACTTCCCCTCTACTGGAATAAGGTGCAACTGTTGGGTTGGGTAAGTTGAGATAAGCAGTCACTTTCTCCGCCAAAGCAGATTCCGCAACACCCCAAAACTTTAACATCCGACTGTAAATGATTTGTTTGCCCCAACCTTGACTTTTAAGATAGGGGACAGCAGTTTCTTCCCACATCCGGTGCATTTCACTTGGTACACCAGGAAAGGTAAAAATCGTTAACTCCGGACGGGGGTGCCAAATAATACCAGGTGCTGTTCCTGTGGGGTTTGGTAAAATTTCTGCGCCTTGGGGTATCAAAGCTTGTTTGCGGTTGCTGGGGGTCATTAGCCGACCGCGTTGGGTGTATTTCTTGGTAATATCTTCAATAACGTCTGCACGTTCTACTAAAGGAGCGTCAAAAAAATCAGCAATCGTTTCACAAGTCAGGTCATCGGGTGTAGGACCAAGACCTCCGGTGAAAATCAAAATTTGCGCTCTAAGACTCGCAATTTCTATAACCTGTTTTAACCTTCCTGGATTATCTCCGACTACAGTTTGATAGTAGTGGGGAATCCCCAGTTTGGCTAACTGCAGCGCCAAATACTGAGCATTGCTGTTCAGGATGTCTCCTAACAGCAGTTCGGTACCAACACAAATAATTTCTGCACTCATGAGATTTTAGCTTTTAGATTTTAGATTTTATTATCATCCGCGTAGCCTACGGCACGTCTTACGCCTACATCCGCGTTCATCTGCGGTTCAAAATCCAAAATCCTCATGATTGCTGCGAGTGTTTCCAAACTTTCCAACCAGTATAGCTTAGCAAAGAAGTGGCAGCACAAGCATAAGCAATGCCGCTGGGTATACCAGCAATAGCCAATGCCAAACTCCCAACCCATAAAGTTAAAGAGTAAATGAACAAAACAGTCAATCTGTGAGACAAACCAGCTCGTAGCAATCTATGATGCAGATGACTTTTATCAGCAACAAAAGGTGATTTGCCACGGCGCAGTCGTGCCAAAATGACTGCTGACATATCTACAATCGGTACTGCCAGAATAAGGAAAGGCAATAACACCGCAGTGACAGCAGCAGTTTTGACTAAACCAACGACACCAACTGCTGCAAGGGTGAATCCCATAAAATAAGACCCGCCATCTCCCATAAAGATTTGCGCGGGGTTAAAATTATAACGGAGAAATCCTAGTGAAGCACCAGCAATTGCTGCGGCAATTAGGGCTGCTGCAGGCTGCTGCATAAACAACGCCGCAACTAGCATCACCACAGCCGCAATTCCAGACACGCCAGCAGCTAAGCCGTCTAAACCGTCAATCCAGTTAATTGCATTCACCATTCCCACCAGCCACACAACTGTGATTGGCAAACTCCACCAACCAAGTTGAATTATTCCACCTGTGGGAATGCTTAAGAAATCTATACTGACACCTACTTTCCAAGCAGCTGCTGCAATAATAATTTGTATAAGCAGGCGTGTGATCGCAGACAAGTTTAACAAATCGTCTGCTAAGCCGATGAGAAAAAAGCCAACACCGCCTAAGGTAACTCCCCAAATTTGCCATTCTTTTTCTGGCGGCAAAATTCCAAATCCGCCTAACCACCAAACAATCAGCAGGGAGATGACAGTTCCTGCGAAGATAGAAACTCCGCCCAAGCGCACCATCGGGCGCTGATGAACTTTTCTGTCATTAGGTTTATCTAGGCGTCCACTTTTGATGCCAATATTTTTCACATCAGGCGTAGTCCAGAGAACGACTACGGCGGCAAAGAGGAAGGCAATCAGATGATAGATCTGAGGAGGCATCTGTATATTCAATATATTAGGTTTGAAGACAAAAATCTGCCGAGGACTTGTCTACCTATATTTACTACAATTGAGATTTTAATCAGCAGGGGATTTTTACATTTTGGACTTTAAATTTAAGATTGCTGACTGGAAACCTAAAAAAATTATGAGTTAGGAATTATTAATTAATAACTCCTAACTCATAAATCCTAACTATAATTTCACGCTAACACTGGTACGGGAATTGCTATGTGAGGGTACAAGGGGAAGCGATCGCACAACGCTTTGACCCGTCGCTGACAATCTTGGGCAATGTCTGCTGAATCTGGATTTAACAGGCGATCGGCAATAATATTGCCAATCTCCGTAAATTCTTCGACTCCCAAACCCCGCGTTGTCATGGCTGGGGAACCCAATCTTAAACCGCTCGTCACAAATGGCGACTCTGGGTCAAACGGCACTGTGTTCTTGTTGGCGGTAATATTCACACCACTTACCAACTGATCTGCTTGCTTACCTGTCAAGCCGATAGAGCGCAGGTCAACTAGCATTAAATGGTTATCAGTGCCATTAGACACTAGCTTTAAGCCCCGGTTTTGGAGTTGGGTAGCCAAAGCACGGGCATTTTCAATCACTTGAGCAGAATAGACTTTAAACTCTGGCTTCAGGGCTTCGCCAAAAGCCACCGCTTTACCAGCGATGACGTGTTCCAAAGGTCCGCCCTGAGTCCCAGGGAAAACCGATTTATCCAGCTTTTTACCCAATTCTGGGTCGCGGGTCAAGATTAAGCCACCCCGAGGACCGCGTAGAGTTTTGTGTGTCGTTGTGGTCACAACATCACAATAGGGAATAGGGTTGGGGTGATGACCAGTCGCAACCAAACCGGCAATATGGGCAATATCTGCCAGTAAGTATGCACCGACTTCATCGGCGATGCTGCGGAACTTTTCAAAGTCGATGACGCGCGGATATGCCGAATAACCACAAATCAAAAGCTTTGGACGCTCCCTAAGCGCCAGCTCTCGAATTTGCTCATAGTCGAGTTGTTCTGTTTCCTGATTGACACCGTAGTGACAAGCACCGAACCACTTACCGGATACATTGACAGGCGAACCGTGGGTCAAATGTCCCCCGTGAGACAAATCCATCCCCATGAATTTATCTCCTGGTTCTAGCAGCGTCAAAAACACTGCAAAATTTGCTTGTGCGCCAGAATGGGGTTGGACATTGGCATGAGCAGCACCAAACAATTGTTTGGCACGGTCAATTGCCACCTGCTCAATTTTGTCGATGAACTCACAACCGCCATAGTAGCGTTTACCAGGTAATCCTTCTGCATATTTATTTGTCAGTACGGAACCCTGAGCTGCTAGTACAGCGGCAGAGGTAAAGTTTTCACTAGCAATCAACTCCAAGTGGTCGCGTTGGCGTTGCAGCTCTTGGTTCATTAACTCCCCCACAGCAGGGTCGGAGGAGGCAAGAAAATCTGAGTTAGTCAGAGTCACTTCAGCTATCCTTATGGAAATTTGCAAAACAGTCGGTAAGTGTCCAAAGCCTATGGTCTATAGTCCATATAGTTGTTAACTAATGACTAACAACTCATGACATTTATTTACCCCGACTTACTTAATTATTGGATGCTAGCCCAATAAATGCGTTAATAATCATAACGCTCTTTCCTCGTATCTGTGTGAACCATAGCTGCTTGCCACTATGGTGCATAAATTAATTTATGTATTACTTTTTACTACAAACGCAAACAGCCAACATACAATCTAATTAAAGTCCATATAGCAATTTTAATTGGTTTGTAGTTAGCGGCATTCTTCTCAAGTGAGCATAGAAGGCTGGGCAACGGATGACATACAAAGATGTAACGGATGTGACAATCGATAGGATGACGGATATAAGGGATAAGGGATAACTTATTTTTGGGATTGACAGATAAACCATCCGCTACAACATCCACTGCTACCCTAACCAGCGTTCCCCCCCAGGACATATATAGGTAATAATTCAGAATTGACAGGAGGGATTGGATGCTAGTGATTCTCATGGACGATCAAATTTTTGCTCCTCAACAGGTATGCCAATCTTGCTTACTCGCTGACGGAAGCGGTCAACCCCGGTGGCGTCAAGGTAAACTGTACTGCGGTCACGTTATTCGCAAACTTGCTGAACAGCAGCCAGACCAGTATGAGTGTCTAATGGGTTTCCGCATCGTTAACATTGAATAATCTGATGTTCTACCGGCAATACCAAGTAACTGCGTTATTGTAGGGTCAAGTGACCATTAAATTGTAACTACAGGAGAACGCAAAATGGCTTGGCGCGGGTCTACCACGGTTTCTGATCGGATTTTTGCTTGTTTACCTTATTTGCTTCCTTTAGTCGAGGTTTTTAGATACGGCATATTTTTGTTCAAACAGTTTCCACCTCTGGGATTGCTGTTTCTACCCCTTCAGCCATTGATCACAATTTACTTTGGCGTCCCTTTTGCTGGACTAATTATTTTCTTTGCTTTATTTCTTTTGGTAGTTAGGAAAGAAAATATTAGTCACTTTATTCGTTTCAATACCTTGCAGGCAATTCTTTTGGACATTGTCATCTTTTTGTTTAGCATCTTAACTCAACTTATCGGGATAATTCCAGCTGGTGGTTTTGCAATTGAAACTCTATATACTACGATTTTTCTAGGCACAATTGCAGCAGTTGTATTTTCTGTTATACAGTCGCTGATGGGACGTTACGCAGAAATTCCCGCCATTTCCGAAGCAGCCTATATGCAATTGCGCTAGCAGTTAACGGGCGCTCACGGTGTTTTCTAAGCGACCAATTCCTTCAATTTCCACACGGACGCGATCGCCTGGGTGCAACGGACCCACTCCCAACGGGGTACCCGTTAGAACCACGTCCCCAGGTAGCAGCGTCATCACTTGACTAATATACGAGACAAGAAAATCTGGGGGAAATACCATCTGGTCGATATAGGCAGATTGTACAGGAGTTGCCTCCTCATTCAAAAAAGTCTGCAATTTAGCTCCTGGGCTGACTTCTCGAACAATCCACGGTCCTAAGGGGCAAAACGTATCAAAACCCTTGGCTCGTGTCCATTGACTATCTCGTTTTTGTAAATCCCGCGCTGTCACATCATTGGCAATGGTGTAACCCCAAATCTTTGTTTGAGCTTCCTCTGGCGTACACAAGAAAGTGCGATCGCCAATGAGCAGCGCCAATTCTCCTTCGTAGTCCACCCGCTGCGACTGTGGTGGATACTCAATTTCTGCACCAGAGGCGACGATAGACGTGGATGGCTTGAAAAAGAGCAGAGGCTCACTGGGTACTTCTGTTCCCATCTCTGCCGCATGATCTGCATAATTCTTGCCAACTGCCACAATTTTTGAAGGAGCGCAGGGAGCCAAAATTTGATAATTTTCTGGTTCCAAAATTAAATCAGTAGGTTGCCCTTGTAGCCAGGGTGGAGCATCCAGTACATGCACCTTGAGAGAAAGCTGTAGCAAGCCATAGTAAATTTGTCCTTCTGGATTTTGAACTCGCACATACCGCTGCGCCATAACGTTTATGAGTAACCTCTTGTGCAATCAAACCGTCACTATGTAATACTAGATGAGCAAATTGGCTAAGCATTAAAATTAAAAACTGGTAAGATTATAAAACCTGACGGGAAAGTGCAAAAATCAATATTTTTTTACCGAAACATTGTCAACACGCATACTTAGAAAAACGTGATACAATTGTAACGGTAGAAATGTCTAAAATGGGCTGTAAAAATCTTGGCAGAAAAAGTGCCTAAGCCTGCAACCCCGAAAGACGACTAAAGTTGGTTGTAACAACGACTTTAAGAGTAGCTAGGCACTCCTAACGGATTGTCAGCAGTAAAAGATTTTTGGGAACCACCAACCGTAGGATAACTAGAAAAAGGAAGTTCAGCCCAAGAATTTCCCAATTGATCATTCAAAGAACTGACAAAGTTCCTTGTTGCTTGAGATGTCTATTGGTGTAGGGGTCGTCAATGACGGCACCTATGCATTGTTGACCTCAGCAGCCATGTAGTCCATAAGGAAATAAAACAAAATGCAAATCGTTTACGAAACAATGTACATCCTCCGTCCCGACCTGAATGATGAACAGGTAGAGCAAGCGATCGCCAAATACGAAAACTTGGTACGGGAACAGGGAGGCGAGAATATCCAGATTCAAAATCGAGGAAAGCGGCGTCTGGCTTATGAAATTAATAGGCAAAGAGATGGCATCTACATACAGATGAATTACACTGGACCTGGCAATATCATTGCTCCCTTAGAACGCGCTATGCGTTTGAGCGAGGAAGTGATTCGCTACATGACGATTAAGCAAGAAGTCAAAGAGGTACAAGCTGAGGAAACAGCAAGCGCTGCCTAAAGGCTATAGCTGAATTGATAATTGACGTGGCTGTGTTGCCCTTAACTTTTATTAAGTTGTGGGCATGAGCCGCAAAAATGTATAGAACCTGTATAAAATATTTTGTTAAACATAAGATAGAATAGGGAGCGCCAAAGACACCGTATAGGCAAATCATCTCCCTAGTTTTGCTGACAGGGATATGTCATTTGACAAACGCATGACTGCCGCAGTAGTACATCACAAAGGAAAAGATTCTTAATCGGAGCTGTAAGCCACTGTGAGCCAAACTGATACCTCTAATATCCAAGCTCTCTCAGCAGAAGTCTCGAAGCTACGCCAAGAGTTGCAGCTTCGGGATCAACTCGTGCAACAGCTGTCTCAAGAACTCTTCCGACTGGTTAAGGGCAACACTAATTTTATGTCCCAACCAGAAGTGTCTGAGCGTCATGTGACTCAGTTGCAAGAACTACGAGAACAACTGCAAGCTGTGGAGCAGCAGGTGACGTTTTACCAAGAGCAAATTTCAGCGCGCGACGCTGAGATTTATCAATCGCGTCAGTCAGTGCAAGAACTCACAGATCGCAGCCGAATGCTCGAGCAAGTCGTACAGGAGTTGCCTCAAATCTATCGTCGGAAGTTCGAGGAGCGCATGACTCCAGTTAGAGAAAAAGTAGCAATGCTACAACGCGAAAATCGCCAACTCCAGGCAGAACTCCAAAGTGTAAGTTACCGTCTGGCGCTGAGAACTCGTACTTCGTCTCACAGTGGTATAGATTTGCCGAATTTCCCGCGCGTCGCATCCCCCCAAAATAATATTTCCACACAAAATGCGTAAAGTGTTCATTGTGGTTGAGTCAGATGGGAGAGAAATCACAGGCTCTCCCACCGTCAAAAGGATGTTATCAGCAATAGAGAAGGCAATTGCTAAAGATGCCACGCAAGCAACCTCTGTCGAAGTAGTTGCCGCAAATTATTTAACATCTAAAGAAGAAATTTTGGGATTTCAACCCTCAGATGGGCAAAATTTTTCCCAATTGCCGGAGATGCTTTTTTGCCCCTTAACCCTCTCATTGCCTGAGCATTTGGGACTGCCATTTCAAACAATCATTAAAGCTTGCGCAGATGTTCCTGGGTTACGTCAACAATTGGCACAGCAGATACAAGTCGCCATTGGTGATGGTTGCTTTTGGTTACCAGTGGTACTTACTGCTAAAGGACCCCTCTACGGTGAGATCATTGCTCTAGCTGAAGAATTCTATGAAAAAAAGTCAGCACAGAATTTATTGCTCTGTGACTTAAGTTATTATCAGCCTTTTCATTTGTCAGATGCCTTGCGTCAACCTCTGTATCACATGGCATACAATCTCTTGCAATCCTTATCAGCACCACCAGCTACATACCTGGTGCAGTTTGGATTGCAAAAAAGTGAAATTTGTTTTGACCGTCTTTGGCCATTTCCAACTGCACCAGCTTTGGCTAGCGTCGGCGTCCAACAGCCAGATTTATTTACTTGCCATTGGTACTGCTTAACAGCAAAGCCAATACTCGACTTGACTATCATTCCCGTTGTCCAATAGGATGTCAGTCTACTGTGACTAAGCTTCTTTCTTCAACAACGGTGAAAATGTCTTCGTAAGCGTTGAATATCTCAAACACTGAATCTAATTGGGTAAGTTCTAAAACTAACCTGACAGGAGCTTGAACATTGCAAAGAACCAAGCGGCAACCACTTTGACGCGCCGACTTCAAGCCTTTGACAAGGGAAACCAACCCAGAACTATCCATGAAATCAACTTTTGCTAGGTCAATAACCCACAGTTGATTACGTTCCGGAACTACGGCAGCCATCCTTTCGCTCAAAGCCGTACCACCCGGTAAATCTATGCGACCTTCGGGTTTAAACAAAACTACTTGATATTTTGGTGTGATAGTCATGAATCTAACTGAGTAATTGAAACACTTTACAAAAATGCAGAAAACAGACACAGATACTAATTCGCTTTCAACCGTAAAAAATGCTGCTTCACCCAGTTATCTGGGAACTGGCAGCAATGCGGTTAAGACTGATAATTTCAGTATCCATGCCGTATAATATGTCCTAACTTTCACCAATATAGGCATAAGCATAGGGTAATTTCGGTATCAACCGTATCTTTTACGAAATTTTTACAATGTCAGGACTATTTCATAAATTTTTTATAAAAAAAATATATTTTGTTTCGGTAGGCGTACGGATGTGGTATATGGAGAATAAATAGTCAAAAGTCAATAGTTACGATGACTTTTTCCTATGAATTTTGGACTTTAGCAAACGACTCAATTGACACTTGGCTCAAAAAAGAGTCAACATAGAGTAAAAGTAAAAATTTGTGAAGAGGGCGGTGCTGGATGTCTCTTGAGTTTATATCACTAGAAAACATCCAGAAAGTTGCTCATGAATATGGATATTGGGCAATTTTTTTGGGAATATTGTTAGAGAATCTAGGCATTCCTCTTCCAGGTGAAACCGTTACCTTAGTAGGCGGGTTTCTAGCAGGTAGCAAAGAGCTAAATTACTGGCTGGTTCTCACTGATGCGATCGCAGGTGCTGTTATTGGAGGCATCTGCGGTTATTGGATTGGTAGGATTGGCGGTTGGTCTTTGCTTGTGCGCCTGGGTAACTTGTTTAGAATTTCAGAAGCCAGACTTTTGAGTATCAAAGAACAGTTTAGTGAGAATGCCGGAAAAGCCGTGTTTTTTGGGCGCTTTTTTGCTTTGCTGCGAATTTTTTCTGCGCCACTTGCTGGCATAGTTGAAATGTCCTTCGGAAAATTCCTGATATACAACGTCGTAGGAGCTATTACCTGGGGGAGTGTCATGGTGACACTTGCTTTTTTTGCTGGAAGACTTGTTTCCTTAGAACAATTGGTTGCTTGGGTGACTCAGTTTGCACTCTTGGCGCTGCTGATTCTAGTTGCTGTGATTGCCATCCCCATATGGTTGGAGTCCCGGGGAAAGGGAGGGGAGGAGATAGGGAGATAAGGGAGATAAGGGAGACAAGGGAGAGCAAATTTCCTTGTTTCTCTTTGTTACTGAAGCTTCCCCCTTACTCCTTCTACTTCTTTTCATCCCACAAAGGTAGATATTAGAATACTAACTAGGTAAGAATATTTGGTAGCATACCTCTAGTGCAGCAGGCACAGAAATAACAAGGGCAGTTAGGAACAAGTAAAATCCCTAATTGTGTAAGTATTTTTCTCTTCTGAGTTCTGCCCAAGCTGCGTTCTTCTTCAAGAATGTCGAATCTCTGGTTTTTGATTGAGTAAAATCCAATATAAATTGAGGCTTTGCACTACCTCCACCAAAGGGGTAAGACCGACAGGTTTAAGGAGATAGGAATTAGCACCTAAGTCGTAAGACTGGTCAATATCAGACCTATGGTTAGAGGAAGTCAAGACAACCACGAGTAAGCGCTTGAGTTCCGGTTGCTGCCTTAGCCATGCTAAGATTTCATGACCAGAACGACGCGGGAGTTTTAAATCTAACAAGACTACCACGGGTAAGGGATAGCGATCGCGGTCTGCATATTCTCCTGCACCACTGAGGTAGGCAACAGCAGTATCTCCGTCAGTCACAACTTGCAGCGAAGCATTTGTTAAATTCGCTTTGCGAAAAGCACGTTGTGTCAGGAGAATATCGTTGGGATCATCTTCTACTAGCAATATTGTGTGTGCTGCCGTCATTAGGACTCCTTAACTCAATCCAAAATTTGCTTCCCTCTCCCAACTGGGATTCTACTCCTACTTGTCCGTCCATACGCTCAATACCTTTACGGACAATTGCTAATCCTATTCCGGTACCAGAGTAGGTTTCTTGTCCGTGCAAACGCTCAAAAACCTGAAAAATGCGTTTTTGATGTTCGGGAGCAATGCCAATGCCATTATCAGCAACCCACAGGCGCACGCAATTGTCGTGTCTTTCTGCACACACCTGCACCTGTGGTCGTACACCGACTTTCACAAATTTCATCGCATTTAGCAACAAATTCGTGATAGCTTGAACTAACGTTGGGCGATGACCAAGAACTTGTGGTAGCGGTGATTGAATTTTAATTTCTGCTTGCTTTTCTTCTATCTCAGGTTGTATTTCGTTCATCACCTCTAATAGAAGTTGTGTCAAATCTATCACTTTTAGTGACAATTCAGAGCGGTTGAGGTGACTGTAAGCAAGTAAGTCCTGTATCAAATCTTCTAACCGCAGGGCAGAAAGGACGATACGTCGGGCATACTCTTTACCAAGTTCGTCAAGTGAATCGCTGTAGTCTTCTAGCAAAGCTTCCGCAAACCCATGCATTGCCCGCAAGGGAGCTTGCAGATCGTGAGAAACTGAATAACCAAAGGCTTCAAGGTCGTCGTTGGCTGCTTGCAATTGCTGGGTACGATTAGAAACTCGCTTTTCTAAGGTTTCCTTTTCCTGCTCGGTTTGAAGGTGGTTACGCCTAAATAAGTAGTAAACTAAAGCTAGCAGCGCCACATTGACAGTAATGGCAATAGAAAATGTGAGCAGGGTTTGCTGAGTGCTTGCTCGTGACTCTTTTGACCGTTGCTGCAAAAGGCTATTTTCTATAGCTTTCATCTCAGCAATTTGCTGACGAATATTATCCATTATCTGCTTGCCGCGATTCGTGCGGACGACTTCCACAGCAGGTTCAAACCCCTGTTCTTGCCGTATTTGGATGGTTTCTTCGAGTTCAGCTAGTTTGGTAGTAATCGCCTGTTGTAAGATATAAATTCGCTGTTCCTGGTTGGGATTATCTGCTGTTAGTTTTGTCAAAGAGTCAATTGAAGTTGAAATTTGAGCGATCGCACGTTTATACGGTCCCAGATAATTTTCATTCCCGGTGAGCAAATATCCGCGCTGTCCGGTTTCTGCGTCCTTTAAGGTTGAAAGTGTTCCTTCCAGTTCAGCTAACACCTGCTGGGTATGACTGACCGAACGCTCATTTTCAATCACCCTTCGGATATTGCGATAGGACACTAGCGCATTGATGAGTAACAACACCAGCGCTAATACCAGCCCGACTTTAACTTGTTGTGCAAGCGGTCTTCTCATGTTATCTCGGCAAGGCAAACTTCTACCGATAAGCTTATAAAAAGCACCTACACTTTAGCCTCAAAATTTAGTACCGTACAACAATTCTAAGTGACGTTTAAAAATCTTTGTGTCAGGGGAATTGCTTAATCTTTAACAAGAGTTCTCTAAAATCAGTATAGGGACAATAAGGCGTTACGCATGAGGAGTTACGTCTCATTGAAACTATCTGATGACCAAAAGCATAGTCTCGTTTACCGATAAGTTTGAGATAGGTTCACTCAAACTCATGGGAAGAAGATAGGTAAATTCAACATGGATATCAAAAACGGCTTTGTAGATACCGTAGGTCATACACCACTGATTCGTTTACACAGCTTTAGTGAAGAAACTGGGTGCGAAATCCTTGCTAAAGCAGAATTTCTCAACCCTGGTGGTTCCGTCAAAGATCGGGCAGCACTTTACATTATCCAAGATGCCGAAGAAAAAGGCTTACTTAAACCTGGTGGTACCGTCGTAGAAGGAACGGCTGGTAATACTGGTATTGGACTGGCACATATTTGCAACGCCAAAGGCTATAAATGCCTGATTATTATTCCCAACACTCAGTCTCAAGAAAAGATGGATGCCTTGAGGGCATTAGGCGCAGAAGTTCGCCCTGTCCCTGCTGTACCTTATAAAGACCCTAACAACTACGTCAAACTCTCTGGCAGAATCGCTAGCGAGATGGAAAATGCCATTTGGGCAAATCAGTTTGATAACTTAGCAAACCGCCGCGCCCATTACGAAACCACAGGGCCAGAAATTTGGGCACAGACAGATGGTAAAGTTGATGCTTGGGTCACTTCAACAGGAACTGGTGGCACCTTTGCAGGTGTAGCAATGTACTTAAAAGAGAAAAATCCAGCAATCAAATGTGTTCTTGCCGATCCAATGGGCAGCGGGCTTTATAGCTATGTTAAAACAGGCGAAATCAAGACCGAAGGCAATTCTATTACCGAAGGCATCGGCAACAGTCGCATCACCGCCAATATGGAAGGTGCACCTGCTGATGACGCCATCCAGATTGATGACACGGAAGCCATACGTGTCGTGTATCAGTTACTGCGGAAAGATGGCTTATTCATGGGTGGTTCCACAGGTATAAATATTGCCGCAGCGGTTGCTTTAGCAAAACAAATGGGACCAGGGCACACCATCGTCACCATTTTGTGTGATAGCGGTTCCCGTTACCAGTCACGTATATTCAACTACGAATGGCTAGAATCAAAAGGTCTTTTACCAGATTAGTCATCAGTCTTTTGTCATGAACTCATTTGTCGAAAAGCAAAGGACAGATGACTCATGACAAAAGACAAAGAACAATTGACAAATGGACACTATATCTCAATCATCTAACTCCCCAGCAACACCCCCACCCGAATCTCCTAAGTGCGTCCGCGTCTGCCAAAATCGGACTTGCCGCAAGCAAGGTGCAGCAAAGGTACTAGCGGCTTTTGAGGCGCAACCAATTCCTGAAGTGACTGTGAGTGGTTGCGGCTGTTTGGGACAATGCGGCAATGGACCTATAGTGCTGATACTACCAGATAGGACCTGGTATAGTCGCGTTCATCCTAGTGAAGTACCTCTACTGGTAGAACAGCATTTACGCGGTGGTTAAAGAGTGACACAGATGCTCTATTATCGGTTTCATCCATAGGGTAATGGTTCATTATTAACAGTTTATAGATTATAGAGGTCTGCACTCTTTTTGACTGAAGCGAGACATCTCATGATAAATATTCAGCAGCTACGCCATTCTTTGAAACTTAAGTGGGTGAGTTACTACTCCAACAATCGTTCATGGCTGGAAAAAATGCGTGTTTGGGGAACTTACGATGGTCAACGCCGTCCTTCCTCTAGTTTTATTTTGGCAACTGTGTCTGTTTTGGAACCACAACTTGAAGAAATTTTTCCTTTTATTTTGGAACTGAACAACGATCCAGATCACATTGTTGCAGCTTTAGGTCTTAACTTTAATCCTGAGGAGCAGTTAGATTTAGTAGAATCAGCTCATTCTCTGGCTGAAAACGAGGTTAAGAGTGAGTTTTGGCATCAGACCTTGCCTAAGTATCAACCTTTGACGACCAGTGTAGTTGACATAGAAGTGGAAAACAACGGTAAACCTGTACCATCTGCTTACTTCTCACGAGATCAGTCGAACCTCTCTCCAAACCTCTCTTCTGCAAGGAGAGAGGCTTTAAATTCTCCCCATTCGTTATTAGGCAAGGGGACTGGGGGGTTAGGTTTCGCGTTGGTTTTTCCACATGGCGTGAAAAGCCAAGTACCATCTGTTGCAGTGACTACCGAAGTTCCTGGCGAGGTTCCTCCGCAAACGCAAACCGAGAGCCAACCTTCGACTTTTAGTGCAATTGTCACTGAAGTGGAAAGCCAAAGTCAATCCGTACAATCTGTTGCAGTTGCTAGCACTCAGGTGGAAAGCAAAAGCAACTCTCTTGGTTTAACGACAACAACTACAACCAACGTGGAAAGCAAAAGCCAGTCCATACCCTTGGCTGAATTTTTTTCTGACAAGGTGGCAAGCAAAAGTCAATCCGTGCCATCTGTTACCCCTGCTATACGGGTGGAAAGGGAACGCAAACCCAGATCATTGCTTGCAGTTGATACTTGTGATGGGGAAAGTAAAAGTCAACCTATGTCATTGGCTGCGTTCATTGCTAGCGAGGTGGATAGCAAACCTGTCTCATCTGTTGCCTTTGCTACACAAGTGGAAAGAAAAGGTAGGCTTGTGACGACTCCACAAAAAAATGCTCATAAGCAAGTTAATCCACCACCTGCTAGTACTAGTCATTTGGCTAATTGGATAGATGAGTTTTGTCAGGGTGTGGGATGCGATCAAGAAGAAACACGTTTTATTCGATAAAACCACTGATCACAACTGTGGGTAATCCTGAGAAACAAACGGGATTTCTGTGACTTCGCCCTCAACTTCTCCTAGATGGACTTTCAAGCCTACACCACCAGCCTTGCTGCGGATGTAGCCAAGCCCAAAGTGACCATCAAGGGTTTTTGTGTAACTGGTCAGTTTGCCAACTTTTTCATCTCCGATGGTAATTGGACTTCCCGGTTCGGCTGGGGCATTTAGGTGAATGCCCCAAAGGTGCTGCTTGACACCTTTGTAAGTATTTAAACGGGCGATGGTTTCTTGTCCAATGTAGCAACCTTTATTAAAGGAAATAGTTTGCCATAAACCCACTTCCAAGGGATTGTAATCCTCAGTAAGTTCTTGGCCTGGAGTCGGGCGTCCTTGTAATATTCGCAACATCTCCCAAGAGCGATCGCCTATCGGTACTGCCCCAGCTTCAACAATTTTGCTCCAAAGTTGTTCTTTTTCAGCAGCAGGTAAAATCAGCGTGTATCCAGGGTAAGCCAAACCACTTCCTACGGCGACAAGAATCCCTCCTGTATCCCCCGCGCTAGCAGGAACCCCCCCTGTGTCCCCCCCGCTAGCAGGGGGGATGAGGATGTGATTGCCATAGGGTTGACCGATAATTGCTTCAGCCCCTAGCTTTTTTACGACAGCATCACTTTCTGGTCCAATGAGGGTTAAGGTGGCAGTTTCGTCAGTGATATCGGTCAATTGCACCTTATCAGCAAAGAAGATATAGCGATCCAGCCATTGCATCAAAAACTCGCGACGGTTAGGCGAAGCCAGCAACAATACCGAATCTTCTAGAATATATGCTGTGACCAAGTCAAGAGTGCGGGCGGTAGAATTCACAAAAACCGTATCACAGCCTTCTCCTGGTTTGAGGCTTTCGATATCGTTGGTGCTTTGGTTATGCAAAAAGCGCAGGCGATCGTCATCGGAAACTTTGATGCGTCCCCAGTGAGAGCGATCGTATACCGCAACAGAGTTTTGTGCTGCTTGGATAGCCGCTGCGTCGTTGGTGTCAATGGCAGATGTAGACATGGTGAAATCTTTAGGTGCCGCGAGGTTATGGGCATTGAAAATCTTAGCAAATATGGCTTTGCGGGTTCAATGCGTTTGTGGGTTGGGGTAGAAAAGTTGCTGGCTCTTAACCTAACGATTTGTTTCCACTAGAATTTCTTGAATAATTTTTAAAACTTCTTCTTCCGATTGAATGTGCCATGCTAAGAGTTGCGCCGTTGATTCAAGCAACCGTTGAGAGAATAATTTAGCTAAGTTTTGCCGCAAACCCTACCCGATATAAAACTTGAGTAAGGCTTCAGGTGAGATATCTTTACTATTAGCTACTTTTTTTAGCGATTCCAATGTGTCTGTCGGTATCCTTATCGATACTGTTTCTGCTGCATGGGGTTGCAAATGTAGTTCGAGTTCTTCTTTAGGCTTGTTCATATAAATGACTTTTTACTTAAAGTTAAAAGGTTATTTGTGTGGACTTTAGAACCTTGCATTTTCTATAAAGATAACCTGACGTAGTGTCTGGTAAAGTGCGATCGCCTTTTCTTATCAGTAATTTCACCAATAAAAATATTTTCTTGGTGAAATTCAACTGTACGTGTTTTGCTTACTCTTTTTATCAAACGTCTGATAATTATGTCCTTTGAACAGTTCCAAGCAGCACATGAAAGTATCTACAGCACTGGTACACGGCTATTACAATACCTCGAGGAAATTCGTCAAGGTCGCTTCAGTGAAGGAGACAGTACCAAAGGTTTGCAGAGTGTTGAGGATGACATCAACAAAGCCCTACACGCATTAAAAGAGCAGAAGTATCAGGTTGCTGTGATTGCGGCAATGAAGGCAGGTAAAAGTACCTTTTTGAATGCCGTAATTGGTGCTGATGTTTTGGCTAGTGAAACAGCAGCGTGTACAGTCTGCCGTACAGATGTCCGACATATTGAAGCTGGGCAAGTTCCCAGACTTTTAGAATACCGAGAGGGACAAAGACGACCTATTGTTATTGCTGAGGGTGACGCTGGAGAGATTCAGCAGAAATTTCTGGTACGTACTCGCGAGATTCGGGAGAAACATAATCCTGACAATACCACACGTTTTGAGATAGAGCATCCCATTGAAGCCATTAGCGAACTCTCATCCTTATCTGGTTTCACTTTAGTTGATACTCCTGGTCCAAATGAGTGGGATGCCAACTTCAACACAGTAGCACTAAAGCAAACTGCACTAGAAGCACTGCGAACCTGCAATGCGATTTTGTTCGTTTTAAATTATGCTTCCTACAAAGACAATGCTGTTTCACATTTGTTTAAGGATGTAGTGGAGAATCGCCAAGAAATTTTAGCCCAGAACACAGGCAAGATTTACTTCATCCTTAACAAAGTCGATCAGAAGACTGAAAAAGACCGAGATATTGCTGATGTCATAGAGGATTTGAAACGGGAGTTAGCTAGCTTTGGATTTCCAAATCCACTTATCTACCCTGCCAGTTCTAGACAAGGACTTTTGGCAAAACTTATCGCTCAAGATAAGGCAACTCAAAGTCAGCTAAAAGACTTTAAAAAGTTTTTCAGCGCCAAATATGCCACTGAAGATGAGGAAGGCAACCAGATTATACCTGCGCCGCGTAAGATTGCACCTCAAGCTTTAGAAGATAGTGGTATTCCTACTATTCAAGAAACAGTGATTCAAACCATCACACAAAATGCAGGTTGGAATCTTTTGAGTGAGGTTTTATTAATACTTAATAAGGCAGCAAGGGAAATTGAGAATTCACTGAATGGACAGATGACTGGCTGGAATACTAAACTTGAACAACTCAAAGACATAGTTGAAGAGTATCGTAGGCGGTCTGAGTCTGCTAGAAAAAAGGTTGAGGCTGTCAAGGAATCTGTAAATAAACGAGAACAGGAGTTAATCAGCAGATTTAGCCAAGGAATCAGCGCCTTTGCTGAAGGTACTAAATCCAAGATACAAAATGAAATTGACGAAATTGCCGATTCTAGAGTTACTAAGTCTGCAAACTCCGAAGTTTATCAGAAGGCTGAACCAGTGGCAAGCCAAGAAATTCCCAGTAATAACATGAGTCTAGCTCTCACCTTACCTAATGCTGTTCCTCTACTAGGTGGCTTTTCAATTTCCTTCAAGGTGCAACGTCCTCTAGTGGAAGCTGTTGGGAGAGTTATTCCAAAACACTATGAGAGTCCTGAGTATTCTCAATATAAAAGTTCTGATCCATATAAAATTAGGGTTGATGCCGAAGAAGAGGCTCAAGAAATTGAACGCACTATTAACGAATTTTGTACTCCTCACATCCAGAGTTGGTGGTTAGATACACAAGATGAACTTGTTAAAGAGGGTACACGGATTCGACAGCAATTGGTACAAGAAATCCAAGAACAAATTCAAGATGTATCTAATGAACTATCTAGTTATCTAGGAGAAGCTTTGCAAGTTGAACTAAACATTACTCCTATTCAGTTTCCCAGTTTTGAGTTTGAAGGCATTGATGCCCAAATCCAATATCAAGTTGAAGTGTATATGAGGTATAAAAAAGAAAATGAAAACCGCCCAGAACTAAGAATGCGACTAGGTGATAGCTTATGCAAGCCTGTTGAATTTTACATAGAATCAGTCCCATATGAAGTTGACATCCAAGTAGAAGAGAAGCATTCCTTCTACGAAGTTGACTTGCGCGAAACAGCACAAGCAATCAAACTAAAAATAGATAATCAGGCATCTGGAAGCCGAGAGCTTCTACAGCGAGTCATTGAAAAGCAGCTTAAAGCGGATTTTATTAGTGCTGAAAAGCAAATAAACGACTATATCAACAGGTTTCAATCTTTGTTTGACCACTTGCTCAAAGAACGGGAAACGAAGGAAGAAGAGGCTCCTCAGATTCTTGCAATGCTTGGCTCTCAAAAAGCAACGCTGAATGAATATCTACGTGAATTGATAGCTATTCGAGCATCCTTAGATAGTTGGAAGCCAGTACAAGCAGTCAGGTAGGCGGCTAGTACCGCTGGGCGGAATTCAAAATTCAAAATTCAAAATTCAAAAAGCTTACACCACAAGCTTTTCGATTATTTTGAATGGTAGCTTTATTTCCGCCATCGTGTACTAGGTAACTTGCCACTTCATACTAGCTGCAAAAGCGATCGCTCCCTCACCTCATTAGCCCCAGAATTCCATTCTGCGGGCTTCTTTTGCAAAGTATCAAGTCGGAAACCTCAAGGCGCTTTTTACCGTCTTCTGTGTTTACTGGCAATGAAAGTCCTGAGTATTAAAGTGCTAAATCCTAAATAATTTTCACTTCAATACTCGGCACTCACTAGTCAGCACTGTTTTAGTGAGGTTACTCTGGTAAATTTGCAAACACCTGTTCAACTAACTCCTTTGTCTTAGTATCCAAGCCTTGCCAATCCACATCGCCGTTTTCATCGATTAAATTAGTATCAATGTTAACTGTTTCATTCCCCGGTATGTACTCACGAAAACACACTTGATAACACAATTCCCATAAATCTATACTGATTTGTTGCTCTTGACGCTGTAGACATAAATGGTATCCTGGATGGGGCATTGGCAGACGCGAGAGTGTTTCTCTAATTTCCAAAGCTTGCTCCGGTGTTACGGCTTCCAGGTCTTGCAGGAGCTTCGTCACTATTGCTTTGGTCTCATCAGTAGTGCCAGTAGGCCAAATCAGAACATCTTGATAAGTCCCCGTCCAGGAAGATACATCAAGCAACTTGCGAATATTATCGACAACGCGAATGAAAGCAGGTTGCATGAGGAGTTCTGCCTGCTGCCATGCTACTGAATTGCTAATTTTAGGTGGCATTGGAATTAACAAGGGCTATTGAAAGAAAAATTAACAATGTGTATTTATTAAAAAACTACGTTTTACATCCAAATCTTTTCTTAAGATAGCGGATTTCATTGAGAAAAATTTGGAGATATTTATTACCCTCTTTAAAATTGGGTGTTATCGCTGGGGAGTGAATATGATAGGTAAATTACTGGATCATCGTTATAAAATTATTAGAGTCCTCGCTACAGGAGGATTTGGTGAAACTTACATCGCCCAAGATACGAAACGACCGGGCAACCCCGTTTGCGTTGTCAAGCACCTTAAGCCTGCTAATTCCGAGGCAAAAATGTTTGACACTGCTAAGCGTTTGTTCCAAAGTGAAGCGGAAACTTTAGAAAAACTGGGCAACCATAACCAGATTCCTCGGCTTCTAGCTTACTTTGACGAAAACCAAGAATTTTATTTAGTACAAGAATTTATTGAAGGGCATCCCCTAAGTGAGGAACTGCATCCCAATCAGCGCTGGAATGAAAGCCAAGTGACTAGTTTGCTGCTGGAAGTTTTAGACATTCTGAAATTTGTCCACGGACAGGGTGTGATTCACCGCGACATCAAGCCGGATAACATCATCCGTCGCGCCTCGGATAACAAACTCGTTCTTGTAGACTTTGGAGCTGTTAAACAATTGCGAGTGTCTGCTGGATACGCTTCGCGAACACAAATGTTTACGGCTGCGGGTCATCACTCTGCGACTGTAGCTATTGGCACTCCTGGCTATATGCCTACGGAACAAGGTCAAGGCAAACCCCGCCCAAACAGTGATATGTATGCTCTTGGCATCATTGCCATTGAGGCGCTGACGGGAGTCGCGCCAATGGATTTGCAAGAAGATCCTCATACTGGGGAAATCCTTTGGCAACATCTCGTACCTGTAAGCAACGCCTTGGAAGCCGTGTTAAGCAAGATGGTGCGTTATCATTTCAAGGATCGCTTCCAGAGTGCATCAGAAGCACTGCAAGGATTGCAACCGTTTTCCTCAAGGTATAGACCCGAAGAATACTCAAACACTCCCAGTTACCAATCAATTAAGTCCTCATCTGCCTTATCTCCACAGTCTCGACAAAAAACGCTCGCAGTTGCTCCGGCAAATCTTGTCGCCCAACCAATAGCAGCAGTAACCCCGAAATCCACCCCCAAAGATTCTAGTAAACCTGACTTATTACAGCTATTAATTCTGGCGGTTTTGGTTGGTGGCGCTGCTGTTGTTACCCCAGCTGTGGTCAAGAACGTTCAAGGTTTGGCTTCCGATTTTGCTATTAATAACGCGAACTCACATAGTGAAGCGACATTAGCACAAAATTGTTTAGCTATTGTCAAGGAAAATTCTAATATCCGTTCTGAGCCAAGTCCTATTAACGATGATTCTATTGTAGAAACTGTTACTAAAAATACTAAATTTGAGGTGACAGGTATGCGGACAAAACGCGGTTGGGTACAGATTAAACTTGATCCCACACAGAAGGCTTGGGTAAACTCAGAAGTTATCAAAAATAACGAAGAATGGGTTTCTTGCCTGCGAGACAAGGGCATTGCAATCAAAACAGTAGATGATAATAACTTGATTGCCGATCGCCCAGCGCCTAAGCCAAAAACAAAACCTGTGGTTGATGTACCCACTTCATTGTCAGAGTCAGAACAATTAGGAAAATCAAAACCTTCAACTTCTGACGACAACGGTTACCAGGTTGTGAAAAAAGCCAAGAATAAGTACGAATCAGGAGATTTACAAGGTGCGATCGCGCTGTTAAGGACAATAACTTCAAATCCTACTGCTGTCAAAGAGACAACAGAGATGATATCTCACTGGCAGCAAGATTGGACTAAAGCGGAAGCTCTATTTAAAGACCTCGACACAGCATTTGCTGAGGGGCAATGGAATAAAGTATTGGCTTATAAAGACCATCCAGAAAAATTACCCAATATTCAGTACTGGCGAAACAAAGTAGAGCCATTATTTCAACAAGCTGCTGATAATTTAGCCAAACAACAGCTTCCTGAATTAGGGAACTTTAGCAATTACAATAAACCCAAACTGGAACATCCAAATTCCAGTTTGGATAATCAACCTGACACTACAAATAGTTCCGATAATACTGATATTTTGGAAGAAGAGGAAATTCTAGAAAACGAGTTGTAATAAAAGCTATCAATAAACCTTCGTTTGTTGCTAATATAGCGCTTATCGTTTGCATGAAGTACAGATTTATCTCTGTCCATCTGTGGTTCTTATTTCTTGATGTATTCCACTCAACACCAGAACCGCTATAGTTTTTGATGAGTCGTTAGTTGTTAGGTATTAGTAAAAAGCTAACAACTAACAACTAACATTTAACAATTAGCAGTCAATCTCTCTATAGATTCCATACTAAAGGTTGTCGAGTTATTTTTTCGGTTGTGAGGAGGCACTCTGCCGCTCTAAAGCAGCGGTGAAGAAGTAAACTCGGTCACAATATTGGCTTTGACTAGTACAAACAGCCTCGATAGCAACGTTGCTGGCATTGCTAACATCAAAGGCTAATGAAGTTTGCTGTCCAGGAGCAACAGTACGGGTTTCAGCTTGGTTACCATCTAAGTAAACCTTCACCTCAACCCCTGGACTTTTTGTATCATTGTCACGTATTCCAAAACCCAGATTCAGGGTTTGAAACGGGGGTTTAGAACTCTTTTCTGGTTTGATGTTACAAGTTAGAGAAGCAGAACGGTTACCTGGTCCGAGGTAAAACCTGCTACTATAAACTGCTCTGCCTATAGAAACATCAAGATTCTCCTGACGAACAGTGCCAAGCCCACTGTTTACACATTTACTATTTAGCAGCGAGACAGGACGCTGTGCCCGTTGTGCTTGAGCAATTTTCCCTCCAAAGGAGAATAAGGAGGACAATAGTAAGGCACTGGTGAGCACTGAACTGATTAACTGAGTTTTTTGCATTGCAATTTAATAAAGTAGTTCGTAACGATTCTGGCGAAAACAAAAATAATAATAATACCTAATTGACTTTCAATTTTTTTGTACGCGGAACATCTGAAAACTTTTATACCAAGTTAAGTGACTCGTGGAGGCTGATGGGGTGATAGCGAAATATCTCCCCACCTCCGCAACAAACAAAACGCTTTAATCGACTCTCACACGGAAGCGAACAAAAGCGGGGTTTCCGCTGTTCGTACTAAAAGTGCCCAAGTTGACAATCACCGCCCCTTTATTATTTGTTTGACTTTGGCAGGTATTACCTGCAGGCAAAGGTGCCAAAGGTGATAAAAATGTTCCTTGATCTGCACCGTTACCAGCCCCAGACACGGAAATACCGTTGTTGCTATAACTTGTACCATCTGGAATTAAGTCGCAGAACCTGACATTGTTCACTCCTTGGGCAAGGAAATAGATTGTGTACTCCACTTCATCGCCGCTTTGCACAGCTGTCTGTAGATCGCGAACACCACGAACAGGCTGTGACTGGTTGATTTGATTGTCATCATTCCCAGGACCGTCATCAAAGGTGGTGAAGTTAGCGCCTGGGATGGGCTGACCACTTCTCAACACGTTGGTAATTCGCTTCACCAACAGCAAATTCGTCTCGCCTGCGCCTAAACCAGGAACATTGAAACCGAAGTTAGCCGTATTGATATTCTGACCACCTGCTAGGGTAATGGGATTGGGCTGAGTCAGGGTGGGAGTGAAGTTAGCCGGAGGGTTGGTGACGGCGACTCTGTAGGTGCCTGGGGGCAAATTGGGGAAGCTGTATGTGCCGTTGTTATCGGTGGTCACCGGAGGTCGGGTAATGTCATCGGGAGTGCCAAAGTTGCCATCTGGCCCTGCGCCCGTCAAAGTAACGGTGATGTTAGGAATTCCGCTTTCCCCTGTGTCTTGAACGTTGTTGCTATTTCTGTCGTTGAAAACGGTATTGCCAATTGTCCCGAGTTGCTGCTGTGTGAAACCAAAATCAGCCGTGTTCAAATTTTGACCGGCTGCTAGGGTAATGGTCGTGGGTGGAGTTTGGCTGGGGGACAAGCCATTGGGTGGGTTCGTGACGCTGACTCTGTAGCTTCCAGGGGGCAAATTGGGAATGCTGTATCTGCCGTTGTTATCAGTGGTCACCGAAGGTCGGCTAATGTCGTCAGCTGTGCCAAATTGACCGTCCGGTCCTGCACCTGTCACGGTGATGGTACGACCACTGATTCCGGGTTCTCCTGCGTCTTGAACGCCGTTGCCGTTGGTGTCGTTGTAAACAGTATCCCCAATCGAGCCGAGTTGCTGCTGCGTGAAGCCAAAATCAGCCGTGTTCAAATTTTGACCGGCTGCTAGCGTAATGGTCGTGGGTGGAGTTTGGCTGGGAGACAAGCCATCGGGTGGGTTTGTGACGCTGACTCTATAGCTTCCAGGGGGCAAATTGGGAATGCTGTATCTGCCGTTGTTATCGGTGGTCACCGAAGGTCGGGTAATGTCGTCAGCAGTGCCAAATTGACCGTCCGGTCCTGCACCTGTCACGGTGATGGTACGACCACTGATTCCGGGTTCTCCTGCGTCTTGAACGCCGTTGCCGTTAGTGTCGTTGTAGACTGTATCGCCAATTGTACCGGGCTGCGCGAAGCCAAAATCAACGGTGTCGATATTCTGGCCTGCGCCTAAGGTGATGGTAGCAGGCGGAGTTTGGCTGGGGAACAAGCCATCTGGTGGGTTCGTGACGGTCGCTCTGTAGTTTCCGGCAGGTAGATTGGGGATGCTGTATCTGCCGTTGTTATCGGTGGTGGCGGTGCTGGTAATGTCGTCAGCTGTGCCAAATTGACCGTCCGGTCCTGCACCTGTCACGGTGATGGTACGACCACTGATTCCAGGTTCTCCTGCGTCTTGGACGCCGTTGCCGTTGGTGTCATTGTAGACTGTATCGCCAATTGTACCGGGCTGCGCGAAGCCAAAATCAACGGTGTCGATATTCTGGCCTGCGCCTAAGGTGATGGTAGCAGGCGGAGTTTGGCTGGGGAACAAGCCATCTGGTGGGTTCGTGACGGTCGCTCTGTAGTTTCCGGCAGGTAGATTGGGGATGCTGTATCTGCCGTTGTTATCGGTGGTGGCGGTGCTGGTAATGTCGTCAGCTGTGCCAAATTGACCGTCCGGTCCTGCACCTGTCACGGTGATGGTACGACCACTGATTCCAGGTTCTCCTGCGTCTTGGACGCCGTTGCCGTTGGTGTCATTGTAGACTGTATCGCCAATTGTGCCTGTTCCCGTTGCCACACAGATTTGTATCTGGGCAAGACCAATGGTTTCATCTTGTAGAGGCAAACCGAATTCTGTTCCTGGCTGGTAGGCAACCTGGATTCGAGTCACCGCACCAGATGGCGTAGCTGTAACGTTACCAAAGTTTTGGTTAGGGAAAGCATTCTCGTTGATGCCTTCTGCAACGTTGCCAGTCACTCTAACATACGTAGGCTGGGTGACGGGAGCCAGCGTCACGCCAACGGGTGTATTACCATTGGCAGCTGTCACTGTAACTCTATCTTGGTAAAGATACGGAATATTATTTATAGTATCGCGTGCCCCAGCTCGGTCAACATCTAACAAGGTGAGGGGGGATGCCAGGGTGACTGGTTGTGAAAAGTTAATGATGAGCGTCGCAGTACTACCGACTGGCGCTGGTCCATCAAAAGGCGAGTTTGGATCTTGGCTATCAAGACCGATATTGAACCTTACATTTGGTCCAGCAATGCCACCGTAAATTTCTGGGGAAATGAATGTTTCACTTGGGTCGATAACTTGACCAGGAAGGCTTTCAGTAAAGCTGAGGGTAGCGCTGATTCCGTTAACGCTTAAAGTTTGACTTTCAATTCCTGCACGGTTATTGGTTGGATTCCACGCTAGGGTTCTGGGTGTCGTACCAGCTGGACAGCTCCCTGGTGTTGTCTGCGCCAACGCCTTCCCACCTGAAAAATTCCCTACTATTGGGATTTGCGGCAAGGCGAAAAGCAGAGTAGCAAGCGTACCCTTGAAAGTGAGAAGACGCAGCGGTTTTTTATTGGTTTTATTTAATACAGACGTCACAGCAAATTTCCTATGTCCTGCCGACAGGCTATCTACTTCAAAGACTCTGCGCGAAAGCCAAGGGGAAGAAGGGGCGATCGCTTTTAGGTGCTGAAATAAAGCTTTCATGAGCTTCTAGACTATGGACGTGTGGACTGTGAACTACGGAGTTTGGGCTATAGATTGGACTATCTTCTGCCTCGTCGCCTCTCGATTTGCAAATCATCTTCTTGTTCTTCAATAATGAGGTCAATACCTCTAACATCTCTAAAGATGATTTCAACACGGCGATCGCGCGCGTAATCAACAACATCCGTACCCCCTGGAACTTTCCTCTGGCTTTCGCCAAACGAGCGGATGGTCATCCGTTCTGGTGCGATACCCTTACGCAATAGATAATTTCTCACAGACAATGACCGTCTTCTACCCAATGCTTGGTTGTATGCGTCGCTGGCGCGGGGGTCTGTATGACCTTGTAATTCGATAACGATGAATGGATATTGCTGCAAGACTTCTGCTACCCTATCAAGAACAGCTGCACTTTCCTGACTAATAAAGGATTTGTCTAGAGCAAAGTGAACATTGCGCGGTACCCGTAGCCGGATTGGTTCGGCTGGCGCTTCTGGTGGTGGTTCCGGAGGTGCTGGTGGTTCAGGTGGTGCGGGGCGTGAAGTACACTGCGGTGGTAAAATCTGCTGTGGTTTGCCTGCTGGGCCGGAGTTCGGTGAAGTGCCTGTTGTGCCAATAAATGCGCCAACAGCGGGTTCAGATGTGCCGTATCTGGGGTCGGTGGCGATCGCACTGACGACATCCCCAACCTGTATATTTTCTACCGCCACGCTAAAATTACCCTTCTCATCCACCTTTGCCGTTGTGAGTGGAGTCGTTAGCGCCCCGTAACCGGGTTGATAAAGTGCCTGTTTTCCTGTTTGATAATCGGTGAGGCGATAAATAGTCACCTCAGAACCGGGGTCGGCTTTTCCTTGTAATGTCACGCTGTTACCAGCAGGAACAAACGTTCTTGTGGCGAATTCCGGAGCGTTAATGGCAGCATTGCCCGTGTCCTGACGGCGATTAGGGGAATTTCGCTTAGGATTGGGACCATCTCCCCGCTGAAAGTCGTTGACATCTTCTGGATCTCGTTCGGTGTTGAGGTCAATACTCAAGCCCTCCAGTGCAGCAAACCCGTTGTTTTGGATGATATTGCTCTTGGTATTGGGAAAAGCCGACACGACAACCCCAGGTCCAGTTTGATTGTCAATTTGATTACCTAAGACTTGATGGTTGCTCCCCATCAAGTAAACTGCTGCTCGACGCAAACGCCTGCCGTTGTAGGTGATCCGGTTATTTTGGATTCGTACATCTCCTTCTGGTTTAAATAAATACACTCCTGCACCATCGTTGGCACAAATCAAGTTGCCTGTAATTTGGGAGTTGTTAACGACGCCTTCTATACGTAAGGCATCCGGCATTCCAGCAAGCCCGTTTCCAACAATAATGTTTTCGCTAACTACCGTATTTTCACCGCGAACTGAAGTAATAATCGCGCTGCCTTCGTGGTAATAGATACGGTTGCGCCGAATTGTTGCCCCTTGGGAGTTAAAAACGTAAACTCCGAAAGCCGACGTGTTATCGGGCAATCTTTCATCAACCGTCAGCCCCAACCAGTTGTTTTCAATGACAACGTTTTTCGGAGGAACATCCCTGTCATAAAAAGGAAAGTCATCGTTGGGGGGCTGCTGTCTCTTGGTATTGGGAGGTGGGAAACGATGGGAAATCACAATATCCCCAGGCGGTGTCGTCAGCGTCACTGGCTTAGGAACGCCATCGTAAATCAGCAGGTTTCCGAGTTGCTGCTTGATCGGGCTAGCATTGAAACCGTAAAGGTTTAAGCCGCGAATGGTGACGCCATCTGCGACGACAGTCAAACCGCGAAAGATTTCTGTGTTTGGTGCGGGGGCGATCGCCACCACCGGAACGGGGATGGCAATTTCAGCAGTTGCTGAAGTTGAAGCATCGTATCCAGGCTGAGTCGAACCATCTATGACTAATCCTTGAGATGCCAAATCTGGCAGTTGTCTCTGTAACTGGATAGCCGTCGCACCCGCAGGGAGATTAAACTCAATGCGACTCCCCCCAGTCGTTGGTTGGATCTGCGCTTTTTCTGCACTGCTAAGTCGCTCAACTGGGAGCGTACCATTGACAACCTCAATTGCTTCCCGCAAAGTCAGTTGCTCATCCGCTTTGACATCACCATCTTGATTGCTGTTAACCACAACCCGGAACAATGAGCCAGATAAGCTAGATGAAGGAGATGAAGGGGGTAGTTGTTGTGAAACATTCCCCATTCCCCCTCCCCCATTCCCCAATTTGGGCGTCTGACTGAATGCAACATCTGAAGGTAGAAGGTAAAAGGTAACAGGAAGTAAATAAAAAATTTCCCCCTTAATTTTTCTTTTGTTCTTCCTTTTGTTAAAAGCACCCTGGAAATTGGGTAGCCAATGAACTTTCATGGACATGACTCACTCCTCTCCACCTCGGAAACCGGGAAAAGCCTGCTGTTTTCTGAGGCTGTTGATTAGCTGTAGAATTCTAGATTTTTGTGATTTGGTTTGCCCAAACGCTAGCGCTTGTGTCTGTTTCAGACTCTCAATGAGTTGGCTTTGAGGTGTCTGTGATTCAGTTACAGATGACGCTTGTGTTTGTTTGAGACGCTCGATAAGTTTAGTCTGAGGTGTTTGGCTTCCAGGTTTTCCCTGAGATATTGGTGTAATTTCAGACTCTTGTTGCTGTTTGGGTACAGGCTTTTGCAATCCAAAACCGCCCAAAAGCTCATTCAACTTCAAGCTGATATTTACGTAAAAACCACCTTCAGAGCGGTAGCCAGTAAAGTCACGGTCATCCACACTGCCAAAGCTGTAGCCCAAACCAATCCGCAAGTCTGGTGTTAAATAATACCCACCTTCTACAGCAACTCCGAATTCGTCGTAGTCAGTGTCGCTATTGGAGTTTTGACCAATCCAACGTCCTTCGACGGCTAAGTCGGTGCGATAACCCAGCCTGTAAGTTGTCCGCAGTTGCGCCAAGTTGACACTACCGTCGTATCTCTCGCCATCTAAGAAGGTGACACCATTGCGGAGGGCATATTTGCCGTAGAATTCCCATCGCCAGTTAGGAGCGTAAATGGCTTCTGCGGAAAAGACATGACCTGTTGCCGTAGAGCCTGTGAGCTGAGTTTCCGGAATTGAGTCATAATTTTGACGCCATTCGTATTTCAGCAAACCATTGAACTTATCATTACTGGGGTCACGGTAAGCTAAACCAACTCTCAGGTTGGCTGTATCTCCAAGTTCTTGGAATCTCACTCCTGAGACGTTGATACCAGCAGAAGTCGGCAGAAAGACATTTGCCTCACCCGCTTGTTGAAAGCGGACTAACGCAGTTAAGGCGGGGGTGAGTTTACCAGCAGCAGCGGCTGAGATGACGAGGTTATTCGCTTCATTTCCGTCTCGATATTCAAATCGGGTACTTGCTTGGAAATTGGGATTATCGGTGTATTCCAGTCCGAGGCTGTAAACAGAACCGGCAAACAGTCCGAGTGTGGAGGCTGATTGACCGATCGCATAGTATTGCTCGTACTGAGAACCTGCAGCGGTGCCGTTGAAGATATTTTTGAAGATGTATTCGTAACCGACGTTGACGCGTAAGCCAGGAGCGATCGCCCACCTGTGATTTAGTCCCACAGCGCCTTGACCTTGTAAGCCGTTGTATCCTGATAGCACAGAATAACGACCTGTCAGAGCGGTATCTTCAGAAAACTTATGGTCAACAATCGTATCCAGGGTGGTGATCGAGTTGCCTCGGAGTAAGCTGGTGTCATCGTAAAACTGATGAGCCAATCGTAATGTCACACCTGGAAAGGCTTTCCAGTCCAGCCCTAAAGTTGTGCGGTTGGGATACAGTGGGTCAGAGTCGCCCAAATTGAGTTCATTTAGAGCTTGGAAGGTCAAAGTTTGAGTTAATGGCAGCTTCAGACGGGATACCAACTGATCGGCATCGCCATCAAAGCGATCGCTGACACGATCTTCACGAGAACGGTTAACATAGTTCAAACTCAAATCAGCAGCACCCAGCTTTTGTAGAATTCCCGCGCTGAAGGTTCTGAGTTCGTTGTTGACGCTTTCACCAGGACGTGCTTGTGGCTGGGGATTGAATAAGTCAAAAAAGTCTACAATTCGACTCGGAGAGGTTCCATAGTTTTCTTCGTAGTCGTAAGCTGCTATCAAGCTTGTGGTGTCCGTCACCTTGGCAAGAGCCGACGCTCCGTAGCGCGTTTGTCCGGCGACAAAACTAAAGGTGGCATTGTTGGCGAAGCCTGGCTCAACTGCGCGGTAGTAGGCTGAGGCTTGGAAACCACCAAAGTTACCAACAGCCTCTAGGCGGTAAGCATTACCATTGATTTCCCGACCAGTCACCAAGTCATTGTTAGAACGAGCAAACTCCCCGACAATCCTACCTGTATTGCCGAAAGACAGAAGGAAATCCGCTCCATACAGATGGAAATCTTGAGCGCCTTGGTCTTCGAGTAGGTAACTCGCCCCGAGGAACGATTTGGTTTCCAGTGCTTGGGAGAAGTTGTATTGCAATCTTCCAGCATAAAGGCTGGAGTCTTCACCGCCTTCGTTTTGATAGGTGACAACAACTCGCCTCACCAAAGAGCGATTAAACGGGTCGAGTTCCGTTGCAAAAATAGAACGGCGAAACAGAAGTGTACCGCGATCGTAGTCAATTTCGTAATCAGGACCGCGAAACAGTTGTTTACGCTCAATCACCGTCCCAGGACGATTGATTTCTTCTGCTTCCACATAAACGGTTTCACTCCCTGGAATCAGGAGACGTTTTGATAGGAAATAGTTACCACTGGTACCATTAGGTACAAAAGTATCCCGTTGGAAGCCCTCAATATTGTTGGCATACATCCCAGTGATCTGGAAGTTGCCTAAGTTGTAGTTTGCTTTAAAGCCGTGTAACTGCCGAGAAGTGGCGGTATATAGCTGGGACCCTCTGGCAAATTCTGCTGTGTTGTAGTCCCCCCACATGAAGTAGTCTGGTTCTGCCCCTACTATGGAGGGTGTACGCTCAAAGCGAGCGTAAAAACTATCTATAGAGGGAGTGGTAGCAGTAGAAGTGGAACTATCGCCGTAGACGGGATAAGGTTGCTCGCAAAACTGAGTACCACCAAATAAGCGGTTTCTACCTTCGCAGTCTTGGTTAATTGGGCGATAGCTGTTAAACGCTCCTGTAAATAACCAATCTCCTACTTGACCGGTGGCGAATACGGAAGCTTTGAAATCAACCGTTGTGCCATCTTTTATTTTCTCTGGGTCAAGAAAATCCCGAAAACTCCCCCAATAATCAGTGCCTCCTGCACCAATTCGCAAATTCACGACTCCTGTTACCAGTGATGGACGGAGATAAGTCGTAAATTCTACTTGGGTGTAAGCCTCAATTGGGGTCTTTTTGAAGTTGTTGAATACAGAAGTCTCTGTTTGTTGCTCAAATGGTGCATCTCCCAAAATCTCTAGTTGTCTGGGCGCTGGAGATTGTTTTCTAATACTGTCTACCGCTGCGCGAATGCGGACTTGTTGGGGTTTGATGTCTGATTGCAGCGTGGCGGTAAACTCACCACCCCGTGCCATCACCTGAAAACCACCTTGGTCTTTATCTTGGTCTGCTCCAACAAATTTCCCTGCACTCGTGGTCAAAGTCACCATCACATCTTCGCGGATGATTTGACCGTTTTCATCGGTTATTTGCCCAGAAAGCGCGATCGTAGAGCGTCCGTCAGCTTGGACGCGCGGGTCGGCTACAGGTGCAATTTCAATTTTGACTTTGTTCTGGGTAACCGGCTGTGAAGGTACAGATGGCGCACTATTCTCCGTTGGAGAGGTTTGTGAAGTGGAGGGAGTCGGGGGAGTTGGGGAAGTAAGGGGAGATGAGGGAGATAAGGGAGATAAGGGAGATGGGGAAGCCGGGAAAGCTTCAATTGATTGGGACAAAAAGAATGATGAGGGAGATGAGGAATTGGGGAGTGCAGGAGACAACAAAGTAAATTCCTTCTTGTCCTTCTTGTGCTCCTTGTCTCCTTGTCCCTCTGCTTCCCCTAGTTGGAATGATGTCACTGTCTGCCCTTGATCTTCCGTTGGCGCACTGGCGAAAGCAGCGTTGGAGAACCTTGCCTCTGTGCCAACAAAAGAGGGTAAAGCGACTGCTATCAATGCTGGTAAAATGCCTGCACTCCCCTTAGTGACTAGGGAAAGGTACAAAATAGAGGATTCGAGCTTTTGGCTGTTGTCGGCACTGCCAATTTTTTTGGTAAATGTTTTTCCTAGCTTTCTTGTTTTCATCGCTTACCCTCTGAAAACGCCGGTGTAACCCCAAAATTCACCCTAACCATACTGCTGGGTGCTAATTTCACCAGGCGTGACTGGCTATTCTTTTCTATGAAGTACAAGTTAGGTGCCAGTGCGTAACCTGGTAAGCTACTCAAGTCCAGCGTTGCTGACCGATAACCAGAGATGACGTTTGGCAAGGAGAACAGACCCTTTGCATCGGTAACGATGCGATTACCATCATCCATGTAAATAACGGCATTTGGTATTCCCGGTTCGTTCGGTTGCTGTTCTCCGTCAAAGTTTTTATCGACAAACACCCGACCAATCAAGGTGCCACAATCAGACAAAATACCTGGTCGAATCCGCAACAGATAACTAGCTTGATTACTTGTCAAGTTCCCAGAACTGGCTTGTGCCAAGTTTCTTCCAGTTCCTCGAACCGCATCTGGTGTGACCTCGGCGGCGTAGACAACATTCAAAGTCTGGTTTGGTTGGAGTCCTTCTTGTGAGGTGATTGTCACCGTCCGATTTGAAGCAGTGTTCACGCTCAAAGACACAGGTCTATCTCCTATAGAACCTTTAAGCGACTTGGAGACAAATCGTAAACCTAGAGGAAGCCTGTCTGTAATCGTCAAATTCGTTGTCGGCGAACGACCTGTATTTCTAATTGCCAGGCGATAAACGACTGTGTCGCCTGGTTCGGCTGCAGCTCTATCACCTGTTTTAATAATCTCCAACGCAGCTTGACCCGCTCTAAAAGTGACGGGATTAGAATTTACTCTTTGTGGGAGATTGTCTGCACCACCATTTGCAGTGTTCGGGATTACCCCTGTTTGAGCAACAGAAGGGATAATTTTATAGGTAAAAGCACCTAAAAAGGTAAAGGCTAAAAAGAGGCTCCTATGCCTCAGCCATGAGAATATAGATGTCATTGAAGGCATCAAGCAACAGCAGAAGTTTGTCTAACGTTTGGGTTTTCAACCAAACACGTTTAGGTTTTTAACCAAACAACATTAGAGTTGTCGCCAAATAAGAATTTGTATTCCAAAGCCCCTGATTTATTGAGGTCTAAAGCGAAGAAAAGGTTCTTAAGCGACAAGTCTGTTGTTTTTCCTGTAACTTTCAAATTTCTTTGCTCCCAATGCATCGTATCAGTAAAAGCCACTAAGGTTATCTGTACTTCCGTATAATTGCTGTTTCTTCACGATTCTTTTCACAAAATCTTTAAATAGATTTTTTATGGAGGGAGCATAATTCAAAAAAATGTCTGTCAATGATCACCAAACCAACTTTTGCTATCACAGCAATTGCAGTTTTCGTTTTAAAAGATATACACATACCTCGAAATCAGGATTTCATTACAGATATTGGGCTTGTTTGAAAACAACACCACAGATGAACCTATGAAATCTGGTTTATGCAGGTATTACAGTGTCACGCAACAAGTCCATCAAAATGATTAAGCAAACCGTACGTAGATGACTATATTCTTCCGTATTTGCTCACATTTTGCTGAAACCAGCTTGTTAATCTCTTAAGAGATTTACGCCTTATCTTTTGCTTTTGTAAGACAAGAGGCTGGCTATTAACCTGCTGTTGATACCATTGCATTTTTTTCATTATTATGCTTTGCAAAGCCTTTAATTTTTTACTACCAGAGCATAATTATGCAACATTATTGTGCAACATTTCCCTGTGCAAACACACAAGTTTCTGGCTTTATGAGGTTTAGCAGATGACCGCCATTGATGATCCCAGCGAGATCTATTCACGCAGATATCATAGAACTAGCTGTGCAGGAATTGCGTGAAAAACACAAAAACAACCTGCACAAAGAGTGCTATTTTCTGCTGTGCTACCCAGATGTCAACAATTTGCCCAAATAATATCTTCAAAATATTAAATTCTAGAAGAATGGGCAACTCAAAGGAGCATGAATTAGGTGACTGGTAAAGCCCAGCAGAAACCTAATTCATGCACAAGAGAATCATCAGATTTCTCAGTGAATAAATACGTTTTAGAAGAATAATACAGTAAACGGGAAACGATGCACCAGTTTCTTTAATCGAATCTTCATTTTTAAGCAACACATCAATAATATGATTTAGCGATTGCCTCCTCCAGGTGCACTCCGTGCCAATGCGGTGCCATGGGACGCAAAGAGCGTTTGCGCAAGGCGCGGCTTTCTCTAGAAGCATCGCCCGAAGCAATCAGGGATATAAAAATTTATATTCGGTCTTTTCCGTATCCGGGTCTTTACAGAAAAACATAAAACTTATAAACAAATCACTTGTTAATCTTTGCTGTTTACATAGAAAATTCTGATTTATATATTTGTTATACCCTTGCGATTTCAAGCACAAACTGGTTAAACAGCAACTGTGTGCTAAAATTTGTCCAACTATATTGACCTTTTCGTAGAATTATGATAAGTAATAACCCTTGACACGCAAGAGAAGAAATTTTACTTTTTCTGGAATCAAGAGCCACACTTGCTTTAAAAACACAAAAAATTATCGTGGCAGATATCACCTTGATAATTCCACAATAACAGCGCTTCAATTCACATTGCGCTCGTTATAGGATAAGCACAAATTTATAGGGTTGTCAATAGCCTATAATCAATAGCTCTTTGTTCATCAGTGTTAGCTGTTAAGTGTTGACAGTTTTAATACATATCGTCGTATTCTGGTGCTTCAACTCGTCTGACTTCGGTACGAGGAGGCAGAAACTCAGTGCGACGTACGGGAGCCAATGGTGGAGTTGGACCGTTATAGGGATGAATAACTTGTACGGTACGAGTGGGACGGTCTTTTGGTGAAAACAAAGCCAAGACACCAGCGACCACAATGCCACCGCCTATCGTCAGAGTTATGCCTCCCACCGCCCAAACAACGGGAGAAGACCACCAGCGATTTTCAGACTGCTGCTGCAACTGTGCTGCACTTTGGTTCTGCTGCTGATTTAATTGAACTTGGTAGTTGTAAACTTGCTGAAGTTGGGACTGGAGTTGTTGGACTTGAGTTTTGAGATTATTGTTTTCGTTCTTAAGTCCCTCATTTTCCAATCTGACGCGTTCCATTTGCACGCGCTCTTCAGTATTTGGGTTGACTGGCGCTGGATTAGGATATGGTTGCCCAGGATAAGTCGCAGTTGGCGGCATCATTGCTGGAGGCGCTACCACAGTCGTTGGTAATTGTGAGGTAACTGTATAGTTAGGTGGTAGGGAACTCCCTCCTGCCCCCTTGAGTAACACCAAAGCCGCCAGTCCAGCTACGGCAACTCCACCGATAAATGCCATGCTCTCACTCATCGCCTTTTCCCCTAAAATGCGACGAAACTACAGCTATTGCTGCCTGACACTCTCTCACACTCATAAAAATCATAAAATTTATGACCTACTTGTTTTCACATAATACCTAAACCTTTAGTGGCGGTATAAGGCAGTTTTTTACCCCTAGATATCTGCTTTATATATTCAAGACGATATTGGTTAAATTGTCTACCAAGTAAAGTAAGAAAACTTCGGTGTTACAGTTTCTTAATCTACCTCCCTTGATGGAGCAACCTAAGTAATTAAGCTTATATTAAGTTGTAGTTATGGCTGCTTGAGATTTTGACAAAATTCAACAGATGGGATTGAGTCCGTGTTGGGGTGTGTATGATTGCTAAACGTTTGACAAAAGCACTGCCTACTATAACGGCATCTGCTCCCCAACGTCCTACCTGACGACTTTGTTCTGGTTGGGAAATACCAAAGCCTACACTAATCGGCTTATCAGTAAGACCACGAATCTGCTTTTTGAAAATCTGGTACTCACGCTTTGAGAAAGCGATCGCACTCTCGTGCCCGTCTTCTTGCGATGCTCCGGAGGAGCCGCCCAAAGAAACGGCGATCGCGCAAAGCGCAGTGGCAAAGCCAATTGCAAGCAGGGAGTTGTCGCTTGCAGCATTTCCAGCACCTTCTCCAACGTTGTTAAAAGTTGCAAGGCGTGGGCGCTGCTGTTGACTAACCCTACTCCTTATTCCCTACTTGCTTTTCTTGTTCTATTTCGGCTTGAATTTTCGCGAGTTCCTCGGGAGTGAGGTCTTCCAAGCGCTTCTGGAAGTAAGCTTCTTCATATTGTTCCCGTTGTTTGTGGTAGGTCATTTTTTTTCCCACCGCACGCAAAGCATAGCTTAGCAACCAGCCAATCAACCCAACAAATAATAAAACTTGGCTCCAAGTACCAGCTTCCAAGTTATCTACGCCTACTAGTCGGAGTAAGACATATGCCGAGCCGCCGGCAACAAAAATTCCCAAGCCAATTCCGATAGCGTCAATGCGTCGCATGAGAGTTATGACCTACCAATTTCGTTAGACTTCAATTTGTCGCCGTCTGGGCCGCAAGTTCACAAACGGCGATAGGAGCAACAAACCCGGAAAGAAGAAGAATACCAAAAAGTACATAAAGGCACGTTCTACAGAGCTAGCCACATACCAGCGTTGGTTTAAGTAAAACAGGACGGCTGCTGGTACCACCAGAAGATAAGCTCCAGCTGAAATCAGATACACTAGCGCTACAACCATAATTTCTTGGTTCTTAAGTAGAAAAGACCTGTCGGTGCTGTTTCCCATCATAGGCTGAATGCCTAGCCTCTTGAAAGCATTGTTGCCCCTAGGAAGATTAAATAATAAATATAGAAAAAATTGCTTGAGATCGCTTGTGTTTTTTGTTCTATTTTCTAAATAAGATGCTATAATGAACAACCAGTGATATGATGCACAATAAATGAGTGCTTGAGTAAGCATCTGTAAAGGTGCTACAAAAAAATGTAAGACGCAAGTCAGGCAGGATAGTTGGGTAGGGGCGTTCCCCGAATTCAGCAAAATGTCCGTGAAACCTAAAAGCGCAGTTTCATCTCAAGAATCTCAAATTTTCCAGCAAAAAGTGCAAAATTGGACAAAAAGCACATTTAATGTTGGAATAGATGAGGAGGTTATTAGCTACCTCCACAAAACAAGTGACTCCTAAATAAGTTAGGGGGTGTGGCGGAATGGTAGACGCTACGGACTTAGATAACTGAGCCTTGATGGAGAAATCCAGCAAGTGACTGCTCTCAAACTCAGGGAAACCTAAATCTGGTAACAGACATGGCAATCCTGAGCCAAGCCGAAAAAAGAAAGATAGAAGACAGAAGATAAAAGATAGAAAAGCTTTTTCTTTCTTGACTCTTCACTCTTGAGTCTTTTTAAGGAAGGTGCAGAGGCCCGACGGGAGCTACCCTAACGTAAAGTCGAGGGTAAAGGGAGGGTCCAATTCTCAAAGCCTGGTTGGGTGAATTAACCTGTAAGGCAGTAGTGAAAGCTGCGGGAGAATGAAAATCCGTTGACCGTAAAAGGTCGTGAGGGTTCAAGTCCCTCCACCCCCACTTGGAAAATTCAAAATTCAGAATTCAGAATTCAGTCATGAATTCAGGAGAAAAATTGTGCTGAGTCCCCTGATATCATGACTGAAAGCGGTGTTCGTCGAGCCAAGCTAAGCCAGCACCAGCAGTTTCAGCGAGAATGCTCACCAGACGATACACAACAGTTGCGCTGATCAGCACCGCAGTAGGAAAGTGCTGCTGTAAGAGTGCGATCGCAGTGGCTTCAAACACACCCAAGCCACCAGGTGCGCCTGGAACCACTAACCCCAGCAACCACGCGAAACTAAAAGCACCAAGTAATAAAGGAATTTGACTTAAGTTCAAAGGACTCAAGGCAAACAAAGTTAAGATAAATCCTGTAGAGCGCAGTCCCAAAAAGCCTAATTCTCCTAGTAAAGGGCGCAGAGGATATTGTTCAAGATTTAAGGGAACTGCTCGCGGGGTATCGTCCGTAGACTTTTTTGCTTTTATCCGCTGTAATTGGCGAATTGCTCTATTCAAAAACCTGGGATGGAGAACGCATAACACCCCCAGTAAACCCAGTAGTTGTACTATGAGCAGGATGATGGTGGTTTTCTCAGCCATAAATTGGCTGCCGACGAGGACAATAATTAAAGCAGCAGCTGCCATCAGTAGAGGTTCTAGCAATACACTGAGAGTCGCTGCGCCAGTAGAAACATTTGCATTTTTTGCAGCCACAATTCTTCCGTAGTAATGCCAGATATTACCTGGTATATACTTGGCAATATTTGTTTTTAAGTAAACTTGAATAAACTCGCAAGAGTTAACAGGTTGATTTAATTCTTTGAGAACCCAAGTCCATACCCAACCTGCCCAAGTGTGTGCTAGTAAAGTGATACCTGTGGCGATCAAAAGAATTGCCCATCCTATTGCATCAATATGGATGGTAGTCACTTCTTGCCAGTTATCCTTAAGGGCTTTTGCCAAAAAAAACAACGTCCCACCTAAAATTACCCAGCGTAACATTTGCTTCATACTTTTAGTGATTTCATTTATAAATTTGCTGAATGACTAAATACATCAAATCATAGAGTACATCAGCCTTATATCCCAATATCTTCAGCAAAAATTGCTAAGGCAAGACTTCAATTTATGTAGCTATTTTGACTGAAAACCATCATCAAGTATAATCACTTAAATATTTGCATGAATTAAAAAGTTATATTTACTAATAACTTTTTCTCTCTATTTGTTAATTCTTGTAAATATACAAGGTAGTATATGAGTGTATAATTTGGCATTTATTTTATCTTCTAAAAATTAGCTTAAATAAATATAGTCAAAAGTATTAAAATGGTACAATTATTATTCTTTAACAAGTTAATATCGGTAGGATAAATTAATAACTAAATATTCATATACCACTTAAAGTAACCAGAATCGACATAAGTAAATTAAAAGTTAATTATAGTAACTTATATCTCTCTAAAGTTAGATAGTAACAGTCAAAAAGTGCTAACAAAAATGTGACCTTTGCTAGAGGCATTGTTTGCTCTTGGCTTTGTAGTCTTAGAAATTGTTGGTCAAATATTAGAAAATTGAAGCAAGCAAAAGTATAATGATGCCTTAGCTGCTAAACAGAACCATACAAAGCTGTTAAGCGAGAATTTTGCTTGTTGAAAATATTTTTCTTGTTTGTTGTTGATTAGGAGGAATCGGTGAACAGTTTAACTTCTTTTATAAAAAAACTGCGTCTACGTCAATTTCTGACTGTATTTTTCGCTGGGCTATTGTTGATAGTAAGCACGGCTTGTAATGGCGCGACAAATGCTCAAGGTGCAAATCCAAATAATCCTGCTGTACAAGCTGGTGGTGCAAATAATCCCTATAAAGGTGGTGGGGACAAGTATACAAACGAGAAAATGTCCAAGTCTGGACTCGACCAAACTAGCTTACAACTAGACCCACAATTACTTATTGCCACTGCTGTTAATAAAGAAGGGAAACTTTACCCTGGCGCTGAAACACCAGAAGGCAGAGCATACGTAGAATCACAATTGCCCATCAAAACTGAGAAAAACATAGAGAAGCCTGAACCAGGTGGCTTGATTCAGCGTGAGGGAGATGTTGGCGAGCGAATTCAAGACAGGCTTGAAACTGTTGGGAAAGCATTTCAGGATGCTTCAGGGTTTTTGAAAGACAAGGCAGAAGAAGCATCTGCAAGACCAGAATTGCAAAAGAATCCAGCACTGGGTAAATAGAAACCATTTTTTTGATTCCGGATTTGAAGTAAATCCAAGGACAAAAGTACTGAGTTAGTTCTTGCTTAATCTTTGATTTTGTCATAAAAACACAAGGAGTTGCACTGTGAAAAAAGTCGTTGCTTTGTTAAAAAACATTCGTCCACTGAAACTTTTAACAGTTTTTTTGGCAGGAGTTTTCCTATTCGTTACACAAGCTTGCAATTCTGGCAATTCTGTAGGTGCAACAACGCCTAGTCAAACTGCACCTGCTCAAACTGTACCTCGTCAAACTGTAGGAGAGGGGCAATTGGCACGCCCTAATTCTGAAGTGTACGTTCCAAAGGGTGAGAACATCCTTTCTCCCAACGAAGGTGGGATGAATAACTTTAGTGATATAGACCCCAGAGCGAAAGGAGCCTATATAAAAGCCAAATCCGAGGAGCTTAAGCAAAATGCTGAACAAAACGTCATTGACGAAACAGCCAACATAGGAGAAACCACCCGCCGTATCTTAGATAAGAAAGGGGACAACGTTGAACAAATAGGCAAGAATCTGCAGCAAAATGCTCAAGAGACAGCAGATAAAGCTAAGAGCAGCGCTACTGATTTTGCCCGAGGAACCAAGAAAGGAATTGAAAATATCAAAGAAAACACCAGCGATGCTGCTGAGGGCGCGGCGAGAAATGCTCAGGGTACAGCTGAGGATGCAAAATTCAATGCTCAGCGCACTGCTGATAAAGCAGGCCAAGCAGTGAACAAAAGTTTGAGAGATGCCAATACTAATGCTGCAGAAAAAGGTAAAGAGGCAGCTGAAAATTCTGGCAACTTTTTGGAAAAGGTTGGTAGTGCAATCAAAGATGCTGTTGATTAGTTAATCATCAATCTACCTTTATGCGCTCCCAGACTGAAAGTCTGGGGCTACACGAACTAAGCCCGCCTAGGCGGGCTTTTTTGCTATTTTTAGGTATTAGTCTAGTAGTTGATCGCATGAATTATGATGGTTGTATATAGTGGTTTGCAACCCTTGTAAGGTACACCAAAGAAATAATCAACCACTCATGGGACACAGATAAATAATTACTTGATTCAATTGAGTTGCGCTATAAGTTTGTCGTAAGGACTTTAGTCCTAGAGTCTTTGAGCGAAGATAGCGCTCACTAGGAAGCCTTCAAAACTACAGACCATTAGTCCCCTTTTGAACCTACGCAAGCGGGGAAAGGTTAGGAGTGAGATTTTATTTTTTGCGTGTACCAATTCTGTAGTGCTAGCCGCTGAATTTCTCGCCAAGCAACATTCTGTTTTCGCGCCAGTTCTGCACAGTCTTCGTATTCTGGTTGCACGTTAGCTATCACTTTCTCGTTTGCTTGTCCCGTCCAAGCAACCTTGAGGCGGACAACACCATATTCAGTTTCTACTTGTTGAATTTCCCGTTGGAGAATAGTGCGTTCCTGAGTTGAATGACGAATTCCCAAAGTGGTGGTTTCACGAAATAAAACCGCTTCACAGTTATATAGATTTTCTGGATGACAAATGACTGTTAGCAAAATTCCTGGACGGGATTTTTTCATACCTACAGACTGGGTAAAGACATCCAAAGCACCAGCGGCAAATAGTGCCTCAAATACATAGCCTATTGCCTGGGGATTGAGGTCATCAATTTGGGTTTCTAAAACTGAGATAGTTTCCAACCTCGGGCTAGTATCGCTGGCAACGGATTTTGTTGCGGATTTATCTGTCAAACCGACAGCTAATTTATCTGTTACATTTGTTGCTTCACCGAGCCACAAGCGCAAAATATTGGCAATGGGTAGATGAATTGAACCGGCTCCCAATCCTACTTGTTTAAGAGTCATGGGGGGTGGAGAACTAAAGTCTACGGCAAGGGTTGTGGCGATCGCAGCTCCGGTTGGTGTCACCATTTCGCGTTCAATACCGTTACTATATACTGGACAAGCCCGCATTTCCCATAACTTCAAGACTGCTGGTACTGGTACTGCCATCTGACCGTGCGCCGCCCGCACTGTTCCCCCACCAGTTGGTAACGGTGAGCAGTACAGTAAAGGTAATCCTTTATCATTACTCTCGATACCCAACCAATCTAAACCCAAACAAGTGCCAACAATATCTACAATTGCATCAACAGCACCGACTTCATGAAAATGAACTTTTTCTGGTGCTACACCGTGTACTGCCCCTTCTGCTACTGCTAGTTGCCGAAATACTGCCAAACTCCAAGCTTCTGCTCGTGATGGCAACCCAGCTTTGAGAATCATCTGCTCGATTTCTGGCAAGTGGCGTGCGTGATGGTGACTGTGTTCGTGATCGTCGTGATGATGATCGTTTACTAAGTCCACATGAACTTTAGTAGCCTGTTGACCATTACGATGAACAAGTTCTGCTCTCAATTGATACTCATGCTCAATCCCTAAAGAGTTCAGTTTTTCAGTTAAATATTCTAAGGGAACACCCAGACTAACCACGGCTCCCAGACACATATCACCGGAAATACCTGTCGGACATTGAAGATAAGCAAATTTAGTCATAATTTAGTCAGTAGTTAGTTGTTAGTTGTTAATTGTAGAAACCTGCTGAATGAAAGCGTCTGTAGATTCGTTTGTTGTCAAAAAGTACCACTAACCACTAACCTCCTCTCCCACTTTTATGGCAAAAATTTTCCAAGTCCATCCTGATAATCCCCAAGTCCGGCGTATAGAGGAAATACAAGCAGCACTGCAACGTGGCGCAGTGATGCTTTACCCTACGGATACAGTTTATGCTATTGGTTGTGATTTAAATGCTAAATCAGCAGTAGAGCGAGTGCGGCAAATTAAACAGTTGGCAAATGATAAACCACTGACATTTTTATGTCCCTCGCTTTCTAATGTAACGACTTATGCTTATGTAAGTGATACAGCTTATCGGATGATGAAAAGCCTCATTCCAGGACCGTATACGTTTTTGCTACCTGCTACCAAGTTGGTGCCACGACTGGTGCAAAATCCCAAGCGGAAAACGACTGGAATTAGAGTACCAAATCATACCGTGTGCAAAACTTTATTGTCAGCGCTGGCAAATCCGATTATTTCGACTTCGGCACATTTACCACCGGATGATGAAATAGATGATGACTCCAATGGGATGGAAGCAGAACCTTACTTATCCCGGGTAGAACTATTTGACCGTTTGGACAAATTGGTAGATGTGATTGTGGACACTGGTGAGGAACCGAAGTATGAAGTTTCTACCATTTTGGACTTAACAGGAGAAAGACCAATTATTGTGCGGCAGGGTTTAGGCTGGGAAAAAGCAGCGGCATGGGTATAAATATTAAACTACACACGCTCATCTGTCAATTTCGCAAAAAGAAAGCCACTGGCTCCAGTTTTCAGATTGTCATACCTACTACATTGGCAGGAGGTATGACTTAAATTGCGATAAATCTAGGAGCAGCAGGGATTTGGAGTACTTTTGCGTCATGGTGGATATCCGTGTGCAAGTTACTTTTTAGTGGCTTGTGAAAAAACCGACACACTGCCAGCACTGTAACTTTTTCGGATCTTTTACAGTCATATGTGTGAGCAGTGCTGAGGGCGACTCTTGATTGATGAAAATCATCGAAAAGATTCGCCTACTGGCGTATGCCTTGGCAGTGCTGTCTTGTGCATTGTCGTTACGGTGCAATACCACTTGTAGAAAAGTCATGAAAGCAAACCTCGCCAATCTAGCCACGTCTACACCCTCTTTAAACCGCCACGTTTCAACTGAACAGCCAGTTCAGGTAGATGCTGATGCTCTAGTGCAACTGCTGTGTAAGGAAATGCAACTTCAGGTAAAAACAGCACCTAAGTGCGTGCAAGCTGTAGCAAAGCGTATAGCTAAAGAAGTGGAACGGATCTGCAACAAAAGCTCCCGTATTCAAACATCAGGAGAAATTAAGTCTTGGCTGGTGACTTTGGCAAGGCATCGTTTACAAAAATGCCTGCGTTACTATCAATTGGGTTCAAAAAAAGGTCGCGTAGAATTACATAGCCAACTGGGCGCAATGGTTTACCGGCACATTACGACATCAAAGTCCGAGTTAGGGTTTGAGGCTCGTTACAACCTGATTGAAGATTTTCTACAGGCATTTTATCTGGAAGCTATCAAGGCTTTCCGGCGGGAAAACGAACTACCTGAGGATTACACCCCGCGTACTCAATTGGAGCTCGCAGAATACATGGGGTTTACAGAGCAGTATGCTAAGCGCCGCATCAATTTACCTGGCGGTAATAACCAGCAGTTAGTTATATTGCGTGCCCAAGGTTTTGCCCGTCGTTTGCCTCAGGAAACAACTGTAGATATCGAAAGCGCTGTTGAGTCCGCCAAGAGCGAAGAAGCAGAATCTTATCAGCGCAACTCAGCAGTTCAACAGGTTCGCTCTCAAATGGTTGCACAACCTAAATTCGATCCTGCTGAAGAGTCCGAGCGCGATCGCGTCGTTTCAGAACTAGTAAAATATCTAGAAGCTCAAGGTCAATCTGACTGCGTAGACTATCTATCATTAAAACTCCAAGATTTCTCAGCACCAGAAATCGACCAAATTTTGGGTTTAACTAGCCGCCAGCGCGATTATCTGCAACAGCGTTTTAAATATCATGTAGAAAAGTTCGCCAAGCAACACCACTGGCAGTTAGTACATCAATGGTTGGGCGCAGGTTTAGAACATAAGTTGGGTTTATCCTCTCAACAGTGGGAAAAATTTTTGAGCCAACTTTCTGAACAGCAGCAGCAAATCTTGCAACTCAAAACTGCAAAATACAGCGATCAAGCAATAGCCAAAACAATCAAATGCACTCCTAAGCAACTCCAAAAGCGCTGGACTCAAATGTTAGAAATGGCATGGGCAATCCGCAACAGTAACACTGAAATTCAGATAGGCTAAAGTCTTGGTAACTTGTATCAATAAAGAAAGCAATGTTATCTAGTTTCCAGACTTTATCCTGTTTGTTTAAATGTTAAAGATAAATTATTTCTTACTTCTTACAACTAAGAAATCTACTTCTGTCCTCCCTAAAAAACTTTTTTCCTTCTCTTCCCTCCGCCTGGGGAGGATAGAGGAGGATGATGAGGGCAATCAACCGGGAGTAGCAGGGTTAAAGAGTGATCAATTGTTCCAGCAAAAAATGAATCTTAGGAACCGCACAAAAATTACTTACCTTTTTTAAGAAATGTAAGCCTTGATTTACAGGACTTCAGCGATTAAAAAAGGTAAGTTTTCGTGCGGTGTTCCGAATGTGAGGAAATACACTTAATTTAATACGGTTTAGTTAAGGATTGTTGATGATAGCGTAAGCGCAAAGCGCCCGCGAAGCGGGGTACAAAGCAGCGTGTCCATGTCCCGATAGGGACGAGCGCGTGGCACGAATGCGCCACAGATTCCACACGTGTCTTGACGTTGCATCCGAGAGCTCTACATTGCCATCCTGATAATGGTTTTGGTCTTATTTGAACTGTATTGCCCCTATAATTTGGTGTATTCCACATAAACAAAAACCGTAATGCTTTAATACAGTTGTATTAAATACACCTGTACTATTTAAGGAAATTTTCTACATATCAGCGTCCTAAATCGAAAATTGATGTTAAGTAACTGACCATTTTCCACTGCTTCCATGAAATCCTAGAATCTAGGGGCTATTGGTAAGAAGGATTCAATATGACTAGGACTCAAGGTGGCAGAGCAAATCAGTCTGGCAATGTTTTGGAAAGAACTGTAGAAGGAACCTTGTTAGGGCATGGATATGAGCTGATCGGTGGTGATGTACTCAAGAAGCAGCGTTTGGGATATCTTATAAACTGCACCAGCCTTCCAAAACGATACGCAAGGCAGGTTTACATAGGACCAGGAATTTATGGTACTGACATTTATGTAGACTTTTACATCATTGGTTCAGCAACAATTCCTTCTGGTTTAATCATTGAATGTAAATGGCAGCAAACTGGTGGCTCTGTTGATGAAAAACTTCCTTACGTTAACTTGAATATTCAAAATTGCTATCCAGCAGCAACTATTGTTTTGATTGACGGTGGAGGAATGAAACCCAAAGCAATTACTTGGTTAAGATCTCAAGTAACTCAAAATCAAAATTTATTAGCTGTTCATAACTTAAGTACTTTTATTGCCTGGACTAACAATAATCTTTAATAGAATAAGAAGTTACTAATAATTCGTTAATTTTTCCTCGTTTTTTTGCATTAGAATTAATTGCTCTTCTTGCTAATATAGTATGTATATGAAAATCTTTATAAAGGTTGCGAATAAACGAAGTATCTGAATTAGATAGCATCACTTTTACACCACGTTGAGCAAGTTCTACGAATACATCCCTTAGTCTATATTGCTCATTTTCATTAAAGGCATAACGACTATATGATGTAAAGTTACTGGTGGTACTGACTGGATAATAAGGTGGATCAAAGTAGACAAAATCTTCACTATTGCTAGCATGATTTAGCACTTTTTCAAAGCTTCTTATTTCAATTTCTGCTGATTGCAAAGCAACTGATGCTAAACGTAAATTAGATAAATCACAAATATTAGGTTTTTTGTATCTGCCCATTGGCACATTAAATTCACCTTTAGAGTTTTCTCTATAAAGACCATTAAAACAAGTCTTGTTCAAATATATCAAACGAGCAGCTTTTTTTAATTCAGTACTCTCGATTGTAGTTCGTATCCTGTAATAATAATCTTTACTATGTTGGACTTGGTGTTCTTTAAGCAGGTCAATTAATTTTTCAACATCATCTCTAACACATAGATAAGTGGTAATTAATTCTGCATTAATATCAGTCAAAAAAGCTTTGGCTGGTTGACGCTCATACAGGTAGAAAAAAACAGAACCACCACCGAGAAATGGCTCATAGTAAGTTTTAAAATAAGTGGGGAAGTAGGGAATATATTGCTGAATTAATCTAGCTTTCCCTCCAGCCCATTTTAAAAATGGACGTGGTAAGTTATGCATATGAATTTCACTTAACATTCAACCGCAACTTAATTAATTAGTTTTAACGATTATCATAATAAAATTATATATTGTATTATATTCAATGAGAAATTGTCTGATGTATATATTACAATTTAAATAAACAAAGCCATCAAAACAAACTTATAGTCTATAACAAGGTAGTCTAAATCTAGATGTTTGACGGATTTTGGGTTAACATCCTTCGCTACTTCCGCTACTTCATTACAACCCTCTTAGGCGTGTTGTTAAATGCTTTTGCGCCCTTCGCACCGCTTTTTAAACGCCCAGTCACCTCAATAGCTGTCTTCGGCTTCTTTGCAGGTGCTCTGGTCTTGATAGGTCTCACTCTGCGTGCAATGCTTGGCTTGAGTACAATTTAGACTATGACTGTAGTGGGAGGTAGACTCCTCTCACAAAGTCGTATTTATGTAGTGTGTAGTAAATCCTCTGTGAGGAGGCAAATTTTTATGGCTACAGATCGCCGCGTTTCCCGCGTTGCTGAATTAATAAAACGGGAAGTTAGCCAACTGTTACTCAATGGCATCAAGGATGATCGTGTGGGGACAGGAATGGTAAGCGTTACTGACGTTGATGTGTCTGGAGATTTGCAACACGCAAAAATCTACGTCAGCATCTATGGGACAGACGAAGCCAAGGCAGAAACAATGGCAGGTTTAAAGTCGGCGACTCCTTACGTCCGCAGTGAACTCGGTGCACGAGTGCGTCTGCGTCGCACGCCAGAGGTGGTATTTATTGAAGACCGTTCTATAGAACGTGGTAACAAGGTGCTAACGCTGTTAAATCAACTCGAGCAAAAACGTCAGCCAGAAAATCTGGCAGAAGAAAATGAGGGCAGCTTCAATCAAGATGAAGAATTTTCTGCAAAAGATTAAGTAACGTAAACAACAATTAATTAACGTACGCCAGCCAAGCATTTTACAGACGCGACCATGTTGCGTCTGTTTAAATATGCCTAATACATGGCTTAGGGATAGGGGAGTTAAAATATACTCTTTGTATTTACTCGTCCTTTAGTGTCTACTCCAAAATGCTTAGTCGTCTATCGCATGAATTCTGTAGTAAGCGCTTGAGCGCTCTCAAAATTCAGGACTAAAGTCCTCACTACAGAATTAATAAGATGAAACACTAGATGCTGTACGTAATGCCTATTGTGCGGGGTTTTCCTTTTTTAAACTTGGAATTTTGAATTGCTTATGCTGCCCGATATAGATAAACTCTCCCTAGCCGAACAAGTAGCCCAAATGGTGGTTGTTCGTGCCTCTGGTTTTTTATTTGACCACCAAATTCAATATCCTGTTTGGGAACCACCAGCAGCAACACTCCAACACTGGGTGCAAGATTTGGGTGTTGGTGGAGTGATTTTACTGGGGGCTAGTGCTGGGGAATTAGCTATCAGAACACAACAATTGCAAAATTGGGCAAAAATTCCTTTACTGATTGCAGCTGATATCGAAGAGGGCGTCGGACAGCGCTTTGGAGGGGCAACTTGGTTTCCGCCACCAATGGCACTGAGTGCTATTTTCCGCAAAGACCAAAAGTTGGGTTTGGATTATGCGGAAAAAATGGGAGCCATCACTGCACAAGAAGCCTTAGCGATTGGCATTAACTGGGTACTAGCTCCCGTGGTGGATGTGAACAATAATCCTGATAACCCTGTTATCAACGTTCGCGCTTTTGGCGAAACGCTAGATGAAGTGAGTCAGTTGGCTTGTGCCTTTATTCGTGGTGCAAAAACTCATCCTGTGCTAACAACGGCAAAGCATTTTCCTGGACACGGGGACACAGCTGTTGATTCTCATTTAGATTTGCCGATCATCCCACACTCTACAGACAGACTGACAGAAGTGGAATTGCCACCTTTTGCTTGTGCGATCGCCTCGGGTGTGGATACAATCATGACCGCTCACCTACTGATCCCTTCTTGGGATGCAGAACTACCAGCAACCTTGTCACACAAGATCTTAACAGGGCAGTTGCGCGAAAAACTAGGATTTTCAGGCTTGATCACCACAGATGCCTTGGTGATGGGTGCTATTGCCAACCGCTATGGGGCTTCGGTTGCTCCTGTGATGGCAGTGGAAGCGGGTGCGGATATTTTGCTGATGCCTGTTGATCCCCAAGAGACGATTAACGCTGTATGTACGGCTGTTGAAAGTGGTCGGATTTCGCGATCGCGTATTCGAGACTCTGTTGAGCGTATTTGGCAAGCAAAAAGCAAATCCCATCAGCCAGTCAATCCCACAAACTTTATCGAGTCCACAGCACAAAATGACGCTCTCAACACCACTGTTGAGATTTTGCAACATAGTCAAATCATTCATGGCTCTGCGTTATCATTAGATAAACTTATAAACACAAGAAAACTTAGTTATAAGTCTGCACTAAATCTACGCAACCTGATTGTGGTTGATGACTTATTTCTCTGTGATTTTTTGAACAAGTTGGCACCAGCAATGATACTACCCGCCCAAATGGGATATGAAACTCAAATCATTGATTGCCATACTCAAGCTATTAGCAACTTAGAGCAAAATCATCCTACTTTGCTACAAATGTTTATCCGAGGGAATCCCTTTCGCTCAAGTGCAGGACTGACCAAAGCAGCAGAAGATTTATTTAAGAAATTATTAACGACTGATGACTTACAAGCCTTTGTATTGTACGGTAGCCCTTATGTTTTGCAGCAGTTTATACCCTTGCTTAAGGCGGATATTCCTGGCATATTTTCCTATGGACAAATGCCAGCAGCACAAGACTGCGCTTTACGTACCTTGTTTGGTATCTAACTCATCTGTTTGGTAAAGACTTCTCAAAAGATACAAAACAGTGCCTAAAATGGTGAGTGCTTATCAGAGACTAATACCAAATAAGTCTCTCAACCACATAAGCAAAAATAATCAACTACCACTATTTGTTTGTATGCAATACAATATAAGCAAATGTCAGGATTTGTTGATTTTCTTCATATTTCTTCACATAATTTGAGGATATGTAGCGTCAAAATGAAAATAGTTCCGTATATAAAACTACAAAACTTCAACGACAGTTTCTATTTCTAGCAATGTTCGTTCCTGCTAAATTTTGGGAACACTACTTACGTGTTAAATTGTGAGCAAAAACCATGAGTGTGAATACGGTGCCTTCTATCAGTTACTACTCTCTAGACGTGATACAAGATGAAGCACGCCGACTGGTGCAAAAGGGTTTGGTGAGCAGACAGCAGCCAATCTATACCTTGTGCCAATATATCCCGGCTAGAGAGTGGGTATGCATTGAATGCGAACTGGAAAAGTGTGATTTCTTGCTGCGCGATCGCATTGCCGATCTGATTGGTCGCGAAGAGTGGGAAAACGACTAATTATTTCATCTGTTGCGTGATTTTCGATTTCGGAGTGGGAATCTATGTAGGATGAATGGATTAGACAAGAGATTTAACGCTCAACCTGCGCTCGCTTTCTAAGGATAATCTCTGCTTTTTAAGAGCCTTTCCCAGCCCGAAATCTCAAATATCCCATCTCTAAATCGATACAAAAGTGTTTTGTGGAAATGTTCGTTTGTTACATCCGCTTTCCAGCCATTTGTGCGGTTAATGTTGGAAGTGTGGTTGCACATTGGATGTAATAGCTCTAGGGTGTTAATACCATATTTAGCCGTGTCGATTCCGGAGCAGTTCAATTTTAGAAACTGCTCCGGTAATTTTTATGTTTTACACTGTATGGGTAAATTACCCTACTTGCTCCAGATACTGGTTAATATCTTCAATGACGCGCGTCAGTTCAGCTTCTGTCGTTAAGCGAATGGTAGCATCGCGGATGGTTAGCAGGACTTTAGCAGCAAAGGGAGTGGGCCAAATATTGGGATTACAAAAAATTTCTAAAAATACCTCTCCCGTGTAACGATATTCCATTGGACGCTGGGGACTCGGTTTACCGCCACCAGAGGTTTTAGCGGCGACAGCTTTGAGGCTTTGCATCAATTCATTGAGTGCTGCTTTGAATTCCCGTGCTGCTTCGGGTGAAAAACTAAAAGAGACAGAACCTTCAACTAGGTTCAATGTCAGATGATTGGACATGAGCTATTTATAAGAGGTAGGTTAACGGATGAAAACCACGTTGTAGGCTTTAGCTTACGGTCATATTGGGTTTTGGTAATTTAGATACCATCTTTCTAACTAAATCAGACATTGGAACACCCTGTCTATCCGCCTCTTGCTTTAATTGCTCGAATTCATAGTCTGACATCCGAATAATGATATGAGCAAAGACTTTGCGCTTTGAGGGGCTAGAAAGTGTCAATTCAGAATTTATAACCTAATTTGGATAAGGATTTGAAATATTTTTTTGATTTTTAAAGTTTTACATTAGAAGTCATAGAACTGAATAAAAAAATACTTTATGACTTCAGATAACCGCGCCGCAGTGCGGAAGGTTTTAATTATTACCCTACTACTTAACATCTTTGTCATGGTATTAAAAGCTGTAGTAGGGAATTTGACAGGTTCTCTCAGCTTGCTAGCTGATGCTTTACACAGTGTGACCGATAGCGCCAACAACATTTTAGGATTGATTGCTAGTCGGTTTTCTTCCCCAAAACCAGATCGCGACCATCCCTACGGACACCTAAAATTTGAAGCGGTAGGTGCGTTAGGAATTTCTGCCTTTTTGGGTATAGCTTGCTTTGAAATTCTTCAAGGAGCCGTTGCAGCAATTATTAATGGCGGGAAAGAAGTTAAAATATCACCACCAGAATTGTGGCTATTACTGATTGTGTTAGGCGTGAATATTTTCGTGGCGTTTTATGAACGTGGTGTAGGACAGCGAGTCAAAAGCCCAATTTTGATTGCTGACGCCAAGCACACAATGAGTGATATCTGGGTGACAATTTCTGTTATTGCTGGTTTGATTGGCGTTTGGCTGGGCTTTGGGTGGCTGGATTTGGTTTTGGCTTTTCCAGTGGCTTTGTTGGTATTTTGGAGTGGCTGGACAGTTTTAAAAGAAAATTTACCTTGGCTGGTTGACGAGATGGCGATCGCCCCAGAAGTGATTCATGATATTGCCCTTTGTGTTCCTGGTGTCGTTAACTGCCATGATATTGCCTCTCGCGGTGTTCTTGGTCGGCAAGTCTTCATCGAAATGCATTTGATAGTAGATGCACCTGACGTAGAAACGGCACACCGCATCACTGAGGAAGTCGAAAGGCGGCTAGAAGAACGCTTCAGCCCAGTCAGGATTTTGATTCACGTCGAACCACCTGCATACCAGTCCAACCATATTTCCTTCTAGCCGGATATAAATAACGCTTGAACCTTGCCACATTCGGTTTAAGGTTCAAGCTTCACGGCTACCAGCCATTCTGTGCTATTAAGGTGTATCGGACTATGAAACTGTCATATGCTTAGTGACACTCCTACACCGCCGCAAGCGGTCGGTGTAAGCATAAGAGCAGATTTTATCTTTCCAGAACTTCGTTCGTAGTACACGAAAGTCTTTCCCACTACCGCAGTTTATAGTCAGGTACGTGTCCTGCTCGACTTGAATGATTGACGCTTCGGCTCCGCTCAGCGCCAGCACTGAGCTTCGTCGAAGTGTCAACCCCGAGCGCACTTCGACAAAGCTCAGTGACCGAGGGGTTGAAAACCATTCACCTACATTTCTTGAAGATTTTACGCATTGGAGGCAGTAGTCGGCTATTTAAGCATTGCTTTAGACCGCATTTCCCAATGCAACCCCCGATCTATGCGCTGTCGCGCTCCCTTCGGGTACACTTGTCTAGGCTTCGGCCGTGAGCTCAGCGGCTCGAGTGAGCCTTCGCGGAAGTCCGAACGGTACAGATGGTTGGCCAGCTTTTTAGTATGAAGCCAACACTTCTTTATGTTAGGATCGATGGGTAGACAGTGCCTACCCTTTATGAAAGAATCTCGATTAAATTTGAGGATATCAACTCGTAGGTTAAACAAGTTGCGGTTATATGCTGCTAGCAAGGATAAGACGGTTACTCAAATTGTTGAAGACTGGGTTGACAGGTTGCCCAATACGGAGATAGGCGCTCAACGCACTGTCCACGAGGTCTAACACGAAGACTAGGAGGCAGGCTTACTAGAACGAGTAACCGACTACGCCCACGAATCAACAAAAACAAAGCCTGCCTCCTAGTCTAGGGGACAAATGCGACCCCATTCCCTCTTCTAACGACGTAGAAAATTGGTCAGGGGACGTGCAATGAGAGCGCCCGGTCATTCATCCCACACTCCCCTGGGTACAGGGTGAGACGTGGGATGAATGACCGATTCAGCTAAATCCACAACTCCATTACTCCCATTCAATAGTTCCAGGTGGCTTAGAGGTGATATCAAATACCACTCGGTTAACACCTTTCACCTCATTCACAATCCGATTGGAAATGGCTTCTAGGACATCGTAAGGCACACGCGCCCAATCAGCAGTCATACCATCTTCACTGGTTACAATTCGTAAAACGATGGGGTAAGCATAAGTACGTTTGTCGCCCATGACGCCAACACTACGTATTGGCAATAACACGGCAAATGCTTGCCAGTAGTCGTGGTATAAACCGCGTTGGTTGATTTCTTGACGCACAATCAAATCGGCATCGCGTAAAATTTCTAACCTTTCAGCAGTAATTTCACCGAGAATGCGAATCGCTAAACCTGGTCCAGGGAAAGGATGCCGTTGGACAATTTCTTCTGGCAAGCCAATGGAACGTCCTACTTTGCGAACTTCATCCTTAAAGAGTTTCCGCAACGGTTCCACCAGTTTGAATCGCAGGTCTTTTGGCAATCCACCAACGTTGTGATGGCTTTTGATTTTCACTGCGACCCGTTCCCCAGTTTGCGGGTCAACGTTGGTATCAGCGGATTCAATAACGTCTGGATAAAGTGTGCCTTGAGCTAAATAATCAAATGGTCCAAGGCGTTTGGATGTTTCCTCAAAAGTACTGATAAACTGGTGCCCAATGATACGACGCTTTTCTTCAGGGTCAGTGATGCCAGAGAGCGCAGAAAGGAAGTGTTCTCTAGCTTTGACATATTCCACCGAAATGTGAAACTGTTCTTGGAACAGTTTGAGCAATCGCTCTGGCTCATATTTTCGCATAAAGCCTTGGTCGATAAATACACAAGTCAACTGGTCACCAATTGCTTTATGCAGCAAGAATGCCAAGGTTGAAGAATCCACTCCTCCAGAAAGTGCCAACAGCACGCGTTTATCGCCGACTCTCGCGCGAATTTCTCGAATTGATTGTTCAACAAAAGCAGCAGTCGTCCAGGTAGGTTCACACTCGCAGATATGGTATACAAAATTACGGATTAAAGCGAGACCACCAAGAGAATGCACGACTTCTGGATGGAACTGAACACCGTAGAGTTTCTTGTTGTGATCAGCAATAGCTGCACAGGGAGTATTTTCTGTATGTGCGAGCAATTCAAACCCTTCTGGCATTTGAGTGACTGAGTCTCCATGACTCATCCACATTGTCGTGCCATCTTCAACGTTGGTGAGCAAGTCTGTGGGATCATCTATATATAGTGACGCTTTGCCATACTCACCTCTGTCAGCCTTTGCAACTTCCCCGCCCAGGTGTTGCACCATCAGCTGCATACCGTAACATACACCTAGAATCGGAATTCCCAAATTCCAGATTTCTGGATCACAGTGGGGAGCGCCACCGTCATAAACTGAATTGGGACCGCCAGAAAAGATAATCCCCTTGGGATTGAGTTGACGTAATTGTTGAGCTGTGGTGCGATAGGAAAGGACTTCAGAATATACCTGAGTTTCACGAATTCGGCGGGCAATCAGTTCGGAATATTGAGAACCGAAATCGAGAATTACAATCATTTGACGATTGAGCTGCCCCAAATATTCCTCTTTTTGAGGCGCTTGTTCTGTTGGTAGAGTCACCGCAGTATTCATGACAGGGAAGGTGTGAGTGTAATGAAAAATCGTCGCTTATCAGGTCCGTAACAATACCATTGCTATGCGCCTTTAGCTGTGATGGTAATATAAACCGTCACCAAACGCGACCTTAAACGCGTCTGCCTAGCTGATCGTATGTGTAAATGGTATTAAGAAGAAAAACTTACCCTATATTGGTAACAAATTATAGCTTGATTCTCAGTTCTTAAGATTATTCATATTAAATTAACATAATTTTGCCATTTACATACAAAGCGGTCTTGCTTTTTACAATCATTTGGCAGTGGCGAATAAATAGGGCACAGCCAATGGCAAGTATGCTTTGTTGCTCTACTCATATGATTTTTCATCAGATGAGCATAAGCGATAATGATATTTTTCACACTCCCACTTCTGCCAATAAGACTTGCATATTGTCCCAAGAAAGTCCTTTTTGGATATAACGGGGTGTTTCAGGATTGTAAGGACTTGCTACGCGGTCAATTTTGATAATTTTTGCCTGAGGGGGCAACACAGGCACATCGGGATCAAATGCGGTTGGGCGCGTTAAAGAACTGGAAAAGCCTTTAAAAATGGCAATTTCGTCTTGCTCATCTGCAATTTCCACACTTACAATCAAAACTTCTTGGGGGCGTTTGGCGGTATATTCTTCCAAGCGCTTGCTAATAGAACTGTTCATTTAAAAACTGCTGATTACTGAATCCTAAGGAGCCAGCGCTGGCTCCTCATTACTGCTTGCTACTGTTGTTGCTAATGGCTTTTTGGCTATTGCGGTGTCGCTGAGCGTCCCTGCTTGCCTAGTTTGACGAGGACGAAGTAAGTTAAGTAAAGTACATAAATGATTAAACCAACGATGCCCAGAAAGCCGAGAAATGCGGGTTTGCTGTTGGCATGGAAATAGTCTTTAAAAAGTAACGGTGCCTCCAACCAAACGGCACAATAGGGAGTGGCGATCGCACTTCCGGAAAAAGCACAAACCAAAAAAGGTATAAAGGCAAGCGCGCCCAAAATACAATAGACGCTTGTCGCCCAACGCCACGAGGTGAAAAGCAACTTTAGAGGACTATTTGGCTGATAGTCAATTTCATCGTTCAAATCTACCCAGAACCACAGCGAAATGGGTATCAGGATACGAGCCATCAGTCCAGAGATAAAACTAACTCCAAAGCCTCCTATGGTCAAATAAAGGGTGATTGCGAGCAAACTCGATACTCGCCAGTAAATCATCAGCAACCGTTGTATCGTTTCGGCTTTTTCTACAAATGCCCAAATTACGAGAATTATGGGAATAATCACCGTAAATAATACTGCTAATCGGTAGTCCATCCAAACAAGGGGACGAAACCAGACTTCATTATTCATATTTTTTTTTGATGATAAATCAAAAACTTTAGTGAATAGTCAATAGGTGTATGACTATTGCATTGACTTTCAGACTATCTTCTCATCTCCCTATTTCATATGATTCTGGAGAAAGAAACAGTTCTTGATATGGATGCAGGTTCACAAGAAAATCTCACTCGCTACCTGGATTTCCCGTCTTTTACACAGGATCAAAAAGGTTGGAGTGAGATTTTAGACAAAAACGTCGGCAAAGTGCAAGCGACTCAGTAAATAGATTTTGGTTGCTTGCAAACCAGCGAGCAATAAAATTGGTCGAGCCAATTTCTAGTCTTCGTAAACCCTGCACTCATCTGCTTCTGGGTTGGCATCACAGTACTGCTCAAGAGAGTTCTTGGGCTTGGATTGCTTTCGGTGGGCGGCTTCCGCTTGCAGTTCTTCTACTGCATCCCAAGCCGCAGCACATTCAGGGGAGTTGCTACCTGAAGTATCACACGCAGCACGAGCTTGTTCAACTTCTTCTTGGATTTTGTCTTGAATGTTGTTCACTTCCATAGTCTTGTTGTGTGTTTTCAATACAAGTATAGAAAAATTTCAAAAATGACGGTTTTTTGCACTATCACTCCCCATTTTACTGTTGTTTGCTTATAATTAGTTTCACCAGTACCTGGGGATACACTTCATTACCAATACAATAAACCTTACCTCTACGACTCTATTTATCTTTATCTTTTAATATTTTACAGAATCTAGTGGGAAAGATAAATTATACAATATTTGTAGATGCAAGTAGTAAAGGATAAAAGTCGTATTTTGCTCAGATGGACAGTTGACGAGAGTGGGATATAAAGGGATTGCATCAACTGGTGTAGGATGCAAATAGTATTCCACAGGATAGAAATTAGAAAACGATTAGCCTAAAAAGAGAAAGAGTGTAAAACTCATGGCAGACCAAATGCAGTGGGCAAACGCCTTGTCAACCCGTCCTTCTTTGGAAGCGGCTGTTGCAGATGTAGTACAACAGGCTGTCTCGTCGTTAACAGCACCTGCTGATTTAGGGCTGGTATTCATTTCGTCTGCCTTTACAAGTGAGTATTCCCGGCTATTGCCCCTGCTTGCTGAACGACTTTCAGTGCCTGTGCTGATTGGCTGTAGTGGTGGCGGTGTCATTGGCACAACTGAATGGGGACAAACCCAAGAGTTGGAAGCAGAACCTGCTCTGAGTTTGACTTTGGCGCATCTGCCACAAGTGAATATTAAAGCCTTTCATGTTGTTCCTGAAGAAATACCCGACTTAGACAGTTCGCCCGATAATTGGATTGATTTGATAGGTGTGCCACCGTCACCGACGCCTCAGTTCATCTTGCTGTCCGGGGCATTCTCCTCTGGAATTAACGATTTATTACAAGGAATAGATTTTGCTTATCCCGGTTCGGTCACAATCGGAGGACAGGCAAGCGGCGGCGGCGGGATGGGAGGTCGTATCGCTCTATTTCACAATGACCAAGTGTATAGAGAGGGAACGCTTGGCATAGCTTTGAGTGGGAATATTGTCTTGGAAACCATTGTGGCACAAGGATGCCGACCGATTGGGAAGCCGTGCCAAGTCACAAAAGGCGATCGCAACATCATCCTGGAGTTAGATGAGCAAGTACCGCTGATTGTCTTGCGAGATTTGATTTCCCATCTGGGCGAAGAAGACAGGATACTGGCACAACACTCGTTGTTTGTCGGGTTAGCAATGGATGAATTCAAGCAAGATTTGCTCCAGGGAGACTTTTTAATTCGTAGCATCCTTGGAGTAGACCCTTCAGCTGGCGCAATTGCCATTGCAGATTACGTTCGACCTGGACAGCGTTTGCAATTCCACCTGCGCGATGCTCAAGCTTCTGCTGAAGACTTGGAATTTCTTCTGGAGAGTTATCAAAAACAACAAGCCCCAGAACCCTCTGCTGTTGGTGCGCTCATGTTTTCCTGTGTAGGGCGAGGTGAAGGACTCTACGGAAAACCCAATTTTGATTCTCAGCTCTTTAGGCGCTACCTCAAAGATATCCCCTTAGCAGGTTTCTTCTGTGGCGGTGAAATCGGTCCTGTGGGTGGCAGTACTTTGCTACACAATTATACTTCCGTATTTGGAATTTGCCGTGCAGTAGGGAGATGAGGGGGATGAGGCAGGTAAATTTCTCCGTTATCTTTTCTAAAGCAACAACGTAGTATTGTTATCGATGAGGGATGGAGTTCCGCTAGGGGCGATCGCGCCATACTTCTCAAAATAGCGACGCACTTCTGGTGGAAAGTGAGGATAATCAAACACAGCATCTCCATCAGCCATATTTGCCCAAAACTCGCGTAGACTGGGAGCCAGTTCATTTGCTTGCGACATTGGCAGGTTTAACGGAGGTAGAGTGAGCAACTTGACTAAGAAGGAAAAACTGCGATCGCCCATCCATTTCCTTGATGTATGTTGCAAGTTGGGAAAATCAGGTACTGATTTGACGCGATAAGATAAAATTTGCAACCATTCCCTTGCGTGATTATCCTGATGAAACTCCAAAATTCGGTAAGGATGAGGATAACTTACCAAAGAACCTGTCGTTATATCGTATACACCCTCGCAATAGGCAACATCTTGAACGTGCAAGTGTCCCGTGAACACCAACCTAACGCCGTAGCGCTGTAGCACCTGCAAGAGTTCTGGTGCATTTTCTAACATATAACGATTTGCCATTGGGTGGCGTGACTGATTGGGTAGGTGTTCCACAACATTGTGATGCACCATGACTAAAACCAATTCATCAGCAGCCCCTGCTAGTACCTCTTCTAACCACCGTAGTTGTTGGGTATCCAAACGTCCTATCTGCTGTCCTTGGTCATTAAAAGAGTTAGAATTCAGACCGATAAGCCTAACACCCGGCAGTAACTGACAAGTATAGTAAAGTTGGTTGGTATTGCTGTAGCCGAACTTACGGTAGTAATCAGGAAAATCGCAGACAGCAATTGATTGCTCATTTGCCATCACAACAGGAACATCATGATTACCAGGAACAACATAGGCAGGAAAAGGAAGCTGTGCTAAGCGTTCTTGTAACCAAGCATGGTTATCTGGTTCGCCGTGCTGAGTTAAATCTCCTGGTAGCAAAAGAAAATCTATATTAAGTTGTGTTAAATGTTTTAGTACACTTTCAAATGCAGGAATACTGACTTCCACCAAATGAAAACGGCTGGGATGATCCCAAATTGTATGGGGAAGCGCAAGATGCAAGTCGCTGACTACAGCAAAGCGAAAATTTGAAGTCATTGAGGTAATAACAATTTTAAAAGCAGGGTGTAAAAAACTCTTTTTATAAAGAGTATAACCCTGCTCCATCACGCTGCGTAAAAGCGATCCCGCTTAACATTTCTATACATAATAGGTGAGTGGATAGTCGTCACCCAGCACTGCTTCCTGTATTGCACTCAATTGAAAACGGCTATAACTCCTAATCTGAAGCCTGATGAAATTTGAAGTGTGATGATAGCTGACGCCAGCGATTTTTCACATTTTTCAGTTTCAATATTAAGTAGCGGGACATCAAAAAGACTTTTTGCTGCAAACTAGATGCCTCACACCAGTGATAGTATGCAGGAGTCGCTACATCTGTTAAGAAGTGACACCACCGCGTCGTCAAGCTGGCACTATCTGTTTCTCTGGCGCGAATTCTGCCATTTTCAATCATTGCCTGACGCATTTGAGGATTGTCACGCAAGCGTTTAAGTGCGGCGATCGCCTCATCCATTGATCTGACTTCTATGTAGTCAAGTTCGCTTTTACGCTCATGTTGATAAGCAGATTCACAGCCAAGAATAGCAGGAACACCTGTATACCAAGCATTGTACAACTTGGATGCAGGTTTATTAGTATATCTATTACCATTAAAACTACGTACGGCGACAACCACATCAACATCGCTGTAGTCGTGCCAGCGTTGAAATTCCACCACATTCCAAATTAAACCCAAGGCATGAAGGTGCTGTATCCAAACATCTGTTTGCAGTTCAGGTGCCAAGGTTCCGATTACACCAAAAAAGGCAACGTTCTCAAATTTATCACCACGCCTAGAATCGCGAGGAATGAGCATAGCTTGACGCCAATGGGGCATATAGTAGCTTTGCCAAACACTCCCCAACTGGCTTGTCATTTCATCTTGAGTATTTTGTATAACATGAAGCTGCGCGTAAGGATGGGAATCTCTATCTGCTTGCAAACAAACAATCAGTAATTTTGGTGTGGGTTGTAGGTTGTCTGGCAGAAAGTCTCGATGCGCCAAGACAATGCCCTCCGTGGGCATTGTTCCTACCAGTTGACATGGAAATTCTTGATGTTTGAGGTGAAGATAGGTTTGCAGAGTCCAATTATACCGCCCTTGACCGTAACGAAGAGACTGTTGCCACTTCCAGTAAGCATCTGGGCTTTCTAGTATATGCTCAGGGGGCCATTGTTTTTGTGGAATGTAAAAATAAATAGGTGGTAATTTGTCTGTCATGGTAATTGGGACATTCTACTAAAGTATAGCCCTCACTTTATGGCTCTGTCTTAGGGGCTACTCAGTAGGCTGGTTCTTCTATATTTTTCTATTGACAGATGTAAACTTTAATGATAAGGAGATTTTGTTTTGGCAGTTGTCCGAGTCCGTCAACACGTTAACCCACTTTCGCAAAAGTATCAAACACCCCTTAGCCCTATAGAATGGGAAAAAATCTACGCCAAGCCAAACCAACCGCTACACCTAGATATTGGCTGCGCTAGGGGAAGGTTTTTGTTGAGTATGGCAAAAACAGAACTTAACTGGAATTTTCTAGGTTTGGAAATTCGCGAACCGTTAGTGATAGAAGCGAATAAGTGGCGCGATGAGTTAGGACTGACAAATCTCCATTATTTGTTTTGCAATGTAAATAACTCGTTGCGATCGCTTTTATCTTCTCTACCCAAAGAGAGTTTACAACGCGCCACAATTCAATTTCCCGACCCCTGGTTTAAAAACCGTCACGCGAAACGGCGAATTGTCCAACCAGAATTAGTTGCGGAACTGGCAGAATTTCTCGTACCTGGGGGTATTGTATTTTTGCAATCGGATATTGATTTTGTGGCAGAGGAAATGTGCTCGCGCTTTGCGGAACATCCGGCTTTTCAAAGACTTGGTACAGGAGAATGGCTGGCAGAAAATCCGCTACCAGTTCCCACAGAACGGGAGATAGGGACAATGAACAAAGGTGAACCTGTTTATCGTGCGGTGTTTGAAAGAATGAGTTCTTAGTCAAGAAACGGGATTTTTCTCAGCGTATGGGTACAAAGCCTGCCTTCTCAACAAACTGCTGCCCTTCTTTGGAGAGTAATAGGTTGGCGTATGCCACTCCAGCAGCTTCGTCGGGTGTGCCGTCACGGCGAATCACCACAGATATGCGCCTGGTCAGGGGATAAGTGTTATCCCGGAAGGCTACTGAGTTGAGCCGATTGTCATCTGTGACCAATGGCACATAGTTCTTGGTGTTACCAGGAGCCAAGGGGACAGGGCGAACCGTCCGCTGACCGACAATTAGCGTCACCGTGCCGATGCCGACTGCGCCTGGGGTCGAGCCAACCTTACGAAAAACTTCAGTGTAATCGCGAGTCGATTGCACTAAGGTGCTGAGATTTCCAGCTTCTGAACCAAGAAGCGTTTTGATCAAAGCAGTAGTCTTGGGGTTCACGCCGAAAGGTATGATCGGTAAATCCGGTCCTCCCACCTCTTTCCAGTTCCTCACTTTCCCCTTATAAATCGCCTGGAGTTGGCTCACGGAAAGTCCAGGGATGGACAAATCTGGATGGGTATAGCAGCCCACCCCATCGATGGCAAATGCCACCTGATCTACTTTAAAACCGCGCTGACTTGCTTTGCTGTACTCAGCATCCTCAACAGGCCGAGCTGTGACGGCAAAGCTTATTTCGCGGTCGAGCAGCATCGCGATACCTGCACCGCTACCAAGTTTGTTGTCGATAGGCTCGGTGTAGCGTAGGCTAAATTTCGGGTGTGCTTCGTTGATAGCCTCGTGTGTACCTTGAGCAACTAGAGGTGCGAACACGAGGGCACCACCGTATTGGAACGTACCCTCCGGCACGTTTGGAATTTCCTTCAGAGAATTGTAAAATGTGATACTACTGGAAGTATTGGCGGAAGAAATATTTTGAGTACTGGAAATCGTTGGGGATCTGGCTTGCTGCCAGAAAAAGTAACCTCCCACACCAAAAAGCAGCAACACTATGGCTGATAGACTAAGCCCGCCCACCAACAGTGTAGACCGAGTAATTCTCTCTCTGGTGGTTACAGAAGCAGTAACAAGGGGCTTGCCACACTTCTGACAGTATGTAGTCCCAGGAGGGTTTGCATTATAGGCACACCAGCCACAGATAATGTTTCTCTCACTATTAAATTTGTTAGTATTCATTAAATTTTTCAAAGACAATTAAGGGTAATGGACAAATCCTTTGCCTCCCTGTCTTTTTAATCAAATATCACATCAGCTTTCAGGAAATTGCGTAGTTAAGAAATGTTAAGAAAATTTACAGCAGTCCACTGCCTCTCATGATAGGAAGCGTGACAGCAAATGTCGTACCCACTCCGACTTCACTATGAACTGAAATCTCGCCCTCAAGTGTCTCTACACACTTCTTTACAATCGCCAGCCCTAAGCCAGTACCAGGAATTCTACCTACATTGGAGGCACGATAGAAAGGTTTAAACAATCGGTGCTGGTCTTCTTTGGGAATACCAATTCCCTCATCTTGTATCTGGAAAACCACTGTTTTTTCCTGACCAATAAGTTGAAACCGTACTGTCCCGCCTAATGGTGAATATTTAATGGCATTGCTGAGCAAATTGCTGAAAGTGTGACGTAACAGGCTTTCATCCCACAACGTCTCACCCAATTCGTTAACACTGGTAAAAATCAGAGTTAGGTGTTTCTGCTGCGTACTCAGTTGAGCTTCTTCAACAAGTTGGCGACAAAAATTTTCTAAATCCAGTGGATGAAATTCACAATAAAGTTTACCGGAATCGGCTCTACCTATAAATGAAACTTCATCCAATAGCTGAGCCATGTTTTTGATGGCTGAACGAATGAGCTGGAAATGGGAAATTTTTTTTTCCTTAGGCAATTTGTCACCGCTGTTTTGTAGCAATCCAGCAATCAGTTGGATTGTATTGAGAGGACTGCGAATGTCGTGAGAGATCATTGAGACAAATTCCGATTTAAACTGGCTGATTTCTTGGACTTTGACCAGTTCAGCTGTTCGTTCTTGAACCCGAGTTTCTAACGTCTCATTGACCGCGCGTAATGTTTCTAAAACTTGTTTGCGCTCTATTGCATAGCACAGGGAGCGAATGAGTAACTCTGAATTGACTTGTCGCTTGACAAGATAATCTTGCGCTCCCCCCCGTACTGCTTCTAAGGCAAGTTTATCGTCATTAGTATTAGTGAGTACGACAATTGGCAAGCAAGGGGCTTGACTTATCAAAGGCGCGAGGGATGCTAATCCTTGGCTATCTGGTAGCGTCAGATCCAACAAGATGACATGGTAGGTACCCCTACGTAGTTCTTGGAGGGCTTCCCCCAATCGCTTCACATGAACCAAACTAAATTCATGGGACTTGGCTTGCTTAAGAAACTCTTGCAACAACCTAGCTTCTGCCAGATTGTCCTCAATTAACAAGATTTTTACTGAGTTGCTTGCAGCCATAGTCTTGTGTTTTCACCCCCCCATTCCTCTATGCATGAAAGTGCTGAGTCCTCAGTTTGGAAGATCCGCAAAAAGGGAGACACATCTGATGCAAAGAGGTTAGACAAAGACATTCCCGCGTTCCCATGTCCTCTTACTCCGATGGCAAAGTAGCAGTTTCCAACCAAAACTCTTCAATCCCTTTGACTATTTTGAATAGCTGGCTAAGGTTACGAGATTTGGTAATGTAGCAATTCACGTGCAAGTCGTAGCTGTGGAAAATGTCATCCTCGTTATGTGATGTTGTCAGCACGACTACGGGAATGCGTTTGAGATTGGGGTCAGCTTTTATTTCCGCCAGGACTTCTCTACCATCCTTCTTCGGTAAGTTTAAATCCAGCAGGATGAGGTCGGGGCGAGGTGCTTGGGCATACTCCCCTTCCTGACGCAAATATGCCATAGCATCCATGCCATCTCTAACCGTCACGATCTGATGTGGCACCGAGCTATTTTTCAATGCTTCTTGGATAAGACGAATATCGGCTTTATTGTCCTCTACCAAAAAGATTGTTTTGTACTTTTCGTCCGTTTCTGCGCTCACGATCGCGTCCTCCAACTGGAAACGTAAAGTAGAAAGTTGCGCCCTCACCTACTTGTGACTCTACCCAAATCCGCCCCCGGTGGCACTCCACAATTTTCTTGCAGATTGCTAAACCCATACCTGTACCGGGGTACTCGTCCCGCGTGTGCAGGCGCTGAAAGATCACGAAAATGCGATCGCTAAACTGCGGATCAAAGCCAATACCGTTATCTTTTACTGAAAATAGCCACTCATCTTCAGTCCGAATCGCTGCGACATGAATTTCTGGTGGTTTGTCACTACGGAACTTGATGGCGTTACCAATCAGGTTTTGGAACAACTGCATCAGCTGAGTGCTGTCAGCCATCAGAGTTGGTAACTCATCGTAAGTAATCACAGCCCCAGTTTCAGAAATGCGTTTGCGTAAATTAGTTAGGGCGCGTTCTAAAGCTGTTTCTACCTCAGTCAGTTGAAACTCAATTGCCTGCATATCGACTTTAGAGTACGCCAGCACGTCGTCAATCAGCGTCTGCATCAGGCTGACTCCCTCGACGGCGTAGGTAATAAACTCATTCGCATCTTCGTCAAGTTGGTTTTGATAGCGCATCTCCAACAACTGCACATAGTTAGCCACTTGATTAAGTGGTTCTTGCAAGTCGTGTGAAGCTACATAAGCAAACTTTTTCAGTTCCGCGTTGGAACGTTCCAAGTCGTGTGCAAGCTGTGCTAATTCATCTGCCTGACGCAGCACAATATTAACAATTGCTTTGCGCAGTTCCAGTGCTGCTTTTACTTCCACTGGTTTCCAGGGTAAAGAGGTGAGACGAACTGTTTCTTTCCACAGTTCAAATGATTTACGCGGACGCAAGCGTAAATTCCCCTCTGACTGACTTAACTCAAACGCCTTGTTGGGATCACCTCCCCAATTGACAGTTTGAATCACCTCTGGGCGAAACCACAAAACATAATTTCGCTTAGAAATGGGAATAGCGAGCATTCCACTAGCAACATTCTTGAACCTTTCAGCATCTGGATATACGCGCGGCAGAGAATCTGTATAAAAGATTTCATCCTTAACGTTATTCTTTAGCCATTGAACTAAAAAAATTAAGTCTTCTTCTTTAGGAGTCTCACCAATTAAGGTGTAGTTACCACCAAAACATACAGCCGCACCTTGAGCACCAGTTAAATCGAGGAGATTTGGTTGATGTTTGACTAACCCATCAATAAAGTTTTCTTCTTGAGACATATATTCAACCAATGCTGATTGGATATATGTCAATTGCATACGATAATCGTAATCTTCAGTTTCTTCTCTCGCAGAAATTTCTGAAAATATCACTCGACCTAAAAATTCGCACGCTTTTCGTAATTCGTAGGAAACATACTTTGGTGTCTGATGATGACAAGCAATGAGTCCCCAAAGTTTTCCATCTTTAATGAGAGAAATGGTTAAAGAAGCACCCACACCCATATTGTGCAAGTACTCTATATGGCAAGGGAAGACACTTCTAAGAATGGAGTTGGTCAAATCAAGCGGACGTTGAGTTTCCGGATGATTATTTGGAATAATCTCCACAGGACTGGAATGAGTATCCGGTATTAATCTAATCCAATTAGAAGTAAATAATTTTCTCGCTGGTTTGGGAATATCTGACTCTGGGTAATGCAGACCTAAGTACGGTTCCTGGCTTTCTAGTTTTTCTTCAGCAATAACTGAGCCATGCCCATCGTCATCAAACTTATAGAGCATCACCCTGTCAAATCCTGTTACCTTCCTGACTTCTTGGACAATGATTTGACAATAATCCCGGAGATTTGCGGTTGCTTCTAGTTGGTTGATGGAAGCTCTAGCGAGATGATAAAAGCTTAAAAATGGGATATTTTCCTGAGAAATTGCAGGTTCTAATTCCAGAATCAAAAATCCTTCTGGATTGCGGTGGAAAACTCCATCAAAAACTACGTAATCGTCACCTTTTTTTCTGACCCAAAGTTTAGTTGGATTGATAAAATCGAGATTTCCCTCGAATAGTCCTGCTTTGATTCTCTCTATTTGAAAAGAGTCGAGTAAATCTTCTAGTTTTTTTTCCAGCAGATTTTGGGGAGATATGCCGAAAACAGAAGATACATTGCTGGTAACTTGTAATATTGTTAACTCAGGTTCTTTCAGGACAAAAAGTACCCCATGAGGCTGAATTTGACTATGGATATGAATTTGTGGTTCTTTCAAGTTAGTCAAATTTATGCCTTGCAATTGTAATTCGCTCACCATCACAATTCTCCTGCTTTTCCAGGATTCTTCAAAATTAAATATTAATATGGTTTAACACCTTATCAAGGGTTACACTCTCAGTTAATGCAGTTTCTTAACACTTTACAAATTTACTTAATAACCCAAGTTGCGGGTTATCTGAGTTCGAGCGCTTCGCAGTCTGAGATTAATGCGATCGCCAATGCCAATTTAGCGGTTGCGCAGAGCGCAACCGTCACTCAGAGTTAGTTCCAATGAAGAG
>JAESFT010000150.1_pt1 | contig 80466 bp, 78 predicted proteins | sample 9269451 | NCBI WGS metagenome assembly JAESFT01 (sample SAMN14502557, study PRJNA617106) | algae metagenome | isolation source: Scytonema hyalinum WJT4-NPBG1 and co-occurring heterotrophs from well... | place: USA: Mojave Desert, Joshua Tree National Park, California | collected 2006-05-25 | reverse complement strand
TCCAGCTCCCCGACGGGGAGTTCGACACGCTGGGGGGCTACGTGCAGGACACGCTCGGCCGCGTCCCTGCTGTAGGCGACGGCGTGCCGCTGCAGGACGTGCGGCTCGTCGTCGAGGAGATGGACGGGAGGCGGGTCGCGACGGTGCGGCTCGAGAACCCGGACGGGCCGGACCGAGCTTCCGCATCGCCCTCGACGGCGTAGCCCTGCACACCGTGGACGGGTTCCGGAGGAGGTGTGCGCAATGCTCGGTCGCGTCCGCGCGGCAGCAGCTCGCTCGTCCTCAACCGGCCGCGCCAGCCCGCACCCGACGCTGAACCGTGCCGACGAGGGATCACACCTTGCGCGAGGCGCGTCGCATGAACGAGGTGACGAACGGCAGGGGCACCTCGCGGCGCTGGGCGAGGGCGCGGTCGATCTCGGGGAAGAACGCGTTGATCGAGTCGCTGTCGTAGTCCGGCTTCCACGCCCTCAGACCCCACTCGTCGAAGCGCACGAGGGTCCGTCTTCGCTGTCTCGTCAGGAGCCTGTGTCCACGAGACGCCGCCATAACACGACGAAGTTCCTGTCGGCCGTGCGGCGATCTGTCGAGGTGGTCCACTTGCGGCACGTCACCGGGTGAAGGGACTACAGAGTGGAGCAGTGCGCGCCGAGTGGAACGTTGCACCTGCAGTCACCCGGACACGAGCCCACGTAGCCGCACGGCAGGGTCAGCCGTGCTCGTCGTCCCGCTCCGACCGGCTCTCGGCCCGGGTTGCGCTGTCGTTGCAGGGATCCGAGTGCCAGAAGCCGAACGGGTCGTCGAATCCACGCCAGACACTCTCGCCGGCGGCGAGCTCGAGGTCGGTGAGCAGCGCCCCGCGCAGCGCCGTGTCGATCTCGTCGGGATCCCCGCCGTCGACCAGGACCGCGAGCTCCTGCACGCGGTCGCCCCACCGGGGGTGCCAGCGCAGCGCGGCGGCGGTCCGCCGCTCGGGATCGGCCAGCTCCCACGCCTCGTCACCGTCGGCGGCCAGCCAGTCGCCGACGTGACCGACCTGCAACCCGCCGCCCGCGGACTCCAGCCACAGGCACGCGTCGGGTCGGGTGGCCAGCCAGATCCGCCCGCGGGTGCGCACGACGCCGTGCAGCAGCACGTCGAGGGCGCCGTGCAGCCGCTCGGGGTGGAACGGCCGCCGGGCGGTGAACGTGACCAGTCGGACGTCGCCGTCGGCGTCCAGCGGGGGTTGACCGCGCAGCAGCGCCGCGTGCGGGTGGTCCGGACGACCGCGGCGCGCCCCGTCGGGCAGCTCCTCCAGCAGCACGCGGCGGTCGAGTTCGTCGACGGCCAGCCGCGGGGCGAGCGGGGCGAGGCGGGCCAGCACCGCGTCGGTCCGGGTCCGCAGCCACGGCTCGGCCGGGCCGGCGAGCACGAGCACGTCGGCGGACTCCGCCTGGCCGACCACGAGCTGGGCGATGGTGCGCTCGTCGTCGGGCAGGGGCGCGAGCCCGCGCTCGGCGACCTCGTCCTCGCGGGACGCGTCGTCGAGCCACGACCCCGCGTCCAGGACGCTCACCACCCCGGCCAGGTCGACGGTGTCGGTGACCGGGCCCCGGTCCACCCCGTCGTCGACCACGACGTGCAGCAGGGCCCAGCACACCTGCTCGGGTTCCACCGCCGGGTCCAGGTGCAGCACGATCCCAGCCACGTCCGGGCGGCGACCCAGCGCCCGCAGCGCGGGCAGCACGTCCTCGCGCAGGGTGCACGAGACGCACCCGTGGGCCAGCTCCAGGACGGTGGTCACGTCTGAGACGTCGGTGCGCGACCGGCGCCGCACGACGCCGTGGGCGACCTCGCTCAGGTCGTGGTGCAGCACCGCGGTGCCGGGCTGCTCGGCGCGGATGCGGGCGATCACCCGCTCGACCGCCTCGGCGGCCGCGTCCGTGGTGCCCCCCGCCACCACGATCACCCGGGTCGGTTCGTCCTCGGCCATGTCTGCGCTCCCTCGTGCTGGGTGGACTGCTACCGTCCACCCTAGACGACAATGATTATCAGATCAGGAAGGAGTCAGCCCATGGCCCGCACCGAGCTCCGGCCGATCGTCAAGCTGCGGTCGACCGCCGGCACCGGTGTCACCTACGTGACCCGCAAGAACCGGCGCAACGACCCGGACCGGATGGTGCTGCGCAAGTACGACCGCGTGCTGCGCCGCCACGTCGAGTTCCGCGAGGAGCGCTGACGTGGCACCCCGACCCGACCGGAGGACCCCCAAGCGCGGGATCAGCCCGCTGCACGCCCGACGCATCACCGAGGTCGACGGGAAGGACACCGCGCTGCTGCGCACGTTCGTCTCCGACCGCGGCAGGATCCGGGAGCGCCGGGGCACCAGCCTGAGCCTGCAGCAGCGGTGCCAGGTGGCCACCGCCATCCGCGACGCGCGCGAGATGGCCCTGCTCCCCCACCCCCGCTCCGCGAGGGGCTGACCCCGCGATGTCACGACACTGCCAGCTCACCGGCCGCAAGCCCGGCTTCGGCAAGTCGGTCTCCCACTCCCACCGCCGCACCAACCGGCGGTGGGACCCCAACGTCCAGACCCGCCGCTACTGGCTGCCCTCCGAGAACAGGTGGGTCCGGCTCACCCTGTCGACCAAGGGCATCAAGACCGTGGACAAGCTCGGCGTCGAAGCGGCCGTCGCCCGGCTGCGCACCCACGGGGAGAAGATCTGATGGCCAAGCGCAGCAAGATCGTTCAGAACGAGCGGCGGCGAGCGATCGTGGCCCGGCACGCCGCACGCCGCGCCGAGCTCAAGGCGGTCATCGCCCGGCCGACGAGCTCCGCCGACGAGCGCGACGCCGCCGTGCGCGAGCTGCGCCGCCAACCCCGCGACGCCAGCGCCACCCGGGTCCGCAACCGCGACGTCGTCGACGGCCGGCCCCGCGGGCACCTGCGCGCCTTCGGTGTGTCCCGCATCCGGCTGCGCGAGCTCGCCCACGCGGGTTTCCTCCCCGGCGTGCGCAAGTCGAGCTGGTGAACGGCGCGGCAGCCGGTTACACGGCGGTGCTGTGCGCCGAGCTCCCGTGCCGCACCGAGGACTTCCCGGACACGGCTGCCGCCCTGCGCGAGTGCGTGCGCACCAGCCAGCACGGCGTGCTCGTCACAGCGGGCTGCACAGCGGGTGCACCGGGCTGCCGCCTGCGACGGCCGGGACCGCTGCTGCTGGTCCAACCCTGCGACGCGGAACGACGGCCGGTCGGCCCCGCGGTGCGGGTCGGCCCCGTCACCGGGCCCGAGGACATCAGTGCGATCGAAGAGTGGATGCGTGACCCCCGACTCGACTCCGCACCGCTGCCGGCGCACCTGCTGGACTTCGATCACCGGACGCGGAGCGCCGGACGCAACTGAGCCCTGCCGGCCGGGTGGCCGCCGAACCCCGCTGGGCCCGCATCATGTCCTCCTCGAACCACAGCGGCGCTGTCGAGCCCGATGTGGAGACAGCGGGGAACCACGCCGACGAGCCCGACCCAGCGAGCGGCATCCGGTGTGCGGGCAGGCCTGCAGGAGACGTGCACAACGGACTCGATGCCGACGAGCAGTTGCCCGGCGACTCGTGGTCGCCGAGGCCGGTGCCGACGGCGGCGGGCTCAGCCGACCAGGGAACGGGTGGCGCCAGGACCGGGGACGAAGTGCGGGTCGATCTGCCGAGCCAGCTCGGTCCCAGCCGCCCGGTCCCCCCACGCAGCCGCGTTGCGCAGGTGGAACTCCACGGTGTGGCGGTGGTAGGTCGCCCAGTCCCGGCGCGTACCGTCGAGGGCGGCGAGCACGGCGTCGAACGCCGCCCGGTTGGCGGGCTCGATGTCGGCGACCGGGGCGGGGGTGCCGCGCTCGGCGGCCCGCACCCACGCTGACTGGCTGACGCAACCGATGAGGGCATCACCGACCTGCTCGCGCAGGTAGGCCACGTCGTCGTCGTCGGACACCTTGTTGCCCAGGACGCGCAGCGCGACGCCGTAGCGCCGCGCGTGCTCGGCGTACTGCCGGTACACGCCCACCCCGCGCCGGGTCGGCTCGCTGACCAGCACGGTGAGGTCGAAGCGGGTGAACAGGCCGGACGCGAAGGCGTCGGCGCCGGCGGTCATGTCGACCACCACGTACTCGCCGGGCCCGTCGACGAGGTGGTTCAGGTACAGCTCCACCGCGCCGGTCTTGCTGTGGTAGCAGGACACGCCGATGTCGTCCTCGTCGAACTCGCCGGTGACGAGGTAGCGCACCCCTTCGGCTGTGTGGGCCGCGTGGCGGGAGAGCAGCTCGCCGGACGGGTCGAGATCGAGCAGTCGTGACCCCGGGCCCGGCGGTGTCGTCTTGATCATGACGTCGGCCGAGGGGATCAACGGGTTGGTGCCGCGCAGGTGGTTCTTGAGCCACCTCTGGTCCGCGCCCAGCGGACGAGGTGGCGGCCCGTCGTGCCCGAGTGCGGGCCCGAGGTGCTGGTTGATGTCCGCGTCGACCGCCAGCACGGTCCGGCCGGACGTGGCCAGGCGACGGCTGAACACCGCCGCCGCGGTCGTCTTCCCGCTGCCGCCCTTGCCGACGAACGCGATGCGCATCCCGTCTCCTCCGTGCCGTGATCCCGTGGGAGTGCGACGGTAACGGTTGTCGTCTCCGACAAGATCGACCGGGGTGATCGAACCAGCCGGGCCGATCCGCCTGCGCCCCGTGCAGCCCGTCCGACAGGACATCGTGGGGATCCGCCACCTGCCGGGAGGAGTTCTCCGCCGCGTCAGTCGGGCGGCGCCAGAATGCCGCGCTGGTAGGCCCGGACGAGCCGACGGGGCACCAGGTGCCGGCGTCCGGCGATCACGATGGGCACGAGGTCCGGCGGAGTGGCCTTCCACTGGGCACGGCGACTGCGGGTGTTGCTGCGCGAGGTGCGCCGCTTCGGGACGGCCATCAGCGCCTGCTGCCGTAGCGCCGGCGGAACTTCTCGACCTGGCCCGCCTCGTCGAGCACGCGCTGGGTGCCGGTCCAGAAGGGGTGGGAGTAGGCCGTGACGTCCACGACGATCAGCGGGTAGGTCTCCCCGTCCGACCAGTCGATCGTGCGCGCCGAGGTCGCGGTGGAGCGGGTGAGGAACGTGGTGCCGGTGGAGCGGTCCTGGAACACCACGGGGTGGTAATCGGGGTGGATGTCGGGTCTCATGCGCGCCTCCTGGTGGACGAATGGCCTCCCCAGCCTAACGACAACGATTGTCATTGAGACAACCTGGGCCCATGGTCGTCGACAGCAAGTACGCGTCCTCCGCCGAGTACCTGCACCTGTTGAGCGTGCCGATGTGGCAGGGACTGCGGGGCCGGCTCGTCGACCTGCTGGGCGGGGTCGACCCGACGGCCGGCACGCTGCTGGAGCTGGGGGCGGGCACCGGGCTGGGCACCGATGTCCTGCTCGACGCCGTGCCGGACGCGCCGCTGCTCGCGGTCGAGCCGTCGGCGGCCCTGCGGGCGGTCCTGCTGGCCCGGCTCGCCGACCGCCCCGGCGGCGCTGAGCGGGTGACCGTGCATCCGGGAACGGCCTCGGGGACGCCGCTGCCCGACCGTCTCGCCGCCGTGGCCGGACTGCACATGATCGGCCATCTGCCACCCGAGGAACAACGGGCGCTGTTCGCCGCACTCGCCCCGCGACTGGCCCCGGGAGCACCGGTGGTGCTCAACGTGCAGCCCCCGGAGACCGCGCAGGAGGTGCCCGAGTTCCCCCCGTTCGGGGTTGCGGTGGGGACGCTGCGCTACGAGGGCACCGGGAGCGCGGTCCCGACCGGCCCGGACCGCGTGCGCTGGACGATGCGCTACCGGACACGGGACGGCGAGCGGGTCATCGGGGGCGCGACCGCGACCTACGAGTGGTGGACCGTGTCGGCGGCCGGGCTCGCCGCCGAGCTGGTCGCGGCCGGACTGACCGCACGGGTGCACGACGACGACCTGGTGGTCGCCCGGCCGTGACCACCGCCTCGGCACCCCCGCCCACCACCTGACTGGTCCACTGACGCGAGGCCACCACTCGACCCCGGGTCTGCCGGAGGTGCGCCTGCCAACGGTCCGCACCCCGACGACCGTCCGCTGGCCTGCTGCTCGCCGCTCTCCTCGTCCTCGACGCGCTTCTGCAACGGCCGTCGGTGGCACGCACATCCTGACGGGAAGCCGGTCGGCGTGCAGCTGCGCGGACGTCCCCGCAGTGGCCCGGGCCGACCGTCGTGGTCGCAGCACCTGCGTCGACTGCTCTCCGAACACCACTCGGCGACCGGCCGGACTCGCCTCCGGCACGTCCCGTCCGGGTGGAACACGACGCCGCGAGCGCTCCGATCGGTAGGGTCCCGCCGTGGCCGCCCCGCACGATCACGGGGACGTCGTCCTCGTCCACCTCGACGACGCCGGTGTCGTCCGGTTGACCTGGACCGCAGGGCTCCGCATCGACGCCGCACTCGCCCACCGCGCGATGGTCCTGGTGGACGAGCTCAACGGGCCGCTGCAGCGGCCACTGCTCGTCGACATGACCGGCACGGCCCAGCTGACCCGGGACGCCCGCCTGGCGTTCGGACGCAGGTGCTCGGCCTCCCGGATCGCCCTGCTGGGTTCGTCGGAGGTCGACCGGGTGATCGCCACCGTCGCCCTCCGTCTCACCCGGACCCCGGTGCCGACGTGCTTCTCCACCTCCGAGGCGAAGGTGCTGCGTTGGCTGCGCGGTTGAGGGGAGTTCCGCACGTCCGTCGTCCCCGTCGGCATGATCAGACCGAGGCCGACGCTAGGGTGCGCGGCAGAAGCCTGAAGGTCAGACGAGGGGCGTGGAGATGGCACAGGATCCCGACACCGGAAGTACGCGGTTCGTGGACACGACGGTCTCGCACTCGCCGCGGATCTGGAACTACTGGCTCGGCGGCAAGGACAACTACGAGGTCGATCGGCAGGTCGGTGACGCCTTCGTCGAGATCTTCCCGCAGATCGTCGACATCGCCCGTGCTTCGCGCGGCTTCCTCACCCGCGCCGTCGAGCACCTGGCCGGACCCGTCGGGATACGCCAGTTCCTCGACATCGGCACCGGACTGCCCACGGCGGACAACACCCACGAGGTCGCCCAGCGCGTCGCGCCCGGTGCCAGGGTGGTCTACGTCGACAACGACCCCGTGGTCCTGGCCCACGCGCGAGCGCTGCTGCAGGGAACCCCCGAGGGGCGGACGCGCTACGTCGACGCCGACCTGCACGATCCGGACACGGTGCTCGCGGCCGCCGCCGAGATCCTGGACCTCGACCAGCCGGTCGGCCTCGTCCTGCTGAACATCCTCGGTCACGTCGGGGACCTGTCCGCGGCCCGGTCGGTGGTGCGGCGCCTGCTCGACGGCCTCGCCCCCGGCAGCCACCTCATCGTCGCCGACGGCACCAACGTCATCGACGGACCCGCGTTCGACGCGGCCATCGCCATGTGGAACAGCGCTGGGTCCCTCCCCTACCACCTGCGCAAGCCCGACGAGATCGCCAGCCTCTTCGATGGGCTGGAGCTGCTCGAGCCGGGAGTCGTCTCGTGCTCCCTCTGGCGGCCCGCCGAGACCGAGATCGGCACCCCGCAGGCGGTCGACGAGTTCGGGGGCGTGGGCCGGAAGCCCTGACAGCGGCCAGCGGAACGCGCGATCGCACCGGGGTCCGCTGGGGCACGGTGCAGGACCACGAGCGGCAGCGCTCGCCTCGCGGTGACGACCAGGGGCCGGGCGACGGCCCGAGCCTGGCTGCGGCCACCTCGTCCGCACCCCATGCACCATCCGCTATTTGAACATCATGTTCACCGACGGTTCACTGCGGCAGTGGCCCCACTCGATCCCGGGCTCGCCGGGTACCTGACGGTCGACCGCAGTGCCCGTGTGCCCGACGTCGCCGCGGTCGTCATCGCGCTCGGCGTCGAGCCGGGTGGTCGAGTGCTCGACACGGGCCACCGGAGGGGCAGCGCCCTGCGGCCGCTGGCCGACGCGGTCGGCCCGACCGCGTCGGTGCTCGGGGTCGACCTCGACCCGGCCGGGGCAGCCCCGGCTGCCGACCGGGTCGGACCGGCATCGACATGCGCACCGGAGACGTGCTGGAGGCGCTCGCCGGCAGTGCGTGGTGGACCTGGTGCGGGCGCTCACCGATGCCGCCCACGCCGAACTCACCGCCGTGACCGCTCCCGGCGGTCCGCGCTGCACCCCGACCGGCCCCGACCACCACGTCGTCCAGCCTGCCGTGCTGGTCACCGGTCGCCGTCCGTCCTGAACCCCGGAGACCCCCTCGTGATCCGCGACTCCCGCGTCCCCGTCACCGTGCTGTCCGGCTTCCTCGGCGCCGGCAAGACCACCCTGCTCGACCACGTCCTGGCCAACCGCGACGGCCGCCGGGTCGCGGTGATCGTCAACGACATGAGCGAGGTCAACATCGACGCCGCCCTCGTCGCCGGGCAGGGCCGGCTCGACCGCACCGGGGAGCGGCTGGTCGAGCTGACCAACGGCTGCATCTGTTGCACCCTGCGCGAGGACCTGCTCCGGACCGTCGGCGATCTCGCCCGCGCCGGCCGGTTCGACACCGTGCTCGTCGAGTCCAGCGGCATCTCCGAACCCATGCCCGTCGCGGCGACCTTCGAGTGGGTCTTCGACGACGGCACCAGCCTGTCCGACCTCGCCCGCCTCGACACGATGGTCACCGTCGTCGACGCCGCCCGGTTCCTCACCGACCTCGTCGACGGCGACGCGCTCGCCGACCGCGACCTGGAGGCCTCGACCACCGACGAGCGCACGATCTCCGACCTGCTCGTCGACCAGGTGGAGTTCGCCGACGTCCTCGTGCTCAACAAGACCGATCTCGTCGAGGACGACCGGCTCGGCACCGTCGAGGCCCTGCTGCGCCGCCTCAACCCCACCGCCCGCCTCGTCCGCACCCGCCGCGGACGCGTCGACCTCGCCGAGGTCCTCGACACCGGCCACTACGACCCGATCACCGCCGCGACCACCCCGGGCTGGGCCGCCGAGCTCGCCGGCAGCCACACCCCCGAGACCGAGGAGTACGGCATCTCCTCGGTGGTCTACCGCGCCGCCCGCCCCTTCCACCCCGCCTGCCTGCTCGCCGCGATCGACGACTGGCCCGGCGTGCTGCGCAGCAAGGGCTCCTGCCGCCTCGCCACCCGCCCCGACGTCCTCACCGTGTGGTCCCAAGCTGGGCCGAACCTCACCCTCGAACCCGGCGGGCTCATCGCCGAGCGCGACACCGCCGGGCAGGAGCTGGTCGTCATCGGCACCGGGGTCACCCCCGCCGAGACCCACCGCCGCCTCGACGCCGCCCTGCTCACCGATGCCGAGCTCGCCGCCGGCCCGGACGCCTGGCGCACCTACCCCGACCCGCTGCCCGACTGGGACCTCGCCGACCTGCACGACCACCACGACCACGATCGGGCGGTGCCGGTCCCGTGATCCCCGACCCGCACCTGGGCACCGCCACCGACGACCCGCGCACCGTCGAGACCGTATTCGCCCCCCTCGACACCGCCCTGCTCGAACCGCTGCTCACCCGCCTCGGCCCCGACGACGCCGTCGCCGACATAGGACCCGGCGCCGGCGGCGCCACCCTCGCCCTGGCCACATGCACCGCCCGTGTGCACGCCGTCGACATCGACCCCCATACCCTGACTGCGCTGGGGCAGCGGGCGGACGCCGCGGGGCTCGGCGACCGCGTCCACGTCCTGCGGCACGACCTCGACGACGGCCCACCGCCGCTGCCCGAACCCGTGGCGCTGGTGTGGTCCAGCGCGTGCGTGCACCACACCCTCGACCACGCCGCTACCGTGCGCGGGCTGGCCGGGCTTCTCGCCCCCGGCGGCGTCCTCGCCCTAGGCGAGGGCGGACTGCCCACCCGGAGCCTGCCCTGGGACGTCGGGACCGGCCGTCCGGGGCTGGAGGTCCGCCTCGACGCCGCCCACGACAGCTGGTTCCACGGCTGGCACACCGGCCGCGCCGGGGTCGTCCGCGAGACCCGCGGTTGGCCCGAGCTGCTCCGCACCGCCGGTCTGCAGGAGGTCACCAGCCGCACCGCCCTGCTCGACCTGCCCGCCCCGCTGACCGGGACCGCCCACGAGGTCGCACTCGCCCTGCTCACCGCCCGCGTCGGCCGCGCCCGCGACCACCTCTCCGCGGAGGACACCGCGACCTGGCAGCGCCTGCTCGACCCCGACGACCCGGCCTTCCTCGGCCACCACCCCGGGCTGCACCTGCTCACCGCCCGCACCCTGCACACCGGGACCCGAGCCTGATCCGCACGGCGCAGACGTCGGGACGAGCGCCGGGCCCGAGCACGCGACTCACCGGGAGCGCCGTAGCGCCACCGACTCGGGGAAGAGACGGACCACGTGCGCAGCCCGGCCGATCGAGGCGGCCTGCCGCGCGAGCGAGCGCAGTATCGAGGACGAGCTAGGCTCGATCGATGCGGATCGGGGCGCTCCTGCTGTCCCCCCAGTTCCCCGGCCAGTCGCACTCCGACGTCCTCGCCGCCACGGTCGCCACCGCGGCGGCGGCCGAGGAGGCCGGCTTCGACGACGTGTGGGTGGCCGAGCACCACTTCATGTCCTACGGCGTCTGCCCCTCGGCCCTCGTGCTGGCCGGCTACCTGCTCGGCGCCACCCGGCGGATCGTCGTGGGCACCGCGGTCACCGTGCTCGCCACCCAGCACCCGATCGCGGTCGCCGAGCAGGCCCTGCTGCTCGACCAGGTCTCCGGGGGCCGCTTCCGGCTCGGGGTGGGTCGGGGCGGCCCGTGGATCGACCTGGCCGTGTTCGGCCCCGCCCCGCACGGCCACCACGCCGACTTCCCCGAGGCGCTCGACGTGCTGCTGGCCGCCCTGACCGGTGCCCCGGTCCGCGGGGCGGGTCCCGCCTACCCCTTCCCCGAGGTCGCGGTCGTGCCCGGACCGCGCACCCCGCCGGGGCCCGGGGTCGTGGTCGCGGCCACGTCGGACCCGACGGTGGACCTGGCCGCGCGCCGCGGGCTGCCGCTGCTGCTGGGCATGCACGCCGACGACGCCGAGAAGGCCGCCATGCTCGCGCGACACCGGGCCGCAGGTGGCGGCGACGACATCCGGCACGTCGGCGCCGGCATCGCCCACGTCGCCGACAGCGACGAGGAGGCCCTCGCCGTGGTGCGCGAACGACTGCCGGCCTGGCTCGGTCCCGGACTCGCCGGCTACCGCCGCGCCGACGGCACCCCTCACCGCACCCGTGACCCCCACGAGTACACCGAGCGCCTGTGCCGGCTGCACCCGGTGGGGTCCGTCGAGCGCTGTCGCGCTCGCATGATCGACACCGCCGCGCGCACCGGCCTGCGGCACACCGTCCTGATGGTCCAGGCCACCGGTCACCCCGACCGCACCCGCGAGAACGTCCTCCGCCTCGGCGCCGAGGTGCTCCCCGCCGTCCGCGCGTGGTCCGCAGCCCGGATGACCCGACTGGAGGTGCCGTCCGGCCCGGCCGGTGTGCGTCACTGAGGGCTCACCCGCCATCACCCCTGGAGGATCCGTGTCGCTCGACGTCCCCGCCCCCGTGCTGACCGCCGCCGCCCGCGGCGAGCTCGACGACGCCCAGTTCCTCGCCGTCGTCCGCGACTCGCTGCCCTATGCCTGGCAGGTGGTTACCGCGGCCGTGGACGACCAGGGCCCCGGCAAGGCCTTCGGGGAGCACGAGGTGCCCCCGCCCTCGGAGCAGGAGCGCGGGCAGCTGCTGCGCGCGCTGGCCAGCAACGCCATCCGCGGGGCGCTGGAGCGCCACTTCGGCGTGGTCCTGGCCTTCCAGAACTGCCACCGAATTGCGGCTTTCACCCCGGCCGCGGTCGACTCACCCGTCTACCGCGAGTTCGTCTCACCCCGCGGGCAGGTTCTCAACCAGAGCCCGGAGCTGCGCGACTGCTGAGACCGTCCCGAGCACGGCGGACGGGCGCAGGATCTCACCGAGCCGTGCCTATGGAGGCCGGCTCGACGTGTCGTGCTCGGCCACCACCGCGCCAGCGAGGTGGGCCACCGGGAACTCCAGCACAGCGTCCCCGGTGGTGCACCGACCGAGCGGCACGCCGGTCCCGGGACCGCACGATCCCCCACTACGGTGTCATCGTGACCGACAACGATGTTCACATCGCCGGGGCCCGGGCGATGTGGGGACTCGCCGACTACACCGCCCTGGCCGACCGTCTCGCGCCAGCCGCTGACGTCCTCGCCGACGTCGTCCTCGAGGGCGCCGCCCGGGTGCTCGACCTCGCGGCGGGCACCGGGAACGTGGCCGAGCGCGTGGCGCGGCGCGGCGTCGCCGTCACCGCCGCGGACCTGTCACCGCGGATGGTGGAGCTGGGCCGCGCTCGCACGGCCGGTCTGGATGTCACTTGGTACGAGGCCGACGCGGGCGACCTGCCGTTCCCCGACGCCTCCTTCGACGCGGTGCTCTCGGCGTTCGGGATTATCTTCGCGCCCGCCCCTGCGGAGGCGCTGGCCCAGGCCCGCCGGGTGCTGCGCCCGGGAGGGGTGTTCGCGGCCACCTCCTGGACACCGGGCGGCTTCATGGGCGCGATGACCGAGGTGATGCGCCGCTGGCTGCCCCCGGCCGCGGACGCCGCCGACGTCCTCGACTGGGGCCGGCCGGCCGCGCTCACGCCCCTGCTGACCGACGCCGGCTTCCCCACTCTGGAGATCACGGTCCACACCCTGCCGTGGCACTTCGACTCGCCGTCGGCGATGACGCGGTTCCTGCTTGCGCACTCCCCCGCCCACCGGGCCGCGGCGGACGCGGTTGGCTCGGCCGCGCCGGAGATGCTTGCCGCGGTGGAGGATCTCGCCGCACCCCCGGACCAGCCGGTCCGGGCCGAGGCCGAGTACCTGCTCGTGACGGCCGCCGGCTGATCGCGGAGCGTTCAGGGCAGCGGCCGACTGCGCAGGTGGGCGCGCTCACCCTGACGCCCGTAGAGCACCAGGAGCTCGACCGGTCCGTCTCCGGTGATGCCGGTCCAGTGCGGGCGGCGGGTGTCGATCTCGACCGACTCGCCCTGGACCAGCACGAGGTCGTGGTCGGCCAGCACGACCCGCAGGCGCCCGGCCAGGACGTACCTCCACTCGTAGCCCTCGTGCACTGACCACTCCTGCGGGGACGCACCGCGAGGCGGGATACACGATCTTGAAGGCCATCGGCTGTCCGGGGCTGCGCGACAACCGTCACGCGATCATGTCCTCCGTGCGCACGGCCGCGCCGGGAGTGCTGGTGTCCTCGTCGGCGCGCCGGCCGACGAGCTCGTCGAGCGAGACGCCGTGCTCGCGCGCCAGCGGCAGCAGCAGATCGAGCGTCGCGCGCCGCTGCCCGGACTCCAGCCGTGACAGGGTGCTCAGCGAGATCCCGGTGCGGCGGCTCAGGGCGGTGAGAGTGACTCCGCGCCCGCGCCACAACGCGGCCAACCGCGACCCAGGCTGGCGGTCACCCAGTCGTCGTCCACACCCTGATCTTGCCGTTTCCGCAAGACTCCTGGCCCTCGGCCGACTGCGGACCCAGGGTCGGGCCCCATGAGCGACTCCTCGATCGATGTCGTGGTGATCGGCGGCGGCGCCGCCGGTCTGTCCGGCGCCCTCACCCTGGCGCGGGCGCGCCGATCCGTGGTCGTGCTCGACGACGGCGCACCGCGCAACCGCTACGCCCGCGGCGTGCACGGGTTCCTGTCCTGCGACAGGACCCCGCCCGCCGAGCTGCCCGCCGCGAGCCGGGCGGAGGTCCGGCGCTACGGCGGGCGGATTCTCGACACCACCGCCAGGAGCGCCCACCGCGGGGAGGACGGCTTCACCGTGGGGACCACGACCGGGTCCTCCCTCACTGCGCGACGACTGCTGATCACCACCGGGTTGACCGACGAGCTGCCCGCGATCGCGGGACTGCGTGCACGCTGGGGACGCGATGTCCTGCACTGCCCCTACTGCCACGGCTGGGGGATCCGCGACGAGCCGATCGGCGTCCTGGGCACCAACCCGATGGCCGTGCACGCGGCGCTGCTGCTGCGTCAGTGGAGCGACGACGTGCTCCTGTTCCGCCACACCGCCCCGGTCCGACTGCGGAGCAGTACGAGCAGCTCGCCGCGCGGGGCGTCGGGGTCGTCGACGGGACGGTCGCCACCGTGGAGGTCGACGGCGTCCGGCTCACCTCCGGCCGTGTCGTCGCGCGGACCGCCGTGCTGGTCGGACCCCGCTCCGTCGCGCGCACCCCGCTGCTCGACGCCCTCGGCCTCACCGCGGTCGAGCACCCCCTGGGCGCCGGCAGCCACATCCCCGCCGACCTCACCGGGGCCACCGCTGCCGCCGGGGCGTGAGGGGCTGGCAACGTCACCGACCTAACCGCTCAGGTCCTCGGTGCCGCCGCGCAGGGTGCAGCCGCCGGTGGCGCGATCAACGCCGACCTGGTCGGGGAGGACACCGCCCGCGCCGTCACCTGCCACCGCACCGCCGCGCGGAGCTTGCTGGACCGGCAAGGATCCTTGCCAGGCGACGTTGGCCCTGCCACGTTCGTGACATGACCAATCGACTCTCCGAGCAGCACCCCGGCGCACAGGCGGCGGGGACTGCACCCGTGTCCGACCCGGAGTGGGACCAGCGCTACGCCGGCGTGCAGCAGGTGTGGAGCGGCGCTCCCAACGGTGCGCTGGTCGCCGAGGTGGCCGGGCTCGCGCCGGGACGGGCGCTCGATGTCGGCTGCGGGGAGGGCGCGGACGCGGTCTGGCTGTCCGCACGAGGCTGGGAGGTGACGGCGCTCGACGTCTCGCAGGTGGCGCTCGACCGGGCGAGCGCCGCCGCCCGCGCTACGCGAGCGCAGGTGCGGTGGCTACTCGCCGGCCTGGTCGGGGCCCCGCTCGCTCCGGGCTGCTTCGACCTCGTCTCCGCGCAGTACCCCGCGCTGCTGCGCACCCCGGGCGGGGACGCCGAGCGCGCGCTGCTCGCCGCCGTCGCACCCGGCGGGACGCTGCTCGTCGTCCACCACGCCGACGTCGACGTCGAGCAGGCGAAGTCGCACGGCTTCGACCCCGCCGCCTACATCGCCCCCGCCGACGTCGCCGCCCAGCTCGACGGCGACTGGCGGGTGGAGGTCGACGAGAGGCGCCCGCGCACCGTCTCCGGCGGGGCGGGAGCGCACCACACCCACGATCTGGTGCTGCGGGCGCGCCGTCTGCGGTGACCACCGCGGTGCGACATGCACCGCGGACGGTCACCGTCGGCGGTCAGTGGTCGTCGTAGTGGCCGTCGTGCGCGGCGTGCCGGTGGCCGTCGTGCAGGTAGTCGACGTGGTCGCCGTGCGGCACCGCGACGTGCCCGCAGCCCTCGCCGTGGGCGTGGTCGTGCCCGTCGTGGGCGACGTGCTCGGCGGTCTCGCACTCGTCCCAGTGACCGTCGTGGACGCGGTGCAGGTGCCCGTCGTGGGCGTAGTCGACGTGATCGACGTGCGGCACCGCGACGTGGCCGCAGCCCTCGCCGTGGGCGTGGGCGTGGTCGGTGTGGCGGGCGTGCTCGGTGGTGGTCATCCTCGTTCTCCTCATCTCCTCGAGTGCGGCCAGCGCGAGGCCGACGACCGGGTGCTCCGTCGGCGCGTGGATCGCGCGGCGGCCGCTGCGGCGCACGGTGACCAGCCCGGCCCGGCGCAGCACCGAGAGGTGGTGCAAGACGAGGGGCTGGCTGACCGCGAGCCGGTCGGCCAGGTCCTGGACCGCCATCGGGGTGCGGGCCAGGTGCGCGAGGATCGCGAGCCGCAGCGGGGACGCCACGGCGCGCAATGCCTCGACCGCCGGGTCGTGCTCGGACCCGACCGTCATGACCCATAAAAACATCAACAGATGTGCATGAGCAAGGTTCGCCGGAGTGACGCTGCTCGCGCTCGTCGACGCGGTCGGCCGCAGGTCCGGCCGGAATACCAGCTGGACGCAGTCGCCGTCGTCGAGCACCCGCACCCGGTGCACCGGTTCGAGCACCTCGGGGACCAGCGCCTTCGCCGGGGCGCCGGCTCGGACGATCGAGCCCCGGTCGAGCAGCACGACGTGATTGCAGTAGCGCGCGGCGAGGTCGAGGTCGTGCAGCACGACCACCGTCGGTATCCCCAGGGTGCGCACCAGCGCGAGCAGCCCACCCCGACGTGCATCCACTCGCACACCTCGTCCCCGACCGCTCCTCCCGGGGCCGCGCCCGCCGTCGACTGTCAGTTCCGTCACGCGATCGGAACCCCAGAGCGAATGAAAACGACTATCGATGTCGTAGAGTGGCCACCATCCAGTAGAGGGCGGGGGGCGCAGACGAGTGCACGCAACACGAGTTCCGGCGTCGGTCCGGCGGCTCGCCCCGGCCCGGACGGCGGGCGCACCCGACGTCGCGCGGGAGCCCGGAGGTGGTTCCGCGAGGCCTGCCCCGTCTCCCGACGCAGCGCGCCGTCGGACGCTCCTCGTCCTGACTGCTCTGCTGGGTGCGGTGCCCGCGTCGGTGGTCCTGGGTGTCGCCGTCGGCGCTGTCTGGGTGCCGCCGGACCAGGTGTGGTCGGTCGTCGTGGCCCACCTGGCCGGCGGCCGGAGCGGGGTGCCGGACGCTGTGGACCAGATTGTGTGGCAGGTGCGCACTCCACGGGTCCTGCTGGCGCTGGTCGTCGGCGCCGGCCTCGCCGTGGCGGGGGCGGTGCTGCAGGCCGTGATCCGCAACCCGCTGGCCGAACCCTACGTACTGGGGGTGTCCTCGGGCGCGTCACTGGCCGCCGTGGCCGCACTGACCCTCGGCGACGTCGCTGCCACCGGTGCGCAGGGCAGGTTCGGTGTGCCCGCAGCGGCCTTCGGGGGCGCGCTGGCCACGCTCGCTGTGCTCGTCGCCCTCGGTCGGCAGCGCGGGCGGCTCGACCCGCTGCGGCTCCTGCTGGTTGGCGTCGCCCTGTCCTACCTCCTGCAGGCCGGCACGAGCTACCTGCAGCTCACCTCGGGCCCCAACCAGCTAGCTGCTGTGCTGTTCTGGCTGCTCGGCACCGTCTCCGGTGCCGACTGGGGCGATCTCGGACTGCCCGTCGCGCTCCTGGTGGTCTGCCTGGCGTGGCTGGTCCTGCAAGGTCGTCGGCTCGACGCCCTGCTCGCCGGCGATGACGTCGCCGCCTCATTGGGGATCGCGGTGCATCGGCTCCGCCTGCAGCTGCTGGTGGTCTCCGCCGCGCTCACCGCCGTGGTCATCGCCGTCGCCGGTGGGGTCGGGTTCGTCGGGCTGGTCGCCCCGCACTGCGTGCGGCTGCTGGTCGGGCCCGGCCACCGCGGTCTCCTGCCGATGGCCGCCCTGCTCGGAGGGGTGTTCCTCGTAGTGGCCGACCTGGTCGGGCGCGTGGTCGCCGCACCTCTCGAACTGCCCCTCAACATCGTCACCGCGGTGGCCGGCGTGCCGTTCTTCCTCTACCTGGTCCGCCGCTCCGGCCGCTCAGTGAGCAGCTGATGCACCTGTCATTGCGCGGGGTCGGGGTGCAGGTCGACGCGGCCCGCATCGTGCACGACGTGACCCTCGACGCGCCGGCCGGCACCGTCGTCGGCCTCCTCGGGCCGAACGGCTGCGGCAAGTCGACGGTGCTGCGGACCGTCTACGGCGCACTGGTCCCCACCAGTGGGGCCGTGCTCCTCGACGGGCAGGACGTGCGCCGCGAGCTGACCCCGGCCCGCGCCGCGCGGTCCGTCGCGGCGCTGACCCAGGAGCACGGACAGAGCTTCGGCGTCCCCGTCCGCGAGGTCGTCGCGATGGGGCGCACCCCCCACCAGGGCCTGTGGAGCAGAGAAACCCCCCGCGACCGCCGCATTGTGCAGGACGCGCTCGACACCGTCGGGATGGCTGCGCACGGCGCGCGCGCCTTCGAGGAGCTCTCCGGCGGGGAGAAGCAGCGCGTCCTGCTCGCGCGGGCGCTCGCGCAGGAGCCCCGCGTCCTCGTGCTCGACGAACCCACCAACCACCTGGACATCAGCACGCAGCTCGACCTGCTGGACCTGGTCCGCGGGCTCGGTGTCACCGTCCTCGCCGCCCTGCACGACCTCAACCTGGCCGCCGCCCACTGCGACTACGTCCACCTGATGCGTGGCGGCGAGCTCGTCGCGCACGGCCCTCCGGAGCAGGTGCTCACCGCCGACCGGATCGCGGAGGTGTTCGGCGTGCGCGCCGACATCGGCGAGCACCCGGTGACCGGGCGCCTGCACCTGGTCCTCTCCCGCCTCGCCCCGCCCGACGCCGACCGCCTGTCGGCCCCGACCTCCTGAGAGACACGATGCCCACTCCGCACCGCCCTCGCGTCCCCGTCCTGCTGAGCCTGCTCTGCGCCGCCCTGACCGCCGCCTGCGGGACGGCGCCCGCCGCCGCCCCGACCGCCGGGGCGGATCAGGCCTCCGCCCCGGCGGGTTTCCCTGTCACGGTGCAGAATTGCGGGCGCGACATCACCTTCGAGGAGCCGCCGGAGCGGATCGTCACCGGCTGGATCACCGCGACCGAGCTGCTCATCGAACTCGGGGCCGCCGACCGGATCGTCGGGCTGTACAACACCTCCGCCTTCGGCTCCCCCCGACCGGAGGTCGCGGACGCCTACTCCGCACTGCCCGTGCTCTCCGATGCCGCACCGAGCCGGGAGGCACTGCTCGGCGCTGCCCCCGACCTCGTCTACGCCGACGGCAACTACCTGTTCGACGGCACCCAGCTGCCCACCGTCGACGAGCTCGCCGCGGCGGGGACGCAGGTCATCGTGCTCAGCGGCTTCTGCGACGACGGGGGCGCCTCGGCGGTCCTCGACGTGCAGGAGGACCTCGCGGCGCTCGGGTCGGTCCTCGACGTCGAGGGGAGGGCGGCCGAGCTGTCCGCGGAGGTCGACCGGCGCCTCGCCGCCGTCGCACCGGTGCCCGACGGCCCGGCGGTCGCAGTGGTGAGCGGTGCGGAGGGTGCGCTCTACACCTACGAGGGCGTGTACACCGACATGGTGGAGCGGGCGGGGGCCACCAACGTCTACGCGGGGACGCTGCCCGAGGGCACCTACTTCGGCCAGCTGTCGGTGGAGGACCTGACGGCGAAGGACCCCGGCACGCTGGTCTACCTGCTCACCGGCGCGGAGACCGAGGACGCCGCTCGGACCTTCCTGACCTCCACCCTTCCGACCGTGACGGCCGTGCAGCAGGACCGGATCGTGTTCGTGCCCAGCGAGGACTCCAGCAACCTCCGGGCCGTCGACGGGGTCGAGCAGCTGACCGAGGGCCTCCGGTCACTGGGGTGATCCCCACCCCCGCCTTCCGGCTCTACCTGCTCTCGCGGGCGGCGGCCTGGATCGGGGCGTCGATGACGCTCGTGGCGCTGCCGGTGCTGCTCTACCAGCGCACCGGCAACGCCGCGCTCACCGGGCTGCTCGCCGCGCTGGAAGCGGTGCCCTACCTGCTCCTCGGGCTGCCGGTCGGCGCACTGGCCGACCGGTGGGACCGCCGCCGCACCATGGTCGTGACCGGCGTGCTGGGCGCGACCGTCCTCGCGACGGTGCCGCTCGCAGTGGCCGTCGACCTGCTGACGACCCCGCACGTCTTCGCGGTCGGTCTGGCGGTGGCGACGCTGTTCGTGTTCACCGACGCGGCGGGCTTCGGCGCCCTGCCCGAGATCGTCGGGCGGGACCGCGTGGCCGAGGCCACCGGCGCCCTGGTGACCGTCAGCACCGTCATCGGCCTGCTGGGACCCGCCGCGGCCGGGGTCCTGACCGCCGGGCTGGGCGCGGCGGTCGTGCTCGCCCTGGACGCGGCCGCCGCGCTGCTCGCCGCCGTGCTGCTGCACCGGGCCCGGTGGACGCCGGCACCACCGCCACCGTCGCAGCCCGGGTCGTTGCTCGTGCGCACCGCACGCGACGCCGCGGAGGGTGTGCGCTACATCTGGCGGCACCCGGTGGTCCGCAGCCTGACGCTGCTCGGTGTCGGCAACAGCATCAGCGGGGGTGCGGTCACGGGCCTGCTGGTGGTGGTCGGGGTGCGGCAGCTCGGGCTGTCCGACGACGACGGCCGGCTCGGGCTGCTGTACGCGGCGACCGCCGCGGGAGCGGTGCTGATCGGGCTCGGCACCGCCCGCATCCAGCAGCGCCTGCCCACCGGCACCATCACCCTGCTGGCGTTGGCCGTCGCCTGGCTCGGCACCGTGGCGTGGGCGTTCACGACCACGCTCGCGGTGGGCCTGGTCGTGCTCGCTGTGTGGCAGGCCGCGAGCACGCTGGCGATCGTCAACGGCATCGTCGTCCGGCAAGCGGTGACCCCCGCGCGGCTCCAGGGACGGGTGAACACCACCGCGCGGATGATCGCCTGGGGCGGTGCACCGCTCGGCGCGGGTGTCGGCGGGCTGATCGCCGAGGCCGTCGACACCCGGGCGGCGCTGCTCGTGGCGTCCACGGGAGTGGCGGTCTCACTGGCCGTGGGACTCGCCACCGGCCTGCGCCGGGTCGGGACGCTGCAGTCCCTCGTCGACGAGGCGCAGGCCGCCGAACGCACCTCAGGGAAATAGTGACATGTGCATGACTCGAATACAGAATTTCTATTGTTATTGAAGGGCTGCGTGGTTACGGTGGCGAGGACGGGAATCGTTCTCGTCATCGACGACAGGAGGCAGCATGACCGACATCACTTTTGAGGCCGTCGCGGAACTTCCCGCGCTCAGCGCACTGCAGGGCGCCACCACGAACGCGCTCGTGCACAACCCGTTCGAGTTCGAGCCGGTGGCCGAACTGCCGGCGCTCAGCGCCCTGCAGGGCGCCACCACGAACGCACTCGTGCACAACCCGTTCGCGTTCGCGAGCTGATCGAGAACCCGCACGAATCGTGATCGTGCCCCCGTCGACGGCCCAATCAAAGAGTTCCGACATCTGCATGGAAGGTGCAGAACCGTCTATATCCGCAGCTGCCGAGTTGCTCCCTGGTCACCACCTCTACCGCGGACCCGACGGCTCGTGGCGAGTCGCCGCCCCCGGCGACCGGTTCACCCGGATCCATGGACCGGACGATCCGCTGGCCGCCTTCCAGGCCGTCGCCCACCGCCCGGCGACGGAGGACTCGACCGCTCCCCTGCCGCCCGCGGCCGAGCAGCTCGTCGCCGCCTTCGCTCGGCAGGGCCTGCTGACCTCGGACCCCGCGGTGACCACGACTCGGGCGCCGCGGGTGCTGCTCGACGGTTCCGGCCCGGTCGCCGAGCTCGTGGCGCACCTGCTGATCTCCTGGGCGGAGGTCACCCACAGCCCCGTCGACGGGGGCACGATCCCACCAGCGGTCCTCGCGGACCACGACGTCCTCGTCAGCTGCGCCGGCTGGCTGCCGGACGCGGCGTGGCAGCGTCTCGACCGAGCCTGCCTGAACGCACGGACGGCGTGGCACCGCTGCCACGTCGAGGGCACCACGCTGTTCGTCGGCCCGCTCGGCGTCGGCACCGGACCGAGCTACCGCGACCTGCGCGGGCGGCGGTTGGCCGCCAGCACCGCACCCGATGAGCTGCTCGCGCTCTGGCGCCACCTGGAGGACCCCGACGTGCCCCACCCGGCCGTTCCGTGGCCCGGATCCGGGGCCACAGCCGTCGCAGCCGGGGTGCTCGTCGACGACCTGCAGCGTTGGTGGAACAGCGGCAGGGGACCCGCCCGCTCCTGGGAGCACGAGATCGGGCACGACGCGGACACCGGCGCGCTACGGGTGCGCGCCCACCCCGTCCTGCCCCTCCCCGTCACCGCGCCGACACCGACCACGCCCCCGGCCCGACGGACCGCGGAGTGACCGCGGACACCACCCCCGCCGGACTGCGGCAGTGGGCCAACCTCGCCGTGCCCGGGCACCACGGCACCCCACTGGCGACCGACGTCCACGTACCGCCGCAGGACCGGTGGCCGGTACCGGTCGTCGTGACCCGCACCCCCTACGGTCGTACCGCCCACCTCGCCGAGGGCCGGGCGTGGCGGGCCCGCGGACTGGGCTACGCCGTGCAGGACGTCCGCGGACGCTACGACTCCGACGGCACCTGGACCCCGTACCGCAACGAGCGGGCCGACGGCGCCGCCCTCGTCGACTGGCTCGTGCGCCAGCCCTGGTGCGACGGCCGGATCATCACCTACGGCGGGTCCTACTCCGGGTACACGGCCTGGACCGCGGCCGTCGAACGTCCCGCCGCCGTGGTCGCGGTGATCAGCATGGGACCGTCGATGGGGCTGCACCGCACCAAGTTCACGCGGACCGGGATCCTCCGCCTCGCCGAGCACGCCGGCTGGTGGCTCGAACGGGCGGACGGACGCACCAGCCGCGAGGGGCTGCGGGAGACCGTGTTCTCTGAGCACCCCGACGTCCTCAACCACCTGCCCGTCAGCGGGATAGCCGAACGGCTCGGCGCCCGGCTGCCGCACTGGCACGACGCCCTCCACGAGGGCCGCGCACACGGGTACGACGGCACCCCGCCCGAGGCCGTCACCGACCGGGAGCTCGCGCACCTGCGGTGCGCCGCGCTGCACGTCGGGGGCTGGTACGACCTACTGGTCGAGGAGACGCTGCACCTGTGGCGCACCGTCGGCTCAGCCCACGGTCACGTGCACCGGCGGGACCTGCTGATCGGACCCTGGGGGCACGATCTGGGGCACGGCGTCGCCACGCGCACCGGCGACCTCGAGCACGGACCCCGGGCCCGGGTCGCGTTGGGCCCGCGCAGCGTCGACTGGATCCGGCGGGTCCTCGACGACCCCGCTCCGCAGCGCGGTGGGACGGCCGCGGAGGTCTTCGCCGTCGGAGCCGGCCGCTGGCTCCGGCGCTCGGCCTGGCCGCCGTCCGCCACCGACGCGTCCTGGCACCCGCAGGCGGACGGCGCGCTGGACCGCACCACCGGCGCCGGGTGGCGCACCTTCGACTACGACCCCGCTCACCCCTTCCCCTCGTGCCGGCCCGCACTCGACCGGAGCGCGCTGCTGCACCGGGATGACGCTGCCCGGTTCTCCACGGGACCGCTGCCCCGGCCGCTGGGCGTCGAGGGCGTCGGGAGCGTCGACCTCGACGTCGAGACGTCGGGCGAGGGCACGGACTGGGTCGTGCGGGTGCTGGAGCACCGGCCGGACGGCGGCCTGTTCGAACTCTGCTCGGGTACCGCGGTGAGCCCGGCTCGTGGCCGGCACCGGCACCGGGTGGTGCTCACGCCGATCACCGTGGTCGTCGGGGCCGGCTCCAGCCTCGTCCTGGAGATCACCAGCAGCGATTTCCCCTACCTGGCGCGACACCTGAACACAGCCGGGGACCGGTGCACCGGCACTACGACCCTGATCGCCCAGCAGACCGTGCACCTGCCCGGCACCCGGCTCGACCTCCCGGTGGCGACGCCCGAGGACGCCGACGCGGAGGTGACCAGATGATCGACGAACTGCTCGTGGACCGGCGCACCGGGCTGCTCGTCGACGTCGACCGGCTACCGACCCCGCCCGGGATGCCGGCCTGCTGGGTGAGCTACGGCGCGATGGTCGGCCGGGCCGACCGCTTCGCGTCGTGGCGAGCCGACAGCTACGGCTTCGGGGCATCGCTGGGTGACGAGGACGCGGCCAGAGGGGCGGCCATCGGGGAGGCCGTGGAGCGCTACTGCGGCAACGCCGTTCCCGACGACCTGCTCCGGGCGTCCTACGACGACCTCGTCGGCACGGGTGCCGATGCCGTCGACCCCACGACGCTGGCGCTGTACTCGGAGCGCCAGTACGGCACCAGCGGGTTCCCGTTCGTCCCCTTCACCCGCGACCTGCCGGTCCGGTGGGTTCCGGGCACCGACCTGCACACCGACTATGCAGTGTGGGTACCCGCCTCGCTGGCCTACCTGGACTTCATCCACGGTGCGCGCGCGGACGAGCCCGCCACCCACTCCCTCATGTACTCCGGGATCGCCACCGGCACCGATCTCCGCGCCGCGGACCGCGCTGCGCTCGAGGAGCTCCTCGAACGCGACGCCACCACGATCTGGTGGGCGGGCAGCAGCGCTGCGCCCGGGCTCGACGACGGCGGACGGGTCGTCGGGCAGCTCGGGCGCCCGCCAAGGACCGGCGGCGATCTGTCCATCAACCTGACGGCGGTACCCAGCGAGTTCGACGTACCGGTCGTCGCCGTCCTGGTCGAGGACCCGGCGACGGCGACCGTGGGGTTCGGCAGCGCCTGCCGGGCCGACCCGGCCCGGGCGGCCACCAAGGCCCTCGTCGAGGCCCTCGGGGTGCTGCGGCTGGCCCGCGACCTCGACGACCCCTCGAGCACCGTCTGGGCCTCCGTCCGCACCGGACAGGTGGAGCGCCACGTCTACCTGCCGCACCGGCCCGACCGGCGCTACCTCGAGCTCGCCGGGCCGGACTGGCGCCACCTGACCGACCTGCCGCCCGTCGCCCAGGTCTACCTCGACCCGCGGATGCAGGGCAGGCGCCTCGACCGGCTGCGACCCGCCCAACGGGTACCGCTCGCCGACCGTCCCGTCGTCGACCACCGGCGCGACCGCGAGGTGTACCTGGAGCGGATCGCTGCGGCCGGGCTCCGGGCCGTGCGGGTCGAGCTGACCACGCCCGACGTCGCCGCGGCTGGTCTGCGCGTCGTTCGCGTGATCGTCCCCGGGCTGCTCGGGAACGGGCCGCCGGCGTTCCCCCTGCGCGGCGGCCACCGCCTCCACGCCCCCGGCCGGCCGGTCGAGGACGACCTCGTCACCGATCCCCTGCCCCTCGCCTGACGGAGGTCCCGTGCCGACCGCGCTCCCGCAGCACCTGCTCGCCCGCTTGCCCTACCCCGACCTGTACGACCCCCGCACCGGCATCGTGCGGGCCCTCGAGCCCGCCGCGGTGCCCGAGCACTTCCCCCCGTCCTTCTCCCTCGTGACGGCCCGACTCGCCGATGTCGCCCCGTTCGCTCCGTGGCCCGTCGACCCGGCGGGAGCGGGGTACGCCTACGCCGACCCGGACGCCGTGCTCGGAGCGGCCCTGGGCGAGGCCGTGGAGCGCTACTGCGGCAACCTCGTGCCCCCCGACCTCGTGCGCGGCACCCACGAGGAGCTGGCTGCGGCGGGCACCCCGGCCCTGGACCCGACGACGGTGGCACTGTTCAGCGCGCAGCAGCACACCGACCCGGCCTTCCCCGCCGTGCCGATGAGCCGGGACCTGGTCCTGGAGTGGGCGACCGGTCGGGACTTGAGCACCGGCGAATCGGTGCTCGTGCCCGCTCCCCTCGTGTGGCCGTCCTACCTCACCGCCCCGGGTGCGCCGCCCGCCCGGTCCGGCGGCTGGGTGCGGCCGCTCACGAATCCGGTCATCCAGGCCGGACTGGCCGCCGGGCCCACGGTGGCGGCGGCCGTGGACAACGGCCTGCGCGAGGTCGTCGAGCGGGATGCGATGACCCTGTCCTGGTCCGGGGGTGCCGGCGTGGTCGAGCTGACCCCGCCGGACTGGCTCGCCGCCTTCAGCCGGGGCCCCCGGGGCGCTCTGATCACCCGCTACCTGGGTCTGAGCAGTGCGTTCGCCGTTCCGGTGGTGGCCGCCCTTGTCCACGACGCAGTGACCGACCGCCTCGCGATGGGGATCGGGGTGTACGGGGACCCGATCACTGCGGCCGTCAAGGCCCACGCGGAAGCCCTCCAGCTCCACCTCGTCTTGGCCGACTACGACGACCCCCGGGGCGCGTTCGCAGCGGCGGCCGCTGGCGGGGGCAGCCCGCTCGCGCCGTGGCGGTCCGACCGCGCCTACGGATCGGCGTACCGGGCGGACCGGCGTGACGTCGTCGACTACGCCTGCCACCTGCAGCTGCACCTCGATCCCGCCGTGCGGGCCGCGTTCACCGCGGAGCTCGCCGCCCTCGTCCGGGAGGTCCGTCCGCTGACCGCGATGCCATCCAAGGACGTGCCGACGCTCCAACTCGTCCGCGCGGCCGGGATGAACGCTCTGATGGTCGACGTCACGACGCCCGATGTACGCGGTCTCGGCGTGTACGTCGTCAGGGCCCTCGTGCCCGGGACGTACAGCAATGCACCCCTCGGCCTACCCTTCCTGGGCGGGGCGCGCCTGGCGGCAGCCCGGTCGGCCGCAGTGGGCCCCCTGCCCACCACACCCTGGCCGCACTGACCGCACGTCGCCATCGCCCGTCCCGTTCCGGCCACGCTCCCCCAGCCGGACCGCCTTCGACCCGTTGCCGTAGCAGCAGGATCCCTTGCCCGCGCGGGGTCCTCCTGCCAGGTGCCATGGTTTCCTTACGGCCGATCAGCGGTTCGAGCAAGGTCCACGCGTTGATGCGGAGGTGGCCGCGTTCGTGGGTGACCCGGACTCGGCCAGCGCTCCGCCCTCATGCAACAGGTGCGGAGCGGCCCCCGAACGGTGCACTGCCAGCCGAGGTAGCCGGACTCGGGCCGGGCCGGGCGCTCGACGTCGGCTGCGGCGAGGGCGCGGACGCGGTCCGGCTGGCCGGGCAGGGCTGGAAGGTGACCGCGCTTGACGTGTCGCATGTGGCGCCGGACCGGGCAAGCGCCGCTGCCCGCGAAACGGGGGGGGTGCAGGTGCGCTGGCTGCTCACCGGCCTGGCCGACGCCCCGGTCCCCGGGCGGCTTCGACCTCGTGTCCGCGCAGTATCCCGCGCCGCGGCGCACCCCGGGGAACGATGCCGAACCCGCACTGCTCGACGCCGGCGCAGCCGGCAGAACGCTGCTCGTCGTCCACCGCGCCGACGCCGAGCAGGCGAAGGCGCACGGCTTCGACCCGGCCGACTACGTCACCCCCGCCGACGTCGCCGCCTTTCTCGACGGTGACTGGCGGGTGGAGGTCAACGAGGGGCGCCCGCGCACGATCACCGGCGGGGGTCGAATCGCACCACATGCACGACGTGGTGCTGCGGGCGCGCCTTCTGCGCTGACGACCGGTACCACCGCGTGGCGCGCGGCGGGTGATTGCCGCTGGCGGTCAGTGGTCGTCGTAATAGCCGTCGTGCGCGGCGTGCCGGTGGCCGTCGTGCAGGTAGTCGACGTGGTCACCGTGCGGCACCGCGACGTGCCCGCAGCCCTCACCGTGGGCGTGGTCGTGCCCGTCGTGCCCGTCGTGGGCGACGTGCCCGGCGGTCTCGCACTCATCCCAGTGACCGTCGTGGACGCGGTGCAAGTGCCCGTCGTGGGCGTAGTCGACGTGATCGACGTGCGGCACCGCGACGTGGCCGCAGCCCTCGCCGTGGGTGTGGGCGTGGTCGGTGTGGCGGGCGTGCTCGATCGTGGTCATGCTCGTTCTCCTCGTTCTTGTTGCTCGATCGTCGTCCAGCACAGTCAGTGCGAGGCCGACGACGGGGTGCGCGGTTGTGCTGTGGATCGCGCGGCGACCACTGCGCTGCACGGTCACCAGCCCGGCCCGGCGCAGCACCGACAGGTGGTGTGAGACGAGGGGCTGGCTGACCGCGAGCCGGTCGGCCAGGTCCTGGACCGCCATCGGGGACCGGTCCAGGTGCACGAGGATCGCGAGCCGCAGCGGTGAAGCTACGGCCCGCAGCACCTCGACCGCCGGGTCGTAATCGGACCCGAGCGGCATAACCCATAAAAGCATCAACACATGCGCATGTGCAGCTCAGGAGTTCTCGCTCCTGTCGCAGTCGATCGGCCGAGCGACCAGGGACTCGTGCTGCGGGTGCTACCCAGGCCGGAGTCACGCGCCGGCACGCCGCCACGCCCCCGCGGTGAGCAGCCGCAACCCGTTGAGAGCCACCGCGACCGTGGATCCCTCATGCCCGGCTACACCAAGCGGCAGCGGCAGGGTGGCGACCAGGTCCCACGTGACGAGCACGACGATGACGGTGCCGGCGACGGCCAGGTTGGCCAGCACCACCCGCCGGGCGCGCCGTGACAGCCCGACCAGGTGCGGCAGGACCGCGAGCTCGTCGCGCACGACGACGGCGTCGGCGGTCTCTACGGCGAGCGCGACGCCGCGGCCGCCGAGCGCGACGCCGACGTCGGCGGCGGCGAGGGCGGGCGCGTCGTTGACGCCGTCGCCGACCAGCAGCACCCGCTGACCGTCGGCCTGCAGGGCGCGCACCGCGTCGACCTTCTCCACGGGCAGCAGCCCAGCGCGGACATCGACCAGGCCCAGCTCCGCAGCGACGCGACGGGCCGCAGTCGGGTTGTCCCCGGTGAGCAGCACCGGCGGCTGGCCGGTGAGCGCGGTGAGCCGGGCGACGGCGTCGGCGGCGCCCGGGCGTAGCCGGTCGTGCAGGGCCAGCACACCGACCGGCGCGCCGTCGACGAGGACGACGACCGCGGTGCGGCCCGCGTCCTCGAGGCGGGCGACGGCGGCCCGGGCAGCGCTGTCGTGGGCGCCCTGGTCAGCGCCCTTCAGCAATGCCGGCGTCCCCACCACCACCTCGGCACTCCCGACCCGGGCCCGGACCCCGCGCCCGGGCTCGGAGCGGAAGCCGCTGCACGCGGGCACGGTGACGCCGCGGGCGCGTGCCTCGTCGACAACCGCGCGGGCCAGCGGGTGCTCGCTGGGGTGCTCGGCCGCGGCGGCCAGCGCCAGGACCCGGTCGGCGTCGACCCCGGGGGCGACCGCAACGACCTCCTCGACCCGGGGCCGGCCCTCGGTGAGCGTGCCGGTCTTGTCGAATGCGACGACAGTGCAGCGACCCAGGGCCTCCATCGCGACGGCCGACTTCACCAGCACCCCGCGACGCCCCCCGTTCGCGATCGCGGCCAGCAGCGGCGGCATCGTCGCGAGCACCACCGCGCACGGCGATGCGACGATCATGAACGTCATAGCCCGCAGCAGCGTCGGCTCGAACGCCGCCCCCGCAGCCAGCGGCACGCCCACCAGCGCGAGCGTGCCGACCACGACAGAGACGGAGTAGCGCTGCTCGATGCGCTCGACGAACAGCTGCGTGCGGGCCTTCGTGGCGGACGCCTCCTCGACCATGGTCGCAATCCGGGCGATCACCCACTCGGCGGCCGGTCGGTCGACCCGCACACGCAGCGCGCCGCTGCCGTTGACGGTGCCGGCGAACACCACGTCGCCCGCACCCTTCACCGCGGGCACGCCCTCGCCGGTGATCGAGGCCTGGTCGACCTCGCTCTCGCCGTCGAGCACGGTGCCGTCGGCGGCCACCTGCTCGCCGGGCCGCACCAGCACGACGTCGCCGTTTCCCAGCACGGCGGCCGGCACCTCCTCCTCGCGGCCGTCGGGGAGTAGCCGGGTGGCACGCTGCGGCGCCAGATCGAGCAGGGCCCGCACAGAGTCCTCCGTGCGCCGGGTCACCACGGCCTCGACCGCGCCGGAAGTGGCGAAGATGACGATGAGCAGTGCGCCGTCGAAGACCTGCCCGATTGCGGCCGCGGCGACCGCCGCCACGACCATCAGCAGGTCAACGTCGAGTGTGCGCTCCCGCAGCGCGCGCAGCCCGGCCAGGCCCGGCTCCCACCCGCCGGCGGCGTAGCAGGCCAGGTACAGCATCCACCACACCGGCGCCGGCGCCCCGGCCAGCTGCGCAGCAACTCCGGCCGCGAACAGCACCACCGCGACACCCGCCCACCGCACCTCCGGCAGCGTCCACACCCCGGCCCGGCGGATGAGACGGGAGAGCGGCTCCGACTCCTGCAGCACAACCACGCGGCGGACCGTACCATTACCTGCGCAGTCATGAAGATATGCAATCAGCTGCTCGCTATGCTTGGGACGTGCACGACCACCTGCCTGCGTTCGCCATGCCGAGCGACGACGACGCACGTCGTGCGGCGGACCGGTTCCGGCTGCTTGCCGACCCGACCCGGGTGAAGATTCTGTGGGCGCTGTGCCACGGCGAGACTTCGGTGGCGTGCCTGGCCGAGCTGGTCGGCGCGTCCCCCACAGTGGTCAGCCAGCACCTGGCGAAGCTGCGCCTCGCCGGCCTGGTCCGGGGACGCCGCGAGGGCACCTACATTCACTACACGGCCGTCGACGACGACGTCACCGCGCTGCTGGCCCGGGCCCTGGGCACCGAGGCCGCAGTCCGCAGCAGCAGGTGATCGACTGGGAGGGATCGCCGCCGATACTGAGACTGGGCTCCGCAGCGATGTCCTTCGACGGACGGCGGCGGACATGAGAACGGGCGAAGGCCGACCACCCGCAGAGGCGGAGACCGTCCGCCGAGCGACCACGCACCGGCGACGCCGTATGGCCGGCTCCCGAGATCCGGGGCCGGCCACACAGCACTCAGCGGGACGGGGTCAGCGCCCCCGACCGACCTGGAACATGTAGAGCCCGAAGTCCCGGTCGCTGGCGAGGACGTACTTCTGGCCGCGCTGCTTCCACACCTCGACGCCCCAGAAGTTGCTGCCACCCTCGTCGATGAACGAGGCGACCTCGCGGATGCCATCGCGGCCGTACTCGACCACCCGCAGACCGGCCGCGTAGTAGGACAGGTAGGCCACACCCCACCGGTCGGGGTCCATCGCGACCTCGTGCACCGACAGGTCGCCGAAGCCCTCGGCGAACGCCGGGTCCTGCGACTCCGGCACCGCGTACGTGTCGACCTGCGTGATCGAGCCGGACTGCCCGGGCCGCCGCGGGATGTCGGTCTGGAACAGTCGCACGTAGCCCCAGCCGTCGAACACTGCCTGGATCGTCGTCGCCTGGCTCGCCGCCGGAACGGCCGGCGACGGAGCGGCGCAGGCACTCTCAGCGGAGGCGTCGGCGATTCCCAGCAGCTGCAGACCGGTGAGCCGGGAGACGAACAGGAACGGGATCTCCCCCGCCGCCGCCATGTTGATCAGCGCCTCGCAGCCCTCGACCGCGGAGTTGAATACGCTACCGGCCGTGTAGCCGGCGGCCGCGACGTTGTCCAGCTTGACCTGGAACGCGCACGTGCTGCACTCGACCGGGGCGGTCCCCGTGCCGGCCGGGATCGCGGCCGCGTCGCAGGCCTGCCCGACGTAGGTGGTCGGGCCGGCGACCGTGGTCTCGGCGTCGATCGCCGGTGTGTCGGCGGCCTGCGTCGCGGCGAACGACGTGCCGGCGAAGGGGCCGTCGTCGATCGTGGCGGTGACGCGGTACGGGTTGAAGTCCTCGTCGGTGCCGATCATGAACCGATTGTCCGGGGACAGCTCGGACTGGTGGGCGTTGCCCTCGGGTGAGATCTCCCGTCCGCGCTCGGCCTGCTCCTCGTCGAGCTCGGCGTAGTCGGTCTCGGCGATGAGGGTGACGTTCACTGGGTCGGTGACATCGAGCAGGATGTAGCCGCCGTCCCAGTAGTTCATGTTCATGACGTAGCGCGAGCCGATGCGCCGAACGTCCATGTCATGGCTGGAGATCTGGGTTAGGTTCTCGGGAGTCTCCTGGTCGCCCCCGAACAGGCTGACCAGGTCGAGGGTGTCGTTGACCAGGACCGGGTTGCGCGAGTCGGTGATGTCGAGGATGTCGATGTCGGTGGTCTCCTCGTTGTCCACCAGCACGACGTAGGTCTTGCGGTTGCGCTCGTCGTTCCACACCCGCATCGAGTGCACGGTGTTGGGGGCCGGGTCCACACCGCCCTCGGCGTTGGTGATGTCACCGACATGCAGGGCGAGAGGCTTCGACGAGCGGGGGTCGGAGACGTCCCACAGTGAAATGCCGCCGGAGGTCGGCGACGGTAGGTTCTGCACGGTGCACGATTCGTTTTGGTGCACCAGCAGGTCGCCGCGGAAGGCCCGGTTCCGGACGGGCAGCACCTGGATGCCCTCGCCCGCGTAGCTGCCCTCGCTCGTCGGGATGAACGCCTCGACGAGCTCGGTGGGGTTGGTCGGGTCGGAGATGTCCATGACGTGGACGCCGCCGCGGGCGCAGACGGGCTCGCGGAACGCGTTGAGGTAGGCGTAGTTCCCGTAGGCGGTGACCTCGGCGATCCGACCCGCCGGATCCTCTGGGCCGGCGCGCGGCTACGTCGATGGGCCCTGAGCTAGTTCTCGACGTCCCGGGACAGCCCGCGTGGACCGTCAGCGCGAAGGCGTCGAGGACCTATGCGGGTGGATCTGTCACCACGACGCCGAGCCGCAGTCCACCTCGATCGCCTGCACCGAACGGCTCGCCGCCGCCGGCATCGACCCCCGGTCGAATCGGTGGCCGCGGGACCGAGGCGGAGCGCGCGGCCTTCGAGGCGGGGCCGGCGGCGGGGTCGACGGCCGTCAGGCCGGGTTGAGCGCGGCCGTCAGCGCCTGGATCTGGGCGCCCATCCACGTCGTGTAGCTCGTCTGCCCCTCGGGCAGGGTCTCGGACATCTCAACGACAGCGACCCCGGCACCCTCCGCGGCCGCGCGCACCTGGTCGGTGGTGGGGGTCTCGGTCTGCGCGTTGACGATCAGCGCCTGGACCGGTGCTCCGCCCTGCTCGAACAGGGCGAGCGTGTCGGCGACGACCGCGGCGGGCGGGTCGGTGTCCTCCTCGACGGCCTCGCTGAACTCCGGCGGGGTGACGTCGGTGAGCCCCGCGGCCTCGACCAGGTAGCCGGGCAGCGGCTCGGTGACCGCGACGCGGCCCCCGGGCACGGAGGCGCCGGCCGCCTCCGCCTGCTCGATCAGGCCGTCGACCTGGGCGGAGAAGGCCTCCGCGTTGGCGGTGTAGGCGGCGGCGTTGGCGGTGTCGGCCGCGCCCAAGGCCTCGGCGAGGTCGGTGGCGAGCGTCTGCACAGTGGGGAGGCTGTACCAGAAGTGCTCGTTGAACTCCCCGTGCCCGTGCTCCTCCCCCTCGGCGTGGGTCTCGCCCTCGGCGTGGGTCTCGCCCTCGGCGTGGGTCTCGCCCTCGGCGTGGGTCTCGCCCTCGGTGTGGGCCTCCTCCTCGCCGGCGGCGCCCTCCTCGGCGGGGACCAGGCCGGACAGCGCGGCGACCTCCAGCACCGTCGGCTCGCCGCCGGCGGACTCCAGCAGCTGCGGCATGAACTCGTCGTACCCGCCGCCGTTGTGGATGACGACGTCGGCGTCGGCGACCGTGGCGGCGTCGGCCGGGGTGCTCTCGTAGGAGTGCGGGTCGGCGGCCGGGTCGGTGATGATCGACTCGACGGTGACCAGGTCGCCGCCGACGGCCTGGGCGACGCTGCCGTAGACGTTGGTGGAGGCGACGACGGTTAGCTCGTCCGGTTGAGCGGTCGCGGCGCCGGCCGGGGCGGGCTCGGACGAGCCGCAGGCGGCGAGCGTCAGGGCGGCCAGGGCGGCGGTGGCCCCGGTGAGCGAGCGGCGGACGGGCATCAGGGTTGCTCCAATGACGATAACCGTTGTCAATTCACTCTAGCGTGTGGCGCGCGGCGTCCATCCGCCCCGCTACCGACAGTGGGTCTGGACCGTCAACGCGACTCGGGTGGGGGGATCGCGCGACGGACAGCGACCGGTGTCGCTGACGGCAAGCTCGGCGCATCCCCGCCAACGGCGTCTAACACTGTCAGCGATGTCGCGACTACACGAGCCTTGATATCGACCACGACCTGGAACATCGCTCGCTCGACAACGGCCTTACGACGCCCCTGTTCACCGATGCCGGCAACGCTCGCCCCACACCGGGAACCTCAAGGACGTCGAGCGAGAGCAATCGGCCTCGTCCAAGAACTGCGGGCAGCCAAGCCCGAAGCCCGGGTTGAGCAACTACGCGGGTAACCGCAGGAGGCCGGGCTCCTCGACCCCACTGCTCCGCGCTTCGCCCGACTGGACCGTCGCGCGCCGCCGGCCCGGTTCGGGGTCCTCGCTGAGGCCGCTGCGCAGATCGATGACCTCGAGGTCATCGGCACCGTCCACCACCGCGCCCCCCTCGGCGACCCGCAACAGATCCTCACCCGGCAGGGCGCCATCGCGCTAACGTTGATCAGCTAGCCATGCCGGCAGCGACGCCATCACTACGGCCGGAACCAAAGCGGATCAGCAACCTGTGCACCCTCGGGGCAGCGAGTGCCTCGGGCAACTGCCCGACCGCCGCCGCCCGCGGTGCCTGCGCGTGCGGCTTGCGCGGGCAAGAACGCCGCGTCCGTCGCCTGCAGTGGCATGACCTGCAGAAGATGGACGCCAGTCGCGGTGGGCGCGAGCCGCCGAGCGCGGCGCCCCCGCTCCGGTCACCAGCCTCGAACCAGACGGCCTCGCCGAGTTCGACGCCGTGCTCGCCACACTCGACGCTCGGCAGCGGGACTGGGCCGCCCACCACCGGCCACCGTCGAGTTCCACCTGCGCAACACCAACGCGTGGGGCAACCGCTCGGCCGGTGTCGACCTTGCGGCCACAGCGACCAGGACTTCCTGCCCTCGTCGATCCCCGACCGCCGCTCCCGAGCCGGTCCCGGTGGCGCGGATGAACGGTTGCTGCGGGCAGCCAGATGAGTGAGGACAGTGCCAAACGTTGAGGTCCCCGCCCTCGATCGCAGGCTGACAAGCTCGCCAACTGAGTTGCGAATCAAGCCGAAGGCGCCTACAAGTCGAGTCGGAGGAGGGCCGGATCATGATCGCTGCCTTGTCCGCCGTGGGTGCTACGTCGCATGATCCAAGCGCCGTTCTGGCGCTCAGCCAGCGAATGGGACAGCCAAAGATGGTCGAAAAGCTCGTACTCGGCAGGCTGACCGGATTCCTTGTACCGGTGGGTCCATGCTGGCGATGCGGGTGGCGGGGTGTCTGTCTTAGCTGGTCTGGTTTCGGTGGGCGAGGTCAGGCCGTCGACCAGCGGCAGTGCGCTTGAGTTGGTCAGCGGCGCGAGGTCCGGTGATGTCGGCGGGTCGTTCAAGTCGCCCGCGATGATGACCCGACCGTTCGGTCCGTGACGTTCCGACACGATCCGCGCGATGGTCTCTGCCTGCTGGCGGCGCCGCGCGTTGGCGGCTGCAGCTCCGGCGACCTGGTCCTCGTCGAACGGGACGAAGTGCGACTTGAGGTGGTTGTTGAAGATGGTGAACAGTTTTTCGCCTCGGTCAGGACTGAGGACGTCGACTTCGAGCAGGTCACGGCCGAAGATCCGTTTGTCGGGTTCGTCGGGGTGAACGGCGTGCTGCCAGCTCGTCACCGCTCCCAGTGGCAGCTTGGACAGCACCGCTAGGTCGATGAGCCGCGGATCGTTGCCCTCGATAAGGACCAGGTACGGATAAGCTCCGCCGAGTTCCCCGGCCGCGAAGAACCGCAGGGTGTCGATGTCCTCGACCTCCTGCACGGCCCAAACGTCAACGACAGGAATCGTGATCTTGATATCAGGATGGGTACCGAGCAGCCGTTGGGCGACGTGCTTGCGGCCCTGCGCCTTCTTGCCCCGCACCAGCGCACCGCGGTAGCGGCGCAGGCGAACCTGCGTCGGGTCGTCGAAGGTGTAGCTGGCTTTCAGAGCCGGGCCGTCACCGCCCTGATCGTTGGGCACCTCGGCTTGGAAGTTGAATCGGCTGAACAGGTTGTTCAGGTTGAACGTGCCAACGGTGACCGCCATCTCGGCTCCCCCTGCTGAGCAACAACGCTTCTCCGATGCGAAGTGGCAGTCGTCCTAGCTCCGGCAGCCGTTACCGACAGTCAGAGATGAGTCACGCGGGGCCCGCAACGTGATCACTCATCACGGGGCGCACCTGGCTCGTGCCCCGGGCGGGCGACCGCCTTGCCGTCACGGCAGCATTCGGATGGCTTGGCAGCAGGCGTCTTTTTGATGAGCTCCGATGCTGATCGCGCAGGTCATCGGGAAGGGCGGCGCGTGCGCCAGGCCTCGTCTACTCCTCGATCCGCCACGGCTTTCGCCCAGCGGTCTGCGAGGCCGTCGAGCAGGCGGTGCTCGACCTCTGGAGCGACGTGGGAGTAGGTCTGCTGGATCTTGTCGCCGAGGATGTGCCCGAGCCGGTGGGCCTGGGCAATCTCGGGGACACTGTCGGCGATCATCCAGGTCTTGTGGCTGTGGCGCAGCCCGTGAAAGGTCAGGCCGGGCTTGACCGGATCAACACGCCAGTCCGCGCGAGGGTGAGCGTGATTGCCGTCAGCGGCAGGGCGCATGGCGCGGCGGGAGAAGTTGCTGCGCCGGTAGAGCTGCCGGTCGGGCGTGACGAACACGTGCGGGTGGTCGTGGGTGTCGAGGTGGGCGCGTAGGAGCTCGACCAGGAACGGGGGCAGCGCGATGGTGCGCGCGGACTCGACGGTCTTGGGCGGGCCCAGGTGCAGCCCCTGGCTGGACTCGTGCAGCGCGCCGACGTCGGGGTCGACGACGAGGGCGGCGTCGTCGAGGTGCAGGTTGGGTCGTTGCAGCCCGACGAGTTCTCCCCAGCGGGCACCGGTCCAGGCGGCGGTGACGATCAGGACCGCTGCCCCGGGCCCGGCCCCGGGAAGGTGGGCGGCGTTGTCGGCCACCGCGAGCGCTTCGGCGGGGGTGGCCCAGATTCTTTCGGTCCGTCGGGTGCGGCGGTGCCGGCCGCGGCGGCGGGCGCGGATTGGGTTGGCCACGATGAGCCGTTCCTCGGCGGCGTCGGCGAGCAGCAGCGACAGCAGCTTCACGATCCCGGCCACGGTCGCCTCGGCGTACCCCCGGGCGCGCAGCTGCTTGGCCCACGCCGCGACCTTGATCCCGGACACGTCGGCCAGCCCGACGTCGCCCCAGCTGGGCAGAATGTGATGAGTAAGCAGGCTGCGGTAGTAGTCCTCGGTGCGGATCGCGACGTCGAGCGCGTCGAGCCACTGCGCGGTCCACTCCCCCACCGTGACCTTCCCGGCGGCAGGGTCGATCCAGGTTCCGCGGCGCTGGTCAGTCTCCACACCGTCGGCGTGCTCGGTGGCGGCGGTCTTGGTCGGGAAACCGTGAGTGGCCCCGATCGTGCCGTCGGCGCGGCGGTAGCGCACCCGCCAGCTCCGCGTCCCGCACTGCTCTACCCACGCCACCGCGCCCACCCCTCGTCCTCGTGCCCGCCGTCTTGGTGTGTACGGCCCGCGGTGGGCCGCACCGGTATGGACGCTCGGTACGTGGCAGAGCGCCACCGTGCTCCGGCGTGGCGTCGGTGGACGGTCACCGCCGACCCCGAGACCGGGCCGAGCCCGCTGGGGCCCGGCCGCGGCCGGGCGACGCCGGCGGGACGGGCTGGGCACCCGCAGCCGCGATGGCCCGGATGTCGGCCCGGGAGAACCGCAGGTGTTTGCCGAGGAACGTGCACGGCACCGCCCGCGCCGCCGCCCGACGTCGGAGCCAGGACTCCCGCACCGCCAGCAACTCCGCGGCCTGGGTTGGGGTCAGCAGCGGAAGCAGCGTGTCGCCGTGGGCGACAACTCCCGTGTCTGCGGTCGTCGTCGAGGCCAGCGTCGGTTCCAGACCGGTGAAGCGAGCTGGAGGCAGCTGGGTCCAGGCGGGACGGGGTGGCGGTCGGGTCATGCTGCGGGCTGCAATGCCGCGGCAGGTTGTGCGTCGCGGTGCACCGCACGAGACCTGTTCACAGCGGTCTGCATGTCCTGCGCGGCACGGAACACGAGGACGTCTTCGTGGGCGATCAGGTGCAGCGGCAGCCCGGCCTCGCGCTGCTTGCGGATGAAGTCGCGCTGGAAGAACGAGCCCCGGGCGACCAGGCCGTCGTCGGCGACGCGGCCGAGCAGCGCGACGCAGCGCTCGACGGGGACCAGGCCAGCGCGGGTGGCGCAGGTGAGGATCTGGGAGGGCAGGTCGATCAGCTCGGCGTGCTCGCGCCACGGCCGGACGGTGATCACCACGTGCGCACCGGGGCGGAGGACCTCGGCGAGGGCGGCGAGGATGCGCTGAAATCCGGTCAGGAGGCGGTGGTGGCCGATGTTGGCGAGGTTCCCGCGGTCGAGCAGGTTGCCGTAGAGGTGGTGGTACTTCTGCACACCGCCGCCAGGAATGACCGACACCTGCCCGTGGGTCGACGGTCCGTAAGGCGGGGAGGTGACCACGAGCGCGGCCCGCCCCACGAGGTCGGGTGGGAGCATGGTGGTGAGTTGGCGGGCGTCGCCGTGCAGCACCCGGGAGGCGTCGAGCACGGCGGGGTCGGTGCCGTGGTCGCGGGCCAAGTGGAGGTTGGCGCGGGCGATGTCGACCCAATGTGGCTCGTACTCGACGCCCACGGCGGGGCGGCCGAGGTGGACGGCTTCGACGAGGGTGGTGCCGATCCCGCACATCGGGTCCAGGACCAGCTCGCCCGGGCGGGTGTAGTGGGCGATGGCGTGGGCGGCGACGGCGGGCAGCATCTTCGCCGGGTGCGCGGTCGAGCCAGCGGTGTAGCGGTCGCGGCGCTGGCTCGCGGGGGGCTGCTGCGCGGTGGTCCACACCGACAGGGGCAGGTCCTCGAGGTCGGGACCGGTGTCGACCGGGCCGTGGAGGGGTTCGGGCTGAGTGGTGTCGGACATGGTGGCGCCTTCCGGGTCAGCGGCGGTGCGGCCGCGGGCGGGCGTGCAGCTCACGGACGGCGTGCGCGGCCCGAGGGGCGGGCGCCGTTGTCGTGGGGCTGGGCAAAGACCAGGACGTCGCTGTGCACCCGCCGGTGCCCGGACACAGCGCCGTCGGTCGCGTCCTCGGTCTGGCGGTCGTGGCGGCGGAGGTCGGCGGGCGGGAGGTGTACGGCGACGACGTGCTGGAGGTAGAGCAGGTCGGCGTTCTGGCCGGCGGTCACCATCGGCCCGGTCAGGTCGACCAGGACCCCGCGGGCGCGGTCGCAGTGGGTGAGCACGGTGAGGACGCCGCCGAGGCGGAGCGCCGCGGCGGCGAGCCGGGCGACGCGGTCGGTGTGCTCGGCTGCGTCGGGCCGGGCGGGCATGACGGTGACCACCAGGTCGACCCGCTTGTTCACGCCGTTGGGTCGGGGGTGCCCGGGGTCGTCGTCGGTGGGCTCGACGAGATCGCCGGAACGAGGACGACGTTTGAGTTCGGCGACCGTGGCGACCGCGGCGGGCGGAACGGTCTCTCCGCGTTCGTCGCGGGCAGCGGGCCAGGGCAGGAGCAGGACGGTGGCGCCGGGTTCGGTGAACGACATGACCGCCTGGGCGAGTACGGGCAGCGGCCAGTCCGCTCCCGACTGCTCGGAGTCCGCGGCTCCGCGGGGGATCGAGCGGCGCGGGGGGTCCGCGATCGTCGGGACTGTCGTGACGGCGGCGTCCGGAGTGGACGGGTGCCGGCTGGGGGCGAACCAGATGGTGGACGGGGTCGGGGGGGTGTTGGCGCGCCGGGTGTCGCGGTGTGCGGAGTTCGCCGGGCTGCGTCGGGTGCGGGTGGACGCGGTGGGATAGGGGCGGTAGTCGACGACCTGTCGACCGCGGCTCGACCGGCTCGCGGCGGCGGCGTCGAGAGGGGGGGTCTGCCCGTTGCGGGGCGGGTGTTCGTCGTGCGGCACGGGCTGCTCCTGGGGGTTGGGGTCGGGGCCGCGGTGAGGCGCAGCCGAGGACACCCCTGAACTCCGTCGTCGAGGCTCAGTGGGGACATCCGCGATTTCATCGCGCCGGTGTCCGACAGCGGTTTCTGCTTCTCACTGATTCCGCTGCAGTTCTGCGGGCGGTGGAGTGGTGTGCGGCCCTGGGTGCTGCTGGAGCCTGTTCTTGGAGGCGGCGACGCGAGGGCCCGCAGGCGCCTCACCTGGTCGAGCGTTCCGGGTACCGGACGCTGACCGACGGGGTACCGATCGGGTACCGGCCGGTACTTCGGCACGTCGCGGGCGGGCTGACCGCATGGTTCGCCTCCGTTGCACCGTCCACGGCGACTCGCCGGGCTCGTGAGATCCGGGCACCGCGAACGGCCGGCGGTAAGCGGTTCGTACGCCATCGGTGCGTGTTGGGAAACGGTTCTGTACCACCGGTCGTGGCGTCCTGTGCTCGCTGACTTTCTGAGCGAGTCGAGGAGCCGACGGATGCAGGACAGGAACGCGATCCCCCGGGCTGCTTTCGGCCCGACCGATATGCCGCTCGACGCCGCTCGCTCGGCGTTCGGGTGGCTGGTTACCGGGCCCGAGCCGCTGTCGGTGGACGGGCGCGAGTTGGCCGGGCTGCCCGACCGGTGGGTGCCTCTCGACGAGGTGCGCCAGCGGTTGCTGCAGCGGCGCTGCCCGCAGCCGGTGCGCGACGCGGTGTGGGCCCACCTGGTTGGGCAGTCCCGGGCGGCAGCGCAGCCAGGGGCGGGGGCGTGGACGCTCGGGTGCGTCGGAGTCGCGTTGCCGGCGCTCACCGGCATCGCCGCGACGCTCACCGCCCGCTTCGCCGGGGATCCGCGCGACATCCACGCCGCGGTCCTGGCCGGGTTCCTCGCCGAGCTGCCGGTGATCGACCTCGCCCGGCCGCGGATCATGCTGCGGCTGCGGTGGGCGGCCTACCGCGCCGGACACACCTGCCTGCGGGAGTCCCTCGACGCGCCGACTCCGTCCGCGTACGCGTTCGGGTCCGCCGCGCCGCCCGCGCCGGCCGGGCACCCGGACCTGGTGATGGCCCGCGCGGTCAGCGCGGGAGTCATCACGCCGGTCGAGGCCGAGCTGATCGGTAGCACGCGGTTGGAGGAGGTGTCGCTGGCCGAGGCCGCGGCCCGGCGCGGCACTGGCTACGAGGCGGCGAAGAAGGCCCGGCAGCGGGCCGAGCACCGGCTCGTGGCGTTCGTCCGGGAGCACCAGGCCGAGCCCGACGACGACCACATCGACCTCGACGTGTGGGCCACAGGGGATGCCGGGCCGGCACACAGGGTGACCGTCGAGGTGATGTCGGGGACCCATCGGCGCCGCGTGCGCCGCCGGGCGTCCCCAGGCGAGCCGCACGGCGGAGTTCAGGTGCGTGGACGGGACCACCCCGGCCGCGGTCAGGACCCGCACGCCCGGGCCTCCGGCGACGCCCCCCGCAGCGCGCAACCGCATACCGCCGGACCTGCAGGGCGCACGCACCCGCGGCCGGTCGACAAGCCGGGCCGCACCCCGCGACCGAGCACGGAGGAACCGCGATGCGCCTGAACCACCACCCCCAACTGAACGACCGCAGTCGCCGGGCACGCCGCGTGCTGGCCGTCGGCGCTCTCGTCACCGGGGCGCTGCTCGCAACAGCTTCCACCGCGAACGCCGCTGAGGCGGGCGCGGTGCTGGCCCAGGCCGAGTCCGTCGAGCAGGTGCTGGACAACGTCCGCGGCTGGCTCGTCGGGATCTTGGCGCTGCTCGCCACGGTGTTCCTGACCATCGGCGGGGTGCGCTACATCCTGGGCGGCGGCGATCCCGGGGAGATCGAGAAGGCCAAGGTCGCCTTCCGCAGCGCCTGCGTCGGTTACGCCCTCGCGGTCCTCGCGCCGCTGGTCGTCACCGTGCTGCAGGGCATCGTCGGAGCCTGATCCGTGTCGACGACTTCGAGGCCGACCAGGAGCGTCCGGACGCGGTGGACCCGCTCGGTTGCGAGTCGCCTGATCCGGGGGACGCCGGTGCTGCTCGTCGCCGGCCTCCTGCTCGCCGGGCTCGCAACGGGCACCACGACGACCGCCACACCGGTCCCGGTCCCGGTCGCCGTCACGGCGCCCGCGCAACCGCCGGACACCATCCCGACGCCCAACCCGGTCCCAGACGGCTGCGCGGACGGTCTCCCGATCCCCGTCTGCGCCCCGACCACCACCGGCGCTCCCGACGACCGGATCCCCGCGGCTCTACCCGACGCACCGCGCCCCGACGACGCGGAACCGTGCGAGGGCTTTGGGTGCCTTCCCGACACCACCACACCCGGCGCCGACCCGAGCGTGGTGGGCGGCCCCGCTGCGGGCATGGAGCCAGCACGGGAGCCGTGCGGGTTCACCGACCTCGGCGGCTGCGTCACCAACGCGATCAACAGCTTCTTCCGCGGGGTGGTGACCGCGGCGCTCAACCCGCTGCTGGAGCTGCTATCGAACACGCTGCTCACCACCCCCGAGCTGGACACGCTGCCCGGACTCGCGGGGCTGTGGAGCAACTCCTGGCAGATCCTGCTCGCCTGCTACGGCCTGCTCGTGCTGATCGCCGCGATCGTGATCATGTCGTTCGAGAGCCTGCAGACCCACTACACCGCCAAGGAGATCGCCCCGCGGATCGTGGTCGGCTTCCTGGCCGGGGCGCTGAGCCTGTGGGTCGCGACCCGCGCCGTCGAGGTCACCAACGGGGTGTCCCGAGCGGTCCTGGCCGGCCCAGATGGTGGTGGGGGTGTCGACCCGGCCGGCGCGGGGCAGGCGTTGCGCGACATCACCCTCGGCTCGCTCAACGACGGCGTGTTCGTGCTGTTCGTCGGGGTGTTCCTGGTCGGGATGCTGCTCGCGCTGCTCGTCGGCTACGTCATCCGCGTCGCCCTCACCATCATTTTGGTAGCGGGGGCACCGCTGGCGCTGATGTTCCACGCCCTGCCCCAGACCGAGCACATCGCCTACTGGTGGTGGAAGGCCCTGGGCAGCTGCCTGGCGATCCAGGTCGTGCAGAGCCTCACCCTGATCACCGCGATGCGGGTGCTGCTGGTCCCCGGCGGGTTCACCCCGTTCGGGACGACCCAGAACGGGCTGGTCAACCTGCTCGTCGCGTGCGCGCTGATGTACGTGCTCCACAAGATCCCGTTCTGGGTGCTCGGCTCGATCCGCGGCGGCGGTGGAGGGCGCTCGTTCGTCGGGTCGCTGGTGCGCGGGTTTGTCGCCTACAAGACCTTGGGCCTGATCTCCGGCCGCGCCGGCAAGGGCGCCGCCGGCGCGTCGGCGGGTGGCCGGGGCGCGCGGGGACGCGGCGGCCGCGCGGGTGGGGGCAGAACCGGCGACGGTTCGGGCGACGCCTACGCAGGCGTCCGCGCCGACGCCGACGGCCAGTACCTGCTGCCGCTGGCCGGGCTGCGACGGGTCCGCCCGGCCCGCCGCGCGGGAGTCGACACAGCCCGAACGCCCGACGCGGGCGGGCGCGGGCGGGGCCGACAGCTTGCGCTGCCGCTGAGCGAGGACTGGCCGGAGAACCGGCCGGTACTCAGTCGCGACGGCCAGTACCGGCTGCCTCTCGACACCCCGAGGCGAGCCCACACCGCGCCCACGCCGCCGAACACGCCGGGGCGTCCCCCCGCGACCCCGGGACCAGCGCCGCGGCGGTCCCGCAGGGGCGTCCAGCTCGAGCTGCCGCTCGACCCCTACCAGGGCAACCGGGCGCGCGGCGACGGCCAGTACCCGCTTCCCCTCGACGGTGTGCGCAGAATCCGCCGAAGTCCCACCTCGGCTCCCCCGACGCCGCCCCGCCGGACGGCGCCGAGCCCCCGGCCGCGACAGCTCGAGTTGCCCTTCGACCCGTACCGGGACGTCCGTCCCGACCGGTCCGGCCAGTACGTCCTCCCGCTCGACGGCCTCCGCCGCGTCCCGCGGGCAGCGGCAGCGGCTCCCCCAGCCGTTCGGCCCGCACCGGCCCGACCCGCCGCCCCTCGCGGGCAGCAGTTGCGCCTCCCGATCGGGTTGCCCTCCCCGACCCGGCCACCCGCCACTCCCGCACCGGCACCGGCACCGCTGCCTCCCGCGCGTCGCCGTCCTGCCACGCCCGGCCGCCCCGCGCCCGCCGCACCCCCGCCGGCGGGTCGCGAGCCCGGCCCGCCGCCCGCCACCCAACCCCCACGGCGCACCCCGCCCGGCCGGCCGCGCCGGTCCCGACCCCCAGACAGCACAGGAGGTACGTCATGACCTCGCCCGTCCGCATCCCCGCCGACGTCGACATGGCCGACCGCGTCGTCGGCTCGCTCACCGCCCGCCAGGTCACCATCCTCGGCTCGACCGGGCTCGCCCTCTACGCGGCCTGGGACGCGACACGCCTCGTCGTGCCGCCCGCGGTGTTCCTCGCCCTCGCGGTGCCCGTCGCGGTCACCGCCGTCGTCCTGGCACTGGGCCGCCGCGACGGCATGTCGATGGACCGCCTGTTCCTCGCCGCGGTCCGCCACCGCGTCGCGCCGCGCACCCGCACCACTCACCGCATCGACGACAGCCCCGGCCAGCGCGCACCAGCCTGGCTCGACGCCCGCGGCCGTCCCGCCGACGAACCCGCCGCCCGCGGACGGCGCGGCGTCCTGCGCCTGCCCGCGCAGTCCGTCACCCCCGGGACCACCGGCACCGACCTCGGCATCGTCGATCTCGGCGCGGACGGGCTCGCCACGGTCGCGGTCGCCTCGACGGTCAACTTCGCGTTGCGCACCCCCACCGAGCAGCAGGGGCTGGTCGCCACGTTCGGCCGCTACCTGCACAGCCTGTCCGCACCGGTGCAGGTCCTCGTCCGCGCGCAACCGCTCGATCTGACCGGGCAGGTCGACGACCTCCGCGCCCGCGCCTTCGCACAACCGCACCCGGCCCTGCGGGCCGCCGCGCTCGAGCACGCCGAGTTCCTCACCCGCCTCGCCGGGCACGGCGTGCTGCTGCGCCGCCAGGTGCTGCTCGTCCTCCGCGAACCACTCGGCCCGGCTGGCGCCGTCGACGGGCTCGGCGGCCCTTCACCGCTCGCGGCGGCCCGCGCCGGACTTGCCGCGCTGACCGGCGGCCACCGCCCCGCACAGCGCCACCGCCCCGGCGCCGGTGCGAGGCGGGCGGCCGAGGCCCGCCTCGCCCGCCGGCTGACCGAGGCCATCGAGCTGCTCGCCCCGGCCGGGATCACCATCACCCCGCTCGACGCCGCCCAGACCACGGCCGTCCTCACCGCTGCCTGCAACCCCGACCCGCTCCGCCCACCCTCCCCGCGCAGCACCGGAGCCGACGAGGTCGTCCGGGCCACGGCCGACCCGACCTACTGGGAGGGCGACGACCCCGACGACCCGTCGCAGGATCGCGATCAGCGGTACGAGAGCGGGGACGACGAGGACCGGGACGAGCAGGACCGGGATGGCTGGGACTACGACGACCGGTATCCGTACGCGCGCCACGCCGATGATGACCTGGATGACCTTGGCGGCTCCGACACCGGTTGGAGCACCCCAGGGCGTCCGGGTCACCGCGGCCGGGACGCGGGCGAGTCCGACTCGCGAGGCGGGGACCGTCGCCGTTCCCGAGGTCCGGCCATCGCCCGCGGGGGACGATGATGAGCTGGGGCCGGCCACGAGCGGCGAGTACACCGGTGTCCACGTTCGTGCCCGACACCCTCACCGTCGGCGCCCGGCACCTGGAAATCGGCAGCACCCTTGGCGGGGGCGAGCACGTCTCCTCGTTGGTCATCGTGGGGTTCCCGCGCGAGGTGCACCCCGGCTGGCTCGACCCACTGCTCACCCACCCCGGCCGAATCGACGTCGCCGTGCACGTCGAACCCGTCGACTCGGTCACCGCCGCCAGCCGGCTGCGTTCCCAGCTCGCCCGGCTCGAGAGCGGGCGGCGCTCCACCGCCGAGCACGGCCGGCTGCACGACCCGCACGTCGAGGCGGCCACCGAGGACGCCTACGACCTGTCGAACCGGGTCGCCCGTGGCGAGGGCCGCCTGTTCCGCGTCGGGCTCTACCTCACCGTCCACGCCGCAGGCGCGGCCGAGCTGGCCGACGAGGTCGCCGCGGTCCGCGCCCTGTGCGCGAGCCTGCTCCTCGACGCCCGCCCCACCACCTACCGCGCGCTCCAGGGCTGGGTCACCACCCTGCCCCTGGGCCTGGACCCGGTCGCGATGCGCCGCACCTTCGACACCGCCGCTCTCGCCGCGACGTTCCCGTTCACCAGCCCCGACCTGCCCGCACCCGACCCCGCCAGCGCCGCGGCGCCGGACGGGGTGCTCTACGGGCACAACCTCGGCTCCCAGGGCCTGGTCCACGTCGACCGCTTCGCCGCCGGCATGCACAACCACAACGCCGTCGTCCTGGGCCGCTCCGGTGCGGGCAAGTCCTACCTGGTCAAGCTCGAGCTGCTCCGGTCGCTGCACCGCGGCGTCGAGGCGCTCGTCATCGACCCGGAGGACGAGTACACCCGCCTGTGCGACGCCGTGGGCGGCGCCCGGATCGACCTCGGCGCACCCGGGATCCGGCTCAACCCCTTCGACCTGCCGATCCACACCGGCCCCGACGGGCGCCGCCACGCCCCCCGCGACGCCCTCGCCCGCCGCGCTCTGTTTCTGCACACCACGGTCGCGGTCCTGCTCGGCCAGCAGCCGGACCCCGGCACCCGCGCCGCGCTCGACCGCGCGATCACCGCCACTTATACCGCCGCGGGGATCACCGCTGATTCCGCCACGTGGACCCGGCCCGCCCCGCTGCTGCGCGACCTGCGCGACACCCTCGCAGCTGACCTGAACGGTTCAGCAGCCGGGAAGGACAACGCTGCCGGGAAGGAGCTGGCCGATCGGCTGCAGCCTTTCGTCGCCGGCAGCTTCGACCGGCTCTTCGACGGCCCGACCACCACCCGCCCCGAGGGCCACCTGGTCGTGTTCAGCCTGCGCGAGCTGCCTGAGGAGCTCAAGGCCACCGGGACGCTGCTCACCCTCGACGCGATCTGGCGCCAGGTCACCCACCCCGCCCTGCGCCGGCCCCGCCTGGTCGTCGTCGACGAGGCGTGGCTGCTCATGCAGGACCCCGCCGGGGCGCAGTTCCTGTTCCGCATGGCCAAGGCCTCGCGCAAGCACTGGGCCGGGCTCACCGTCGCCACCCAGGACACCGCCGACGTCCTGAGCACCGACCTCGGGCGCGCCGTCGTCGCCAACGCCGCCACCCAGATCCTGCTCCGCCAGTCCAGCCAGGCCATCGACGAGGTCACCCGCGTGTTCGACCTGTCCACCGGGGAGCGCCAGTTCCTGCTCTGCGCCGACCGCGGCCAGGGCCTGCTGTCCACCGGCGCCACCCGCGTCGCGTTCCAAGGCGTTGCCTCCGAACTGGAGGACGCGCTGTGCACCTCCAGCCCCGCCCAACTCGCCGCGCAACACCCCGAGGGGCACGACACCAGCACCCACGACGACGACGACATCGACGCCGAGAACCACGGCGGCGAGGGCGGCTGGGTCGACTTGGACGAGCCCGACCCAGTGGATCGGCGACGCAGCAGCCCCGGCCCCGGCTACATGGTCCTCGACCCGTCCTGACCCGGCCGGGCCGATCCCGGCCCGGCCACAACACCCACCCCCTGGCCAGGAGGTCGCACCATGCCCGCCGACGTTGTCCCCGTCCCGCCCGCCACGACGCCACTGGAGCCACTGGAGCCACTGTTGCGCGATCCCGGTGCCGCGACCGCCCGGTGGATCACCGAGACCTTCGGACCCGCGTCCTCCGCGCTCGCTGCGCACTGGCCGGTCGCGCTCGCGAGCATTGCGGCCACGTGGATGGCCGTCGCACTGTGGTGGGGTTGGTTCGCCCGCCGCCGCGACGACCACCTCCTCGCCGACGCCCGGCAGGTCACCGTGCTCGCCCCGCCGTCGGTCGACCCGGCGGGCGGGGAGGCGCTGTGGGCGAACCTGATCGGGCTGCTCCGCCCGGCCTGGCGCCGCATGCTGGGCGGGCAGCCGCACCTGGCGTGGGAGTACGTGTTCACCCCCGCCGGGGTGACGATCCGGCTGTGGGTGCCCGGCGCGGTCCCGCCCGGTCTGGTCGAAAGAGCGGTGGAGGCGGCGTGGCCGGGGTCCCACACCCGCACCGAACCCGCCCGACCACCTCTTCTTCCCCCGTCCGAGCCCGGGCAGAGCCGTGTCATCACCGGTGGCGAGCTGCGCCTGGCCCGGCCTGAGGCCCTGCCGTTGCGGACCCGGTTCGACGCCGACCCGGTCCGCGCCCTCGTCGGCGCCGGCAGCGTCACCGGCGGCGCTGTGACGGGCGGGCTGGGCCGCGACGACGCCGCCTGCGTCCAGGTGCTCGCTCGGCCGGTCACCGGCCGCCGTGTGGCCCGGGCCCGGCGCAGCGCCCGGCACCTCCGCGGCACGACCGGATCCCCTGCGGGCTTCCTGACCGGGGTGGTGACCGGGGTGGTGTCGGAGCTGCTCGACCTGCTCACCCCGCGCCCGCTGCGTCCCACGCGCCGCATCAGCCCGGGCGCGACGACCAGGGCGTCGAGCAGGCCCGCGGGGCGGGACCAGCCGACCTCGCTGGACCTGTCGGCCCAGGCCCGGGCAGTTGTGGACAAGCAGCGCGGCGCGCAGTACGAGACCGTCGTCCGCTACGCCGCCGCCATCGACCTGCCGAACCCCGCTGCCACCAGCCCGGCGAAGGGCATCACCGAAGACACGGTCAGGACGGCGCAGGACCTCGTGCGCGGCCGGGCCCACGCCCTGGCCGCGTCGTTCGCCTCCTACACCGAGCACAACCGCTACGGCCGACACCGCCTGCGCCACCCCACCGACGTCCTAGCCTCCCGCCGGTTCACCCACCGACACCGGCAGTGCAGAGGCGGACTGTGGTGGCGCGACGGCGACGTCTTGTCGGTGCGCGAGCTCGCCGCGCTCGCGCACCTGCCCACCGACGACCACGTCCCCGGCCTGCTCCGCGCCGGGGCCCGCGCGGTCGCCCCTCCCCCGGGCATCACCACCCCGAACGCGGAGGCGAAACCCCTCGGCGTCACCGACGCCGGGCGCGAACGGCGAGTCGCGTTGCGGGTGCCCGACGCCCGCCAGCACCTGCACGTCATCGGCGCCACCGGCTCGGGCAAGTCGACCCTGCTGGGCAACATGATCCTGGCCGACGCCGACGCCGGCCGCGGGATCCTGCTAGTCGACCCCAAAGGTGACCTCGTCACCGACGTCCTGTCCCGGCTCCCGCGGCGCTGCGCGGACCGGGTCGTGCTCCTCGACGCCGACGCCCGCTCCCGCCCGCCGTGTCTCAACCCCCTCGACACCACCCCCGCCGACGCCTCCCCCACATCAGCCACCCCCGGGAGCGACCTGGCCGTGGACAACCTCGTGTCGGTGTTCCGCCGGGTCTACGCCGCCTACTGGGGCCCGCGCACCGACGACGTCATGCGCGCGGCCTGCCTCACCCTCACCCTGCAGCCCGACACCCCCAGCCTCGCCCAGCTTCCCGGGCTGCTCGCCGACCCCGCCCGCCGGGAACGGCTCACCGCCGCGGTCACCGACCCCGTGCTGGCCGGGTTCTGGGACTGGTACGCCCAACTCTCCGACGGCGCCCGCGCCCAGGTGATCGCACCGCTGCTGAACAAGCTGCGCGCGTTCCTGCTGCGCCCCTTCGTCCGCGCCGCCCTCACCGCGGGCCCCTCCACCATCGACATGTCCCAAGTGCTCGACGGCGGTATCTGCCTGGTCCGCATCCCCAAGGGCTCCCTCGGTGAGGAGACCACCCGCCTGGTCGGGTCGCTCGTCGTCGCTGCCGCCTGGCAGGCCACCACCGCCCGCGCCGCCACCCCCCAATCCGACCGTGCCGACGCCTCGCTGGTCATCGACGAGTGCCACAACTTCCTCAACCTGCCCTACCCCATCGAGGACATGCTCGCCGAGGCCCGCGGGTTCCGGGTCGCGATGACCCTGGCCCACCAGCATCTCGGACAGCTCCCTCGGGAACTGCGCGAAGGCCTCTCGACCAATGCCCGCTCCAAGATCTACTTCAATGCCAGCCCGGAGGACGCCCGCGACCTCGCCCGCCACACCGCCCCGCACCTCACCGACCACGACCTGACCCATCTCGGCGCTTACCACGCCGCTGCCCGCCTGGTCCTGCACGGCGAGCAGACACCGGCGTTCACCCTGCGCACCCAGCCGCTCCCGCCACCCGTGCCGGGGCGGTCCCGCGAGATCCGCGCCGCCGCCCGGCACGCCGACACCGCACGCGTCGACCACGCCCGCGCGCGGGCCGGGCAGCCGACGACGACCACGTCCCGCCCATTGGACCGGGGCCCGGCGGGCGCGGTCGATCCGCGTCGCCGCGACTGACCAACATGACCACGGAAGGGATGTCCACGTGATGATCACCAACCCGACCCAGCAGCGGACCCTGCGCGGGGTCGCTGCGAGCCACCCCTCCGGGCGGTCCGGGGGCCGGATCCGCAACAGCGCCGAGCACCAGGCCGCGTTGTCGTGCCGGCTCACCCCGCGCGACCACTGGATCGTGGCGATGCTGGCCGAGCACCGCGTCCTGACCGCTACCCAGATCACCGACATGGCCTTCCCGTCGTTCCGGTCCGGGCGCCAACGGCTGCGCGAGCTCCACCAGTGGTCGGTCCTGGACCGGTTTCAGCCCTTCGCGACCGTCGGCAGCGCGCCCATGCACTACGTCCTCGCCCCGGCCGGCGCCGCCGTCCTCGGTGCCGCCCACGGCCTCGAACCCCGCGATCTGGGCTACCGCCACGACCGGGCGCTCGGCATCGCCCACAGCCTCCAGCTCGCCCACACGGTCGGCGTCGCGGAGTGGTTCGCCGCCCTCGTCGCCGCCGCCCGCCACCATCCTGCCCACCACAACACCGCCCACCTAGACCCCATCCGCCCAGACCCCACCCGGCACGACGCCGTCGTCAGCGGCGCCGCGACCGGGCCCGCTCCCGCGCTGGAGACGTGGTGGTCGGAGTCCCGCTGCACCCGGCTGTTCGGGGACCTCGTGCGCCCCGACGGGTACGGCCGCTGGGCCGCCCATGGTCGCCGCGTCGAGTTCTTCCTTGAGTTCGACCTCAGCACCGAGGCCCTGAGCCGCGTCGCGGCGAAACTCACCGGCTACGCCGCCCTGGCCGCCGCCACCGGCATCACCACGCCGCTACTGGTCTGGCTGCCCACCCCTCGCCGCGAGGCTGGCGCCCGCGCGGCTCTGCATCGCGCCTGGCGGGAGCTGGGCCAGCCCGCTGCCGTCCCCGTCGCCACCGCCGCCGCCGCGCTGCTCGACCCCCGCGACCCCTACGCCAGCCCGGCCGACCGCGTGTGGCTGCCCCTGCACCGCACCGGCCTTCGCGGCGACGAAGCCCGCCTTCCGCTGCACCGCCTCACCGACGCCTGGCCCCACCTCGACCACGCCACCGAGGCAGGACCCGACCAGGCACTTGCCCAGGCGGGCCCCAGCGGCACCAGCGACAGCGGCACCGGACCGCACCGGCTGCCCGCCCCGTTCCCCATGCCACCCGCCCCGTCATCGCGCGGTAGGACCACCGCGGCGCCGTGAGCACCCGGATCGGTGCCGCGCTCCTCGCGGCCGTCGTTCTACTTCCGATCCTCGTCCTCGCCGCCGTGCAGGGCGCGGTCACCTCGGTGTTCGGCGCGAGCAGCCCCAGCCCGAACGCGATCGCCGACATCCCCGCCGACTACCTGCCGCTCTACCAGAAGGCCGCAACGACCTGCCCCAGGCTGGACTGGTCGGTCCTCGCCGCGGTCGGCAAGGTCGAGACCGACCACGGCCGCTCCCCCCTACCCGGAGTCCGCGACGGGGAGAACAGCGCCGGCGCCGGCGGGCCGATGCAGTTCCTCGCACCCACCTTCGCCGAGGTGATCGCCCGCCACCCGCTCCCACCCGGCGGCGCCCAGCCGCCCTCGCGCTACGACCCGCACGACGCCGTGCACGCCGCCGCCCACTACCTGTGCGACAACGGCGCACGCACCGGCGACCTCAACGCTGCGCTGTTCGCCTACAACCGCGCCGACTGGTACGTCCGCAAGGTCCTCGACCAGGCCCGCGCCTACGCCGCGACTCAGCCCGGCGCCGCCGTGGACTGCGCCGCCATCGCCGCCACCAACCCGGCCACGCTCGCCGCCATCAACTATGCCTGCGGTCAGCGCGGCCTGCCCTACCTGTGGGGCGGCGACGGCCCCGACAACGGCGACGCCGGGTTCGACTGCTCCGGGCTCACCACCGCCGCCTACGCCGCCGCCGGGATCACCCTGCCCCGCACCGCCCAGACCCAGTATCTCGCCGGCCCGACCGTTCCCGAGGGCACCCCGTTGCTGCCCGGGGATCTCGTCTTCTATGGCACCCCCGGCACCGCCACCACCGCCCGCATCCACCACGTCGCGCTCTACCTCGGCGGCGGACAAATGATCAACGCGCCACGCTTCGGCGAACCCGTCCAGGTCGAACCCCACCGCTGGAACGGCGACGACTACGCAGGCGCCACCCGCCCCACCCGAAGCACCCCATGAACACTCCCCCAAAGCCTATTTCCGCTGCTCGACGAGCACTGCACGCTCCGCTTGACATCCCCGATGAAGGAAGGGTCCATAGGGTCGTAGCCCGCACCACCGGCAGCGCACCGGGGGCCACACACGCTCCGGCCGGGGCATGACCACCGCTTCGCACCGCCGACAACACGGAGCCCGTCATGTCCACCACCACCAGCACGCCCGACAACCCAACCACCGACAACGACGACCATCCCGCGCGACCCGACGGCGATGACCGGCCCGCCACCGACCGTGCCGCCACCGCCGCCGATCACCTCTGGGCCGCGCTCCACGCGCGCCCCGGCGGCACCGCAGAGGAGCTGTCCGCCGACGCCGGGATCGGACGGTCGACCGCGACGAAGATCCTCGCCCGCTGGGTCGCCGAGGGCACCGCTGCTCGCGTTCCGACCGCCGGGAAGCGCTCCGCCTCCCGCTACGTTATCCCCACCCCAGGAGACGGCGCCCTGGCCGACCCCACGGACGCAACGGCATCGGCCACCGTCGCCCTGCACGGCGCCCAACAGATCCCGTCAGACACGACCACCACCGACACCGTGGAAACCAGTGGCAGCCCTGATACGGAAGCAGAACCCGGCCTGAACGGCAGCCAGCTCGACACAACCCCCGGCATCGAACTGGACGACGGTCCTGCTGCCGAGACGAACCCCCCGGACATCGCTTCGGACGCAGTCGTCGAAGCGGCGGCACCCCCCGACGCCGTCGATAGCGAGCCCGTTCCTGCCACGACGTGCGAGCCCGACGTCGCGGCGGACGCGCCGCTTGACGTTACGGGCGGCACGAACGACAAGAGCGGTGGCACCGAACCGACCCAAGCCGTGGCCACCGGCCGATCCGCGCGCCTCGCCCCCGGCGCGCTGCACGGCATGGTCGAGGACTACCTCCGTGAGCACCCCGACGAAGAGCACGGTCCGACGAAGATCGGACACGACCTCGGCCGCAGCACCGGCGCAGTGAGCAACGCCCTCGAGCGACTGGTCAACTCCGGCTACGCAGTCCGGACCAAAGACCGACCCAAGCGCTACTCCCTCGCCACGACCGAAACGCGCGGCAACGATCCCGAACCCCTGGAAGACCGCGACGCGTAACGACCCACCACGGCAAGGCGGTGGGCACCAAGGGCCACACCGGTGCCCACCCGCCTCGCCGTGTCACGGCCCGGCTGAACTGCCGCGGTGTGTCTGGAGGGGCTCTGAAATCCGGGTCAGCCCGTGCCGTTGCAGCTCGGCATCAGCCTCGCTGCCCCCGCCGACACTCTGCCCGAATGGCTGCGCGCCTGGGCCGAGGTCAACTCGGTCACCCACGTCATGGACGCCTGCCGCGCCCTGCTCAACAGCACTCCGCCCGGCAACACGATCACCGCGACGCTTCTGTGGTCGGCAGCGCTCGTTGTCGTACTCGCCCGCTCGCCGTGCGCACAGCCGCCAGGAATAACGCATTCCGCACCAACTCTCGACGAGCTGATCTCGGATGTCGACAGCACCGGCACCACAGAGCATGCTGGCTCGACGTCCTCGCATGACAGCTCCTCGCACACGTCGTGCACGAAGACCGTTGCGCCGGAGTGATGTGGACGACAATCGGTGAGGCCGTCGGCGTGACGAAGCAGGCCGCACAGCAGCGCTACCGAATTCGACGCGGTAGTCAGTAGCCGAGCAGATCCGGCAAATCCGACTTCACGCCCCAACCAGGCTCAGCGGTATGTGATACAGCGCGTTATCACGTACTCCGCTCGATGACCTGATCTCGGGCTCGCCGCGTAGGCCTTGTCTCTGCTCAGAGGACGCGGCCCGTCTCCTCAGCAGCGCGCGTGCGAGCGCCAGCGGCTACGTTCCGACCCATGGAGATGGGGGGTGCGCGCGAGCTGGCCGATGTGATGGCCGGGGCAGCGCGGGCAATGCAGGCCGAAGAGGGCCCGCTGCGCACGCTTCAGAAGTTCACCGAGCTGGCCGTGGAGGGCGTCGAGGGGTGCGACCACGCGGGCGTCTCGATGATGTCCGGCGCCGAGATCACGACGCCGGCGGCCAGTGACGACGTGCCCGTCGAGGTCGACAGGATCCAGTACGAGACGGGGCAGGGTCCGTGCCTGGACGCCATCCGCCACCACGAGACGTACCGGACCGGTGACCTTCGCAAGGAGGACCGGTGGGCGAAGTTCGCCACCCGCGCTGCGCAGGAGACCGGCGTGCGCAGCATGTTGGCGGTGCGGCTGTTCCTCGCCGAGGACACCTTCGGCTCGCTCAATCTCTACTCGAGGCGGCCGGACGCGTTCACCGACGACAGCGTCGTCATCGCACGGCTGCTCGCGACCCAGGCCGCGGTCGCGCTGTCCGCCGCGCGGGAATCCGAACGCGCTGACGACGTCACCGGCCTGCTGCGTACCACTCGCCTGGAGGCGGACCGATATCAGCGCCAGGCCGACGTGGCTCTCGTCCTGCAGCGCAGCATGCTCACCGAGCTGCCCAAGATTCCCCCGCTCCAGCTCACCGCCCGCTACATCCCTGCCGAGAAGGCCGCCGAGATCGGCGGCGACTGGTACGACGCGATCACGCTGCCCTCCGGTGCCGTTCTGCTCGTCGTCGCCGACATCGCCGGGCACGACGTCACCGCCGCCGCGGCGATGGCCCAGGCCCGCAACATGCTGCGCGCCCTCGCCGTCGACCGCGACGACCCGCCCGGGCAGCTACTCACCCGGTTCGACCGGGTCCTGCACCACCTCGCCATCGTCCGCATCGCCACCTGCATCGTCGCCCGTCTCGAGGCCCGTGACGGCGCATGGCAGGTCACCGTGGCCAGTGCCGGCCACCCACCGCCCCTGCTGATCGGCGCCGAGGGCGCGCGCTACCTCGAACTCCCCGCCGAGGTGCTGCTCGGCACCAGCGTCGACCCCGTCCGGACCGAGCACCGCGTCGAGCTCCCCCCAGGGTCGACGCTGCTGCTCTACACCGACGGACTGGTCGAGCAGCGCGACCGCCTCGTCGACGACGGTATGACCGCCCTGCGCAACGCGGCCGACGACCTCCACCGCGACGGGCAGGATGCAGACATCGACTCGCTGTGCGACTCGCTGGTGGCCCGGCTCGCCCCGCACCCCACCGACGACCTCTGCGTCCTCGCGCTACGACTCCCCGACCAGCCGCCCCCCACGCGGTCGGTGGGACGTGGAGCCGGCTCCGCACAGGAGCCTCCGGTCAGGCGGGTGCGGGCAGGAGCCGGTCGAGCAGGTCCTGCATCGTGACCATGCCGAGCAGCTCACCGCCGGACTCCACCAGCGCGAGGTGGTTGCGCCGGTCGCGCATCGCGCGCAGCGCGCTGTGCATGGGGAGGTCGGCGTCGAGGGTGACGACCGGGCGCATCAGCTCGCCCGCGGTGACGCCGTCGCGGGCCAGCGCGTCGCGCACGTGCACCACCCCGACCGGGCGCTGTCCGGGTTCGGCGACCAGCAGCCGCAGGTGGCCGCTTCGCCGCGACTCCGCCCGGATCTCCGCGGCCGTCGCTCCCGACCGCACCCCGGACAGCTCGGCGTGCGGCCGGACCAGCTCGCGCAGCGGGGCGGCGTCGACCTCCAGGGCCGTGAGCAACTGGTCGCGGCGCCCGGCGTCGAGCGCCCCGGTGGTGGCCGAGTGGTCGACGAGTTCGCGCAGGTCGTCGGGGTTGCGGCCCTCGCCGACCTCGTCCACGGGCTCCACACCGACCCGGCGCAGGAACCAGTTGGCCGTCCCGTTGAGCGCGACCAGCAGCGGGCGGGTGAGGAACATGAACCCGCGCATCGGCAGCGCGAGCAGGATCGCCGAGCGCTCGGGGTGCGCGATGGCCCACGACTTGGGCGCCATCTCCCCGACGACCAGGTGCAGGAACGTGACCACCACCAGCGACAGCACGAACGACAGGGCGTAGGCCAGCCCCTCGTTCAGCCCGCCGAACAGCGGCCGGACCAGCTCCTCCACGGCCGGCTTGGCGATGGCACCCAGCCCGAGCACACACAGCGTGATGCCCAGCTGCGAGCCGGCCAGCAGCAACGACAGGTCGGTGGCGCTCTTGAGCGCCGCGCGGGCCGCCGCGCTGGTCTCGGCGGCCTCCTCCAGCCGGTACCGGCGGGCCGCGACCAGGGCGAACTCGATGGCGACGAAGAACGCGCTGGCAGCGATCAGCGCCACAGTGATCCACAGGGAGACCGCGATGCTCATGGCTTCACCTCCGCAGTCACATCAGCGTCCACAGCGGTGTCCGCATCGGTCCAGGCGAGCCGTACTGTCGCCGGCACTCGTCGCTCGACCGCGGACACGGTGACGGTGAGATGCCGATCGCTCACCGGCAGCTGCACGGCGTCACCGACCGCGGGCAGCTTCTGCAGCCGGTTGATCACCAGCCCGCCGATCGTCTCGTAGTCGCCCGCGGGCAGGTCCTCGTCGATCAGGCGCTCCACCTCGTCGAGGCCCAGCGTGCCGGGCACAGTCCACTCGCCATCCCCGACGCGCAGCACGTCGCGGCCGGCAGGGTCGTGCTCGTCGGTGATCTCCCCGACCAGTTCCTCGCCGATGTCCTCGGTGGTGATGATCCCGGCGAGCCCGCCGTACTCGTCCACCACGCAGGCCAGCTCCTCACCGGCGGCGCGCAGCTGGTGCAGCACGCTGGGCAGCGGAAGGGAGTCCGGCACGAGTACCGGTGGGCGCGCGATGTCAGCGACGCGGACAGCGGCGAGGTCGCGGCCCTCGAGCGCGAGGACGTCGCGCAGGCAGATCACGCCGACGACGTCGTCGGCGCCGTCGCCGAGGACCGGGAGCCGGGAGTGGCCCGACTCCATGATGGTCACGACGTCGGCGATGGTGGCCTGCGCGGGCACGGCGGCGACCCGCGGCCGGGGGATCATGGCCGAGCGGGCGGTGGTGTCGGTGAAGTCGAGCACGCGGTCGAGCAGGGTGGAGAGCTCCGCGTCCAGGTCGCCGCTGTCGCGCGAGGAGTCGATGATCGCCTCAAGGTCGCGCGGGGTGGCCGAGTGCTCCACGTCGTGCACCGGCTCGATGCGCAGGGCGCGCAGCAGCAGGTTGGACGCGGCGTCGAAGATGCGGATGAGCCAGCCGAACAGGCGCAGGTACACCGACGTGGACAGGGCCAGAGCCCGGGCCACGGGCTCGGGCCGGGAGATCGCGAGGTTCTTGGGGAACAGCTCGCCGAACACCATCTGCACGATCGTGGCGAACAGCAGCGCGAGCACCAGGCCGATCGCGACGCCGACCCCCTGGGGGACACCGGCTCCGCCGAGCAGGGCGCCGATCGACTCGCCGATCAGCGGCTCGGCGACGTAGCCGACCAGCAGCCCGGTGACGGTGATGCCCAGCTGCGCCCCGGAGAGCATGAACGAGGTGCGGTTGGTGATGGTGAGCGCCCGCTGCGCACCGGCGTCCCCCGCGGCGGCGCGGGCCCGCAGGCGGGAGCGGTCGACGGCCATGTAGCCGAACTCCTGGGCGACGAAGTAGCCGGTCAGCGCGGTGATCGCGACGACGACGGCGATGCCGAGGAGGAGGGAGAGGAGCGTGGTGATCATCGGCACCGTCCTGCGAGGACGGTGCCGGGACTATCGGAGGGGTCCATCTTTCCTATCGTCTCGCCGGGGCCTGGTGTCCGTGCAACGCCGCAGGAGCAGGACGAAGTTCCTATTCCGGGCACAGCAACGGTAGCGAACTCGTCCTGCCGCAGCAGTCCCTGACGCACCCTCAGCGGTAACCCAAGCCCGGTTGACGAAGACACGCAGGCGCCTCACCGAGGCCGAGAGATCCCGTACTTCGAGGTGCGCCGGGGGTCTTCCCGGGACGCTGCTGGTGCCAGCAGCGGTTCCCGGAGCACACGCTGAGGGCGGGCGTCCTGGACTGTGAGCACGGGCTCGATCTGGCACGGTGAAGCCCTCAGGTGCTGGCGAGCAGGCGCCGGGAGGAGGTGCGACATGGACAAGCATTCAGACAAGACGACATTGCCCCCCGAAGCAGACCGCCTGGTCAGGATCGGGTACCGGGTGGAGACCGGGCTGCGGGAGCTAGCCTGCCGAGTCGCCCTGCGCGCGGGCTGGACCGAAGCGATCCTGCCCTACCCCGGCTACGGCACGCGGGGCCGCGCCCGGGTGCTGGGCCGGGTCCTGCTGGCCCCGCCGGCCACCGACCCGGCGGCTCGACGCGAGGTCCCGGGGTGGCAGCGGTTCCTCACCCTCGAACGGCCCGACGCCGACGTCGCCGTTGAGCTGAGCGGGTCACGACGGACCGTGCGCAGCGACGAGGGCGGCGTCGTCGACGTCGTGCTGGACGTCGCAGTGCCAGCGGGGCAGGCCAGCGCCAGCCTGGACATCGGTGGGCGACATGCCACCGCGACCGTGCACATCGCTCCCGACGACGCCCGGGTCGGGGTGGTGTGCGACATCGACGACACCGTGTGGATCACCGGCCTGCACAACCCGCTACGCGCGGCGTGGCGCACCATGGCCCGCTCCAGCGGTGGGCGCCGCCCGGTGCCGGGCATGGCCCGCCTGCTCCGAGCCCTGCGCGAGCACTACCCCGACGCCCCGCTGGTGTACCTGAGCAACGGCCCGTGGAACCTCGCTGGCCCGGTGGCCCTGTTCATGGAGCGCTGCGGGTTCCCGGCCGGGCCGCTACTTATGACCGACTGGGGCATCACCCCGCGGGCATGGTTCCGAGACGGGAGGGCGCACAAGCGGTCCTCGCTCGAGCGCCTGGTCGAGGACTTCCCCCAGGTGAGCTGGGTGCTCGTCGGTGACGACGGCGAGCACGACCCGGACCTCTACGGCGAGTTCGCCGAGCGTCACCCTGATCGAGTAGCGGCGATCGCGCTGCGCCAGGTCCAGCCCCGACATGAGCGAGCCGGCGCGCAGGACCAGGCAGGTGGTTCCGCTCTGGACGGACTGGAGGTGGCGCGGGCGGCGTCGGAGGCTGTCGTCGTGCAGGCCCCGGACGGGACGGGGCTGCTGCGCGGGCTCCACGACGCGCTTGGCATCAGGCCCGTTCCCGACGACGGCACCCAGACTCGCAAACTGACCCTCGTATCGAATCCGACCGGACAGGAGATCGCGAACCCCGCGCCGCCGTCACCGTCGTAGCGGCGCTGGCCGCGACCGCCTGCACGCGGTGATCGATCCCACAGTCGACCTACCCCTTACACCGAGCATCTCCGGCCCCTGCGCTCAGAACGCGCCACGGCCACTCGGCCTGGGTTGAGGGTGGCGGTTGACGACCGCGACGTTCGGGAAAACGACGAAGCGGACACGACCGGCACCGCACATCCCGAAGTCCGGCCATCGAGAAGGAGCATCGTGAACGTCACGGGCATCCTCACCGCCATTGTCGTCGGCCTGATCATCGGCGCGCTGGCGCGCCTGGTCCTGCCGGGCAAGCAGAACATCCCGATCTGGCTCACGATCCTCGTGGGCGCGCTCGGCGCCATCCTCGGCACGCTCGTCGCCCAGTACCTCGGGGTCGCCGTTACCCCCGGCATCGACTGGATCGAGATCGTGCTGCAGATCGCCATCGCCGCGGTCGGCGTCACCATCGCTGCCAACGTCTACAACCGCCGCCGCAAGGTTGGGCGCTGAAATGAACCGCACCCTGATCATTGTCGTCGCGGTCCTGCTCGTCGCCTGGCTCGCCGTGGCGATCATCGGCGCGGTCATCGAGGGCCTGTTCTGGCTGACCGTCGTCGGCATCCTGCTGTTCGCCGGCACCGCGATGTACGGCTACCTGCGCCATCGCTCCCACGGACGCTCCACCCGCTGAGCGGAACCGCCAAGGAGCCGGGACTGGCGACGTCGCGGCGTGGCTGGACAGCTCGCGCCGCGACAACGATGGTTCCGAACACCACTGACCCATCCCGACCCACGTGGTGGACGTAGTCCCTCAGTGAGCTGCCGAGGAGCGCAGCGTCCACTCCGAGCCCCTGCACCTGCGGCCCGCCTACGTCAAGAGCGGGGAGCCCGGCGTCCTGCTCCCCCGTCCGGCCGGCTCCAGCACGCGATCCCCGAGGCCGTGACGGACCGAGCGGTTGCTGCGGGTGGCGGACCGGGTATTCCACAGCTTCGCAGCGCAAACGACCGGCGCCGCGACCACGCACTGCGAGAGGAGCCCGACATGGGTCTGGACGACAAGCTGAGCAACAAGGCCGAGGAGCTGCAGGGCAAGGGCAAGGAGCAGGTCGGCAAGGCCACCGACGACGAGCAGCTGCAGGCCGAGGGCCAGGTTGACCAGGACAAGAGCGGTCTCAAGCAGGCCGGCGAGAAGGTCAAGGACGTCTTCAAGAACTGATCCAAGCAGCTGGTTGGGGTGAGCAGGACCCGGACACCGGGCGGGCCCACCCGACCATGCGGCGACGAGGGTACCGGCGACGGAGACTCGGCCCGTCCGGATGAAAGCGACGCCGGGATCGCCGAACCTGGGCTGAACAGCCCCGGCTTCGGCGAGGTGGACCCGGGCGGCGGAATGGACGACCTCGGGCTGTAGGCGTTGGCCGAGCGTGGCAGCGCTCGAGTCATGGTGGCGGCGCGGGAGTTACCGTCGGGCTAACCAGGATGGCCTCGGTACCGGGACGGTCGGTACCGCTGTGGTGGACCACGACGTCGTCCATGAGCGCGGTCATCATTTGCAGGCCGCGCCCGCAGTAGCTGGGTCCGGGTGGTGCCGGGTGCCACGTCCCGTGGTCGCGGATCCGGATCCGCAGCCGCTGTCCCGGCTGCCGGGCCCTGGTGTCGGATCGGTTCCGATCGGCCGGGGCGCCCTCGACGGTGGCGTCGATCTCGATGACTGCGCTGATCTCGACGATCCGCGCTGCGTTGGCCCGACCTGGCCATCGAGGATGCGGTGTTCGCCATCAGCGAGGCGGTCAGCAACTGCATCGAGCACGCCTACCCACCCGACGCCCCCCGACTCATCGTCGAGATCAGCGCAGTCTCAGCCACTTGGTGACCGTTCCCGTACCAGCCATGTTGTGGTTGGCGTGGCGGGCACGGTCGCCGAATGCCACGGGGACCACCGACGGCGTGGGAGCCTCCTTCCTGGGGAGGTCGCTCGCGCCGGCCCCCCTCGATGCGAGCGGCCCGCCCACCGGATCCACCTGCCATCTCGAACATGTGTTCGGTCAATGGGGTAGGGCCCTGCGCTGCCGGGGGAGGCGCTCCTCGTCGGGGAAGGACGAGCCGAGCGCCCCTCCCGGCGCCAGGGACGGTCGACGTCGGAGCGACGCACGAGCAGAAGGTGGCAGCGGGGTGAGTGCGCAGGAGGCCACCACCACGGTCCTGGACCGGCTGATCGCCGCCGATCTGGACAGTGAACGGGCGCGCCGGCACCTCCAGGCCGAGTACGTGCGGGTCGACGGGCGAGTGGTGACCGATCCCGCGGCTCGGGCGCCGCGCCCGGCGACGGTCGTGCTCCGACTGCGACCCTGACCGCCGAACAGGCCGACTTCATGGCCTGGGTGGCTCCTCCTCGACTGCTTCGCAAGGAGTTGACGCGTAGGCGTCAAACGGTCGGCCCGGGGTCGGGTGTGGCGTCGGCGGGCTCGACGTCCCGACGCCGGATAGGTGCGTTCGGGGTGCGCGGCGGCCCAGCGGCGGGCTCGGGCGAGCAGCTCGCGCGCGGCCCGGCCGGTGGCCAGCGGACCGACGTCGGGATCAGGGCGGTGCGCTTCGGCGAGCGTGCGGCGGCGCGCCATCTCGGCCCGGTCCCGGTCGGTGAGCGGGCGCGCGACGTCGAGGTGCTCGACGTGCTCGGCGCAGCTGAACGCGAGCCACACGGTCGGTCGGCGGCGGTCGCCCCCGAGGACGAGCCCGGCGGCGACCACCGGTAGGGGGCAACTCGCCGGCGCGGTCCACACGCCGTGGCGGTAGCCCCCGCACGACGGCCCGCGCAGATAGAACATCCCGGTCCAGCTCCCCCGCCTTCTTGCCGGTCTGACCTCACGGCCGGCGGGGAAGGCACGGCACCGGCCAGGACTCTACCCGGGGCGGCGGTGCTGCACCCGGACCTGCTGGGCCCGGACCTGCTGGGCCCAGCGCAGCGCGGTCCGCTCGGTAACCCCGCACTCCCGGGCTACTGCGCGCACAGGTCAGCAGGCCCGCAGAGCCGCGCGGCCGGTGGCTTCGTCGTCGGGCCCGTCGCCGCCGGCTTCGTCGGGCTCGTCGACGGTGAACTCGCTGTCGCAGATCCCGCACACGATCGGTCCGGCGGCGACGACGGCCCGGGCGACCCGGATCCGGCGGGGCTGCTCGCATCCGCAGATCGCCGGCGGGTTGTTGCGGCTGTTCGTGGCCCCCGGGGCCGGTAGCGATCATGGTCGGCTCCGTTCGGGTCGGGTCGCGGGGTGCCGGGCCGCCCGTGGGCGGCCCGACACGGGATGGTCAGCGGGTGGCGCGGAGGGCGGCGGTGGCCGCGCGGGCGATCTCCCGGGCGGTGGTGGCCGGGTCGCTGAGCGGGACGACGGTGGCGCCGGTCAACGGCTCGACGGGGCCGCGGGGGGCGAGCCACAGCACCCCGCACCCAGCCGCGCGGAGCCGGTCGACCCGGGCCTGCGCGGCCGCGCGGGGGGCTGGGCAGAAGATGCCGTCGGACACCACAACCAGCAGCCGCGCCGCGCCCGGGCTGGATAGTCCGAGGGCGCCGTCGAGGGCGGCGATGGCCTCGTCGATGACCTCGTACCCGTCCGGGGCGCGGAACCGGGTCACCCGGTCCGGCACCGTGCTGGGGCGGGTGATCGCGTGCACCGCCTCGCCGAACGCGACCGTGGCCGTGGTGGCCGGAACCCGGGTGTGGGCGGCGGCGCGGGCGAGGATCCACGCCGCCGAGGTGACCGGGCGCGCGAACTCGCGCATCGAGCTGGACACGTCGCACGCGATCCCCAGGCGCAGCGGCGGGGTCGGCACCGCGCGGCGGGTGGTGCGGGTGAACGGTTCCGCCGTTGGGATCGCCCCGGCCGCGCGCTGTGCGTCGGCAGCCAGCGCCCCGCGCATGCGCAGCCGCCCGGGCGGTAGCGCCGAGGTGGTGCGGGTCGCGACCCGGTCGCGGACCCCGGCAGTGTCCAGCGCCCGGCCGACCTGACGAGCGGCGCGCCGCTCGTCTGCGGTGGGCGCGCGGGTGCCCGCGATGACGTCCCGGGCCCCACCGCCGGGGACGCCGGTAGTGGCCGCCCCGGTCCCGTCGTCGGTGGCGGGGCCGAACACCCGGGCTGCGGCCGCACCGGCGGCAGGGTCACCCGCCGGGCCGGTGCCGAGCACGCTGGCGGTCGCGGGAGTTCCGTCGGCTGAACCGGGGACCGGCTCGTGCGCGACGGCGGCATCAATCCGGCGCAGCACGTCGGAGATCGCGCCGCTCATCGGCGACGACCCGACGGTCGGGCCCGCGCCGTCCCCGCTGCCGGGGGTACCGTCCGGCGTCCCGGCAGCGGTGTCGGTTCCCGCGTCAGGGTCGACGCCGAGGGCGTCACACCACCGGCGCCCGAGGTCGATCATCGCCTCAGCGTCGTCGTCCGGGGTGGCGTGCGCGGCCATCCAGATCTCGCGCAGCGCGGCGAGGGTGTCCTCGCCGAGGACGTCGGTGACGACCCGGGCGACCGGCTCGACCTCGCACGCGTTGAGGATCCCGGCATCGACCCGGGCGAGCAGGAGCGCGGCGGCCCGTCCGGCGTCCGCGCGGCTCACGCCGAGGGTGCGGGTGGGGTCGGTCAGCCCAGAGGAGTCGAGGATCAGGTGGGTGGCCGAGGCGCGCAACCAGCGCCGGTCGTCCGGGCGGCGTGCGACCTGCACGGCCTCGATCCGGGACTCTTCGAGCTCCTCGGCCGCCGCCGCCGCGCCCGGTGGCGCGCCCGGGGGTGGCTCCCAGACCGAGTGCGCGGCGTGCGCGCACTCGTGGACCAGCAGGCCCCACGCGGGCCCGTACCGGGCCCGGTCGGCGAGCCGGTGCGGGGTGACGGTGGCGGGGTCGACCCCGCCGAGGTGGTAGCCGTTGACCTCGATCCGGGCCAGGGTCGGCAGGAAACACGCCGGGGCGCCCCGCCCGGCGCCGGGGGCGATGGTGACCAGCAGGTCGTCGCGGTCGGCGATGACGGGGACCTCGTCGGTCATGGCGGCCGACAGGGCAAGCCAGGCCGGGTCGGTCACGGCGACGGCCGGGGTGTCGGGGTCGGTGGTCGGGTCGGTGATCAGGTGGGCGCTCATGACAGGGCTCCTCCGGGGGTTCGGGCGGGCGCGGTGGGGTCAGATGCGGTTGCCGAGGGCGAGGGGTGCGTGTTCGGCGCCGAACGCGTCGCGGACCACGGTGGCGACGGTCTCGCGGTCCTCTTCCGGGGCGACTCCGACGAGGTTCCCGGCGGCCGCCTCGACGCCGAGGACCTTCGCGATGCGGTCGAACGCGATCAGCTCCCGCAGTTGCGGTGCCCACCCGACCTCGCCGCGCCGCTGCCGAGTGGCGAGGTTCCGGGCCGCGCGCACGGCGCGGCGGTCGACCTTGAGCGCTACGGCGAGGTCGTAGTCCGAGGACACCTGGATGTGGGCGGAGAACCGTGAGGACAGGGCGTCGGTGAGGACCGCGCCGTGGACCCCCGGGTTGTGCCCGGCGACGACGTAGAACCCCTCGGCGGCGTCGACGACCTCCCCGCCGTTGGCCTTGACGATCACCTGACGGCGCCCGTCCATCGCGGGGTAGAGGGTGGCGAGGACGTTCGGGGGGATCAGGGTGGCGTCGTCGACGAACAGCGGGCGGCCCTCCCGCATGGCCCGGACCAAGGGGCCGTGGACGAACACGTAGCGCCCCTCGGGGGTCTGGGTGTACTCGCCCACGAGGTCGGCGACCGTGGTGTCCCCGTCACCGGGCACCGTGACCAGATCGCCGAAGGCTGCCTCGACCACCGAGGTCTTCCCGGTTCCGGGCGGGCCGTAGAGCAGGGCGGGCACCCCGGCCGCACGCAACTTCCGCAGCGCCGTCACGTCCGGCACCCCCGCCACCGTCCGCGGGTGGTAGAGCTGCCCGTTCGGACGCGTCACCGGCCCCGTCACCGGCAAGTCATCGGGCGTCGCAACAGCCCCGGCAGTCGTTGCGGCAGGCCCCGCCGTCGAGGTCGCGGGCACGGCCAGGGCCGGTTCGGGGACCGACGGTGCCGGAACGGGCGGGCGGGCCGGGGCCGGGCGAGCCGGGGCGGGCGGCACGGAGGCGAGGCGACCGGTGCCCGGGGTGGCGCGGTAGCGGGCGGGCCGCTCGAACATCAGCTCGGCCTCGCCGTGCGCGGCCAGCACGGCCAGCGCGTTCGCGACGGCCCCGGACGACCGGCCGAGCGCCCGCGCGATCTCCCCCGCGGTGAACGTGTCGCCGGGCGCCTCGTCGAGGTGAACGGCCACCTGCCGGCGCAGCTCGCCGTTGGGCAGCCGACCGGATGGCCCGGTCGGGGTGATCAGCGGGGCGGGGGTTACGGCGGGTGCGGGCATGACAGGAGTCCTTTCGCGTTTCCGGTGAAGCGCAGAAACCGAGGTGATCGGGGTCGATCCTACGACGGTTGACGCATTCCCCTGGGGCGGGGCTTGTCTCTGCGACTACCTAAATATAGCTCTGCTGCCCGCACTCTTCAATATGTTCACGGCACGATTTCAAGACTCTCAGCGATTCAGTTCAATCGGACCACCAGTCAGCTGAAGAACTATCCCCATCAGCCACGTCGACGACAACGGATCGGCACCGCTTCGAACTGAATAGGCATTCATCTGACGCCAGCAAAAGATGAGGAGCAAGGATGAGTAAGAAAAAGGAAGATCTAAAGGAACAGAGGGAGAGGAAAGTGAGAAACGGGAATGAGCAGAGATTGGAGTGAAAGGGAAGACGAGAGCCTGGCCCGATGTGAAGTTGCCCCTGCGGGGAGGCGAGTCTGGGACACCAGGTGATCCGCCTGTGGGCGTCGTGACCAGCGTCAGGTCCGCTCGCCACGGGATCAGCCTTGGTCTGCACCACGAGCTGATCCCGGAGCTGATCCCGGAGCTGATCCCCCACCGGCGCCTCGACGACCCCGTGTCGATCTTCGAGAGCCTCGTTGCCAGCCTGCTCACGGAGCAGCCAGCCCACGCTGCTCTGTTCGAGTGAACCTGGTCCGTTCATCCACGGCGACACACACCGCCCGCGACGGTGATTCCCTCCAGGTCGCGCGGTCACGCCCACCGGGCCGGCACGCGAGAGACCTACGAAAGGAACGGCCACGCATCGATACGGAGGAGCCCGGTGAAGCCCGATGACATATGCTTCCTGCAGGACGTGGAGGACGTCAAGCACGTCTTCGGCGACAAATGGACGATACCGGTGATGGTCGCGTTAGCTGGCGGCCCGTTGCGCAGGTCCGAAATTCTTGCCACAGTCACCTCCTACTCGCTCGACGAGAACTGGCCGGACAAGTCGCCGGTCCTGCACGACAGCATTCTGAGCAGGACGCTGCGCAAGATGGTAGCCAACCGACTCGTTGCCCGTCACGAACTGCCAGATGCCTTTCCGCGGCATGTGCGGTACGAGTTGCGGCCCGAGGCGTTGGACTTCCTCGAGAGAGTGCGTCATGTCGCGGGCTGGTCGACCGATAACGCTCACGTGGTGACGAACGCCCACGACCGTCACCGTCTCCACCACAGGGAACCCGACACGTGCGCCCGCGAGGCGTGCGACCTTCCTGCGAGTGGTTAATCGTCAGCATCGGGTCGGGTCGGGTCGGTTGGTCGCGGGCCGGCTTAGCCGACACGAGCCGTGCTGTCCGGGGGCGCGCTGTCGCTGTCGTCGATGCCGTGGCTGCCGTGCTCGTCGGCGGTGCCGCGGCGCTGGAGGCGCCGCGCGAGGTCGATCGTGTCGACGTCGGGCTGGTCGCCGATCTCGCCGAGCCGGGCGGTCAGCAGCGCGAGGGTTCGGGAGATGGCGTCGGGTCGTCCGAGGCGGCTCTGCAACCGCATGATGTCGCGGTAGATCATCTCGTTGACGGGATCGAAGGCCCTGGCGATTTCGAGGAGATCGAGGGTTCGTTGCGGGTCGCGCGGGACGAACGCTCGCGCGAGCGCGGCGGCGGAGTCGATGGCGTCGCGTCGGACCGCCTCGCGGGCGATCTCGATCCACCCGTACGGCGTTCCCTCGGCGAGTTCACCGCCGTAGGCGTCGACGACGAGCTGGTCGGCAGCGACGCGCTCCTCGTCGGTTCCGGCGGCTCGCCGGGCCGTCACCGCGGCGTCGAAGCGCCAGTAGTCGACGTCGATCACGTCGGGGTCCAGGGTGAGGCGCCCGTCGCTGTTGCGGACGACGTCGCCGACCGCTGCGCGGGTGATCTGGGTCAGGGTCTGGCGCAGCCGGGTGAGCGCGGTGTTGAGCGCGTTGGTGGTGCGCCCGGGCGTGCTGTCGGGCCACAGCGCAGTGGCGACGGACTCCCGGCTGACACCGTCGGGGTGCAGGGCCAGGTGAACGAGCAGCTCCCGCGCCCGAGGTTGCAGACGACCGGTGATCTCTACCGCCGCCTCGACCACGGGTGCACCAGGGCCCGCCGAGCCAGAGCTGTCAGGGCCAGAGCCGTCCGGATCAGAGCCGCCAGGGTCGCGGCGGGGGTGCCACATCAGCCGCGGTGCTCCGAGGACCACCAGCCGCAGCGGCACAACCGGCAGCGGCGCTGGTTCGACGATGCGGGCTGGCGGCGGGGGCGGCGGAGGCACGGGCGAGGGCGGCGGTTCGTCCTGCTCCTCGGTGGGGTGCGGGTCGATCTCCAGAGAGTTCGGCACCTGCGCGCCGACGGTGCTGGGGTCGGACGAGGATCGGCCCGGTGCGGCGGTGTCTGCCGCGGCGTCGTGCAGCAGTTCGACGATGCGCCCGGCGGCGTCGCGGTCGAGGGTGAGCAGGCGGGTGCCGCGCAGCGCGGCGCACGGGCCCGGGCCGGTCGCGGTGACGGTGCCGTCGCGCTGTACGTGCAGCGTGCTGCCGGATCGCCACTGGCCCAGCAGCAGCGCGGTGATGCCGAACTCCGAGCCGTTGTCCAGAACGGCCTGCAGCCGGGCGCTGCCCTCGGCGTTGTCCTCGGCGTTGTCTCCGGTGACGCGCGCGACCAGGACCAGGAGCGGTGCGGCGTGGCCGGTAGGTGGGTGTGCGGCGCGGGCGACGGCCTCGGACTCCAGGACCTCGAGCGCATCGTTGAGGGTGTCGTGGACCTCGACAGCGGCAGGAAGATCAGCGGTCGCGCAAAGGAGGCCAACGATGTCTCTGCGGGGAACGAGGAGGCGCACGGCCCGGCCGCCCTCGTCGAGGTCCGCGCGCTCGCCATCCGCCCCGTCGGTCACGTCGCCGGCGAGCAGGGTCAGCAGCAGCGCTCGGAGTGCGTCGGGGGCACCTGGGCCGGTCAGGCCGAGGCCGCGGGTGCTCGCGGCCGCAAGGGCGATCCGCTCGGCGTCCCCACCTGAGCTCGCTCCCCCAGCCCTGGGTGTGATCGGGCCCGACCAGGTGCCGGGGCTTACCAGTTGGTCGTCCTCGTCGCCTCCGGATTCCCGGTCGTCGTCGGGGCCGGGGTCACCTTCGGGGGCCGGTTCGTCGAGGTCGGGTTGTTCGGCGCGGAGGTGGGCCAGGCGGAGTTGGTAGACCACCGGCGCGGCCGGGAGGTCGTCGCGGCGTCCGCTGCCGGGACGGTAGTGGCGGCGGTGTCGGCGCCGGACCGCCATCAGGGCCGCGCTGACCGCTGCGGCCAGCCCGAGTCCGGTGAACGCCACGGGGTCCCAGACCAGTGCTGGAGCGCCGTCGCGGGGATCGGCCTCGCCCGCGCCTACCGGCTCGGCCGTTGGTGGTGGCATGGGGCTGACCGTCTCCGGGATCGACGGCTCGGGCGGCTGCGGTCGCACCGGTTCCGGGATGGGTGCGGGGGTCGGGGTCGGGGTCGGGGTCGGTGCAGTGGGTGGAACATCCGGGCCGGTCGGAAGCCGATCGTTGGGGAGTTCGCCGAGCTGTCCGGCCGGCAGAATGAGCTCCTCGCCCGGATAGATCAGGCTTGGCCGGGTGAAGGTGCCGCCGCCGGGCTGGGGTTTGCCGCGGTTGATCTCGAAGATCTCCGGCCATCGGGCGCCGTCGCCCAGCGTGCGGTCGGCGATCCGCCACAGGGAGTCGTGGACGCCGGTGACGGGGTCCGGGACGCGGACGACTACCAAACGCGCCGATCCCGGCCCGACGTGCTGGCCGTCGTGCGGGGCGTCGGTGTGCTCGGTGCCGGTCCAGTTCGACACCGTGGATACGACCGGCACGAGCGGCGCGGGACCCGGCGAGCCAGGTCCGGCCGTCAGCGCGACGGGCCATGCGACGGCCGCGGAGCGGGCATCGCGTGGGGGCAGCCTGTTACCGAGGATCGACAGGGCGACGGTGCCGACGAGCACAGCGGCCAGGGCGTAGGTGGGCGACAGACGGCTGGGCGACAGACGCAGGCGACCCGACACCCGAACGTTCCCGACGCCGCGAACCAACAAGACAGCGGTGCAGCGGGCCACGTCCAGGGTGAACGCCGCCCACGCCACCCAGCAGGCGCACGCGAGGACGTTCAGGAGCAGACCACTGCTCAGCGGGCCGAACAGGTGCAGTTCCAGCTCGGCGCCGGTGGGCATCCGCTCGGGCAACGGCCAGCCGACGTAGCGGACCAGCGCCCACGGAACCCCGACCACCAGCGCGGCGAGCAGCAGGGCCGCCGACGACCCGTGCAGCACTCGGCCGGCGCGCCGCCGTGCACCTCGCTGCGTTCGAGGTCGACCGTCCGGGCGTGGCGGGCGGGTCATCGTCACTCCTCTCGACGTGGTCGGGCATCTCTGCGGCCGGGCATCGGGACCGCGCTGGGATGGGGCGGTTCGTCGATCAGAACGGTTCGGAGATCACGGGTCGGCGGCGCCCACGCCGCCCTGCGGTACGGCACGGGCCTCACCGCGCACGGTCAGCTCGGTGATTCCGGCCAGCCCGAGTAGGCGCGGGACGTGGGTGTCGGTGACCGTGACGACCACCCCGCCCTCGCGCAGCGACACCTCGCCCTCAGCGCCGGCGGCGGCGAGCTGTGTGCGGGCGGCGGCGACCGCACGGTCTGGGTCGAGGACGAGTCGACCGGTGGCGCGGTAGGTGGCGAGATCGATCGCTTGGGCACCCGCGCGGGCGGCGGCCTCGGCCTGCCCGACGGCGCGGACCTTGGCGGCGAGGGCAAGTCCCCCGTCGAGGGCGAGACCGGCCAGCGCCAGGATCCCGGTCATCAGCACCACGACGAACGCAGTGACGCGCCCGTCGTCCGCTCGCCACCATCTCCCGCACAAGCCGTGCCGCAGCCTGCCCGGACGAGGGCGCACGGGCGGGACTCGGTTCACGGCGAGGTCGCGGTGGATCGGAAGGCGTCGATGGGCTCGGTGGCGGTCGCGGTGACCTCGGCGCGCCCGGGCACCCCGAGCAGGAGCCCACCGGTCAGGTCGACCGAGCAGGACACCGTGACGCTGACCGTGCCACCGGCGTGGAAACCCAAGGTGTCGGTCGCGACGGTGAGGTCGGCGCAGCTGGGCCCGGCCGAGTCGAGCGCTGCGGCGGCGAGGTCGTCGGCCGCCTGCTCGGCGCCGGCTGCGCTCCGCTCGATGCTGGCCGCGCGGGCGGCCTGGTGTGCGGCGGAGTCCAGGCGCAGCCGGGCATCGACCACCCGGTGGGTGACCACGGCGACGAGGACCAGCACCATGACCAGAACGGGGGCCAGCAGCGTCAGCTCGGTGGCAGCCGAGCCACGCTCGGCTCGCCACCACCGAACCCACGACCGACCCCATCGCCGAGTCCGCGACCGTGTCGACGTGGGCTCCGTCGAGCTCATGCGACCGGTCCTTTGTCGGGGGTGAAGCGTTCGACCGGTCCGACGGCGACGGCCCGGACCGGGAGGACCAGGAACGGCACGACCGGGGTGACCGTGCCGCTCACGGTGACGGTCACCGAGGTGGCGTCGCGGGTGGTGTCGACGAGTGGGTCGGCCAGCGGCCCGCCGGCGAGCTGGGCGAGCAGGTTCCTGGCCTCTCGGGTGCCGTCCGCCCCGGTGCTCGCCACCGTGCGGGCCGCGCCGAGTCCTTGCGCAGCGGCGGCCTGGGCGACGTGTGAGGCGTGTGACCAGAGCGCGAACTGCACGATCAGCATCACCATCAGCAGCAGCAGCGGCGTCGCCACGGCCAGCTCCGCGGTGGCCGAGCCCCGGTCGTCACCCATGACCTGCCGCAGCCGCTGCCGTAGTCCACTTCCCGCCGACGCCTCCCGGCCCATGTCCGTGCCGGCTGTGGTCATCCGCCGACCAGGCTGATCCCGTTGGCCGCCTCGGTGACCTTGGCGATGATGATCGCGATGACGATCAGGGCCGCGACGACGAGCAGCCCGGTGACCACCACCGTCTCGGTCGAGTACCCGGCGTCGGGTTCGCGCCGCACCGCTTCCCAGCGCCCGCGCAGGTCCACGATCACCGCTTCCCACCAGCGAGCCGCTACTCCCTGGGCGGCCGCACGTCGCGACTCCTGGTCCGGTGTCTCATCCATGGGACTTCCTCCTGTCGTTGTGCCCGCCTGTTGTCGGAGGCGATCGCTGTCAGAGCCCGTTGAGGATCTGGCCGATTGCCGGGTAGGTGATGAAGGTCAGGAAGCCGAGGAACAGCAGCATCACCGGCAGCGACATGCGCTCGGTCGCTGACTGCGCCCGGGCCTCGGCGTCGGTGATCTGGTGCGCGCGCAGCGATCCCGCCCGGGCGGCGAGGCTGGCCCGGACCCGGGCGCCCTCGGTCCCAGCGAGGTTCACCGAGCCGGCCAGCTCGGCGAGCTCGTCGACCCCGATCTCCTCGCCCAGGCGCCGCAGCGCCGTCCACGCGGTCACCCGGGTCAGGTGCGCGGTCGACAGCGCACCGGCCAGCCGGTCAAAGGCCCACCCCTGCCCGATCGTCACCGAGCCGGTGAGCGCGCTGTCGACCCCGGCGCCACCGGCCAGGGTGATCCACACCAGGTCCAGGTACGCGGACAGGGTGTGCCGGAAGTCCGCGCGCATCTCCGCGGCGCGGGCACGGGCCCGCAGGTCCGGCCACCAGAACCCGAGCGCTGCGAGCACCACACCGCCGATCAGCGGCAGCTCGACCCCGAACGCGACGCCGACCGCCGCGAGCAGCAGCTGGGCGATCGTGGGGGTCACGAACCCGGCCAGCGCTAGGAACGCCTTGCGCGCGAGGTGCTCCGCCACGGGTGTGCCGGTGACCCGCAGATCCGCACCGACACGGGCACCGGGCAACCCCGCTCGACGTTGCACCGCGACCAGCGGACCTACGAGACGGCCGAAGCGGGCACCCGGTGACCCGATGTCCTCGGCCACGGCCGGCGCATCGAGCGTGCGCGCCAGCAGCTGACCCAGCGTCGGCCGCGGAGGATGGGCCCAGACCGCCAGCGCCCACAGACCCGCGCCGAACCCGGCGCCCAGCAGGACCGCCCACAGCGTCGTCGGTCCCAGCAGCGTCCAGTCCAGCGCCGTCGAACCGGCCGGACTCCCCCAGCCAGTCACGATCCGGTCCTGCCGTCCGACTGGCGCCCCATGGCCCGTCCGGACCCGACGGGATCGCGCGACGCGGGGCTACCCGGTTCGTCGTCGTCGTCGGAGATCAGCCGGCCGGCCTCGGGGACGACCGCGATCGATCGGAGCCAGCCGAACCCGGCCGCGAAGAGCAGGCCGACCACGAGCAGGACGGTCTGGCCGGTCACCGAGTCGTACGCGGTGAGGTAGGGGCGGTTGAGCAGCACGACGGCCACCGCGAATCCGGTCGTGGTGCCGACGACGACCCGCACCGACGTACGGGACCGGGCGCGACCGGCCTCCACCCGCATCCGCATCGACGCCCGCTCCCGCGCGGTCGCCGCGAGCGCCCCGAGGAGGTCGGCGAGCTGACGGGCCTGCTGCTCGGCGGCGATCACCAGCGCAGCGACGACGAGGTCGGCCGTCGGGTCGGCGAGGTCGCGGGCCAGCAGACGCAACGCCGGCACGAGCCGCACGCCGCGGTCCAGCCGCGCGGCCAGCGCGGCGACCTCCTCACGGACCGGCGCCGGGGCGAGCGGGGCCGTCGCGAGGATCGCCTGTTCCAGCCCGGCCGCCGCCGACAGGGTGTCGCGGATCATCTCGGTCCAGGTGGCGACAGCCTCGATGCGGGCGACCCGCCGCGCATGCTCGACGTCGGGCCCGAGCACCCGCGGCAGGAACCAGCAGCCCGCGGCGACGAGCACCGCCCCGACCACCCACCCGGTGGCCACCGCCGTGACGATGGCGGCGAGCGCCGTACCCCCGGCCCGCGCGACCACCTCGCGGCGGTTCCACCCTCGGGCGCGCAGCCAGGTGGCGAACGCGACCCGGGCGTACGGGCCCCGCTCCCGCGGGACGACACCGAGGAACACCAGGAACAAGCCCAGCCCGACCCCGGCGCCGAGCAGGGCCACCACCGCGCTCCGGCCCGGGTTCGCGACCACACCCGCAGTCGAGAGGCCCAGGGGCACAGACATGAGTGACAGCGGCGCGAGCTGCGCCGGGAAGGTCACGACGGCCACCCCTCCCGAACGCGGGTGAGCAGCATCGGGTCGAACCCGGCATCGGCCAGGTCGTCGAGGGTGTCCGAGCGGATCGCGCCGGCCACCGGCCGGGCCCGACGCGCGGGGTCGGGACGGAAGACCTCATTGGACACGACCTGCGCGCCGTCGGCGCCGACCACCTCCCGGATCGACGACACCACCCGCGTGCCCCCCGTCCGCGAGGTGGAGCTCCCCGGAACACGGGCGAGGTGCACGACGAAGTGCACCGCTCCGGCGACGAGCAGGTTGGTCGCCTCCAGCGGCAGACGTTCCGGGCCCTGCGCGGCGTAGGAGGCGAGGCGGGCGAAGGCGATCGCCGAGCTGGAGGCGTGCAGCGTGGCCATGCTGCCGTCGTTGCCCTGGCTCATCGCGTTGCACATCGGGATGACCTCGGGCCCGCGGATCTCCCCGACGATGACCCGGTCCGGTGACATCCGCAGCGCCCACCGCACCAGGTCGGCCTGGGTCACCGCCCCCTCCCCCTCGATGTTGGGCTCGCGGGCCTGGAACGCGGTCACGTCGGCGTGCACGTCCGGGTCGGTGTCCAGCCCGAGCTCGAAGGCGTCCTCGATGGTCACGATCCGTTCCATCGGGTCCATCTCCGCCGCGAGCGCCCGCAGCAGCGTGGTCTTGCCCTCGCCGGTGCCGCCGACGATGACCAGGTTCTTCCGCGCCTGCACGCACGCCCGCAGGAACCGGACCAGGACCTCGTCGACGGTGCCCCGCCGGCGCAGCTCCTCGAGGGTGACCCGGGGGAAGCGGTGCCGGCGGATCGACAGCGACGTGACCCCGCCCGCGGTCACCCCCATGACGGCGAACAGCCGCTCCCCACCGGGGAGTTGCAGGTTGACCGACGGGCTGCCGTGGTCGAACCGCCGTTCCTGGCTCGACGCGCGGGCGGCGAGCAACCGCACGAGGTCGGTCAGTTCATCGTTGGACCGCGCGATCGGGCCGACCCGCTGGCGTAGGCCGTCGGCGTACTGCACGAAGACGCGGTCGAACCGGTTGGCGTTGATCGTCTCAATCCGCGGGTCGTCGAGCAGCGGCTGCAACCCGGCCATCCCGAACAGCTCATCAACCACCTCGGCCACCACACGGCGCTCGCTCTCGGGCGCGACGAGCGGCCGGTTAGCGGTCAGCTCGCGCTCCGCGAACGCGTTCACCGCACCGTCGACGATCTCCCGGGCCAAAGCCCGGTGTCCCTCCGCTGTCGTGCGGGCCCCAGTGCGCCGCCGCTGCTCCTCCAGCCGGCCCGGCAGCTGCTCGGCCAGGACCGAACGGACGTGCTCGCGCAGCCGCCGCTCCGCGGTCCCGGCCAGCCCCGTAGTGCGGCCTGGTGAATGGTCGCCCGAGGGCGCCCGTTCGCCCCAGGGATCGCTGGGGTCGCGCAGCGGCACGACGGTGGCGGACTCCGCGTGGTCGCCACGCCACGTCCGGGTCGGTCCGCGGGGCTCGCCGTTGCTTGTCATGAGGCCCTCCCCGCGACGTCCTGATCCGTCGCGCCGGCCGCACTCGCCGCCGTGCGCCGTCGACCCGCCCGCCCCGAGCGCCGATCGACGGACGGATCGGGGGCTTGCGGCGCGAGCAGAACCGCGATCTGCCGGGCGCTCTGGCCCAGCAGCGACCGGGCGGGGCCGCTGTGGTGCCAGCGCAGCACGCTGCGCCGCCCCGACAGCACCGCCGCGCCCCGCGGATCGAACGGGACCCGGGCCAGCGGGGTGACACCCAGCTCGCGGGCCACCGCGTCGATCGAGTGGCCGCGGTGCGCGTCACGGCTCGCGAGAACCAGGACCGGATGCCGCGACCAGGACCCGATCTCCGGTATCCGCCGCGCGATATGGGCGAGTTCGTCGGCGTGCGCGCCGGTCAACAAGATCATCACATCCGCCGACCGCAGGACCGCCATCACCGGCGACCCCGGTTCGACCCGGCCGCAGTCGGCCACCAGCACCGCGCCCGGGTGCTCGGCTGCGGCGAGGAGCGGGCCCACGGCCAGCCCGCCGCTCGGGCCCGGCGCCGCAAGCACCGCGAGGGCACCACGGGCCCGTCCGGCGTCCGGCGGGGATGCAACCACGGGCACGTCCCCGGGCAGCATCTGGGCGTGCCGCCACAGCAGTTGCGCCTCCTCCGGTCGCTCCCCGAACGCAGCCGTACCGCCGCGGGCGGCGGCCGCCACGCTGAGCAGGCCCGGCGACTGCGCCAGACCGAAGCGCATCGCGACATCGCCTCCGGCCGGGTCGGCCTCGACCACGATCACCCCGGCCGGGTCGGGCCAGCACGCCGCCAGCGCAAGGCAGAGCGTCGTGACCCCGGGCGACCCCTTCACGCTCGCGACGGCGACCAGCACCGTTCTCACCCGCCCACGGCGAGAAGCACGACGGCCAGCCGTCCGGGCGGCACGGCAGCCACCTCGCGCGCCGATGCGTCGGGCAGCTGCACCGACACGGCGGTGAGCTGGCCGGTGTCCGACGGCTCGACGCTCCTCACCACCCCCGACCACGCCCTCGGCACCGCTTGCGCGGCCCCGTCGGCGGGGGCTGCGACCACCGAGACCCGGTCACCCGGCGCCACCTCCAGCGGCAGCCGGCCCGCGTCGAGCGCGACAGCCACGACCGCCTGACCGTCTGGAGGCGCAGCGCCTCCGCCGAACGACTCCGGCGTCAACACCGCGCCGGCAGGGAGGGAGAAGGCGAGGGGCCGGCCGATCAGCGCGGGCGCAGAGTTAGCGTCGACCGCACGAACATCGGAGTCCGCGGGCAGGAAGACCTGCCGGACGTCGGCCGCCGTCAGGACCTGACCGACGGTGACCGCCCGCGCGGTGGCGAGAACGGAACGGCTGCCACTGAGCTGCAGCGTCAGAGCGAGCGCACCAACGGCGCAGCCGAGCACGAGCAGGATCCCGAGCAGCAGGTGCGGCACGCTGCGACGCCCGCGGGGGGCGGCGGGCCGCGATGCCAGGTCCCACGGGTCTGCAGGAGGTCCGACGGGGTGGACAGCATCAGCCGTGTCCACGCGGGGTTCTCGTGCAGAAAGGGCAGTTCGCATGCCCGGACCTCCTGACCGGTCGTGACGAAGGCGCGCCGGATCGCCGCGCCGCCCATTGGTCCGGCGCGCCGTGTCGTCGCGATATAACTACTGCTGTCGCTTGCCGTACTGCGCGACGCGAGGCTCAACGGCCCCCGGTGACCAGAGCCTGGGACTCCGCGACGCGGAACCCCGCCTCGGCGGTGGTGGTCAGGCCGGGGAACGTTCCGCCTTCCCCCGCTCCCGACCACGTGACCGTCCAGTCCACGCTGACCGACACCGTGAACGTCTCTCCGGGCCTGCCCGCCGACGAGGTCCGGTAGGTGTGCCCGCAGTCCGGCGACGGCGACGCCGGGTCACGCCCCGCGGCGTACCGCGTCCCCGGCCCCCGGCACACCACCTCGCTGCCGTCGCCCATCGACCACGTCGCCGACTCCGGGACCGCCCGCGCCGTCACCGACACCCCCGGCACCGACGCCGTCGCCTCCACCGGCGCCCAGTCACCGTCAAGCCACAACCACGTCGGCAGGTTCACCAACTGGTCGCCCACCGGACTCGCCGCCACCGCCGGATCGGGCAACCGCAGGCGCTCTCGGGCCTGCTGGGCCAGCTCGGCAGGCGACGGTCCCTCCGCGCCGGGAGCCTGCTCGCCGTCCGGGATCCACACCGGCGGCCGGTACAACGAGTCCCGGAACCCCTCGCCCGAACACCGCCACAGGTACCAATCGCCGTCCTCGCCCGGTTCCGGCTGCTGCGCCGCGATGGCCGGCACGAGAACCATGGCCGCGGACCCGCGCTCCGGCATGGCATAAGCGGCGGGTACCAGCCCGCCGCCGGGGGGCTGGAAGTCGCTGATCACGTACGAGCAACGCACGCCATCGGCAGGCTGCACTACGTCGTCCGCGTCGGCGTCCTCGGACGGACCGGTCCCATCGGGAACCGTCCGGTCGGCGTCCGGCGCAGGCGCACTGCTGGACCCGGCGCCGAGGTCGCAAGCCGGTGACGGCGTCTCCGAACATGACACCGAACCCCACAGATCGCCGCCAGGCTCCGGCTCGGGCGGCGGCTGAGCCACGAGCAAGCCGAACGCCGCAGCCAGGGCCGTCGCCGAGGTGCCAGCACGCATCAACACGATCCGATCTCCTGCACACCAAAGTCAGACACCTTCCACGAACCGTCGGACTGCCGCTCAACCACGGCGTTGATCAGCCGTCGCCCCCCGCCGCGCTCACTTACCAGCGACCCGTCGGCCGCCCGGTACTTGAGCGAGTTCGTCGAGTCGCCGCAGTCGGTCACGATCACGCGGACCGGCGCGCCGGACGGCTCGACCGACGCCACCTCGGGCGACAGGACTGGCGCGCCGCGGGTCACCAATCCGTTGGCGCTGTCGGCATAGAGACCACGCGAGAGATTCGTCAGTGCCTGCCCGGTGGCGTGGCGGCCCAACGCCGTCGACTGCCAGTCCGACGTGGTGCCGGCGGCGAGGAAGTCCTCCCACATCCCTCGGTACGCGGCGAGCGCCTGCAGTCCCGCCAGGTCGTCGGCCGACGGTGCGGGTAACGCCTGTGCGGATGGCGGGTCGGGTGTCGAGGGCGGGGTGGGGGAGGGCGGCGCGCCCACCGAGCACCCGGTCATGAGGGCCAGAACCACGGCCACAAGGGCGAGACCGTACCTGCCTGACATCGCAAACCCCCCCACCGAGGCCTCGGGCACCAATCATCGGGCGACACGGATCAGATGTACACCCGCGGGCGGAACGAGCGCGGAAGTGCGGGACTACGGACTTCCTGGTCCGTATGGCAATCGCTCCGAAGTTCACCCCCTCGGGGTAGGGGGCGATAGTCGAACTCGGCCCACACGCCCGCTTGCGCATGCATGCTCGACGCGGCGGAGCGGGCGATGTGCGCTGCCCAGCTTGCCGCAGGCTCCGGACGAAGCGAGGTGAGGTGACCCAATGGAAGGAAGCGCGATGCCGTCCGTGCGGGACAGCGGACTGGCAAGGACGATGCGGCGGCCTACCTGGCTCGTGGTGGTCGTGGGCCTGGTCCTGGCGGGCACCTCGGCCTGCGCGGTCGCAGCGGACGGAGTCGGAACCACGGCGCCGAGGCCGGCAGCAGGTGTCCCGCTGCCGACGACCACCTCGCAGGCGACGACCACGACAGCTCCGGCCCCGACCGATGACAGCGCAGATGAGCGGAGCGCCCCGTTCGACGTCTGCGGAACGATCACGTGGGCCGACTTCCCCGCCGCCGTCCGTCCCGCGAATCTGCGGCGGGAGCCCGTGCCGATGGAACTCGACGAGGGCGACGTGCTCGCCGCAGGCTGCCGGTACGACAATTCAGAGGCGGCCGAGATCGAGATTTGCGTTCGGCCTCCCTGCGCAGGTGCAGTTCCGGTCGAACTCGGCGACCTATTTTTCGTTAACGTCTACTGGAGGACAACAGCGCTCAACCCGACTAACCAGCCGTCCGAAAGCTACCCCGTCCGCATCGAGGGACGAACGGGCGTGGTCCTCCCCGGCCGCAACACGGCCAACGGCCGTGATGACCCGCAGTGTGCGGTGGGGGTGGACCTATCGCGAGGTGCCGGGATCGTCGCCGTAACGGACGGCCGCTTCGGCACTGACCCGTGCAAACTCGCACAGGACATCGTCACCGTGATCGCGCGGCGTGCCGCCTGAACCCGCGCGAGCCGGCCTCCCGCGCTTGCCATTCCCGGCCCGGGCCGGCGTGACGTCGCCGTCACCGCTGGCGGTGTCGTGAGCGAGGTGTCGACTGTCGTGGGTGCGGCCGTTGCTGGGGTCCTCTTGGGCGGAGCGCTGGCCGTGGCAGCCATCCCGCGTCTTCTCACCGCACCCCGCGCGCCGCGACGCCGTGGGCTGGTGGGTTGCTGTGCCGGCACGAGCGGACTCACGGCCGGGGTGCTCGCGCTGCGGTTCGACGGGATGGAGCTGCTGGCGTTCAGCCTCCTCGCGTGCGCCGGTGTCGTCGCGGTCGCGATCGATGGCGTCGAGCAGCGGCTTCCCCGGCAGCTCGTCGTTCCGGGACTCGGCGTTCTGGGCGGCCTGCTCTTCGTCGAGGCCGCCGCAGCTGGACGCTGGGAGAACCTCGGTACTGCCCTTGCTGCTGCCGGGGTGATCGGGCTGGCCTACCTCGCCGTCGCACTGGCGTCAAATGGCGGTCTCGGTTCGGGAGACGTCACCTTCGGAGCGCTACTCGGCATGGCGATGGGCTGGATGGGATGGCCCGTCGTTCTGACCGGCACTGCAGTCGCGTGGACCGGAGCAGCCGCCAGCCTCCTCGTCCTCTGCTACCTCGGAGGGCGGCCTCGCACCATTCCCATGGGTCCGTTCCTGCTCGGCGGCGCAGTCATCGCGCTGCTCTCGGCCTGACCCGCAAAACTTCGGCTGGACCGCTTCGGCGTGGCTGCCCCGTGGCGAGCGGCCACGTGTGGCACCTGCGACCCGTGATAGGTCCGCGATGACCCCTGGGTCCAACCTGGGTTCGCGAACTAGCCGTCAGACCGCACCGGCCCGCCCTACAGGTACCTGCTCCCATTCGCCAAGCACCCGCGGCTTGTCCGCTCGGGCCGTAGCCGCCGCGGATGCGGCTGGTCCAGGGTCGACTGGAGCCCATGCGGGTCGATCCGGGGTTTCGTCGGTCAGCCGATCTGGTGCCGCGGTAGCGCGCTGCCTCGTGACCGAGTACAGACGCGTCGTTGCTGAGGCGGTCGCTGCCCGGCCGTCGCCCTGGTCGTCCGGTTAGGCGCGGCGAAGTGGCCCGGGACTGCCCAGGCTCCGGTTGACCCAGTTCGGTGGGCGCGGGTCAGGCCGCGTGGGCGGTGTTGAGGAGTGTCTCGAACTCGATCGGGGTCAGTCGGCCGAGGGCTTCTTGGCGGCGTCGGCGGTGGTAGGTCGTCTCGATCCAGC